>PVMK01189127.1_pt2 | contig 76654 bp, 71 predicted proteins | sample 1853481 | NCBI WGS metagenome assembly PVMK01 (sample SAMN08533507, study PRJNA380276) | Marine sediment metagenome, whole genome shotgun sequencing project.
TATCTAAGCTGTGCAGATCTGCGATTGCGTGCGTCGTAGACGCGAGCCGAGTCGCAGCTGAGCAGGTGACCAAACAACCGGCCGCGCGTTACGAAACCGAGTCCGTTGCCCAAGCGTTCGTAATCAGCGCCAAGCTCGGCATGATTCGCAAAGCCCTCAATCCACTTGAAACTGAACTCCTCACCGCCACCGCCCCAGACCGGATACCAGTGGAAAATTCCGGCAGTGGAGCCGGCATCAGTCAGGTACTGGGACCATTTGGCCATTGCCGCCCCGATCGCGTCGAACGATGCGCCTTCTTTGTACGAGCAATCAGAGAAACGTCAATACTGCCGTGCTCGCAGGATCACCATCCGGCAACGCTTTATAGTTAACTGAGGCAAAATTGCTGTGCCCGTTGCAGGTAAGGACCTCTGCAAAGTCATCAGCAATACCATCATTATCTGCGTGCCAGGCATCGGCAGTTTCGCCCATTGCAATTGCATTCTTTGACGCAGCCATCCAGATCACATCAAATTCCTGGTTAGGACCAAAGTAGTTCGGCGTTAACGTCCAGGCTGCATAACTGTCGTTACCCTTGCTGTCCATGTATGCGTTCCACTTATCAACAACATCGTCAAGGTCACCGGAGTCTTTTCTGTCGTTGTAGGTACAGGCGTACAACTCCACTGGAATGATAAGCATTCCATCGTCCTGAGCCATGCGTCGATCCGGTACCGACAAACGTGACCAGGCTGGCCGTCATCATCGTTAGCAATATTTTTCTCATGTTTTTTATTCCTTTTTGTTCCCAAGAATGTTGCGATCCAAAGGATCCGAATTGGCACCCATAACAATTAGTATAGTGAAAATCCGACAGATTGCCGGGCGACTTGTGAAAATTAGCACATACGAAACGGGCGGTGAGGCACGCTCACCGCCCGATCGAGCAGACCGGCTGGTCTAGTTGTCAGGTAGCGTGTTTACGATTGTGCTGCCGGTATACGACCGTGCCACATCACAATCGAGCAAGCCGTTGAACAACTCACCACGTTTCAAATACGCCTGTTGGTCTCTGTTCCATTGAAAATTATTGCCAAACGCTTCGATGCTGGCATAGCTGCTGGCCAACTTGAAATCGAAAGTCTTCATCACCATTGCCGTAGCTCGGAAACCATACCCACATTCCGCCGGGCGAGCCCGTAGCATTGCGATACTCGCCATATTCTCTCAACGCGCCGATCGCGTCCCTGGTGCTGCGTCCATCTGCAACGTTGCAATCATTCACTGCTAACACGAATGAATCCGCTCCATCACCAGGCTGCATTACATTCAGGCTGGTGAACATTGACGAACCACCACAATCTACCGCATCGTCAAACGCTGCAATTGCGTCGCCCGCGGTCGATATCCATTGAGCCATGTCCTTGCCCATACTGGTGCCATTCGTCCCAGACGCCGACTGTTACGAAATCGAATTCCTGATTACCCGGCAGAACGGATTCAGCTGAAACGATGCATATGGCTCGCTGTCATTATCATCCATCCACTTCGCTCATCATGTGCGTTGCTTTGCATAGTCGCCGCTATCCTTACCGTCCTGGTAACTGCATACCGAGATCTCGATCGGCACCAGGTCCGGCACGTCCGATCCATCCTGTGCGAATGACAGTCCCTACCCCGGACAGTGTACCAAAAGCGATGCACCAATAGTTAAAAGAATTTTCCTCATACTGATATTCCTCGTATTGATTGTTGTTATGGATATTCAACAGGGTGCCAATAACGACGCCCATAGCTATCAGTATAGTAAAGGGCCGCCTGTTTGTCGGCGGAAAGGGAATATTTTCGAGTCTGCGAGGAGCAGATATTTTCCAGAGCGGAAACTGTTGTCAGGCTACGTTGGCACGCAACAGGATTTGATCCAGCTCGACCAGAAGCTGGTCAATTTCAGCCACAGGAATTGTAGTGTACCGGGCCGACCCGGACTGCCCCTCCAGCATCGTAGATACCGAGAGCCCTGGCCGGTTCCACGGCGTAGACATGGCCACTCCAGACGAAAATGTTCTTCGCAGCCAGCGCTCTGGCGATGCTGTCCGGCGCTCTGCCCATTCACAGTAAAGGAAACCGTTGGCACACGTCGTTCCATCGCGTCAGCGGCGGTAACCCCTTGCACCTGTACGCGCGGGAATCGCTGCAGACCATCAATCAAATGAATGGCGAGGCCTGTCTCATAGTCGAACAAAAAATCCATTGCCGCGTGTACATGCATGCGTCGTCCCGGCGAAGCTTCGTATTTCGCAGTGATACGACTGCGCCATGTTTTTGCCGATCCAGGCGAAGTAGTCAACCGCGGCCGCCGTTCCGGCCATGCCCTCATGGCTTTGCGTGCCCGTCTCGAAACAACCTGGTATTTCGTCTGTCGCCGGACGAACCTTGTAGGGCTCCAACCGTTCCAGCAACTCTCGCCTTCCCCATAGAATTCCCTGGTGCGGGCCGAAAAATTTGTAGGCGGAGCAAACGAGAAAAGTCACAACCCAGGTCCTGCACGTCAGTGGAAACATGCGGTACCGCCTGCACTGCATCAATATAGGTCAGTGCGCCAGCTTCCCGGGCCCGCGCACAGATTGTTTTCACATCGTTAATCGTGCCAAGAAGGTTGCTGGCAGCACCGACGCAAACAAGCCGGGTTCTGTCCGTCAAAACCTCATCAAGCGCTTGAAGATCAAATTCGAAGGTCTCGACATTGAAGGGCAACCAGCGAATCTTCAGGTTGAGATCTTCTGCCAATAATAACCAGGGGGACACATTGGCATCGTGATCCATACGTGAGAGAACGATCTCATCTCCCTCTTTCAACATTCTGCCTATTGATCGTGACATGTGCAGCGTGAGCGTCGTCATGTTCTGACCAAAAATGATTTCGTCAGGTGACGGTGCGTTCAGCAAGTCCGCCATCGCAACACGTGACTCGGCGATCAGGTCATCGACCAGAACAGAGGTACGAAAGTAGCCATGAATATTAGCGTTTGCCTGCAGCAGGCAGTGACTCATTTTGTCGACAACGAATCGCGAGACTTGCGTACCAGCGGGATTGTCGAAATAGATTCTTGATTTGTCGTCGTCCAATTCCGACAAAGCCGGAAACTGCGCGCGTATGGCATTCAGGTCGTACTGCATCTGGGACCCTGCTGGAACAATCCGTTAGTAAGGCTGGCAGGGCCTGATAGTTGAGCGACGGATATTGCACGTACTGACGGCGGCAAAGCAAGTGATTATTCCTGTGCGTTTCCGCCCCATTGTTCCCGGTGAGCATCCTCCGCGCGCTGTCGGATTTTGGAGTGCCGGCGAGTCAGAAGTAAGGAGTTCGGATCGCAGATCTCAGCCCTGATTACACCAAGGTCGTAAGCTGCATCAAACAGGCTTGGGTACCAGCGTTCCCAGTTTGGCAGGAGCTCTTCAACCTGTTCGCGTAGATTCATTAACCGAATGTATACGACCTCACGTGTTGTGACAATGACGCGAGTGGTGGAATTGTTAACTGGTTTGTTATATGCGCGAGACGCGCTCTTATTCGAGTCTGCCCTGAATCAGTCTTCGAGCATCTTGCCAACCATCATAACTGCAAACAACAGCATTGCACCGAAAATTACGGTCGTATTTTGCGGCAGGCTACTTAAGGGAAGATTGTTCAGGCCACTCATACTGTCAGGCACAATCATCAGCAATTTAGGAATTGCACTGGCCAGCTGCAACAACGGCTTCGCAGCAATCAATGTTCCAACTGTGATGGCGACAGGCAACGCCAGTCGTCGCACCCATATACGACGGCGTACGCGTGACACAACCTTTACAGAAAAACCATCATCCTGCACAGGTTGAGAACTGAACAATGACTCAAGCTTTAAATCTGTATCGTCTTTTAGTCTGTCAGCCATATTTATGATCATCGATATCAAAACTTTCCCTGATTTTGTCCTTGCTGCGAAAAATGATCGACTTTAACTGTGCCAATCGGCATATCCGCAGCGTCGCCAATCTCCCTGTGCGACAGCCCGCATGCATACGAGAGAATCATTACTGCTCGTTCATCATTCGTCAAGACCGCCAGGAATTTGTCGAGGTCTGAAATCTCGTCTGATTCCTCTGTCTGTCGACTGCTGCGTGCATCCGCGTCATGTCCTGCTTCTTCCAGTATTTCGTTGTATCGCGAAGACTTTCGTTTCGATTGCAGGAAAGTCGTGTACGCGACCTTCAGCAACCACCCGATAAATGTCCCCTTACCACTGTACGTATGTAGCTTATTCCAGGCGTGTAAGAACGCGTCTTGCGCAAGATCATCAGCGAGTACGGTATCACGCGTAAGCTTACGCAAAAAATTGCGTACCTGCGACTGATGGCGGCGCACAAGTTCACCGAATGCAGCGGGGTTCTGCTGCGCCACCACCTGCGCGACAAGTTCATGATCGCTTGTCTCTTCTGCGCCAGAATTTACGTTGATTGTGATTACTCTTTTTTATCGCCATACCAATACATCAGCAAAAAGGCGAGTCCTATAGAGAAAGGCAGGGACGCACCGGCGAGCAATCCGCGTAGTGCTTCGGGCTCCGGTACGGCAAAGCCGATAAGGACCAGGCCGAGCGCCAAAGCGAGGAAAATAACACCACGCCTGAGATCCCTGTCTTTGGGCGGTTCCTTGTCGCCCAGCCGCTTGATAAATTCCGGGCTCAGTTCGGTGCCTTTTTCAAGGGCAAGACGGATCGTCTGTTGCGTATCCGCTCTGGTTCTGGCTTTGAAATAGAAATATACGATTGTGACCACCGCAATGCTCAAGAACATAACGGTCGGTATTACTATGCCTTCGTCCATCATTCACTCCGATTAGTGTATCAGCGCAGTATTGCTGCAATTCATTATTCAGATGCGTTTCATCGGCGCATTGGATGCAGCAATCGACGGATTTTCACTATTAAATTATCTGTTTATTATCAACAACCTACATCTCACGTGACTACGCCAAGGGATTTGATGGTCTCCTGACAACGGGAATTGCCACGCTCAGTCATCCTGGCTGTGCCATTTCTGAAGAAATTCAGCTTCTTTGTCCGCGCTCAATCCCGCCCGCAGCTTCTCAGTACGATCTTGCGGCAGTGTCTTCCACCAACTGATCGTGTCCCGGGCTGTTTCCCGGGTCGGGCGGTTCCTGAGGCCAGCAGCAGCTGCGCGACTACCGTCCACCTTTGCGAGCCACGCAGCCTCACCGGCAGGGGACTCCCAGATCGGCAAGCCGCCATCTGCCCCTACGTTCTGTGCCGTAATGAATTCATGGTCGACCCATGTGGGCATCGTATCTTCATCCGTCACCGCCAGGGCGTCCTGCAGAAGGTCACCCATTTTGAATGAGCCGGCCGGTGTCACAGTGTTAAATGTGCCGAGGATTTTTTGCTCCAGGCAATCCACCGTAAAATTCGCAAGGTCGCGGACATCGATCATCTGTATATCGTCGTCCGGCGTACCTGGCCAGAGCATCTCGCCGCCGCGCATCGTGCGCACCGGCCAGTAGGTGTACCGATCGGTACGATCGCCTGGCCCGCAGATATAAGTCGGACGAAGAATGGTCGTGCGATCAGCGCCGACTTGCGAAAGTACGCGACTCTCGCACATTGCTTTCATTGGACCGTACGTCTCGCCCGTAACCTCCTCCACGGTTTCGTCATCCATGGTACCGACCGCTGTGTCCTCATCAATGGGTTTTGAAAAATCACCGTATACAGAAATCGTCGAAATATAGAGATAGTGCGAAACGATCGGTGCGAGCAACCTTGCGGAGTCTTCAACGTGACGTGGAACGTAGCCAGAATTGTCGACTACGACATCCCACTGGCCACCCTCCAGGGCCTCAAGACCATTGTTTCTGTCTCCCATCAACAACTCGAGATCCGGGAACAGCTCGTTGTTGGTTCGGCCACGATTGAAAAGACTGACTTCATGCCCGCGTCGCAGCGCCTCTCTCACCATATGCGGGCCTATAAAGCCGGTGCCACCCAATACCAGAATACGCAGCGGCTTGAGCGGGTCCGTCTTCGCAGCAGCCTCCGTTGCGACCTCGGTGCTGCAACCTGCAACGACTGCAGCGCTACCCAGCAGGCTCGTCTTCAAAAATCGTCGTCTGTCATTATTCATAAATATTATTTGTCCCAGGTAAGTCTGCGATATTGATCAGTTCACTGTTCGAGTTCTGCAATCGGTATTCGTTCAAACCCGGCACTTCGGCCGGCGTCGATTGCAGCTACTGTTGCCTCAACGTACGCATTCGGTGATACGAGAACACTAAACCCCGCATCAGGAAATTCTGCCCGAAGGCGCATTACGTATGCGGTCAGACTGCCTTCAGCTAGAACCCTGCCATTGACGTGAAAACTGCCATCTTCTTCAATGACTATTGAAATGGTCTGGACGTCATCCGCTATTGGAATTGCGGACGCCGGATTGTAGACATCAACGCCGAATTCCCTGGTAAAGGTTGCTGTTACAACAAAAAATATCAACAGAATAAATACAACATCAAGCATTGGTGTCAGGTTTATGTCCGTTTGTTCTTTTTCCAGTACGGGGTAAGTATTTTTCATCGTCATCTCCTCATAGATGCCGCTGATACTTCCCGCCTGTGTTTTTCTAGTTCCCCCGCCTCACTTGCACCATAAGTGATACCAATATTGTAAAGTGCTTGTGTAAAAATTGCGACGCACAAAAACGCCTGAAAATTCAGCCAGTAAGGAATATTTCGGCGAAGCAACCAGATTTGGTTGCTGCAGACAACGGTTGCTATCTAGCGATAACGATTCATGACTTCGGCTAGTGCTACCTTGCCAGGGTTCAGATCTTCATATGGCAACTTCGAGAGCGGAGTCTCAACACTGCCGGAGAGATCGTGCATATCACCGGTTTCTTCGTCGATATACAAAAGCCCGGTAATTATTTCGCCAGCATTCACACTGTCACGAAGGAACGAGAACGCAGCTGCCCTGCTGGTCGGATCATAATCCTTATCGACTTTTCGAAAAACAATCTTGCTGCCGTCATGCAATTCCACCGGCATCGCCTCACCCTCATTATATGCCGTAACAATTTCTTCGGCCGGAGGCACAAAGTCGGCATCGATGACGTGATGAAAATGCGCTCGCGTATAAGCGTAACTTTTTGTAGAGCCTTCGTGATCATTGAACGTGACACAAGGGCTGATAATGTCGAGCAGCGAAAAACCCTTGTGCATGATCGCGCCCTTGATCAGGGGAACCAGCTGACTCTTGTCACCGGAAAAACTTCTGGCAATGTAGGTGGCACCCAGACCAATTGCTGTGCTGACCGGATCGATCGGCATCTGCCGGTTGGCCGGTCCTTTTTTCGCAGTACTGCCAACGTCAGCGGACGCAGAATACTGACCTTTCGTCAATCCATACACACCGTTGTTTTCAATGATGTAACACATGTCGAGATTGCGGCGGATGATATGTGCGAACTGCCCCATACCGATCGACAAAGAATCGCCGTCACCGGAAACACCGATGTAGGTGAGATCACGGTTAGCAGCATTCGCACCGGTTGTCACCGACGCCATGCGTCCATGTACGGAATTAAACCCATGTGACTGGCTGACGAAATATGCCGGGGTTTTCGACGAGCAACCGATGCCACTCATTTTGCCAAGCTTGTGCGGTTCGATGCCAAGTTCGAACACCGCTTGTACGATGGCAGCGGTTATTGAGTCGTGGCCACAACCTGCGCATAGCGTCGAGACCGCACCCTCATAATCCCGCGCAGTCAACCCCAGGTCATTGCGTGGTAGTTTTGGGTGTGAAATTTTCGGTTTGGCAATATAGGTCATGGTCTATGTCTCTGCTAAGTAGCTCAGGCGGCACGGCCTTTCGCTACCTCTTCCAATACTCGATTTACAACAAAATCTGCACCGATTGGCATGCCATCGTAATGCAACAATGAGACCAGTTTTTCCTGCGGTGCTTCTATGTCGAGTATCAACAGGGACCGCAACTGAGCATCACGATTTTGCTCAACAACATAAACACAATCGTGTTTATCGATAAAATCCCGGACTGACTCAAAAAACGGAAACGCTTTGACACGACAGTAATTCAGGCCGACATTCTTGTCTTCAAGTTGCACCAACGCCTCTTTCACAGCACCGTCACAACTGCCAAGCGACAGAATCGCGCTTTTGTTGAATTTTGAAAACTTGATTTCCGGTTCTGGTACCAGTGTTCTCGCCGTTTCCCACTTCACCAGCAAACGGTCGACGACCTCCTGGTAGTCGGCAGAATTTTCTGTGTAAGCACCATACTTCGTGTGTCCGGAGCCACGCGTGAAATACGAACCTTTCGCGCTCTCACCCGGCAGGGTGCGATAAGTAATTCCATCGCCATCCACATCCAGATAGCGATAAAAGTTTTCCATTGATTCGAGTTGCTCTGCTGACAGCACCTTGCCTCTGTCCGGTTTGTAGGATTCATCCCATTGCAGGTCCGGACACATCCAGTCGTTCATTCCGATATCGAGGTCCGACAGCACCATGACCGGAGTTTGCAATCTGTCTGCCAGGTCGAAAGCCGCCACTGACATGTAGAAGCATTCTTCAGGATCGGCTGGAAACAACAAGACGTGTTTCGTGTCTCCGTGTGACGCATAGGCGCAAATCATCAGGTCGCACTGTTGCGTCCGGGTCGGCATGCCAGTCGATGGACCGGTCCGTTGTATGTCAAAAATAACGGCCGGCAATTCAGAGTAATAAGCGAAACCGATAAACTCACTCATTAAAGAGATGCCTGGACCGCTGGTCGGCGTAAATGCTCGCGCGCCATTCCAGGTGGCGCCAAGCACCATGCCAATCGCTGCCAGCTCGTCCTCAGCCTGGACTATGCAAAATTTCTTGCCGCCACTTTCGTCGTCAATGCGAAATTGCTTGGAAAATGCCTTGTACGCGTCCATCACAGATGTCGATGGCGTGATCGGATACCAGGCTCCGACCGTCGCACCCGCATATACACAACCAAGGCCGGCTGCTGTATTGCCATCTATGATGATGTGATCTCTGGTCTTGTCCATTTTCTCGACTCTGACCGGCAACGGACACTCGAAGTGCTCCTTCACATAGTCATATCCGAGACGAATCGCTTCGAGATTCATTGGCACGAGTTTTTTCTTACTGGCAAAAGTCTCTTCCAGCAAAGTTGTTATGACGTTGAGATCAATGTCCAGTAATGCTGCCACCACGCCGACATAGGCGATGTTCTTCATCAGGATGCGTGACCGTGCACCATCGAAATTCTCGTTGCATAGCGCCGAAAGTGGAATGCCCAGCACGTTGATGTCTTTACGATCGAGCAACCGGCTGCGTGGCCAGGTCGAATCGTATATCAGCCAGCCGCCCGGCCTGACTTCGGCCATATCCTGCGTGTAGGTCTGTGCATTCATCGCCACCATAATGTCGATTCTGTCAGCGCGGCACTGATAGCCTTCACCGGTTACACGCACTTCGTACCAGGTTGGCAGTCCCTGAATATTCGACGGGAAAAAGTTCTTGCCAACGACCGGAATTCCCATGCGGAATATGGACTTCATCAGCAGCCCGTTCGCGCTTGCCGAACCGGTGCCATTGACCGTGGCTAATTTTACAACAACGTCGTTAACGTCAGGCACGCGTGATCGTCCTCAATATCTTATGCACGTAATAAACATCAGCTCAATTTCTGGTCATGCTAAACACCAACCGTCTTCGCAACATTCGTGGTTGCCGGATCGGCCTCATCGCGAGCGTAGGGAATCAGTATTTCCGACTTCTGCATATCCCAGGCGCCTGTCGGGCAACGCTCTGCACACAAGCTGCAATGAACACAAAGATCCTCGTCTTTGACCATTACCCTGCCCGTCTGTGGCAATCCGTCCGAAACATACAAATCCTGCTCCAGGTTCTCAGCAGGGGCTGACAAACGCATGCGCAGCTCTTGCTCTTCGCCACCTTCAGTAATCGTCAGGCAATTGACGGGGCAAATATCGATGCAGGCATCACACTCAATACACAATTTGGTTGTAAACACTGTCTGGATATCGCAATTCAGGCAACGCTCGACTTCCTCGATTGCCTGTTCTGCCGTGAACCCCAGTTCTACCTCTATATCCAGTTTTTTGAAGCGCTTCTTAAGGTCAACGTGTGGCATGAGCCTGCGCGATGCGCCGTCGTAGTAATTCGAGAAGCTCCATTCGTGCATGCCCATTTTCTGGCTGACAAGATTTACACCGCGTGGCAGCCTCTCTTGCATATCTTCCTGGTTGCAATATTTGTGTATCGATATTGCTGCCTCATGGCCATGCGCGACTGCCCAGATTATATTTTTCGGCCCAAACGCAGAATCGCCGCCAAAAAACACGCCGTCCCTGGAACACATCATCGTTGCCTCATCGACGACAGGGCACTCCCACTCGTCGAACTCGATGCCGATATCGCGCTCGATCCAGGGAAACGCATTGTCCTGGCCAATAGCAAGAATGACGTCATCACAGGGAATCATCACTTCACCAGTTACCGTGCCGCGATCTATCCCACCATTCTCGTCGACCTTGTATTCCATCTGGTCGAACTTCATGCCTTTAAGCTTGCCATCTTCGATGACGAACTCTTTCGGCGAGTGATTGATGATGATTTCGACATTTTCCTCTTCGGCGTCATCGAGTTCCCAGGCAGAAGCCTTGAAGAATGCGCGCGGCTTGCGCGCCATTACTTTCACGCTCTTGGCACCCAGCCGCAAAGAGGTCCGGCAACAATCCATCGCCGTGTTACCAACGCCAATGATCAGAACGTTTTCGCCGATCGATTTCTGGTGTTCAAACGCGACGGATTCCAGCCAGTCGATACCGATATAGATGTTCTCCGTATCGTAACGCCCTGGAAGTTTCAGCTCTTTGCCACGCGGTGCGCCGGTGCCAACAAATACTGCATCAAAGCCGCCACTGTGCAAAAAGTCTTTCATGCTCTCGATGCGGTGATTCAGTTTGAGATCGGCACCCATATCGACGACGTAACCGATTTCCTCGTTCAGAACCTTCGGTGGCAGGCGAAACTGCGGAATATTGGTGCGCATCAACCCGCCCGCAATCTCGAGCGCCTCAAAAATGGTGACTTCGTAGCCAAGCGGCAACAGGTCATTGGCGACCGCAAGGGATGCACAACCGGCACCAATCAAGGCAACTTTCTTGCCATTTGTCTCGGCCGGAGCTTTCGGCAATGAAGCGCTAATATCATCTCGATGATCAGCCGCGACACGCTTGAGACGGCAGATTGCCACCGGCTTTTCCTCAACCCGTCCGCGACGACAGGCCGGCTCACACGGACGATCGCATACGCGACCAAGAATCCCGGGGAAGATATTGGACTGTCGGTTCAGCAGGTAGGCTTCTGAAAACTGGCCTTGTGCGAGGAGTCGGATATAGCCGGGAACGTCGGTATGTGCGGGACAGGCCCACTGGCAGTCGACGACCTTATGAAAATAATCCGGATTGGAGGTATCAGTTGGCTTCATTCTTGTTACGTCCAGAACAGGAATCTCCCATGATCCGGAAATTACCGCCGATAATTTTGGCTAGGATAGCGGGATCACTCGGAAAGTAAACCGTTTTTTCCTTGCTGCACAACATCATGACACTCTGCTTGCTCGATCAACGAGCGCGACTAAATGCTATTCGCTGGCCGGCAATGTCCCCGGTCAATGCGCCATCCTGATAAACGATCGTGCCGTTGACAATAGTCGTGTCGACGCTCGAACTAAAAGTGTGCCTCTCAAACGGCGACCAGTGACACTTGGCCAACAGGTTGGCCGAACTGACCGTATACGGCTTGTCCGGGTCCATGATGACAAGGTCGGCGAAATAGCCCTCCCGAACATAGCCGCGATCAACAACACCGAAAATATCGGCGACCGCGTGGCTGGTCTTGTCGACAATATTCTCGACACTGAGCTTTTCGTCCTTCGCAAGATCAAACAGGCATTGCATTGCGTGTTGCACCAACGGCAAACCAGCCGGGGCCTTGAAATAACTCTTGCCCTTTTCGGCGATCGTGTGCGGCGCATGGTCGGTCGCAATTATATCGATGCGGCCTTCGTTAACCGCCTTAAGCAATGCCAGGCGATCCTCGGGACGCTTGATCGCCGGATTACATTTTATGCGTGTGCCAAGCTCCTCGTAGCGGCTGTCGTCAAACCACAGGTGATGCACACAAACCTCGGCAGTAATTCGCTTCTCACTGCGATGCGCTTTTGAGAAAAGACCCATCTCAACAGCTGTTGTCAGGTGTAACACGTGCAACAGCGCATCATGGCGGCGTGCCAGGTCAACGGCCTGGCTTGACGACAACAGGCAGGCATTTGCGGAGCGAATGTTCGGATGCTCCGTCATCGGTACGTTTTCGCCAAAATCTGTTTTTGCGCGGGCCTCGTTGTCACGAATTGTTGGCGAATGCTCACAATGCGTAAGGACGATGACTGGCGCATGCTCGAACAAAAGCTCAAGCGATTCCGGGTTATCAACCAGCATGTCACCCGTCGACGCGCCCATGAACGCCTTGATGCCACAGGACTCGTTGACCTGCAGCGCCTTGATCTCTTCTATGTTGCGATTGGTGGCGCCGAGATAGAAAGCGTAATTTGCGCTGCAGCGCCCTTTGGCCATAACGTACTTGTCTGCCAGCGCCTCCCGGTTGGTTGTCTGCGGATTGACATTGGGCATGTCCATGAAACTGGTGATACCACCCGCGACGGCCGCTGCAGATTCCGTCGCCATGTCACCTTTATTAGTCAGGCCCGGCTCACGAAAATGTACCTGGTCATCAATCATTCCGGGCAAAAGAAATTTTCCTTGCGCGTCCAGCACCTGGCACGAGTCTTCAGCGGTAATGCCCGCAGCAATTTTTTCGATGCGCTCACCATGAACCAGCACATCCGTGTCCCTGATTTCGCCTTCATTGACCAGGCGCGCGTTGGTAATCAAAAGTTTTTTCATAATTTCGCTTTAAAGTTATGCAAATGCATCAGTTGCCATCACGAGCTCGTGAGTATTCCCGGGTTCGAACGCGGAATGCCCGGCATCAGCGACGATTCGCAGATCCGCCTCCGGCCAGGCATCTGCCAGTTCCCAGGCGGAAGTAGCGGGACACACCACATCGTAACGCCCCTGCACGATGACCGCCGGGATATTGCGAATCCGGTCTACATTTTTGATGAGTTGATCTTCGTCCATGAAGCCACCATTGACGAAGTAGTGACATTCGATGCGCGCCAATGCCAGCGCCATGTCATCGCCACCGAATTCGGTCGCCAGTTTCTCGTTCGGCAGCAGCGTGCTGGTGCTGCCCTCCCATATCGACCAGGCTTTCGCGGCCTGTATGCGCACAGCCGGATCGTCGCTGGTCAGGCGGGAGTGATAGGCATGCAGCATGTCGCCACGTTCCTTTTCAGGAATCGGCTCCAGGTAGTGCTGCCAGAGATCGGGGTAGATTTCGCTTGCACCATGCTGATAGAACCAGTCAATTTCCTTCTTGCGCAGCATGAATATTCCGCGCAAGACGATTTCCGTCGCGCGCTCCGGGTGGGTCTGGCAATAAGCAAGCGCCAGTGTGCTGCCCCAGGAACCGCCGAATACCTGCCATTTTTCTATCTGCAAAGCCGCGCGCAGAATCTCTATGTCGTTGACCAGGTCCCAGGTTGTATTGTCATCCAGGTTGGCATGCGGTGTGCTCTTGCCACTGCCGCGCTGATCAAACAGCACAATCCGATAGACATCAGGATTCCAGAAGCGGCGCATAGCTGGTGTGCAGCCACCCCCCGGACCACCGTGCAGGAACACCACCGGCTTGCCATGGGGATTACCCGACTCTTCATAATAGAGCTTGTGACCGCTGCCAACCTCAAGAAAGCCAGTGCGGACGGGTTCGATGGGCGGATAAAGTTCTCGCCGGGGACTTTTTATTGTCATGGCCGGATTATGAGATGGAGTCGCCCGGATTGCTACGAAAATTGAACCTTGCCCAAAACACCCAGTCTTTAGACTAAACTTGGGTCCCTGATACCCGGCAAATAAAAAGAGTTACCAATGAAGAATTCCATCACAAGATCAGTAGTGGCGCTTGCCGCCACGACGCTCATGACCCTCAACGCTGCAGCGCAGGACCTCGAGATCAATTTCACCGAGTACACACTCGATAACGGTTTGCGCCTGGTCGTCCACGAAGACACCAAGGCCCCTATCGTCGCTGTCAACGTCTGGTATCACGTCGGCTCGAAAAATGAGAAACCCGGCAAAACCGGGTTTGCGCATCTGTTCGAACACCTGATGTTCAACGGCACGGAAAACTACGACGACGAATACTTCAAGCCGTTTGAACTGGTTGGTGCCACCAATATGAATGGCACGACCAACTTCGATCGCACAAACTATTTCCAGAATGTTCCCAAAACGGCTCTGGACATGGCGTTGTGGATGGAGTCCGACCGCATGGGTCATCTGTTAGGTGCCATCACGCAGGAAAAACTGGACGAGCAACGCGGCGTTGTGCAGAACGAAAAACGCCAGGGCGAAAACCAGCCTTATGGCAAGGTCTTCAGCAAACTGCTTGCGGGCGTATTCCCCCAGGGGCACCCATACGCCACCAGCGTGATCGGCTCAATGGAGGATCTCAACGCGGCAAGTCTCGAGGATGTGCAGGAATGGTTTGAAACCTACTACGGCCCGAATAACGCGGTTATTGTCGTCGCCGGGGACGTCGTACCGACCGAAGTCCTGGCCAGGGTCGAACATTACTTCGGCGACATTCCGCCGGGACCACCGATTTCCAAGCAGGAATCATGGACCGTAAAACTCGATCGGGACAAACGCGAAGTAATGCAGGACCGGGTTCCGCAAGCACGCATATATAAGGTATGGGGTGGCCCCGCTAATACCGGCGAAGATGCCGAATTGCTCAGCCTGTTTGGCGACGTACTGGCAAGCGGTAAGAACTCGCGCCTCTATAAGCGCCTCGTTTATAACGACCAGATTGCCACTGCGGCGCAGGCAGGCATGGTCAGCAATGAGATTGGCGGAATGTTCATGGCCACGGCGACGGTGCAGCCAGGCGGCGACCTGAATGCAGTTGAACAGGCTTTGAATGAGGAAATTGAGCGACTCCTGGAGGACGGCATTACTGATGACGAACTGGAGCGGGTCAAAGTGCAGTATCGGTCTGGATTCGTGCGCGGCCTCGAAAGAATTGGCGGCTTCGGTGGCAAATCCGACATCCTCGCGGCAAATGCCGTTTACGAGGATGATCCCGGCGCATTTAAAAAGTCGATGGACAGAATTGAGGCGGCAACAGCGAAAGAGGTCGAAGCAGCTGCCAAACGATGGATTACAGCAGGTGCATATCACCTTGAGGTGCATCCGTTTCCACAGTTGAGCGCTGCGACTGACGGCGCCGATCGCTCAGCCGTACCGCAAACGAATGAGTTTCCTGAAGTGAAATTTGCGGAATTCGAGCGTGATTTCCTGAAAAACGGCCTTGAAGTCATCGTTGCAAACCGCAGCGCCGTCCCGGTCGTCAATATCAGCATGAATTTTGACGCAGGATATGCATCCGATCAGTTCGGCGAGCTTGGGACATCGAGCCTGGCCATGACCATGCTGGATGAGGGCACGAAAAAGCGGACCGCGCTGGAAATCAGCGACGAACTTGCGCGACTCGGCGCTAACTTCAGTTCCGGATCAGGAATCGATGCGTCGACTATCGGCATCAGTGCATTGAAAGAAAACCTGGATAAGTCACTCGATATCTATACTGATCTGGTACTCAATCCAGCATTTCCCGGGAGCGAACTCGAGCGCCTGAGAAAAATGCGCATCGCACGAATTCAACAGGAAAAAACACAGCCAATTGGCCTGGCAATTCGCCTTTTTCCCGCGTTACTTTATGGCGAAGGACACGCTTACTCCATGCCACTTACCGGTTCCGGCACCGAAGAATCAGTTGCTCGCATTAGTCGTGATTCGCTGGTGGATTATCACCGCACCTGGATCCGGCCAAATAACGCGACGATGATAGTCGTTGGCGACACAACGATGGCTGAGATGAAGCCAAAACTTGAGAAGCTATTCGCCAAATGGGAACCCGGTGAAATACCGACCAAAAATATCGCCAAAGTGAGCTTAGGCGCCAGCGAACGGGTGTTTTTGATTGACAGGCCTGACTCCGAACAATCCATTATTTTTGCGGGTAACGTTGCACCCGCGGTTGGTGACGGCAATGAACTCGCGATTGAAACGATGAATGAGATTATCGGTGGCAGCTTCACCTCACGAATAAACATGAACCTGCGTGAAGACAAGTCCTGGGCATACGGGGCACAAACACTCCTTTTCGATACCAAGGGTCAGCGACCATTTATTGCTTATGCGCCTGTGCAAACTGACAAGACCATGGAGTCTATGGCCGAAATCCGGCGCGAGCTGGTCGAGTATCTCGGCGAAAATCCGGCAACCCCGGAAGAGATCGGCAAAGTTAAGGACAACAATACACTGAGCTTGCCCGGGCGCTGGGAAACGTCGAACGCGGTACTTCGCGATATCGGTGAAATAGTCACGTACGACCTGCCAGATGATTACTGGGACACCTATGCAGACAGCGTGCGTAATCTTTCCCAGGAACAAATCATTGAGGCGGCTGACCAGGTCATCAAACCGGATAACCTGATCTGGGTCGTCGTCGGTGACCGGGCCAAAATCGAATCACGCATTCGTGAACTTGAGTTGGGTGAAATAACGTTCCTGGACGTTGACGGCAACGTGCTGGATGAGTCCGACTGATTAATCACCGGCCAGGTTGTTAAACATCAGTTTCGATAACCTGGCCGGCCATTCTTCACTATTACTATAATCCGATCAATTTGTAGTGCTCTCGAACCGATGTAAAAAACATCGCCGTACAGGCTGTCAATGCGCTAGTCTCAATTGTTGACTGTAGATAGCACACATTGGCTGGTTTGAATGACTAACGACGAATACCTGGCGCTTATCGACGCGGCCTGCGTCTATGAAGTTGCAAATGAAACTCCGTTAGAGCTCGCCAGCAATCTGTCTGCACGCATGCACAACAGAATCCTGATGAAACGGGAGGACCTGCAACCGGTTTTTTCATTCAAATTGCGCGGCGCCTACAACAAGCTCGCATCGCTCTCTGAAGACGCCCTGCGCGCCGGAGTTATTTGCAGCTCCGCCGGCAATCACGCCCAGGGCGTGGCACTAGCAGCTAAGCGAAAAAACGCAAGAGCAGTCATCGTAATGCCGGTTACGACACCGTCAATAAAAGTCGATGCTGTCAAAACGCTGGGTGGAGAGGTTGTGCTCTTTGGTGACACTTACGACGACGCCTACGCAAAAGCGCGGGAACTCGAGACTGAGCAGCAACTCACTTTCATCCATCCTTTCGACGATCCGTATGTCATAGCCGGTCAGGGAACAATTGGACGGGAGTTGGTCGGGCAGATGGAAAACGACGTCACCGCCGTGCTGGTGCCAATTGGTGGTGGTGGACTGATCGCGGGAATCGCGTCATACATCAAGGGCAAGAGACCTGATATCAAGATCATTGGTGTCGAACCCGCAGATTCCGCGGCGATGAAGGAGTCGCTCGCGGCCGGCAAACCCGTCACGCTGGAACATATCGGTATCTTCGCCGACGGTGTCGCAGTGCGCCGGGTCGGTGACGAAACCTTTCGCATCTGCCAGGAGCTGGTAGATGAAGTTGTGACCGTGGATACCGACCAGATCTGCGCCGCCATTCGTGACATATTCGAAGACACGCGTTCGATAGTTGAACCGGCTGGTGCGCTTGCAATCGCTGGCGCAAAAAAATACATAAGTGACAATGATCTCAGGAATGAAACATTTGTCGTCATAAATGGTGGCGCCAACGTCAACTTCGATCGACTGCGACATATCGCCGAGCGCGCTGCTATCGGCGAAGAAAGGGAGATGCTGCTCGCAGTCGAGATTCCGGAACAGCCGGGCAGTTTTCGCCAGTTCTGTGAAGCGATTGGCCGGCGCAGTATCACCGAATTCAATTACCGTTATAACGATTCAAGGACTGCGCACATTTTCGTTGGCGTGGAGCTGCGTGGTGGTGGCGTAGAGCGCGCCGAACTTGCGGCTAAACTGAAGAAACTGGGTTATACATTCGTCGACCTGAGCGATAACGAAATGGCGAAACTGCACGTTCGCCATATGGTCGGTGGCAGCGCGGCAAGCATCGAAAACGAACGTCTGTTCCGTTTCGAGTTTCCCGAACGGCCGGGTGCGTTACTTGATTTCCTGAAGGCGATTGGAACGGACTGGAATATCAGCCTGTTCCATTATCGAAACCACGGATCAGACCACGGTCGAATTCTCGCCGGCATTCAGGTAGCGGAAGATGAATCTGCGGAACTCGAAGAACATCTGGCAGAACTGGGTTATCCGCATTTCGAGGAAAGCAAGAATCCAGCCTACGCGATGTTTCTTGCTTGAAAGAACTAACATCACTAGTAAACCCAAAAAACCGACGTCATTGCGAGGAGCGAAGCGACGCGGCAACCTCCATCAGTGTGCTGCCGTGAGAAACGGAGACCTCACTATAATATAGAGGGATTGCCGCGCCCTGCGGGCTCGCAATGACGTCGGTTTTTTTGGGTTTACTAGTGGCGTCGAATCTTTCCTGTGCCACGACGGCAACCTATTCCCTGAATGAAGCATCCCTGCGATCTAACTTGCGCAGCAGCGCCGGCCACGCCAGCGCACCGCCCATACCCTTCGTGACCGCCTCAACCTGGGCCTTGATACCCTCAACAATAGCCGGGTTGATCTGAATAAGTTCTACACTCGCCGATTGCGCCATTATTTGTGTCTGGCATGCGGTTTCAAGCGCGTACATATAGAGAAACGCATCGGGAATAGTTGCGGCAACTGTCAGCAATCCATGATTGCGCAGGATAAGAAAGTTGCTGGTACCGAGATCCGCAACGAGACGCGGTTTTTCGTCCTCGTTGAGCGCGATTCCTTCGTAGTCGTGATACGTCACTGATGCATACGGCAACAGCGAAATTTGTGACAGTGGCAACAAACCATTTGCCTGGGCGGACACGGCTACTCCGGATTTTGTATGCGTGTGTAGTACGCAGCCAGCGTCCGAACGCGCTGCGTGTACTGCACTGTGGATGGTAAAGCCCGCAGGGTTCACCGGGTACGGCGACTTGAGAACGATATTGCCGTTCAAATCGACTTTGATCAGGCTACTGGCGGTCATCTCTTCAAACAGAAGACCGTAGGCATTGATCAGAAAGTGCTCATCCGGCCCAGGAACGCGCGCCGAGATATGCGTGAAAATCATGTCATCCCAGCCATGCATTGCTATCAGCCGGTAACAGGCAGCCAGATCAACTCGCACCCGCCATTCTTCTTCCGACACCTGGGTTTTTACAGACACGGTTTGTTCAGCAGTGCTCATGATTTCGTCCCCGATTTCTTTTTGTTGCCGCTAACGTTCCGTTTCGAGTTTCCCGAACGGCCGGGTGCGTTACTTGATTTCCTGAAGGCGATTGGAACGGACTGGAATATCAGCCTGTTCCATTATCGAAACCACGGATCAGACCACGGTCGAATTCTCGCCGGCATTCAGGTAGCGGAAGATGAATCTGCGGAACTCGAAGAACATCTGGCAGAACTGGGTTATCCGCATTTCGAGGAAAGCAAGAATCCAGCCTACGCGATGTTTCTTGCCTGACTGGTTCACGAAATTTTTAGCTCGCGACCTGGTTCGGAATCGCGGCAAGATGCCGCGATTTCCAATTGGACATTAATCCCTGAATGAAGCATCCCTGCGATCTAACTTGCGCAGCAGCGCCGGCCACGCCAGCGCACCGCCCATACCCTTCGTGACCGCCTCAACCTGGGCCTTGATACCCTCAACAATAGCCGGGTTGATCTGAATAAGTTCTACACTCGCCGATTGCGCCATTATTTGTGTCTGGCATGCGGTTTCAAGCGCGTACATATAGAGAAACGCATCGGGAATAGTTGCGGCAACTGTCAGCAATCCATGATTGCGCAGGATAAGAAAGTTGCTGGTACCGAGATCCGCAACGAGACGCGGTTTTTCGTCCTCGTTGAGCGCGATTCCTTCGTAGTCGTGATACGTCACTGATGCATACGGCAACAGCGAAATTTGTGACAGTGGCAACAAACCATTTGCCTGGGCGGACACGGCTACTCCGGATTTTGTATGCGTGTGTAGTACGCAGCCAGCGTCCGAACGCGCTGCGTGTACTGCACTGTGGATGGTAAAGCCCGCAGGGTTCACCGGGTACGGCGACTTGAGAACGATATTGCCGTTCAAATCGACTTTGATCAGGCTACTGGCGGTCATCTCTTCAAACAGAAGACCGTAGGCATTGATCAGAAAGTGCTCATCCGGCCCAGGAACGCGCGCCGAGATATGCGTGAAAATCATGTCATCCCAGCCATGCATTGCTATCAGCCGGTAACAGGCAGCCAGATCAACTCGCACCCGCCATTCTTCTTCCGACACCTGGGTTTTTACAGACACGGTTTGTTCAGCAGTGCTCATGATTTCGTCCCCGATTTCTTTTTGTTGCCGCTAACATTTTTTACCGTCCGGCAAAAATGCACTTCGTTAAGTTAACGGGTGCTGTGATATTACCCAGATATGTACTGCCCAAACCAGATTCCAGTGCGCAAATAATGTTCGCCTGTATCGTTACACCTGAAACGTACTTTTTAATATATATGAAAGACTTATTCCAAATTCTTTGCAACTTTTGCGCTTGATCAGGCATCAAAGAATTACAGAACGGCTGATAATCCCCGGCCGCCCTGTTAGTTCGATCTGGTATGAGTGCACCTCTGCCAGCGTAGCACACGAGACAAGTTAATCTCCCAAAGGTATTGTTTCGTAACCTTAAACGGTGGCTTCGGCCACCGTTTTTTTATGCTCGCTTTATTGTGCGAACGTCGCAGAATGAATGTGGCTGATCTTGTCGCGTTGCGACAAGCGATAAAACTGTCGCAACTCTCTCAGCCCTTTTTGACCGTTACGACGGATGCGATCACGAAATCCGTGACAAAACCTTGCTGCATAATTATTGGCTGTGCTGTAGCGCTCGCGCTGCTTCTGGCTCAGGTCATCATTGAAGTGGATGTTGTCGAAAAGCCAGCCGTGCATCTTGTCAGCCAGTTCCATGTCATCCTGATGCAGCGCCAGAATGAGAGTGCTCGTGAATTTGTCCACCTCCGCCTGAATTTCAAGTTCCAGCAGTGATACCTGGCGGTTCTTTTGTGCGTTCCAGACGATGTAGTTGAAGTGACTAATGCCTTCCAGAACTGTCCACAGGTCATTCAAGTCAGTGACGCATAACTTTTTCAACGGGTCCGAGTCATTCAGCCGCGATAAAAGTTCATCATCAAGAAAAACACTAAGCGCGAGCCCATATTCATCCTCCTGCAGCAACACCGTTTCTTCGGTATTGGCGAGCAGTGACCCCTTGCCCAGGCACCCGGCAAGCAGCGGGTCTGTAACGAGGAAATCCGCGACGTCATAACCGGGGTCTACCTGGGAAATGCTGGTGAGATGACTCTGCAGCCGGGAAAGCATCAGTGGTGGTTACGACTAATTGAGTTTGATATCGGTATCACACCTTGCTGCCGCAACAACGATTCAGCCCTGTTACTTCCGGTGCGCAGCCAGATTTCATAGGTTCGCAATACATTGATATCTGTTGAACCACGAGCACTGTCACGGACCTCGTTCAACACATCAACAACTATCTGAAATTTTTGCGCCAACTCCTGGAACACGCCGCCAAGGGCGCGTCCGCGTACAGTGCTACGGGATTCATCTGATAAAGAACCGTAGGCGCTGCCGCCCATGTTGACGTAATAGTCTATGTCTACGAGTTTGTGCGCGAGGCTGTCTGCGAAAAATCCTGCAATAAACAAGGCCACGTCACCAATGCGCTGTAGCGCGAAATTCCTTTCTTCCGTGGTTGCTGCGTCGCTGGCATCTACCAGCATCAGTGCGAGGGGTTTCAGGCCGTAACTATCGCCTTGATCCTCATACAGTTCTTCTGAGCGGGAAAATAACGTGAGCAAATTGACGACGTAGTGCGCTGCATGATCGTCGACGTTGACACCCTGATTATCAATCGCAGTGCCAATCGATTCGCGAAAATAATCACGAAGATTGTGTACCGGTACGACCCGGCCACTCGTTGCCCGTTCGGTCACATTCAAGCCTCCTGCACGCAAAAGACATGTCAGGTATATCCTAATCAGACCGGGGGCCCTGTGACAAGGTTCACGATAAATGAGCGAAAAACGTAACCGTTGACGATTCTGTGACCAGGTTGGAATCAATTGCCAAAACTGACAGGCGGATTCAAGTGTGTGTCGGCTACTAAATTCATCGCACTCGCCCGTTGGACGGGCGAGTGCGACAATTATTCAATCCATCGGTACGAATAATCGAGCGCAAATCCTGATTGAATTACCACATTTCTCTTAAGCGGCCGGCGACATCGAGCTTTTTATTGGTTCGCGGCAACCAACGGTTTGCACAAGCCTCTCGTCTGCCATGAAAGCTTGCATCCATTCTGGACATCAGGCCATCCGTCATGAAGCGACTGCGCGCGCCATAGACATGTTTGTCGCCATCACGGCGCTGTTGCGTAACGTGGTATCGCAGCGGCGCAATCAGGCTCAGTGACTGTTTTGCCCTGGTCATTGCGACATACAACAGGCGTCGCTCTTCCTCGATCATTTCCGGCTTGCCGGTCGCAAATTCCGACGGGAAATTTCCATCGGAAAAATTCAGGACGAAAACAGAATTCCATTCCTGGCCTTTGGCAGAATGCACCGTCGACAATATCAGGTAGTCCTCATCGAGGTGCGGGGTCCCTGAGAGATCCCCTGCCGCCGCCGGCGGATCAAGTGTCAGCTCTGTCAAAAAGCGCTCCCTGGTTGGGTATCGCCCTGAGATTTGCTCCAGTTGCTCCAGGTCCGCCTCGCGCGTATCCAGGCTGTCATACAGTCGCTCGAGATGTGGCTGGTACCAGCGGCGCGTTTCACCCATTTGTGACTGCCACAATTCAGCAGAGGGATCTGCTGATGAAAGTGTTGTCATCAGTTTGCAGAACAGTGGCCAATCCGATTGCGTTGCCGCAGGAGGATTGAATTCATTGATGGCGCTAAAAGCAAAAGCGTTCTCGACCAGATAATCGAAACATCTTGCCGCATAAGATGGCCCCATACCGGGTAACATTTTCAACACACGAAATGCGGCAACCTGGTTGCGAGGATTTTCTGCCCATTTAAGAATGGATAGAAAATCTTTCACATGCCCAGCCTCAAGGAATTTGAGCCCGCCGTATTTGACATAGGGAATGTTGCGTCTGACCAGTTCCAGCTCAAGACGATCACTATGATGTGCGCTGCGAAACAAAACGGCCTGATCCTTTAGCTGCATACCTTCTTCACGATTAGCGAGAATTTCTTCCACCACCATTTCCGCCTCGGCATCACCGTCTTCAACAGTCACATAGCGTGGCTTGCTACCGCCCGGCTTATCCGAAAAAAGATTCTTTTTGTATTGCCGGTCACTTTCAGCAATCACACAATTCGCAGCATCCAGTAATGGCTGCGTTGAACGATAGTTTTGCTCGAGCGTGACAATCTTGGCCGCTGGAATGAATTGGTCTGGAAAACTCAGGATGTTTTCAACGTCGGCAGCGCGAAACGAATATATGGATTGCGCATCGTCGCCGACGATAGTCATCCCATGACCCTCCGGCTTCAGTGCCTGCAAAATTTCGGCCTGCAACAGATTAGTATCCTGATATTCATCGACCAGTACATGGTCAAACCAGGAACCGATCTCGGCCGCCAGCTCTTTATCAGCAACGAGGTGACTCCAGTAAAGCAGCAGGTCGTCGTAATCCAGCGCCTGGATACGTTGCTTTTGTTCGACATAGTGTCGAAACAACTTGCGCAGTTCCGGTTCCCAGTCAGCACACCATGGGAATGTTTCATTCAGGGAATCGAGTAACGGCTTTTGCGTATTAACACAGCGAGAATAAATCGCGAGGCAGGTCGCTTTCTTGGGGAAACGTCGTGATTTTCTGGACAACCCCTGTTCGTAACGAACGACATCCATAAGATCGGCAGAATCACCGCGATCGAGTACCGAGAAACCCGGATCGAGCCCGAGATTGTGTGCGTAACGGCGTAACAATCGATTGGCAACGGAGTGAAACGTACCGGACCACGGCAGGATGCCATTCGATACTTGTAGACCATTGCCTGCACAAACGGCCTGGCGAACGATGGACTCAACGCGCCGGGTCATCTCAAGTGCAGCGCGCCGGGTGAAGGTCAACAACAGAATCCGCTCCGGGCTCACACCCTGGATAATCAGGTGCGCAACACGGTGCGCCAGCGTCATGGTTTTGCCGGTGCCGGCGCCTGCTATCACCAACAACGGTCCGGCAGTAAAGCCCTCTGCGGACGATTTGCTGCCGTACGAGGCCGCCTGCCGCTGGGCCGGATTCAAAAGCTCCAGGTAGTCTGTTTGTAACTCGGCTGCGTTCCCCATAACTGGGTTTTTATACAGTACTGGATAAATTTACACAACCGCCTGCCGATTCTCCTGTATGAATGCCTCGACGGCGGCGGCCAATCGACCCGGTTGCTCGAAATGCACCATATGACCTGCCCCTGGAATCACGATGGTCTCGGCGCCGAGAGGCGGAGTCGTGGCGGAATCCGGGTCGATCCAGGATTTTGCCGCCGCTGTGAAATCTGTATCTTCGCCAACGACCCGCAGGACGGGGGCGGTGATTTTGGACCAGCAGGCGAGGGCCTCGGCGCGCCGGTACTGCAATGCGCTCGGCAGCTTGTGCGCCGGATCAGCCCGCAAAGTCACCGTTCCATCATCCACTTGTTCTGCCCATTGTTTCGCGACGAACATTGCCTTGTTATAGCTGACTGAGGGATTTCGCTTGCGGATTCGTTGCGCCAGTTCTTCGAACGTTGCATAGCTTGCGCATTTCGGCATGACGCGACTTTTTTCAATCCAGCGCCTGTAGTTTGCCGGTGCATCCTGCGGATCACTGTCCGTAAGGCCAAATCCCTCTACATTCACAAAAACCGCCACCCTCTCCGGCATGACGCCGGCATACAGGCCGATGACATTGGCGCCCATGCTGTGACCCAGGAGATTTACCGGATCCTGCGGCTGGTACTGGGCCAGCAGGACGTCCAGATCCGCAACATAGTCCGGGAACCAGTAACTGTTCGCTCGGCTGCCAGTCTTGCCAAAACCGCGCCAGTCCGGCGCGATGACAAACCATTCCTGCTTGAGCTCATCCACCAGAAACTGGAACGAACGCCCACAATCACCCAAGCCATGCAGCAATACGAGCAGCGGATTCCCACGATCACCCCACTCGGTGACGTGATAATCAACTCCTCTTATGTCATGCCGGACCGAGCGACTGGTCACGCGTGCTGTATAGGTCTCAGTCTTTTTCATCTGCCTTACATTATATTTGGCTAATATAGAAGCGCTGGTGTATAAGTTCACTACATTCTTATTCATCAACGACGAGTACTCCGTCAAGGTGATATTCACGGGTTCAGCGAGTTGTGAAGCGATTGGCCGCTAGGCGCGTCTCGAAGGTCAATGGCGAGTCCTTGCCAAGAGGCGCAACACCGCGGACGACCGCTTCACGACTCGCCCGAAGGGAGCTGCCCGGATGATCCAATACGGCGTTGCAGCGTTTGAAAAGGACTCGCCATTTCCTGCACGCTGCGCCTTGTCTTGAATCACCCGGGTGGCTCTGAACCCGTGAGTATCACCTTGACGGAGTACTACAGTACAGGCACCCGCGGTTAATGACATTTGAGATCGCACTCGTTCTCGGCATTCTGGCCATATCGCTGATTCTCTTTATCAGCGAAGTGATCCGCATGGATCTGGTTGCCCTGCTGGTGCTTTGTTCCCTGGCAGTCACCGGGCTCGTTTCAACTACCGGCGCGTTTGCCGGTTTCAGCAATCCCGCGGTCATCACTGTCTGGGCAATGTTCATCCTCAGCGAAGGACTGACCAGGACCGGCATTGCCGACATTATCGGCCGCCAGGTCATGCGACTGGCTGGCCGTCGCGAAATTGCGATGATCGTTGTCATCATGATCACGGCGGGCGTACTTTCCGCATTCATGAATAACATCGGCGTCGCGGCACTCATGCTGCCAGTCGTTGTGGAAGTCGCACGCAGAACGCGAATTCCGCCATCGCGCTTACTAATGCCACTCGCGTATGCCACGCTGCTCGGTGGTCTGACTACCATGATCGGCACGCCGCCAAACCTGCTGGTCAGCGAAGCCATGACGCAGAACGGCTACGAGGCATTCGCGCTATTCGATTTCGCTCCGCTAGGCGGCGCGATCATGGTTATCGGCATCGTCTTCATGGCCCTCGCCGGCCGTTTTCTGTTACCAAAAATCAAATCGGACCGCGGCAGGCACAAGAGTCAACGAAGTCTGCGCAGCCGCTACAAGTTGCAGGAACGCACCTTCATGTTGCGCGTACCGCTGGACTCCGTTTTGGTCGGCAAGACACTTGGCGAAAGTCGCATCGGTGCGTCGACCGGACTCATTATTCTTGCGCTGGTGCGCTTCGGTCGTAGTGAGACGCTACCCAGCAGGCAAACGACGATTCGTGGCGGCGATGGAATTCTCGTACAGGGACGACCGGACCAGTTCCGCGAATTACAACGCTGGAGTGACCTGGTAATAGAACGCGAAGCGCCGGTACTCAAATCGATGGTTGCGTCAAAAGTCGCCTATGCCGAAATCGAACTTGCCGAGGGATCCCCGCTCGAATCGGAACTCATACGACATGCAGGCTTTCGCACACGATTCAATGTCAGTGTCGCCGGCATTCGCAGAGGAAATACCTATCGGCTGACCAACCTTGCGTATATCCCGTTGCGTGCCGGAGATCGGATCCTCGTTCAGGGTGAGATAGAGGCTATAGCCGAGCTCGAAGATTTTGCGGACTTCAGCAATGTACAACCCGTTACTGATGAAGAGCTAAGTGAGCGGTACAGCACTGAAGAGCGCATGTTCGTCGTACGTTTGCCGAAATACAGTGGCCTCGCTGAGGCAACACTGGAGAAAAGTCGCCTGGCCGACGTGTTCGACTTTCGCGTGGTTGCGATTTTTCGCGAAGGCCAGCTCAATGTCATGCCACGTGGCAAGGAAGTTCTTGAAGGTGGCGACCTGCTGCTGATCGAAGGACAACATGAAGACATGGATGTTCTGCGCGGCCTGCAGGAACTCGAAATTGAAACCAGCGTTTCCGCTAATCGGGGCACGCTTGAATCAGAGCGGCTGACGGTGATGGATGCCACGCTGGACCCGCGCTCTAACCTCGCTGGAAAAACCGTCGGCGAGCTGAATTTTCGTGAACGTTATGGCCTGGAGCTTGCCGGAATCTGGCGTGAGGGCGGGCCGGTCGGCGCAGAACTCGCGGACGAGCGACTGCAAATTGGTGATGCGTTGTTGCTTTTGGGTCCGCACGATCGACTGAAACTCTTAAGTAATGATTCTGACTTTCTAATCCTTACTCCGCTGGGTCAGGAACCGCCGGATACGCGCCGTGCACCACTGGCTGCGTTCATCATGCTCTGCGTGGTACTTAGCGTAATGGCGGGTTACGCGCATATCGCGGTCGCCGCGGTGGTCGGCGGCACCATCATGGTGCTGACCGGTTGCCTGACCATGGAGCACGCCTATCGTGCTATTGACTGGCGCGCGATATTTCTCATTGCAGGCATGCTGCCGCTGGGCACAGCGATGCAGGATACCGGTGCCGCGTCTTTCCTGGCTGATCAGGTCATGGAGCTGCTGGGTGATGCCGGACCGTGGCCAGTGATTATGGGGCTGTATGTCCTCACGGCAATGGCCACTATGATCATCCCGACCGCAGCACTCGTTGTCCTGATGTCACCAATCGTGTTGTCAGCCATGGCTGATATGGGCCTGCAGCCCGAAACGGCGATGATGGCGATCGCCATGGCGGCATCGGCAAGCTTCACCAGCCCGATTTCACACCCGGCGAACATCCTGGTTATGGGTCCGGGCGGCTATCGCTTTATCGACTATATAAAGGTCGGCGTGCCGCTGACAATTATCGTCTTTATTACTGTGATGGTGCTATTGCCAATGCTCTGGCCGCTGGTACCTGTTACGCCCTGATTAGCAGCTTGTTGAAAAACTCTGTTTTTTTACAGGCTGCGCGGCACAGGGATGGCTTTTTCGACAGGTTGCTAAGGGTTCAGGGAATCAGTACTGTCGATCCGGTCGTTTTCCTCGCTTCAAGGTCTGCATGCGCCTTTGCGGCATCCTCCAGCGGATAGCGTTGATTGACGTTTATCCTGACGATCCCCTGGCCAACGACATCAAAAAGCTCAGCTGCCGCTGCCAGCAAACTATCGCGATCGGCAATAAAGTCGAACAGAATAGGACGAGTAACGTACAGCGAATGCCGCTTTGCAAGCTCAACCGGGGCAAATGCGTCCACCGGGCCGGACGCGTTACCGAATGTGACCATCACGCCGTGTGGTCGCAACGAATCGAGTGACGAGATAAAAGTATCACGACCAATCGAATCGTAAACTGCTGCCACGCCCTCACCGCCGGTCAGTGCTCGTACTTTGCCAGCAACATCCTCGTCATCGGCCATAATAATGTGATCGCAGCCCTGCGAGCTTGCCAAAGCTGCTTTTTCATCCGTACTGACGACACCGATTACCGTCGCGCCCAGGTGCTTCGCCCACTGACTTGCCAGCGAGCCAACACCCCCGGCCGCCGCATATAACAACACCGGATCACCGGGCTGTATCGGGTAGCTGCGACGAATCAGGTACCAGGCTGTCAGTCCCTTGAGAAAAACCGCGGCCGCCTGCTCGTCTGTAACGTCATCCGGTATCGGCACAAGCTGCCACGCCTGAAAATTCCTGCTCTGCGAGTATGAATCTGCAGGCCGGCCGGTGTAGACGACGCGATCACCAACACTTACTTCAGTAACGCCCTCTCCGAGGGCATCGATAACGCCGGCAGCTTCGCTGCCCAAACCAGTCGGCAGATCCATTGGATACAGGCCGGTGCGATGATAGGTGTCAATAAAATTCAGTCCGATGGCGGTATGCCGCACGCGGGCCTCGCCCGGAGCCGGGTCGGCAAGCTCGATCTCCTCATACTGCAATACTTCCGGACCGCCATATTCATGCATTCTTATTGCGTGTGTTTTCATGTTTGTCTCTTGGGATCAGTCGATGAGCAAGAATAACGGACACCTGCAAAAAACATAAGAGTCAATTGTGTTACGAAGTTCATAGTCCGATACACCGGCGTCGAAACGGCCCTGTCATCAATCTGGCGCAGCACGTAGAATGAATCGGATGGGAAGAGTAGATGGCAAAATTGCGCTGGTCACCGGCGCGGCACAGGGTCTGGGCGCAGCGACCGCAATCATGCTGGCTCGCGAGGGCGCCAAAGTTGCGTTGACTGACATAAACCTTGCGGGTGCTCAGGAGCAGGCGGAGGCCATCAACGCTGAAATTGCCGGAGCCGCGATAGCATTCGAGCAGGATGTGGCGGACGAGAAATCCTGGCAGCGAGTTCTTGACGACATCAAGCAGCATTTCGGTGGACTGAATATCCTGGTCAACAATGCCGGTATTGGATCAGTTGCCAGCGTCGTGGATGAGACCTTTGAAAAGTGGCAGCAGGTACATGCAGTTGATCTCGACAGCGTGTTCCTTGGTTGCAAATATTCGATTCCCCTGATGAGCGAAAGTGGTGGCGGCTCGATTGTCAATATATCGTCAATTTCCGGAATCATCGCCGGACACAATCTCGCCGCCTATAATTCGGCAAAAGCTGCAGTACGCCATTTGAGCAAATCAGTCGCGTTGCATTGTGCACGTGCCCGCAACAAAATTCGCAGCAATTCAATACATCCGGTATTTATCGATACACCTATTCTCGATGGTATGGCCGGCGACAATGACCGTGCGGCAGCACTCGAAAAACTGGGCCGGCAGATTCCTATTGGGCATATCGGGCAACCAGACGACGTTGCATACGCCGTACTGTACCTGGCATCCGACGAATCCAAATTCGTAACCGGGACTGAGATCCGGGTCGATGGTGGCATCAGCGCGATGTAGCCAGGAATGACGGGGCGAAATGAACTGTGACTGAGACTGTCGTTATTGCGGGAGCCGGGCATGCAGCCGGTCAGGTAGTCGCTTCGCTGCGGCAGAAGAAATTTGCCGGTCGAATTGTATTGATAGGCGAGGAGCCGTGGCTGCCCTATCAACGCCCGCCTCTCTCAAAAAAGTTTCTCGCCGGCGAGTTGTCTGCCGAACGACTTTATTTTAAGCCGAAGAGTTTTTACGACCACCCTGATATTGAGGTTCGCCTCGGAACGCGAATTATAGAAATTGATCGCGATAATTGCTCTGTCACATCAGTTGAAGGCGAGGTTTTCACCTATGACAAGCTGGTGCTCGCACTTGGCGGCCGACCACGAACGTTGCCCGTACCCGGCGCAGAACTTGCCGGGATACATTATTTACGGGGTATCGACGACGTATTGAAAATACAGAGCGAAATCCAGGAAGGACGACGCCTGGTTATTGTCGGCGCGGGCTACATAGGACTTGAAGTTGCGGCGGTAGCAGCACAACTTGGGCTTGAGGTCACCGTCGTTGAGATGGAGGACCGGGTGATGAGCCGGGTCGTGTCGCCACAATTATCTGAGTTTTATCAACAGGAACACGTGGCGCACGGCGTAACCCTGAAGTTGTCGACCGGCACGAGCGGCTTTTCCGGCACTGGAAAATTGCAGTACGTCTTGCTCGATAACGGCGAGAAGCTGCCGGCAGACCTGGTCGTCATCGGCGTCGGTATAGTGCCAAACATTGAGTTGGCCGATGCTGCGGGACTGGCAACAGAAAACGGAATCGTCGTGGACGATCACTGCCGCACCAGCGACCCCAATATATTTGCAGTTGGCGACTGCACGTTTCATCCGAACGATGTGCTCGGTAAAAGTTTACGCCTGGAATCGGTACACAATGCGCTCGAGCAGGCCAAGACAGCAGCAAGCAATATTTGCGGCGAGAATTCGAGTTATGCGCAGGTACCGTGGTTCTGGTCAGACCAGTACGATCTGAAACTGCAGATTGTCGGCCTCTCACAAGGCTATGACGAGGTTGTTATGCGTGGCGATCCGGTGACTCGTTCCTTTGCGTGCCTGTATCTGCGCGATGGTCAGTTGATTGCTGTTGATGCCGTAAACAGACCAAGAGACTTTATGCAGTCAAAGGCGTTGATCGCCAATCGCGCACGCATAGATCCACAAAAGCTGGCAAACACAGAGGTCGCACTGAAGGACCTGTCTTAGGCTGGACAGCAGTAGCTGGATAGCTACTCTGAATTAGCGGCTGTAACCGGCGCGACAACGGTCAGGTTACCATTCATCGAAACCGGGCCTTCCAGCGCGGAGTATGCGCTGGCCGTCAGGGATTCCACCGCCTCTGTGCTCTGGCCGGCAAATTCTCCACTGCCGCCCGTGACGCGAGCTATGCCCAGCGCACCGGGCCCGCTGGTCATTATTTTGTGAAAAGAGCCTTTCCAGTTGTCGCCGGAACTCCAGCGTGCGGGAATTACGATGTCGTGGATGTAGGACCAGTAGTTTTCAGACTGGTCGACCAGGAACGTGCCCTGCCCAGGCAAATACACATGCCAGACACTATTAACCTCGGCTTTTGCGTTGATCAGCGATGTTTGCTCAGAGTCCGATGATATTTTGAAACCGATTCCAACTACCTCGCCGCGAGCACTGCGAAGTGTGGTGACGAATATGCGTGTATCAATGATTGCCAACTCCCACAAATCGGCAACCCGATCAGGGTGGGTAGCGATAATTGATTCGCCATCATCCGTATACAAAATCGCATCGCTTGCTACGGCTGAATAAGACAAATTTATGACGCGATCCTGAGTAATGGAAAGCGGCGAAATAGTCGACTGTGCAGCGAACGGGTTGTAATACAACGCCAGCGAAAATAACGATGCACCCAACAGCGCACCCAGCAACAGAGAAATTACATATTTCATTCCGCACCACCCGTTAGCTCTTCCAGCGGCGAAACAAGCGTCGTCATCAACTCTATGCGTCCCTGGGTGTCGTAATCGTCATCCTTTACCTCAGCGATGAATTGCTCTCTTACAGAGCCACTTAGAGATTCGAAGTCCCGCGTGCCTGTCAGCAATACACCATTTCGATAGCCATCAACGGACGGGCTCAGGTCCATTTGTACATACATTGTGCCTCTTGCCGGAAGGTGTAGCGTCCACTCTATGAACGACTCCTGTCCTTCAGCAGCACTGGCAAGTCGGCTGGCGACGCCAATGACAACATCATTGCGGTCACGAACTTTGAACATCTCCGCCTGAAAATTCCCAAACTCGTCTGCAGTGGGCCACGACATACCGGCCGGGATCGTGTTGTCCGAACCCGGCAACCCGACCAGAATACGGTCACGCGGCAAATTGATACGAAAGGTCTCGGCATTGCCACCGTTTGGCTGTACGGACATCAGAGATGTCTGACGATGCAAATCTACCGCCGGAGCAAAATAGATCAGTGCACCCGCACCCAGGAGCCCGAGAAATATTCCGCTGAGAAATGTCCTGAACAATGGAATCACCTTGTAAGAAAGACTCAATTTGCCCTGCGTACCGGCAAAGCGTCCTGCGGAGTTTAGTTAAATTGACCTGTCGTCTCAGCATTTGCCTGACGAAATGTGACCTGGCTCACAATTCTTGCCAAATCGCCTCCCCCGACGTCACGCTGCGACAGGCTCAGAATGAATCGACCCGTATCTGGCCGCGCCTTTTGCATAGCGGGCCCTCAAAAACAGGGTTTTTCACCAGGCTGGCCGGTTGATTCAGTACAATCCAGAGGAAAGTGGTGTCAGACACATTCCCGTTCGAAACGAAGTTCGAACCTTCTTCTCAGATTGATAGCGTAGTCTAATAATGAAAGCCGTTTGTTTGTGGTCTGGCCCGCGAAATGTGTCGACAGCACTGATGTACAGTTTTGCGCAAAGGGCTGACACGAAAGTTGTTGATGAGCCGCTCTACGGTCACTTCCTGAGGGTTAGTGGCGCGCAACACCCAATGCGCGAGGACGTCCTGGCCGCCGTGAACACTGACGGCAACGATGTCATGCGAAAACTACTGAGCGAACCGGCGCAAGATGCTGTCACGGTCCTGTTCATGAAACAGATGGCGCATCATCTCGTCGATCTTGACCAGAGTTTTATGCAGCAAACCCACAATATTTTCCTCATTCGCGACCCATGGGAGATGCTGCCATCACTCACTATTCAGTTACCCGATGCCCGCCTTGAGGACACAGGCCTGGCTACTCAGTGGCGACTTTTCGAACACCTGGTCGAAACGGGACAAAATCCGGCAGTACTCGATTCGCGAGAGCTGCTGCTTGATCCACCCGGAGTTCTTGGTAGGCTCTGCGAACATCTGGACATCAGCTACACAAAAGACATGCTGACATGGCCAGTTGGCGCTCGGCCGGAGGATGGCGTCTGGGCGTCACACTGGTATCACGCGGTTCACAAAAGCAAGGGCTTTTCTCCTTACGTTGCGAAAAGTGATTTTCCACAGCACCTGAATGCACTGCTCGCAGAATGTCAGCCGTGGTACGACAAACTTTTTGCGCACGCAATTATTGCCACGGGAGGACAATGACTTTGGCAGGTACAGATCCACGCAATGAGCACATCATGGTGCACGTCAACGGCGAACTGGTGCCACGGCCCGACGCAAGAATCTCCGTATTCGACAGTGTCGTGCAGGGCGGTGACGCTGTCTGGGAGGGCTTGCGCGTCTACAAGGGACGTGTCGCGGCGCTGAGTGGACATTTACAGCGATTGCAGGACTCTGCCAAGGCTCTGGCATTCAACGGGGTTCCGTCGACAGATGACATTCGTACTGCACTTTTCAATACGCTGCAGGAAAATGGCATGACTGACGAGACGCATATTCGCCTGACATTGACACGCGGCGAAAAAATTACATCCGGAATGAATCCAAGGCTGAATCAATCGGGTTGCTCATTAATTGTACTTGCCGAGTGGAAACCACCGGTTTATTCGGATGCCGGCATCCGGGTTATCACGTCATCGATACGACGTAATACGCCACAATGCCTCGACTCAAAAATCCATCACAATAATTTGTTGAACAATATACTCGCGACTATTGATGCCAATGTAGCCCAGGTCGACAGTGCCGTAATGCTGGATGTACATGGATTCATATCTGAAACGAACGACACCAATATTTTCCTGGTTCGCAAGGCCGAATTGCTGACGCCGTTTGCCGATAGTTGTTTGCCGGGCCTGACACGGCAAATGATTCTCGATATTGCTGACGCCGAGAATATTCCCTGCCATGAAAAAAACCTGTCCATGACAGAGTTGTATACCGCCGAGGAAGTATTTACGACCGGGACGATGGGTGAACTTACACCTGTGCTTGAGGCGGATGGCAGAGAAATAGGCAATGGCAAGCCTGGATCGTTAACCCGCAGCTTGCAGGATTTTCACCGTGCTTATGCCTGGGAGCACGGTGAGCCGCTACCATTTGCCTGATTTTGTCGGCGTGAGCGATTATGGCTAACCGCTAACTGCATTCATCCTGCGAAAAGTAATTCGCCAGGTAATCTTCCAGGCTTATATCGTCCGCCGCCTCTATCTCATGCTGTCGCTGAATGGATTGAGTTGCCTCCTCCTCATAGAGGTTCAGACGGTCGTCCGGCAATCGCTCCAATGCCGCAAAGTAGTCTTTATGGCCGCGCGCGCATGCCATGGCAAAATGGTAAAACCCGGTCTGCCCCTGCTTCATGTCCTCAAGAATACGCGCCGACGGAGTAGCGTCCGGATTATCAACGAGCTCGATTTGAGCGTTGACGGACTGAACATAGGCGTCGCCACCTTCGCCCCTGTCGATGACTTCTGCTATCGCTTTGACGTCCCGCATAATTTCATGCGCCCATTGTTTTAGTGCAACTTCCTTTCCATCTCTTATCAGCAAAAAATCCGGATCACGGCCGTTTGTTGCGGTCTCATTGTGATTCCGTGTCGCCTCACTCCATCCATCGTGGTCAATGTAGGGACTATCCTGCAAGAGACAATAAATAAGAAACACTTCTGTAAAACGCATTTCATTCTGGTTCACGCCGACGGGATCGAATACGTTGATGTCCAGCGACCTGATCTCTACATATTCAATTCCACCGCGTCGCAGGGCGGCCGTCGGTCGTTCACCGGAATGCGCAACGCGCTTCGGTCGAACCGGACTGTAATATTCGTTTTCGATTTGTAACTGGTTGACGCTCAGTTGACGAAATTCACCGTCGGCATTTACGCCGATCTTTTCGTACGCAGGTTCTGGTGTACAGATCGCCCTGCTCATGTCATTGATGTAGTCATCGAGATTGTTCAGGGAAATGGCAATCTTAGTCTGCGCGTTACTGCTGTAACCCAGATCACTCATGCGCAATGACGTTCCAAACGGTTCAAAATAGGTCGTGTCGTCATAACTTTGCATGTCTGTGTCCATCGCACCCATAAACGATTTACACAAAGCCGGTGACGCACCGAATAAATACAGAACCAGCCATCCAAAACGCCGAAAATTTCGTACCAATCCGAGATACGCGTCTGAACGAAATTCATCAGTATTTCCCGATGACTTTTCAAGGTCCTGGTATTGCGGCCAGAACTGCACTGGCAATGAATAATTAAAATGAACCCCGGCAATAGTTTGCATCTTGCGTCCGTACCGGTAACTGAGACCGTTGCGGTAAATCGTTTTCATGCGGCCGACGTTTGAGTGCCCGTATTGTGCCAGTGGAATGCCCGCGTCATCTGTCATTACGCAAGGCATGCTGGTCGCCCAAAGCAATTCATCCTCAATGCGTTCGTAGGTGAACTGGTGAATCTCGCAAAGTTTGCGTAGCGTCTCCCAGGTATTGGCGAAAGCCGGGGTCACAAACTCGAGCAGCGCTTCCGAGAAATCGGTCGTAATGTAGCGATTGGTCAATGCCGAACCCAGCGCGCTCGGATGCGGCGTGTCCGCGAGATGACCGTCCTCGCGCACACGCAGCGACTCTTTCTCGACGCCTTTCAAGCCGCCCGCAAGAATATCCCGGGAACTCGCCGCGGCCAGCCTCTTAATTCGTTCTTCAACTATCCTTTTCAAACGAGGCTCTCTCCGGTCACGTCTCGCCCTGAATCAATATGGGTGACTATACAGAGGCCTAATATGAGTGCCAACGCCGCCCGCCAGATTGGATCACTCACTCAATTTCGCATCTCTGGCCCGGACTAGCCACCGTTCCGCCGTGAAAATTGGTTTAGAATATGGTCACGTCATATTTGCGCCGCCGCAAGGCAACTACGTGATCGGGATGAATTCATTTTTTCTTAAATCGATCGTAACCATTGCTCTGATCAGCTGCATGCTTTTGGTCAGTGAAAGTGCATGGGCACTTCGTTGCGGCAATCGACTGGTTAAAGAGGGTATGCGCGAATCCCAGGTGATTGCGATCTGCGGCGACCCGGTCGAAACAAGGCATCTCGGTTATGTCTTACGTCCTTACATGGTGACGCTGCCGGCAGGTTTGAGCAGTTTGCAAGGCACCAGGCATGTATACAGCGGCTATCACCAGGAATTGAGCGTTACACAAATGGTGTTCAATTTTGGGCCGCATAAACTGATGCGCATACTTCGCTTTGAGGGCGGTCAGCTGAAGTCAATTGAAACGGCCGGCTACGGGTATCATGAAAGACCGTAATAGCAGCCTGACGACTGCTTCACAATTTGCCTGGCACAGAAGTACTATGATGCGAATAGCAAAAACCCAACAGTCCACCAGGAGATGATTGTCCAATGAGCGATTCGAAACTGCGGCGTCTGCGCGATTCCGCTGGCGGTCCCGGCACCTTGATCAGCGAGGGATGCAAAATTGAAGGCGTCCTGTCTGGAACCGGCAATTTCCTGGTTAATGGTGAGGTTGACGGCGAGTGCGACATCGATGGATCTGTCACGCTTGCCAGGAATGGAGTCTGGAAAGGGACAATACGAGCCAGCACGATAATCGTAGCGGGCACCGTGGAGGGCGACATCGTAGCCACAGGACGAGTGGAAATCAGTAACACAGCGAAAATCAAAGGCACAATATCTGGTGAGGAAATTGCAGTTGCTGAGGGGGCGGTTGTTGATGGAGTGATGCAGACAACAGGCCGTAGTGAGCCGGTCGAGTTTGTGGAAAAACGGCAGGTGGAAAGCTAGCCCGAACATTGCATGAGTGGGCGGCACTCATGCAATGTTCGGGCTAGTCGACCGGGTCTATTGCCGATCCGGAAAAATCGAGATCTCCACACGATTATTGTGCATCGCAATTTCATTCCAGACGGCAGCTGAAACACCACTGGAAGCATTCGGATACTCCAGCAATGGATCCGAATTACCAAGCGAAATAATGTCAAAACGGATTCTGGCCGCAGGACGGGTATCCGCCATCTTGATGAAATTCGCAAATGCGACAGACTGGCGCAATCCGAGTTCGAACGCCTCACTCGGCGCGAACCCCAACCGATCGCACTGCAGCGTAGTCAATTCTGAATCTGTGAGCCTGTATCCGTCCGCACCGGCTGAAGTCATGCAGAAGTCTCCTACATGAGTTTCGATTCTGACCTGTCCGACAAAACTGATCGCCGCGAGGTGGCTGGACAACTCCTCTATGACTGACAGGCGAAAATCATCCAACGGGAGTTCGTCGAAATCATAGCCCGAAGACTGATTGGCCGCCCACTCGATCGTATTCAGAGTTACCGCGTGTGCAGCTCCTAAAGATTGTTGATAATCACGCAGGTGTCTTTGCGCCTGTTGCGCATTTTCGTCACCAGTCGCCTGTTGCTCTGTATACATACGCTGCAGGCTCGCATTCTGTTGTTGCAAATCCTGCCAGCTTCTTTCTCGCTGCCAGTACAAACCAGCAAATATCAACGCCGCCACAGACAATATGGCAACAGCAATTTGCAGGCGTAGCGGAATACTGCTGTCAGGGCCGATCGACTTGTCCTCTGCCGCCTCTGGCTCGGGCGCGCGAATTTCATCCGCAACTCGTGTCGCGATGGTCTCGTAACTATCAAGCAAATCGCGTCGCAGTACCGCACGTTGCTGCACGAACAGATCCTCGATCAGTGTCCGCAGGTCCTGGTCCAGTGTCTCCAGATTCGGAAACTCTCCACTGGTGGAACTTGCCTCGACATCATCCTTTTGCTCCCGACGCTCGACGTTGCTGCCAATGACGCGCAGGGATTTCAGCACCTTCGATACTTCGACCGGTTCAACCTGTTTGGGCAGTACGCCGACAGCGCCCAGCGCGCGGGCCTGACCGACATACACCTCACCTTCCTGCGAGGTGTACATCATGATCGGAATAGTAGCCGTAGCCGGGTTGTTCTTGATCGCCGAGACCGCCTCGAAACCGTCCATGCCTGGCATAAGATGATCCATAAAAATGACGTCTGGCCGGTGGTCATTGAGATAGACCAGCGCGTCCTCGGCGGACACTGCGGTATCGACGTCGAGATCATGTGTCTCCAACATGCGTTTCAGTACGACTCTTGCAGACTTCGAGTCATCAACGATTAGCGCAGTCTTACTCAACGATCATCCCAGGTATTCCATTCAAGGTGATATTGATGGAGTGTCAGTGCAGCAACAAAATCAGGCCACTTCTGGTGCCCGCCAGAGCGCTGATTATGTCATGACTGGCCTGTCAGAAAAGCCGACACTGTCTCTATTTTTATACATTTGAGGCCTTTGATGACAACGGTTTCAGGTGCACAGCATAATTTGGTGCTTTCCCCGGCAAATGCTTGCATTCGTGAATTGTCACAGTGGTAAACTTGCGGCTACTGACCTGCTGGTTGAATTTCGCAAACGTGACAGCCGCGGGCATTGTCGAAAAATAACAAGAACAAACCTGTATCAGGTGTAGCGAGAGCAATTAACTGAATTCGCCGCATTCGATCGAGTCCACAGATAACTATGGCCAGCAGAATCTTACCCAGATATTTGATTCTTGTATCGATCCTTACCGTGGTGGTTATTGGCCTCATGCTGTCCATTTTTTATGGACAGTACCGCTGGCTGACGGCCGGCATCGTAGATGCCAGTGTTGGACAACACCACAGCAGCCTGGCTGCCAGCTTCGAGCGACGTGCACGCGGGCAGTTGCACCGAATCGCTGACTCGTTATCAGCAGCACAAGCAAACGACCTGGCGCTGATAAGCAGTTTGCTGGACCGGGAAATCACATCCAGCGAGAACCTGACCGGATTGCGCTTTGTACCGCTTGATGGTTCAGAAGTGCAATCCGGGCAAATTGTTGAACAACCAGCAGACGGCGATACGATCTGGCGGGCTGACCAGCTTTACATGTCCTATCCAGTAATACGCGATGAAAGCGAAATTGGCACTTTGATTAGCAGCTTTTCGCTCTCAACTTTGGCCGAGGAATCAGCAGCCTTTGAAGAGCGCCTGGTCGCGCAAGGAACCGAAAGTCGGGAAATCAGTTTTTTCTGGATAGGTGCAGCGACGTTGGTCACGCTCGGCCTGTGTGGCTTCGGCATATGGATTGTCACGCGCGCGCAAGCTGAGCGAATTCGAAAACTAAAGCGGCAGGCGGAAAAACTTCGGGATGCCGATTTTGGTGAACCATTACAAGTGCTACGTGGTGACCTGTTGGGCGAGCTCGCAGAAGTTTTTAACGATATGCGCGACAAACTGCAAAGCACAACGATTTCCCGAGACTACGTGGATAGCGTCCTGTCCAGTATGAATGAGGCAATAATCATCACATCAACCAGCGGAACGATTACCCGCATCAACGGCGCCACTGCCCGCATGGTCGATAATTCAGAGGAAGAGCTTATCGGCCGCCACATCGACACTATTGTAGATATCAGTAAGGGCGGTCCGCTCGAGGCCGATTCACACACAGGAATAGCACGCGAGGCTTTTCTGCTGTCGAAGTCTGGCGAACCAATTCCGGTTTCGTATACGAGTTCATCTATTGATTCGGATAGCGATATTGCGGGCGATCGCATCTACGCAGCGCAGAACATTACGGAAAGACACAAGGCAGAGCAGAGAATTCGTTACCTGGCGAGAATTGACGCATTGACCAAAGTGCCAAACCGCATGCAATTTCAGCACTTACTGCAACGCGCGATCGCCAGGGCCAAACGCTCAAATCATTCCATTTGCCTGTTTTACATTGATGTTGACAAATTCAAGGAAATTAACGACACGTTCGGTCATTTGGCGGGCGATGCGACTCTCGAAACTGTGGCCAACCGACTGACCTCCGCGTTACCGGCGAATTCTGTTATTGGTCGCCTTGCCGGCGATGAATTTGCAGTTATCGTCGATAAACTTGAAGCCGGAACCGAAAGTTTGCCTGCATTGGAAAAACTGGCCCGGACACTGCTGGATCGTCTTGCGGATCCTTTTTACGTGCAGGGACATGAGGTTTTCATGACCGCGAGCATGGGCATCGCGTTCTATCCAACTGACGCGCCAAATGTCATCGACCTGATTCGTAATGCGGATGCGGCCCTGTACCACGCCAAGAAAAATGGCGGCAACATGCACTCATATTATGTGCCGGAAATGAATGAGGCTGCAGTTGAGCGGCTCATGACCAAAAGCAAACTCAAGCGCGCTTTCGAGCGTGACGAGCTATTAGTGCACTACCAGCCGAAGTACAACATTGAGACCGGTGAAATGATCGGGGCAGAGGCACTCGTGCGTTGGGAGCTGCCGGAGCGCGGAATTATTTTTCCATCCGATTTCATTCCTCTCGCGGAGGAAACCAATCTCATTATTGAAATCGGCGAGTGGGTTCTTGACAAAGTATGTGAGGATTTCCGTTACTGGCAGCGCACGGTGTCTTCACCAGGTCGGATTTCTGTGAATCTCTCGCTCAAGCAGCTACGGCAACCGAATTTCATCAGTCGAATCAGCTCCATCATGCGCAGCCACGAAGTTTCGCCAACCTCGCTTGAACTCGAGATCACAGAAACAACCCTGATGGAGAATCCGGTTCGAACTATCAAGCTGCTCGATGAACTCTACGCTCTCGGACTACACCTGGCGATTGATGACTTCGGTACTGGATATTCGTCTCTCAGCGCGCTGCAGCAGTTTCCGATCAGCACGTTGAAAATTGACAAGTCATTCGTACGGGATGTGGCAGTAAACGCCGATGACGCGACGATCGTCGGCACGATTATCCACATGGGCAGGAACCTGAAAATGGATGTCGTAGCCGAAGGTGTCGAAACTGAGGATCAGCTTAATTTCCTGCGCACACAGGACTGTACGTATGTGCAGGGATTGCTTTTCGGCGATCCAATGAGCTCGGATAATTACCTGGAACTCCTGATGGCGCAATCCGCAGGTACCGATAAATACAGGACATTGTTTGCATAAGTTGAACTGGTCGTTGTTAAACTGCTGATTTTCTTGTTTATTCGCGGTGGGCTTCACTAGCTCTCTGCGGCATGATTTAATATCACTGTATCGACGATCGAGTAATTCACAGGCCAGCGGATGCCCCGGCTGGCCAATAACAGAAGCGGAAAAATGACCAAGACCATCAAAATTATTTGTAGTGCCACCATCCTGTTCATCGCGCAATCAGCATTCGCTTGTGACTATCCGTCCAGGGTTTTGATTCCGAATGGCAGTACAGCCACGAAGGAAGATATGCTCAATGGACAACGCAACGTCAAAAGCTATGTAGGCGAGATGGAAGTTTATCTCGATTGTATCGTTGAAGAGGAGAAAGTGGCAGTTGCCGCGATGGATGATCTTGAGCCGGAAGTTGAGCAACAGCGCGAGGACATGATCAACAAAAAATACAATGCCGCGGTCGACGAAATGGAACGCATTGCAGCGCAATTCAATGCTGAAGTGCAGGCTTACAAAGCGAAGAACGATGGCTAGCCAGAAACCTTACTAAAACTAAAAAAAAGAGCGCCGATTGGCGCTCTTTTTTTTCTGGCAGATCCGTCTGCCTACAGAGAATCAATCTCTTTGCGCAAATCGAATCGATTTTCGGTAATTATTCTTTCCAGGACCTGAATACGCTCCTCAAGCCGATCGATCTTGCCCAGCGTATCCTCAAGTTCCTGATTATTTTCCGGCGTGCGCTTTTTGTGTTTGAGCCAGGACTGAATAACGTTCGCGCACATCGCCATGGCGACGATTATGATTACAAAAACGAATGTGCTGTTCATTTGGTTTTCCCTTACTCAAGTGGCAATATTATTTTCTGAAGGCATTTTGAAGCAACCATTCTTCGGCCGTTCAACAAACACCTAAAGCTTGCGAAATTCCTGGTCAAGATTGAATCTTGACGACGTTACGTAGCGCTCCAGCCTGGCAAGCCTGCTATCGAGCGACTGATACCTGCGCCTGACATCACCGAGTGTTTGCGATGGTGCCGAACGCAGCGCCTTTTCAAAATCTGCGTCACGACCAGCACGGCGGCTGGAATCGGGCAAAGACGGGAATAGAAATACAGCACCGAAATAGGCGAGCAAAGTCAGGGGCATGGCACTCAGCAGGGAGATAACCGCCAGGATTCTTGTGACTTTCAGATTAAAGCCGAAGTGATCAGCAAGACCGGCGCAGACCCCTGCAACCAGCGCCCGGTCACGATTACGCGAAAACCTGCGACGGCTGATGGTTTCGTAATCACTCATAAATGACTCCAGCGATCACTTCTCTTGCTGCGACGCCAGAACTCGAATTCCCTGTACGTTCCCGAGTAAATCAGCGGCTTTTCCCGGAAAAGCAGCGTCGCTCCTATATAGACCAGCGCGGTCGCCCAAAAAAACAGGAAGAGGCATATGACAGCGATTATTCGCACTGTGCCAATGCGGAAGTTCGCAAATTCTGCAATTCCCGCACAGACACCAAATATCCAGCCGTTTTCCCGATCACGGTACAGACCACGTAATGATTCGTACTGTGGCTTCCAGGTGCCTCTGCTCATAATTTTTTCCTCCAGTCTGGCAGTTCGCTGTCGAGTATCCGTTCAAGTGTCTCGAGCCGCTCTTCAAAGCGTTTTGACAATGACCACATTTCTTCCAGCATTTTCTCGTCGCCACCTGTAATTTCGCGTGCTTGTTTCCACTTCGTTACGAAATGTAACGCGATAAACATCGGCGCCGGAATTGCGAGAAATACGATTATCGCTATTGATGCTAAATCGCCCATCGTGATTCCCGGTTACTCAATTTCAGCTGTGTTATCGGCACGACCGGAAACTCTTTTCTTCAGGTCGTCCAGCTCCCGTGCTACCGATTCCTCCGCGACGAGCCCGGCGAACTCGTGATTTAGATCCTTTGGCAAACCGAGATCGTAGGCTTCGATGCGCCCTTCTACATCGTCGATGCGGCGTGTGTACTGTTCGAATCGAACCATCGCATCATCAATTTTGTAGTCGTGAATTTTCCGCCGCGCCGCGAGTCTGCTGTTGGCGGTTTTATGGCGTGCTAACAGAGATTTTTGACGTGCCTTTGCATCCAGCAACTTTTCTTCCAGCCTGGAGATATCTTCGTTCAGCTTGCCAAGACCTTCGTCTATCGCGTTGTAGTCGGATTTGATCAGGTCGACTGCTGCTGTTGCCCTTGATTTCTCGACCAACGCCGCCTTGGCCAGGTCTTCCCTGTCCTTGCGCAGCGCTAACTCTGCTTTCGCGTCCCAATCCGCCTGCTCACTTTCCAGGCGCCCGAGCTTGCGATTCAAATCCTTCTTGTCGGCAATCGAGCGAGCGGCAGCTGAACGTACCTCGACCAGGGTGTCTTCCATCTCCTGGATCATAAGCCGTACGATTTTTTCCGGATCCTCGGCTTTATCGAGAATTGAATTGATGTTCGAGTTCACAATGTCACTGAATCTCGTGAATATGCCCATTACTTTGTCCTCTGATTAACGTTGCTTTCAACCATTATTACTGCAGCATCCGTGCCAGTTTCGCATTATTCCGTCAAGTCGTTGTTTTTTAAGTGCTAAATGCTCTTTTACCGAGGCAAATTGGATCCAGTGTTGTGGCGAAACTCACTAAGTAGTTGCGTTTTACACAGATAATTGGTTAATTTAACACATGGCAGCAGGAAGACCCGTTCAACCAATCATCGGCGAGGCACCGGTCTTTCTGGAAATGCTCGAGCATGTGTCGCGGGCGGCGCCGCTGAGCAAACCGGTACTTGTTGTTGGCGAGCGCGGTACCGGTAAGGAACTCATCGCATCGCGCCTGCATTTCCTCTCGCGGCGCTGGGAACAACCATTAGTCAAGGTCAACTGTGCGGCACTAACGGAGTCCATTCTCGAATCAGAATTATTCGGTCACGAAGCAGGCGCGTTCACCGGCGCTGCCAGAACACATGTCGGCCATTTTGAACGAGCCGACAACGGCACCCTGGTACTCGACGAACTGTCGACTATTTCTCTGCGCATGCAGGAGAAGATTCTTCGTGTAATTGAATATGGTGAGTTGCAACGGGTCGGAGGAAGCGAAACGATTTCCATAGATGTACGGATCGTGGGTTCGACTAACTCCGACCTGCAGGCACTGGCAGCAGAGGGCCGGTTTCGCGAGGACCTTATTGACCGCCTGGCCTTTGACGTCATCACGATGCCACCGCTCCGCGAACGGCTAGAGGACATATTGCCGCTTGCCTACGCGTTTGCCATGAATATGGTTAGCGAACTGCAACTGCAGGTATTTCCGGGATTTTCCGCACGCGCGTCATCTGCATTACTGCATCACGACTGGCCAGGCAATGTACGCGAATTGAAAAATGCGGTGGAGCGATCAGTTTATCGGGCAGAGGACCAGAGCCAACAGATTACAGAAATCGCTTTTGATCCTTTTGATTCTCCGTTTCGATTACGCGAAGCCCGGCCGATCAGTTCAGCAAAAGGTGAAGAATTACGACCGCAACGATTGCATGTTTTGCCAACCGACCTTAAGCGGCGGCTGCATGACATGGAACAGGAGTTATTGAAGGCGGCTCTTGAGAAGTCACGCTTTAATCAGCGGGTCGCCGCAAACTTGCTTGGCCTGAGTTATCACCAGCTCCGTGGCAAGATAAGGAAGCATGCGCTGGATCTGCGTAAGCCCTAGCCCGGACTGCTGTCGTCCCTGTAACGCCAGTCACTGGCGCATTGAGAATCGTTTAACGTATTGTCTAACTATCGTCTCTATACCGACGGACATACATAGCCGCCGTCGTAAACAATCCACAGACGACAATGCCCAACCAGAACCCCGGGCTGGTAAGGAATCCCCCAAGGTCCATAAGGGACAACAGGCTCAATGATGCGTCCTCGAGCATCGCGAAATCTTCACCGTCCTGTAACAGGAGTTTCACATTGTCCAGGCCGACGAACAACGGCATCTTGACGGAGCGGACAAAAAACGCCTCAACAAATACTGTGCTGTCGAAAAGTATTTTCTCGAACATTGGCAGCATTGCGATTGGCAGAAATGCGATAAGCAAGGGTGATCGTTTCGCGAAGGCTGACACGAACAGGAACCAGCCGATAAATGGCGACATCCATAACGGTAGCGCGAGGAGGAAAACCAGGATTGCTGCCCAGTTTTCAAAAAACGGGACCGCAGACCAGATCAGATGCCAGGCATCGCCACCGCGCATTGCGATCCACACACTGGTGGTCAGCAGCACGACGATATGCGTGATTACGATCAGTACAAACGTTATCAGCGGAATGAGTAGCATCGCGGTCAGTAACTTTGACAGGACAGTTTCAAAATCGGTCAGCGGAATCGACCGCCAAAACAGGATGCTGCGATCTTTTCGCTCTGCGTATAAAGAATCGAGCGTGTAGAAAACAGTGAGTATCCACATCGCGAACACGAACGTGCTGGCCAATGCGATCATGATTCCGGTCAGCGCTGCTGCCCTCGCGTTTTCCGGCATATTACTGGCGCCAACGATACCAAGGTCGACGTGATCCATGCCACCGATCGATATGTTACCGGTCAACGACATCAGGGATACCAGGAGCGCAATTACGGCCGGCGTCAGGTACAGGGACCGATGCTCCCACAACTCCCGCTGCAACAGGGCCAGCTGAATCCGCATCATGATCCGACTCCCTTAACTTTCGCGACGAAGAGATCGGCGATATCGGGCGTTCGCAGCTCCCCAAGTCCGGTGAGTTTGTCTCGACTGACACCTTCAAAGGTGAGTACCTTCTGGCCGAATACATCGCGTTCATAAATCGGACTAAGTCGACGTGCCGTGTCGGCGTTATCGCCTGACGTTGTGAGTTCTACATACAGCTCAGGCAGATCATCCATGTTCGAGTCCAGAACGATGCGGCCATCATTAATGAACATGACATCGGAAAGCAGGTTTTCGATCTCCTCCACCTGGTGCGTCGTAATGATGATGGTTCTTTCCTCATCAAAATAATCGTTCAGCAGATTACTGTAGAACTCCTTACGGAAAATAATATCGAGACCGAGCGTTGGTTCATCCAGCACCAGGAGTTTCGCGTCGATAGCGGTAATAATCGACAAATGTAATTGTGTAACCATGCCCTTCGACAATTCCCGAACTTTCGCTTTAGGTCGAATCTTGGTTTTGGCGAGCAATTCTTCCGCGCGACTTCTGGAAAAACGCGGATGAATTGTCTGCAGAAAGTCCAATAGCTGATTTACGCGAATCCATCGCGGCAGAACTGCCACATCCGCGATGAAACAAATGTTCTGCATCAGCTCTTTGCGTTGACGGAACGGGTCCAGGCCGAGAACGGACAGGCTGCCCTGACAATCGGTCAGTCCCAACAGGGCCTTCAATAAAGTGGTTTTTCCGGCGCCGTTGGGTCCGATGAGACCCATGATTCGGCCTTTTTCAATTTCAAAACTGACGTCGTCTACGGCTTTTACTGCGCCGTAGCTTTTGGAGACATTGCGTGCACTGACGACACTGGTCACCCGTCAGCTCCTTCTTTTGACCCTGCAGAAGATTGTGAATCATCGATCTCGTTAAGTAACTCATCGGCACTCAATCCAAGGCGTTTGATTGTCGCGGAGACTTTCGGCCACTCCTTGTTGATAAACCGCTTGCGCTCATCCTTTAACAGCTGCTTGCGCGCACCTTCCGTTACAAACATGCCGCGCCCGCGTTTTTTCTCGACCAGGCCCTCGTCGACCAGCTCCTGATAACCTTTTAATACCGTCAATGGATTGAGACGATACTCCGCGGCAACATTACGCACCGAGGGCAGTGCATCTCCATCATTGAGGACGCCCTCAAGCATCATCGCCACTACACGATCACGCAGCTGGCGATAGATCGGCAGGTCTTCGTTCCACTTAGGGTCCATTGAGTGTCCGATGCCCGTCATTTGTTATTGTGTTTTGCACGATATGCAGCTTGTGTGGTGATAACCCACGCTGCAATAGTAACAGGACGAGACCGGTTGTCGCGGCTCAGGTGTTGCATACAGTGAGCCGTATTTGCGGGCAAGTTCGATGGGCGCTGGTTGATTGTCATGAGCCTGGTACGTTTTCGCTTTACTGAGCCGAAGGTCGTTGCCGACTGTCGGCGTCTTTTGTCGAGGGCACTGTAAACGTGCTGATGGTTAACTCGATATCAGCAGGCAGGGCCAGTAGCGTATCCACAATCTGTGGCAGCGACTCTATTTTCCTGAGCATTTTAGCGTTAAGAATGTCGCTCGTCTGAGCTGACAGTGTCGGTACCGCAGCAGCCGTTACATGGTGTGGCAAATTGGCTCGTGCCTGACCGGCGACTAACGCGACCACCAGCAGCAATAACATGGCAACGGGGACCAATCCATTTGTAACCTGAATAAAATGTTTGTTCATTATCCTGCTTCACGTGCCTTCCCGGCACCATGAACCTCAGTTAAGTGACATAGTGTTATAGTTGACTATAACACCAACTTTAATGATTGCAAGTAAATTAACCCGAAATTTGTACGATAGCGTTTAATTAGCTATGTGCAAACTAATCAACGCCCTTAATATCAATTACTTAGCCGTACTCGAGACCAACGTCAATAGTACTTGTAGCCTGCTGGCAGAAGCCGGCTGGCATATGATCAGGCACCCCGGATCGACGCCGAATCGTGCCAGGGCCAGTATTTCATGGACCTCGTGACTGGTGTCATGGTCGGCAGTGACGCCCGGCTTTCACACCGGGGAAGCGTCGCTTATGCTGCTCGAATGAGCATCCATACGGAAGACTCAGCCTTGATGCTGCGCTACAAAGACGGTGATGTTGCCGCTTTTGAAATACTTTACCGGCGCCACAACGACTCTCTGTACAGGTACCTGCTGCGTCTTTCACAAAACCGCGATACTGCCGAGGACGTGTTTCAGGAGGCCTGGAGCAAAATCATAAAGTCGCGTGAAAACTATCGACCAACGGCCAGGTTTTCTACCTTTCTGTTTCGCGTCGCGCACAATTGTTTCATTGACCATATTCGACGCAATAAGCGGCATTCGCACAGCACGGCAATTGACCCGGACTCTCGCCCCAACCCGGGCGACGATCCGGAGCTGGCCACCGAAAAGGATTTCGCGAGGCGGCGTATGACTACTGCTTTGCGCACACTGCCTGAGAAACAACGTGATGTTTTCCTTTTATATGAAGAGGCTGGATTAAGTATTGATGACATAGCGACTGCGACCGGCGTCAATCGGGAGACCGCAAAAAGCCGCCTGCGCTACGCGGTCAATAAACTTAAAGCGGCTCTTGCTGAGCCGGCGAACAGCGATGAGGGCAACGCGTAACAGGCACATTTTTGTGAGCCGGTTGCGGATACCTGATATGAAAAACGACGACGACATGCAGGCAAACCTGGAGCACGATTCGGAGGTGTCAGCCCAGTACCGTGAACTCGCCAAAGAAGCAGCGCCAAAAGAGCTCGACAAGATCGTCTTGCGCGCGGCGCGCAAAGCGGCCAGTAAAAGCGGCTCGGCAGGCTGGGGCGTTTCCTGGTATCGACCGGCTACATTCGTAGCCACCCTGGGTCTGTGCCTGGCGTTGTTGCTGGAAATCGGCGACTTTCAGGTTTTTGGCCCGCCGCCGGATTTATCCATACGGCAGGATACTCCCCCAGGCATCAACGTCTTCCAGGACGCCGCGGACAACGCAGCACGTAGCGTACGTGAAGTTGACGCAGCAGCTGACGAGTCATTACAGCTCTCTAACGGCGATTCCTACGAACCGAAGGCCAGCATCGCTACCCTGCCCGCAAGCACCACTGACGGCGGACAACATTGCAGCAAAGAACAACTGGCGACGCCGGAAACGTGGTGGCAGTGCATCCAGGAACTGCGGCAAGCAGGGCTTCACGCTGCTGCGGAGTCGGAGCTCGAAAACCTGCACAAAGCGTTTCCACGGTACATGCCTGCCAAATAGCAGCTTGTTGAAAAACTCTGTTTTTCGGCAAGCTGCGTACGGTACAAGGATGTACCGTCATTTTCGATGGCTGCAAGCCGTTGAAAATGGGAGTAATTTTGAAAACCGTGTTTTCGAATTACGATGTTGAAAAAGCCACGGATGATTTTTTCAACAGACAAATTAGATGAAACTACCGGGTGCCGGGGGCCGCTGCAGATGCTAAAATCGCGCGCCCTGATTGGCAATTTTGCAAGCCTTCCTGGCGAAGACTGCCGCAATTGAGCGATCCGGTTAGAACATCTTTCCCCAACACCAGGATAATCAACAATGAAAAATCCCGTTCGCGTCACGATCACTGGCGCTGCCGGCCAGATCGGCTATCAACTCGCATTTCGCATTGCTTCCGGACAGATGCTCGGCGCAGATCAGCCGGTCATTTTGCAGATGCTGGAAATAGCGCCAGCACTACCCGCGCTGCAGGGCGTCGCAATGGAGCTGGATGACTGCGCGTTCGACACACTCGCGGGTATCGTCGCAACGGACGATGCGAACGTTGCCTTTAAAGACGCCGACTATGCCTTGCTGGTTGGTGCACGCCCGCGCGGCCCGGGCATGGAGCGCAAAGATTTACTGGAAGCCAATGCGGCGATCTTCTCGGTCCAGGGGAAAGCAATCAATGAGCACGCAAGTCGAAACATCAAGGTGCTGGTGGTCGGAAATCCCGCCAATACGAACGCGTTGATCACCAGCAGCAACGCACCGGACATTGATCCTGCAAATTTCACCGCCATGACACGTCTCGATCACAATCGTTCTGCTGCCCAGCTTGCCGCAAAGACCGGCAGTCCGGTCACCGACATCCGGCAATTGATCATCTGGGGCAATCATTCTGCGACCCAGTATCCGGATATTCACCACGCTACTGTCAACGGGACAGCGGCCACCGAGATGGTCGATAACGACTGGCTGGCGGACGAGTTCATTCCTACGGTGCAACAGCGTGGCGCAGCGATCATTAAGGCCCGAGGGGCGTCATCCGCTGCCTCGGCAGCCTCTGCCGCAATCGATCATATGCACGACTGGGCACTGGGCACGCCTGCAGATGACTGGGTCAGCATGGCGATACCCTCCGATGGCAGTTACGACGTTGCCCCCGGCATCATTTACTCCTATCCGGTCCGCTGCAGCGACGGCAAATACGAAATCGTGCGGGATCTCGAGATCAGCGACTTCAGTCGTGAACGCATGCTGGCAACGGAGCAGGAACTGCGCGAGGAGCGTGCGGCGATCGAATCACTGTTGTAACAGCAAGCTGCAACGGGAATTTCGGGCTGGCCTGAGATTCAGTTCACAAGGTGCCGGCGGTTGATCTGGCACCATTAATCTCCCGGTGATAGGGTTCTTCGGGAGTCACTTCTATATGCTCAACATCAGCGTATGGAAAAGATTTACTGCATTAATGAGGATTAATTCGTGTCCGGTTTCCTGATTGGTCTTGGCTGGTTCCTGCTGTTCTTCGGCGGCGCCATTTACCTGGCCTACAATCGCATTAACCTGCTTGCATCGACGATCGCCAGCGGCTCTGTCCTTTTCATTTACACGGTATTTGGCTCAGGTAATTTTTTCTGGCTGTTGCTGTTGTGGCTGGCTTTCGCCCTCATGGTGATTCCCAACCTGCGCGAGCTCAGACGCGAAAAAATAACCCGCCCGGCGCTCGAGATTTACCGCACGATGTTGCCCTCGATGTCGGATACCGAAAGAGAAGCGCTCGAAGCCGGCAATGTCTGGTGGGACGGTGAATTGTTCTCCGGTATGCCCGACTGGGATCGCCTGATGTCATTCCCGGCGCCACTTTTATCGGATGAAGAACAGGCATTCATGGACGGCCCCTGCGCGGAACTCTGCGCCATGCTGGACGATTGGGACATCGCCCATGAACGCGGCGACATGCCCCCGGAAGCATGGCAGTTCATCAAGAAGCACAAGTTCTTCGCGATGATCATTCCAAAACAATATGGCGGACTGGAGTTTTCTGCGTACGCCAATGCCATGGTCATCGCCAGGCTCTCCAGTCGCAGCCCCACGGCATCATCGACGATTGGTGTGCCAAATTCGCTCGGCCCGGCGGAGCTGCTGCTGCATTACGGCACTGATGAGCAAAAGCAACACTGGCTGCCGCGGCTGGCTGCCGGTGACGAGATTCCCTGTTTTGCGCTGACCTCGCCGCAAGCGGGTTCCGACGCCGCAGCATTGATCGACAGCGGCGTTGTCTGCAAGCAACTATGGAACGGCAAGCAAACGACCGGCATCCTCCTGAACTGGAACAAGCGCTACATTACGCTCGCACCGGTTGCGACCGTATTGGGCCTGGCATTCAAACTCTATGACCCGAAACACCTGATTGGCGACCAGGATGAATACGGCATAACAGCAGCCCTTATTCCAACCGATTTGCCAGGCGTGGAAATCGGCCGCCGCCACTACCCCTTGAGCATCCCGTTTCAGAATGGGCCGACATCGGGCAAGGACGTATTTGTGCCACTCGACAGCATCATCGGTGGCCCGGAGATGGCAGGCAAAGGCTGGAAGATGCTGGTCGAGCTGTTGTCGGTCGGCAGGGCAATTACATTGCCCTCGATCGCCGCCGGGGGCGGTCAGGCAGCCACCTATGCGTCCGGCGCCTACACGCAGATACGTAAGCAATTCAATTTGCCGGTTGCAAAATTTGAAGGTGTCGGCGAGGCACTGGCACGAATTGCCGGACACACCTACATCATGAACGCAGCCGTTTCGGTAACGGCCGGAGCCATCGATCAGGGAGAAAAACCGGCGGTACCCTCGGCAATACTCAAGTATCACTGCACAGAAATGGGTCGCAAGGTAGCGAACGATGCGATGGACGTGCATGGCGGCAAAGCCATCATGATGGGGCCAAAAAATTATATCGGTCGCAGTTACATGGCGACGCCAATTGCGATTACAGTTGAGGGCGCAAATATTCTTACCCGCAGCCTGATCATTTTTGGCCAGGGTGCAATGCGCTGCCATCCCTACGTGTTGCGTGAACTACACGCAGCGCAGGATGCTGATACCGAGCGCGGCCTGATCGATTTTGATGACGCCCTTTTTTCTCACATTGGTTATGCGATCAGTAACGCTGCAAGGTCGTTTTTTCTCGCCCTCACGCACGCAAGATTCAGCAAGGTGCCACTGAATACTCCGACACACCGCTACTACCAGAATATTAACCGTTACAGCGCCGCTTTTGCGCTGGCTACAGACTTCGCCATGCTGACGCTTGGTGGCAAGCTGAAGATAAAGGAACTGCTGTCGGCCCGGCTTGGCGATGTACTGAGCTGCATGTACCTGGCATCGACCGTATTGAAGCACTTTGAAAATCAGGGGCGGCGCGCTGCGGATTTACCGCTCGTTGAATGGTCCATCAGAACATTGATGTATCACGCGCAAGAGCAACTACACAGCTTCCTCAGGAACTTCCCCAATCGTCCGGTTGCGTTCATTTTGCGACGGACTATATTCCCGCGCGGACGCACCTATTACTCGCCATCTGATGACCTGGGCAAGAAGGTTGTGGAATTGATTACACAATCAGGCGATTCAAGGGACCGCCTGAGCGCGCAGGCATTCACTACACTCATGCCGAGTAATCCGCTTGGTTTGTTGCAGGAAGCACTGGTCTTGTCTGAACAACTTTTGCCGCTGGAGCTGCGATTACGCCAGGCGAAAAAAGAAGGGCTTATCAAATCGGACTATGTCGGTCATCAAATCGATGAGGCAGCCAGGGCTGGGGTGATCAATGCCAAAGAAACGGCCCAGTTGCGCGACTATCACGACAAAGTATCCTACCTGTTATCCGTCGATGATTTTGCAGCAGATGACTTGAGCAGGTCCGGAGCAAATTCGGAAACGCCTGCTGCAGTTGCGGTGACCCCCGCTGCAAGCGCCACAGCTGGCAATTCCACGAAAAAGAAAGTCGGTAAGAAGAAAACCGTCAGCAAAAAAGCGGCTGCAAAGAAAACCAGTAAGAAGAAAAAATAAAAGCGAGCTGATTTATGTCAGATACCGCAGGTCCGATCTACGAAGTCACGCTTAGCGTTGATCGTGAGATCATCGACGAGCTTGACGTTTGGCTGACAGGTCATGTGGAGGAGATGCTGCAGCTACCCGGCTTCGTTCGCGCTAATATTTTTTCCGCGGAAGACGACGACCAGGGCCGGGCGCGACGGGTCACTCACTACTACCTTGAGAGCGACGCAGACCTGGAGAACTACCTGGCCGGGCCGGCGGAAGTCATGCGTCGCTCAGCTAACGAGCGATTTGCCGGAAGGTTTAGCGCGAGTCGCCGCGTATTGCATAGCGCGGACATGATTGACGGTGCGCTGAAGCCACTGGAAATCTGTCTTAATTGCGGCACCACGCTCGGCGGCCAGTATTGTGGCAACTGTGGGCAACGCTCCAGGAGCCGCCTCATCAGTATCTGGGAGCTGCTGCGGGATGCATTTGGTGATCTGCTCGAACTCGACTCACGAGTCTGGCGAACGCTGATTCCACTGGTAACACGCCCGGGAAAGCTTACCCGCGATTACCTTGAGGGTCGCAGAGCACGTTACATGCCACCATTTCGCACCTACCTGGTGCTAAGCATCGTCTTTTTCCTGGTTGCCTTCTTCGATCCAAGAGAGCAACTGGGAATCCTGTTCGAGCCTGAAGAAGAGGTAGCGGAAGTCAGCGAGGAAGACGCCCAAAATGCAGCAGAAATTCGCCAGGAAATTTTGCGGGAATTGACAGAGGAAGGAATTATCTCCGGCGATCAACCCGACCTCGATGAATCAACCGGGGAAGCCGCGACGGATGAAGATGAAGGCGGCATCAGGATCACGTTGGACAACGGGGACGCAGAAAGCGAGGACAACTGCGATCTCGATGACTTCGACGAGTCCGACATGCCGCAATGGCTCGCATCCCGGTTGACCAGGGAAAGACTCAAGATTGTCTGCGAAAGAGTAGTCGCGGATGACGGCAAGGCCTTTCTCAGCAAGCTACTCGACAATGTACCCGCCGCGCTGTTCATTCTACTGCCGCTGATGGCGTTTATTTTGAAACTGCTGTACCCGTTGTCAAAGCGTTACTACGTAGAACACCTGCTGTTTGTCGTGCACTTTCACGCATTTTTCTTCCTCATCCTTATCTTGCAGATCATATTCTCGCGCTTCGGAATGCTGGTCGGGTTGCCGGAAACGGCCGTCGATATCACGGTCTTTGCCGTATCACTCTATGTGCCGGTATACCTCTACAAATCCATGCGGCGGGTATATGAGCAAGGCCACCTGGCTTCGGCACCGAAATTTTTGCTACTGACACTTGCCTATTTCGGCGGCTTTTCCTTTATATTGGTTTTCGCGGCATTAATTGCGGCGTTTTCTATTTAACAACACGGGTTATCGCGTCCGCGGAGCCACAATGAACTATAAATTGGGAGATCAAAGGTGAAAATAAAATTCAAAGCAGCCATGTTCCCTGCCCTGTTTTCCATGCTTGTTTTAGTAACTGGCGTTGCCTGCGGCCCGGCAGATAACGCGACGGAAATGGACGCCACGGAAGCGGCAGCCCCGGCCGCGGAAACTGCAGCACCAGCTGCGATGCCCCGCTCTCCATCGGGCGCGGGTGCCAGCGTATTCTTCGTTTCCCCTGCAGATGGGGATACCGTTTCCAGCCCGTTTGCGGTCGAGTTTGGCATTGGCGCAATGGAAGTCGTACGGGCTGGCGACGACACACCAAACACCGGCCATCATCACGTCCTGATCGACACCGGCCTGCCCGCGCTGGACATGCCAATACCCGCAGATGAGCACCATGTCCATTTTGGTGACGGCAGCTCGGCAACGGAGCTGACACTCGAACCTGGCGAGCATACATTGCAACTTTTGCTCGGCGACCACCTGCATATTCCGCATGATCCACCCGTGTATTCAGTCCGAATTACGGTGACGGTAGAGTAAGCGCAAACAATAGTCTTGAGTGCGAGGCCATGGACCACTAGTATTTGAGGGTTAGGGCACTTACACATCATATGAAAGACGGTTTGACGCACTGAAAATGGACAGAAAACGAATAGGAATCAGCGGGTTAGCCGCCTACGTACCGCCATTTCGGGTATGGCTCGAGGATTGGTGCGACTGGACTGGCAATCAATGGCCGAAAGTCCGCGAGGTCGTTGGGCGCAGTTTTCGACTGCGCGGCCCCAACCAGAGCGTCTACACAATGGCCGCCACGGCTGTTATGCGCCTGATCAACCAGTACGACATCGATCCGACCCGGGTAAAGTTTCTCGGCCTGGGAACGGAATCCAGTACTGACAATTCTGCCGGCGCGATTATCGTTAAAGGCATGGTTGACCGGGCGTTGCAGGCACAGGGGAAACCACCCATCGCAAGAAGCTGCGAGGTGCCGGAATTCAAGCACGCCTGTCTCGGCGGCGTATACGGCATGAAAAGCGCATTGCGCTACCTGGCCCTGGATGGCGCCGGTGGTCAGGCGATAGTCGTTTGTGCAGATATCGCAGAATACGCTCGCGGCAGCAGCGGGGAACCAACCCAGGGTGCCGGCGCCGTCGCGATGTTGCTTGAGGAAGATCCCAAACTTGCCGAAGTCGATCTGATTGGTTCCGGATCGGCGTCTGACTATCGCATCATGGATTTTCGCAAACCGATGCTGCGCTTTTGTGGTCAGGACAGGAGCGAAAGTCACCACGTGCAGGATTTCCCGGTATTCAACGGCAAATATTCGACCACTTGCTATATCGACGAGACGCTACACGCGCTCACGGATATGTACGAAAAGCGCGGCCTGGATGCGACAGCATACCTGCGCTCGCTAAAGACCATCTTCATGCATCGCCCCTATCGACGCATGCCAGAAACCGGGCTGGCAGTGGCCTATCTGTTTGCGCTGGGAATCGGTAACGCCGAGGACCGTGCCGAGCTGGCTTCTTTTTGCTATGAGGCCGGAATCGAACCGGACGCGTTGCTCGCAGAAATGGCCAGTAAACCGGAGATCGCCCTGTTGGCTGATCCGGAGAAACTGAATTACGAAGCGTATCCACTGACCATGGCAGTCTTCAGGAATTTTCGTGCTTCACGGCGCTATCGCCGTGAAATCCTCGACAAGCTGGCGCTCGGCAGCGATACGATGCTGGACCTTGGCAATCTGTACACAGCGGCATTGCCCGCCTGGATTGCCGCAGGTTATGAGCAAGCGGCTGACGAAGACCGCCTTACGGTGGGTGAGGAAATACTAACCCTGGGTTATGGCAGTGGCGACGCCGCCGAAGTCATCCCCTTAATCGTTGCAGAAGACTGGCGCGAAGCAACCGCTGCGATCGGTTTCGCCGCTGCAATGGAGTTTTCAGTTGATCTGAATGAGAAACAATACCAGGCGTTGCACGATGGCAAACGCGTGCCCGATCTGGATTACATACCCAAAGATGAATTCATCATCGAAAAAATCGGCCGTACGGATCAGCGCCAGTTCCAGGATATCGGCATCGAGTATTACCGCTACGTAAGCTGAACCCCCGGCTAATCCGGCACGCTGTATTTCGCCAATGCTGCTGCGAATTCTTCAGATAAACGCTGCCATTCCAGTTTCAGCCACGGCGTAAATTTGTCCGGAGTCGCCGCCAGTTCATCGCTCAGATGGTCTGCCGTCACAAAGCGCATCGCTTCAATTTCGGTTGCGTTGGCATTTGGCTCACCATCAAGTCGCCCAAGAAATACTGAACACATCTCGTTTTCCGAACCGGCTTCACCAAAACCGGCCTGGTAGGCAAACCTGTACACGAACTCAAGTGTCGCCGAGACATTGAGCTCGTCCTGCAATCGCCTTGTCGTCGCGAACTCAAGTGACTCGCCTTTTCTCGGGTGACTGCAACAACTGTTTGACCAGTACATCGGCCACAGGCGCTTATCGGCGCCACGCTGTTGCAGCAAAATTTCGCCGTGCTGATTAAACAGGAAAACGGAAAATGCACGGTGTAATACACCGGCGCCATCGTGACACTCCGCCTTGGTCATATGACCGGTTTCGTTGTCTTCTGCGTCAACCAGGACCAGTAGCTCATCTTCCGATGAAACCATGTTTGCGAACAATTTCGTCACGGGTGATCAGTCATTCGAATGATTTGATAGCCGGCGTCCTGCAGCGCCCGGGAAACGATATTTTCTTTCCCCGGGCACAACGCAACAATGGATCCGCCACCACCAGCTCCGGTCAACTTCGCACCGATCGCACCACACTTTCGCGCGATGTCGATCATTTTCTCCAGCTCCGGTGTCGAAACCTCAATTGCGTTGAGGAATCCCTGGCAGACATTCATCAATGATCCAAGCTGCTCGTAATCGCATTCCCTTAGCGCAACTGAGCCAGCGACACTGATTTCATCGATTTCGTCAAAAATTGTTCCGTATAGCTCCCGGTTGCGTTCGTAGCGAAATCTCACCCCGGCAACCATATCCTTCGTATTGCCCTTGATCCCGCTTGCTGCAACTACCAGCGGCGGCGTTTCTGCAAGCGCCATGGGTTTGGTTCTTGTGCGGCTACCTTTGCTATATAAAACCGGCTCGCCATAGGTCGCGATATTGTTGTCGATTCCGGATGGTGTGCCATGCGCAAGCCGTTCGCATTCAAAGGCCAGCTTATCGACCTCGACGTCACTCATTTTACGTCGCAATAAATTATCGAATGCACGAATCACGGCAACTGCGAGCGCTGCCGACGAGCCGAGCCCCATTGCCGCAGGAATTCGCGAATGAATGTACAGGTCGAAACCGAGACTACCAACGCCGAATTTCTCCATGATCAGGGAAACTATGGCTGCCGCACTGCTGCGCAAAGGTTGTCCTGGCAGCCATTCCTGCTGCACGTCCCACTCCGGGATTGATATTTTTACACCGGCAGTGCGTTCAGCCACACGGGCCGTAATGGCTGCCTCGATGGGTAACGCCAGTACGTGTTTGTCATAAACAGCAGCATGTTCACCGAGAAGAATTACCTTACCGGATGCTACTCCGCTGGCAGCATCTGCCGGCACACTGCCTGGTTCTCGCGCATCGCCACCGCGCAAACTGTCAACGAGCTCGCCGGCCTTCCATGATTTGACCTCCCCGCTGGCCACCATGCCCGCAACAACTTTATCGAACATTTCAGGCGATGCGCCGGCACTCGCTGCAAGCGCGCGCGCATGCAGGCTCATGTGCCCCTTCTGAATCCCCTCGGTAACCAGCGCGCGCAGCGCCGCGAAATTTTGCGCAAGACCAACTGCGCCCATCAATTCAGCCAGTTCGGTAGCTGACTGCGTCGCAGTAAGTTCAAGTCCCAGCGCCGCCGCCGGATTTGACGCCTGCGAACCACCGACAATGCCAACTTTAATTGGCAGGGTAAGTACGCCGTGCAAATCACCATTCGCCTCAGTCGACCAGTTTGTAAGGGCACGGTAAGCGCCATCGCGCGCCGCATACGCATGTGCTCCGGCTTCAACAGAGCGCCAGTCATTGCCGGTCGCGAGTGCGACGGCATCGATACCATTCATGATGCCTTTGTTGTGCGTTGCCGCCCGATACGGATCGGTATTCGCGAAATCGTTTGCCAGCACAATACCGTCACGCACGTGATCTGCTGAATAACTGTCTTTGCCCAGCAATGCCAGTGGAATTGTCACACTGGCTGTCACCAGCGACCGGTCAGCCAGGTTGGACAGTATTCGCAGGCAAACCCGGCCACCACAGATACTTTCGATTCGTGGTGCCAGGCCCTCACACATGCTGTTAACGATATTCGCGCCCATTGCATTGCGCGTATCGACCAGTAAGTGCAGAACGACTGTCCAGCGACCATCCGGCAGGCGATACTTGTAATACTCAATCTCCTGCGCGCCACCGCCACGGGCCAGCAGCTTCGGTTGCAATCTGTTTGCCAGCTCAATGAGCTGCGCCTCGGATGAGTACAGGGAGCGAATCACTTCGTCCGGGTCCTTGACGTCGATAATCTGAATTTGCCCGATCAGTATCGGATCGGTCGCGGTTACGGTGAAGCCACCACTTTCGCGAAATAGTTTTGCGGCGCCACTAACGCCTGCGACTATGGACGGCTCCTCAACCACCATCGGCACAACATAGTCCTTCTTGTTGACCAGGAAGTTCGGCGCAACCGCGAATGGCAAACCAAAAACACCGACAACATTCTCGATCATTTTGTCGGCCACTGCGGCTGTCAGTAAGCCGTTGCCGTCTAACAGGGAATCGGCATCCAGCGGCGTGATAAATCCGCGCGTAGCGAGCGCCACAATCCTGTCGGCTACCGACATGCGATAAAAACCGCTTATGCGTGAATCACTCAAATCATTTCTCAACCCGGACTCTTGCACCGTCTGCGCATGGCTCTATGTCCAGCTGTACAAACTTATGCTCTTCTGCCCGCTTGCAAAACCCGACAACGGATTCTTCGTCCGCTGCGAATACAACACCGATATCTCCACCGCCGGCGCCACAGGGCTTGTACACAATATCGCGGGCTGTCGCCATCTCTGCCAACGCCGCATGGCCAGCATCGAATATGCCAAGATCGTGGTCAACATCGAATTGCCGCTGTGCCGCAACATAGCGCCGGAACGCATCCATTATCTGCCCAACTGCCGCGGCCGGCCATATCGATGCAATCTCCTCAGCAGCCGCGTGCAGCAATGCCGCACTGTCACTGTTTCGAGCAGCATCGTGGAATTTGTGTAGCTTGCTCGTCGTGCGGGCCGGCTGGCCACTCCACAGGAAGCGGCAGGCAAGACCTTCGGGCCAGTCCAGGCTGGCTGGCAGTGTGTCATGCCCCTTTCTGTACTCAATCAGGCCACCGCGGAAACACGTGGCAATATCGACACCGCTGCCACGCCCGTCCTGAAAGGCCGCGTGAGCGTCTCTTGCGGTCAAAAAGCTGTCCACTGATCCTGCTGCCATATTGGCGACCCTGTAAAGCGCCTGTGTCAGGGCACTTGCAACTGCTGCGCTTGAACCAATACCAAGTTTCAGGCCGCTCGATGGATCAAAGAACTCGCTCGAATCGATACTCACAGACAGCCGTAACGAAGCTTCAAGCGGAATCCGCTTCCAGACATTCTCCAGCAGTGCAAAAGATGCCGCCGCAGGCAGCTCATCCTGCCAGTTGAAGGCGCCATTACGGTCCTGAAAAAATCGCCAGGTCCCGTCCATGTAGCCAGGCGCCGTGACCGAGTGAAATTCCTGCTGTGTTTTGCATAGTTTGATTCTTGCACGCCTGTTTAACGCGGTTGCTATCGCAGGAGCACCTTCAAGTACCACGTATTCGCCGGACAAAACCGCTTTTCCGGGAGCGCTGGCAGTAACAGTTGTCATTCCTGCTCCAGCAACCGTGCGCCGGGCCCTAACCCGCTCTGCAGGGTTCTTATGACGCCGCGGGTCTGCTCCAGTGCCGCTCTCACGATATCGCCGGCCTCCGGCAGGCACACCGCTTTCAGCTGTGGCCCGGCGTCAATGGTAAAAAACACGCCGTGTCCGTCAGCCTGCAGTGACCTAATGGTCTGCATGCAGGCAAGCGTTGCCTGGTTCCAATAAACGATCGGTGGCCGCGAAGCCCACATTACTGAGTGCATTTTCAGGCAATTGTGCTCTGCTACGGCAGCCAGTTTGGCAATGTCCTTTTGTTGTACAGCGTCCCGTGCTGTTTCAAGATCACCGTCTTGTTGCTCAAGCCAGCTCGAATAAAACGGCGATGTTCTGGCACTGCGAATCATGGCTTCCGTCGAACCGATCGGTTTTGGCTCCTCGGCAGTTACCGCTACGATGATCGTTAGCGGCCAGCTTGCACAAGCTGCAATGTTGCGGACCTCGATTTCCACATCGCCGGCCGTTAGTTCAACAAAACCAGCAAACAAGGAACGCGCTGCCGAACCGGATGCCGCGCCCGCAAGTCGCGCGAGCGTGCTTGTTCCATGACGGGTTCCAGCCGCCTCGTCCGCTGCAACAACCAGTGCTGCAAATGCCGCTGCAGATGATGCGAGTCCTGCACCAATCGGAAAGTTGCTTGTGCTGTCGACACGCGCACGTGCGCGCTCGTCACCCGCAACCAGGTCCAGGCAATTGCTCACACGCTGCAACATCGATGGCGCTGTGCTGCCGTTTACAGTCAGCGTGTCGCGCTCCAATTGCTCATCAAACTTGAGAGACATGCGCGTCCACAATGAATCCAGCGTCACGGACAACGAATCGACTGCCGGCAGGTTTCTGTCGACGTCGCGTTTGCCCCAGTATTTGATCAGCGCAATGTTCGGCTGCGCCTGTGCCACTGTTCGCATATTTCCTGAACCGCCTGCCTGAAAAGGACCGAATTTGCCGGGAGCGGGATTATAGCCTCGATTCGTGTACGCTTGGCACAATGGCCGAAACGACGCAGAAACAGGTAACTGAACAGGTATTTACGGACTGGGTAAGCGCTTACACCGAGCGCGTTACAGAGTGTCTCGAGCAGGCATTGCCTGACACGAAGCAATCACCGCACAAGCTGCATGAGGCGATGCGTTATGCGGTGTTCTCGGGTGGCAAACGAGTACGGCCATTGCTGGTATACGCTACCGGCGAGTGCCTGGGAGTCGCTGCGGAAAAACTCGACGCACTGGCGATGGCGATCGAGCTGATTCACGCATTTTCGCTGGTCCACGATGACCTGCCCGCGATGGATGACGATGATCTGCGACGCGGGCAACCGACCGTGCACCGACGTTTCGATGAAGCGACCGCTATTCTCGCTGCGGACGCTTTGCAGCCACTGGCATTCCAGGTCATCGCAGGCGCAACTGCCTTGAGTGACAAGGAAACGAGACTGGTTGTACAAGCGGTTGCTGAAGCATGCGGCTCACTTGGCATGACCGGCGGGCAGTCGATCGATCTCGACTCCGAAGGGCGAATACTCTCAGTTGACGAACTTGCAGAAATGCACAATCTCAAGACCGGCGCCCTGTTTCGTGCCTGCGTCATGTCGGTGACCTGCCTTGCCGATGACCTGACAACGCAAGAGCACGCATCGCTGGATCAATTTTCGCGTGATATCGGCCTGGCATTCCAGATACGCGACGACATCCTCGATGTGAAGGGCGAAACCGCAGTCATCGGCAAGCAAGCCGGCGCGGATCAACGCATGGACAAGGCGACCTGGCCAGCACTCTTCGGCCTGGAAGAATCGGTGGATCGTTGTGACGAACTGGTGCGATCGGCCACGCAAAACCTGACTGTGTTCGGTGCGAATGCGGAATCACTGAAATCCCTGGCCAACTATATTGTCGAGCGCATCCACTGAACGCCGCGCGAAAAATTCTGCACGTCGATATGGATGCATTTTATGCGTCGGTCGAGCAACGTGACGACCCGTCATTGCGTGGCAAGCCGCTCGTCGTAGGCGGCGGCAACAATCGCGGTGTAGTCGCTGCGGCCAGTTACGAGGCTCGCAAATTTGGCATTCGATCGGCAATGCCGATGCGTGAAGCGAACCGTCGTTGTGCAGACTTGCTGCGCGTAGCGCCACGAATGTCCCACTACCAGTCGGTTTCCCGCGAAGTGTTTTCGATATTTCGCGAGTTCACTCCGTTGGTGGAAGGTTTATCACTGGATGAAGCTTTTCTCGATGTCACGAGCAGCCTTTCGTTGTTTGGTGACGAGGTGACAATCGGCAGAGAAATTAAAAAACGAATCTTCGAACGAACGTCATTAAATGCATCAGTCGGTGTTGCGCCCAACAAACTGGTCGCAAAGATCGCTTCTGATCTGGACAAGCCGGATGGACTCTGTGTTGTCACGCAGGCAAACATGCGTGCGATCCTGGATCCGCTGCCGGTGCGGGTCATTCCGGGTATCGGCCCGGAAACGCTGGCACGCCTGAAGCCGATCGGTATCACGACCATTGCAGACCTGCGCCTTGCGAGTGATCGGGATCTTGAGCCGGTTTTCGGCCGTTTTACGCAGCGCACGCGGGATCGGGCCTGCGGCATCGACGACCGGCCGGTACTTTCTTCCCGGGCGGACAAATCGATCAGCGCGGAGGAAACATTTGCTGCTGATCTGCAAGAGCTTGCTGCCATGCACAGGGAGTTACTGGGCCTGAGTGAGAAGACGGCTGGCAGGCTGCGGGCGAAAGAATTGGTCGCCGGTACGATCCAGGTAAAAATCAGGGCTGCCGATTTCTCAACCTACACGCGACAATTAACATTACGACCACCGGGTAACGGTACCGAGCAACTCTACGAAGCTGCAAAAGGCCTCCTGCACAACTGGCTTGCGGAGTATCCCGGCGCACGCGTCCGTTTGCTCGGCGTCGGTGGCAGCGCCCTTGTGAAAGATGCGCAGCCGGATCTGTTTGCCCCGGATATTCCTGCTGGCGGTTCGCAACTCGATCAGACCGTGGACAGTATTCGTGATCGGTTCGGCGACCTGTCACTCGGCCGGGCACGGACCATGGACCGCAATCAAATCAGGTAGAATGCCGGTCATATCTGCTTTTACTGGCGTCGGGCAGGGTACAACATCAAATTATGTATACGAGTTTCTTTGGCCTGAATGAAAAACCGTTCACGATAACGCCGGATCCGCGTTATCTGTTCATGAGCGAGCGCCACAGCGAGGGACTGGCACACCTGGTTTATGGAGTAACCGAGAGCGGCGGCTTCATTCAACTCACGGGCGAAGTCGGCACCGGGAAAACCACGCTGGTCCGAACGCTGCTTGGCAAGATTCCGACCGAGGTCGACATAGCGCTTATTCTTAACCCGCGACTGACCGCGGTGGAGTTCCTGGTAACGATCTGTGAGGAACTTGGCATCTCCCTGCCGGAAAGACAAGACAGCACCAAGGCGCTGGTTGATGCTCTGAACCAGCATCTGCTCGGTGCGCATTCACGTGGGCGACGTACCATCCTGTTAATCGATGAAGCGCAAAACCTCACGGAAGATGTGCTGGAGCAGCTGCGACTTCTGACAAACCTGGAGACAGCGAAGCAGAAATTGCTGCAGATAATCCTTATTGCGCAGCCTGAACTCAGGGAAAAGTTAGCGAAAAGCAGCTTACGCCAGTTAGCCCAGCGCATCACCGGCCGTTATCACCTGGAACCTCTGTCACGGGACGAAGCCTGCCAGTACATCGACCACCGGCTCAGGGTTGCCGGTGCGTTGACCGAAATTTTTGAAATGCCTGCCAAGCGCGAGGTATTCAGTTTGTCAGGCGGCGTACCAAGGGTAATGAACGTTATCTGTGATCGCGCCCTGCTCGGCGCCTACAGTCGCGAAACCCGGCTGGTAAACAAGCGCCTGGTCCGTAAAGCGGCGGCGGAAGTTTCCGGCCAGTCGATCATGCCGACCATCCTGAAATGGCTGGTGCCTGCGATCGGTGTGGCCGCAGCAATGTTCATTGGCGCAGCACTGTGGTCCTATTATTCCGAGCGTGAGCCGACCGCTACAGCCACGATTTCTGCAGCTAAGGACGACAGCCAAACGGCAGCCGAAACAATGTCGGGGACTGGCGACCGCCCGGCAACAACGCAACCGGATGATCCACGACTCAACCAACTACTCGTCGAGTCTGACAGCAGTGCTGGTATTACGACGCTGCTCGATCTTTGGGGGCTGGAGTACGACCCCGGGGCCGGCACTGCCTGCGAACAGGCAGCGGCAAATGGTCTCAGTTGTTATTATCAGCGTGGCTCCTGGGCTGGCGTTCGGCAACTCAACCGGCCAGTTGTTTTGACGCTGACCGACAACGGTGGCGCCAGTCATCAGGCGACGCTGATTCAGCTGAATGCGGAATCAGCCGAGCTGTCATTCGGTGAAACACAAATGACGTTTTCGATCGATGCGCTATCGAAATTCTGGTTTGGGCAATTCATGCTGATCTGGCGGCCACCGAACGGCAGCGCGGACGCAATTTCTCCGGGCATGCAGAACGAAAATGTTCGCTGGTTGCGACAGAGTCTGGCTGCGATCGACACAAACTATCAACCGCAGACGTCCACGCCGGACTTTTTCGACCAGGAACTGGAGCAACAGCTAATCGCATTCCAACGGCAAAATCGACTCGATGCAGATGGTCTGGCCGGGCAAAAGACACAGATAATTATCAATTCAATGCTGGCGTTAGACGGCACACCAACGCTTTCGGCGAGTCGTTGAAAATGGCGCCGCGAATAGTAAACAGCTGGACGACAAGGTAATGTCATTTATCCTCGATGCACTGAGAAAATCAGAAGCCGAGCGATTGAAACAGGATGTGCCGGGATTTGTAAGTGTGCCCGATGGCTCGCAACAGAAATCGGGCAAAAAGTGGATATGGCTGGTCGCAGGTTTACTCTCTGTTAACCTGGTAATCGTGGCGATAGTACTCTTGCGGCCCGACCCGGTGGTGAATCCGAGCGAAACAGGTTCGTCTGGCAACATCGTTGAAACTAAACCGGCTGCGGCCACCGTTAATGATTCCGCAGCAATGCCGATACGCAGGTCGGCGAACGATATCGAACCGGTTGCTGATACACCATTGCAACAAACCGGCACAGACCTGTCGGCAGAAGCAGATCTGATCGCTTCTGTTGATGCCCCATCATCGCCATCGGCGAACAAGACGTTCGTGACCTTTAACAACCTGCGTGCGCAGGGCGTACTCAACCTGCCGGACATGCATCTTGATATTCACGTTTACGCCGGCCAGCCGGCGGACCGCTTCGTGTTCATCAACATGAGTAAATATAAAGAGCGTGCCACCCTCACGGAGGGCCCAATGGTCAAAGAGATTACGCCGGAGGGCGTTATTCTTGAGTATCGCGGCACCGATTTTCTCCTACCGCGCGAATAACAGACAGAAACAACATCTCATCATGGGGACGGAGCACGTGCTCCGCCCCCATTCCGCTGAATTATCTCCTCGCCTGCCGGCTCAATGAGCGCTGCCGACTCATTTCTCGCATTGTTGACCTTGCGATCAACCGGCCAGGCACGGAAAGCCGGGCTGTTGTCTGTCACTTCTTCAAGCAAATTCATGTCTCCCTGCAGCCAGCGCCCGGCATTGTCGGGCTGCAGAACAACCGGCATTCGATGATGCAGTTGCAACATGAAATCGTTTGCTGCCGTGGTCAGGATCGTCGTGGTTTGTAACGACTCATCCGAGTCCTTGCTGTCCCAATGCTCCCACAGTCCGGCAAACGCGAATGGCGACCCATCAGCCAGCGATATGAGGTAGGGCGTCTTGCCGTCAGCTGTTTTGCGCCATTCGTAAAAACCGTCTGCCAGGATCAGACAACGTCTTTTCCTGTAGGCAGTGCGGAACGAGGGCTTCTCCGCGACCGTTTCCGCCCGCGCATTGATCATGCGTGCGCCGATTGACGGGTCCTTCGCCCAGAAGGGCACCAGGCCCCAGCGAAACATCGCCAGCTCAGCTCGGTTTTCGTCACTATTGCGAATCGCTGCGATAAATTGTGTTGGTGCAATGTTGTAGCGCGGTTCGACGGCATGCGAGGTCGCTACACCGAACAGGGCGGCTGTCGCTTCGCTGGGTGAATAGAATGCAAACCTGCCACACATCTTATTCTCTTATCCCGACCCCACGGTTCAACAGGACCAGGTTCAGAGTGAACAGGGCGATGACGAAAAAGAATACGATCATGTAGGCATAAACGATACTGATATCAGACGTGCCCAGGATTCCGTAACGAAACGCATTCACCATATAGAGAATGGGATTACCCAACGAGACTTTTTGCCAGAACTCCGGCAGTAACGAGATGGAATAAAAAACGCCACCGAGATAGGTAAGCGGCGTCAGTACAAATGTCGGAATGATCGAAATGTCATCAAACTTGTTGGCGAAGACCGCATTCACAAAGCCGAGCAAGGCAAAAACCGTTGACGCCAGAATGACCATTGAAATCGTGATCAGCGGATGTGCGACTGTCAATTTCGTAAAACTGAGCGCAATGATGGTCACAAGAGATCCAACCATCAGTCCCCTGACAACACCACCGGCAACGTGCCCTATGATAATAGTCGCGTTCGACATCGGCGAAACCAGCATTTCTTCTACATGCCGCCCGAATTTCGCCCCAAAAAATGACGAGACAACATTGCCGTATGAATTGGTGATAACCGACATCATGATCAGGCCGGGGGCAATGAACTGCATGTAATCGTAGCCGTCCATCGTGCCGATGCGGCGTCCGATCAGGTTGCCGAAAATAATAAAGTACAAAGTCATCGTGATGGCGGGCGGCACAATGGTCTGCACCCATATTCTTACAACGCGAAAGAATTCTTTTCTGATGATCGTTTTGAGACCGACCCAGTTAAGCGAAATATTCATCCGCCCTGATTTCCCGTGGCCTGCTTTTTGTCCACCAGCTCCATGAACATCTCTTCCAGGCGGTTCGCTTTGTTGCGCAGGCTTAAAACGCTGATGCCGTGATCATTGAGTTCACTGAATAAATTGTTCAGATTGCTGCTGGAATCAACAGCGACCTCGAGTTCACATTCGTTTCTGAGCGAAGACTCGAAGCCGGAAAGTACTGGCGCCCTCTGCAGTGGAGCACTTAAACTCAACACAAATACTTCGCGCTGCAGCTTGCGCAGCACTGTACTCATGGGGGCGTCTTCGATTACGAGGCCATCGTCGATGATGGCAACGTGTCGGCACAGGCTTTCCGCTTCCTCCAGGTAATGTGTCGTCAGGATAATAGTCGTGCCAGCCTCGTTGGTCGCACGCAGAAAATCCCACATGGATCGGCGAATCTCAATATCCACGCCGGCGGTCGGTTCATCAAGAATCAGGAGCTTCGGTTCGTGCACCAGCGCTCTCGCGATCATCAGCCGTCTTTTCATACCACCCGACAGGTTACGCGCAATATCGAAACGACGGTCCCATAAACGCAACTCGGTGAGGTACTTCTCCGCTCTTTTCATCGCCATGCGGCGCCGGATGCCGTAGTAGCCGGCCTGGTTGACGACAATATTCAGAACCGTATCGAAGAGGTTCATGTTGAGTTCCTGGGGTACCAGGCCAATGCAGGATTTCGCTGCCTCCAGGTCACCATCGATGTTGTGACCGAAAATCTCCACTACGCCGGAAGTCTTGCTGACCAGGGAGCAGATAATGCCGATAGTCGTTGTCTTGCCTGCGCCGTTCGGCCCCAACAATGCATAAAAATCGCCGGACTCGACCTCAAGATCGATTCCCTTCAGCGCCTGAATTCCGTTGCTGTAGGTTTTCGTCAGATTTTTGATAGTCAGGGCATGCATGGCGACGCGTATTGTATACGCCGGGGAAAAATCAGTGTGGCTTTATGTGCTGCTAATCATCAGAATCATCTGCGACCCGCAGGCCCGGACTGTTCATTCGTCTGGCGGCCAGTGACCAGGTCTGCCGTTTTTTGTGCTGTGGTTGCGTAAGCACTACCTGTAATGCGCTTACGTGAGCCGCCCTGCGAATAATCTTGACTCTGTTGATGCCATCGCCCAGCAGTTTTCGCCAGAGTTCGTGATCGTGCGCCGCACGCAGCTGCAAAATATCACCGTGAGCTGCCACCGAGACCAGCAGGCGAAAAAAGGTCTGCTCCGCTATTTCCTCACACCAATGCAGGCTTGCACCGCAGATGAGTCGAAGCGCGTATGGGTTCTGCCGTGCGAGCTGCCATATAAAACCAAGCCCGGCTGATACCAGGGTATCGAGATCTTCGGATCCGGATGACTTAAACAAGTCGCTGCCTGGCGGACCACCAAGCACTTCGCTCCAGTAATGATCATTGCCTTCGCGAAACGACAGCAGTAGAAATGGCGTTGCCGCCAGTCGCTCTATCTGGCGTTTGTTCAGACCGCTGATCTTGTCTGACAGACGGGTAGACAGCTGGCGAAGTCCGTGACGTGCGCGCAGGTCGCGCTGCAACAAAGACAGATACGCCCGGTTCAAAGAGATCACATTCCTGTAATCAGTGGTTTGGGGACCATCAAAAGCCATAAATTCCTCCCAGGATGCGTCTTTTCCGGATGTTTTTTGTGCTTGTGTCCAGTTACGCAAATAATGCTTGATTTCCCATATACAGATACTATACGCTTTTATGTCACCGTATATGGGACTAAACTAGCAAAAAGGGCAAGAAATGCGACTCACCGACAACCGTTACTCCAGCGAAAGAAGCCAGTTTGAGCTGGCGCTACGAATGATCAATCACGAAGCCAGGACGAGGACCATCCGCGACTGCACGGGGCTAAGCGACGATCGGATTCGTAAGCTGTACAGCACCTATTTCCGCAACACCGGTCGTGACACGGTCAAACGGCGCAGGGGCAAGTCACCGCAGCAAATTACATTGTTCGTCAAAACCCCGTTGAACCAGCTTGAAGCGACGACATTGATCGCTCTGTTCTGCACAAGCTTGTTGTTGCGTATCGATACAGCCAACAAAGTACATCCCTGCTGGCCGCGACCCGACGTTGAATACGGTCATCGGGTTTGCCGCGCCTTCGAAACCTATGTGTTGCTGCATCCTGCACCAAAAATCAGTTTTGAATGGGCCTGGAATCTGCTGCAGAATATTTCGCGGAACGATGAATTGTATCTGGCGATATGCGCGACTTGCCGGGCCCGATATGTTCAGGATGCCTACGCTCTGGACCGACGCAGGTGCCCCAGTTGCGAGATTTCGAAGAGCAGCAGGTCCGTGCCTGTCTGACGATCGCAAGTCCATGCTGATTCGTGGTTCCGGCAGGCGGGGCACACTGCCCGTCGCGCGAATTTCTGTACACTGCCCGGACCATGAGCGAGCACAATATATTCGCGGGCGCTTTTGTTGACCGCACCGGTCACCGGCGCGAAGACCCTGAGTGGCTTGCAACAGCCATTGAGAGCCCGGATGCCCGTTTTGTGCCCATTTGGGGAGACAAATGCCTGGCAGCCGGTGAACCATTCCACGCGAGCCTGCTGAAAAAAGCAGACGTCGACACTTTCCTGCCACAACAGGAAACAATTTTTCTCGGCATGTTTCGGCAGAAGCCCACTTTTGCAATTCATATAGACCGCAGCGCAGAGGCACCATTTACGGATGCCGGCGATTTCCATGACCTGCGCTACCTCGGCAGCGTTGTGCCGGCAGACGAGGCCAACCTGGTAGCGCATGCCCGCGCGCTGGTGCTCTGGCATGGGCTGCAAAAGTATTGTGGTGTTTGTGGCGCTCAGTCGCGCACCGAATCTGGTGGTAATACACGCATCTGTACCAACCAGGAATGTGCGATCCGCACATTTCCGAAAGTCGACCCGGCGATCATTGTGCTGGTTACGAGGGGCGATAAATGCCTGCTCGGTCGTCAGACGGACTGGCCTGAGGGTCGCTACTCAACAATCGCCGGATTTGTCGAGCCCGGGGAAAGCCTGGAGGATGCTGTGCGTCGCGAAGTTGCCGAGGAAACCAACATCGAAGTCGCTGGTGTGCACTACCACAGCTCGCAACCGTGGCCTTTCCCATCGGCCCTGATGTTGGGCTTCACCGCGATTGCGACTTCGGATGACATTCAGCTAAATGATGATGAACTCGAAGACGCGCAGTGGTTCAGCAGGAAGGAGCTGCGTTCCGGTTTTCCCAAGTTGCCCTACCGATTATCCATTGCACGACGGCTGGTTGATGACTGGCTGAACGAAACTGGCCACTGACGCCGATGTGCCTGGTAGTTTTCGCCTGGAAAATGCACCCCGAGTACCGCCTGGTGCTGGCCGCGAATCGTGATGAATTTCATAAGCGGCCCGCCCAGGAACTGCATTGGTGGCCGGACTATCCCGATATTCTTGCCGGTCGCGATTTACAGGCGGGTGGTACCTGGCTGGCAGTCAGCAAACCGGGTCGATTCGCGACCGTGACCAATTACCGCGAGCAACTCAATCCGCAACCTGGTCTGCGATCACGTGGAGAAATTATTACTAACTTCGTCCGCTCTGCAGCACCAGTCGGGAAATTTGTTGCGTCGCTTGAGAGTGATAACTATGCCGGTTTCAGTTTGCTTGCGGCGGATCGTGATGAGCTCTGGTACGTTTCGAATCGCGGAGACGCGGCTGTGCGGCTTGCACCTGGTGTCTATGGCCTGAGCAACGCGTCGCTGGACACGCCATGGACCAAACTCGTTCGCACCAGGAATGCGCTACGCAACCTGACCGAATCAGACGAAGTCGACGAGACCGCACTACTCAGAATCATGGCCGACAGGACTCCCGCGCCAAGCGCGGATGTGGAAGCGGGCAACTTGCCGTTTGTGCTTGCCAAAGCTTTGACGGCTCCGCATATCGTTTCGGCGGAATACGGCACACGCTGCTCTACAGCCCTCACCTGGTCAGAACAGGAAAAAATAAGCGTTTGCGAGCGACGGTTCGATGCGGCAGGGACAACCAGTGGTGATTCACGTTACAGCTTTGCCGCAACGTAAGCTGCAATAACTACGCGCAGGAGTCAGGCTTCGCCCGCAGCGAAAATTTTCAACAACCAGTCGCTGATGTGCGCGATTTCTTCTGCACACACCGCATGCGCCATTGGATAGTCATGCCACTCCGACTTGTAGCCGGCCGCCGTAAGGACCTCATGCGTGTGTTGTCCAAGCGCCAGTGGCAACATCGGATCAAAGGTGCCGTGTGCCATGAATATGGGCAGATCGCGTGATTGTGCTGTCGCACTATTTGCCACCTCGGCGTCGAAAGTGCTTTGCAACGGCAGGTAGGTCGACAAGGCCATCAGGCCGGCCAGACGAGGTTCAAAACGCAGCGCCGTATGCAGCGCAATGGCGCCACCCTGGGAAAACCCGGCGAGTACAATTTTTTCGTAGGGAATACCGCGCTCGTGCTCTCGCTCCAGCAATTGCAGGAGCAGCTCGCCACTTGCGCGGATGCCGGCTTCATCCTGTGGTCCGCCGCGATCGAGTGTCAGGATGTCAAACCACGCACGCATGCTCATGCCACCATTGATGGTTACAGGTCGAACCGGCGCGTGTGGAAACACGAAGCGCAGATTCAGTCGTCCTTCAAGGCCCAGCTCCGGCACGATCGCTTCAAAATCGTGGCCATCCGCGCCGAGCCCGTGCAGCCAGATCACACTGCCATCAGGCTCTGCAGCGCTCTCTACCTCGACTGTTTCCGGCATTTGCATAGCATCACGTTCCTTTGGTTGCGGACGCGCATCTTAACAGTAACCCGCGCCCTGGCTCATCGGAAATCGCCGCCCGCCCGGCCCTGGGTCACAGAATTGGCGGGGTATCTGGTATAACATTTGGCAATGCTGTAACGATGGTCTGAAGTCATGTATAAGCAAACGAAATCGTTAGTCATATTCTTGTTTTCCCTGCTGTTGATCGCAGCTTGCGGTCAGAAAGGCCCGCTGTTTCTGCCTGGTGATACCAACCAGATAAGCACCAGCATGCCGCAACAACAACAGCCGCTGCCGGTTGAGGAAGAAGACGAGGATGACGAAGACGACCCTGTAACCAGACTTAGATAAAACGGTGCGGGCATTGCCCGCTATAAAAGCTGATGAGCGACAGCAAACTCGTCCTGGTGGACGGATCATCCTATTTGTATCGCGCGTATCACGCGCTGCCTAAACTGACGACTTCGCGTGGCGAGCCGACCGGCGCCGTGCATGGCGTGCTGAACATGATTCAGAAGCTGGTCAAAGAGCATGACACCGAGCACTTCGTCGTGGTTTTTGATGCGCCGGGCAAAACATTTCGTGACGAGATGTTCGAAGAATACAAAGCCAACCGCCCGCCGATGCCAGACGACCTGCGCGCACAGATCGATCCCTTGCTGGAAGCCGTCGCAGCGATGGGGCTGCCATTGTTGCGCATCGAAGGTGTTGAGGCGGACGACGTCATCGGCACGCTTTGCCGCCAGGGCGCTGCCGCCAAGATGCAGGTTCTTGTCTCAACCGGCGACAAGGATATGGCACAACTGGTCGATGACAATGTAACGCTTGTAAATACGATGACGGGTTCGCTTCTCGATCGCGACGGTGTGAAGAAGAAATTCGACGTCTATCCCGAGCAGATCATTGATTACCTGGCACTGGTCGGCGACAGCTCCGACAACATTCCAGGCGTGCCGAAGGTCGGCGCAAAAACCGCGGCCAAATGGTTGAACCAGCATGGCAGCGTTAGCGAGATTGTGGCACATGCCGATGAGATCACCGGCAAGGTTGGTGAAAGCCTGCGGGAAAACCTGCAACAACTGGAGCTGTCACAAAAACTTGCAACCATTCATATGGAAGTTGATTTGCCGCAGACACCTGCAGAACTCAAAAAATCTGCACCCGATGTTGCAGCATTGCGGCCTTTGTACCAGCGTCTCGAGATGCGGCAACTCCTGCGCCAGCTCGATGCCGATTCACAAACCGAAACAAGCGACGAAAAACCACCGCCGGCAAAAAAGGGTGATTACCAGACTATCCTGACGCAGGCCGGCTTCGACAAATGGTTTAAGAAAATCAACAAAGCGTCTCTGGTCGCACTGGATACAGAAACGACCAGCATCAATTACATGCAGGCAGAGCTGGTTGGTATTTCGCTCGCGGTGAAAATTGGCGAAGCAGCCTATATTCCACTCGCGCACGACTATCCCGGAGCGCCGGATCAACTTGACCGCGATACAGTTCTAAAGGCTATGAAAAGCTACCTTGAGGATCCGCAGAAGAAGAAAGTTGGCCACCACCTAAAATACGATGCGCACATTTTTGCCCGTTACGGCATTCAACTACAGGGCATGCAATTCGATTCAATGCTCGAGTCGTATGTGCTCAATAGTGTTGCGACACGCCATGACATGGACTCGGTGGCACGCTACTACCTGCATATCGACACCATTCATTACACGGATGTCGCTGGCAAGGGTGCCAAGCAGCTCACGTTCAATCAGGTCGATCTCGAACAGGCTGCGCCCTACGCCGCAGAAGATGCCGATATTACGCTAAGGCTGCATGAGCACCTCTGGGGCGAGTTGCAAAAAACCACCGGGCGCAAGAAGATTTATGAAGACATCGAGCAACCGCTGGTGCCTGTTCTGCTCGCGATGGAGGAGACCGGCGTACTCGTCGATCGCGACATGCTCAGGAAACAAAGCAGTGAGCTGGCGACGAAAATGGCCGGACTTGAATCCGAGGCGCATGAGCTTGCCGGCGGGCCCTTTAATCTCGGCTCGCCAAAACAATTGCAGGAGATTCTGTTCGGCCAGCTCGGTTTGCCCGTAATCCGCAAGACGCCCAAAGGTCAGCCCTCAACGGCCGAAGATGTCCTGCAGGAACTGGCAGACGATTATGATCTGCCGCGCGTCATCCTCGACTATCGCAGCGTAGCCAAGCTGAAGAGCACCTACACGGACAAGCTGCCGTTGCAGATCGCGGCCGATACCGGTCGCATTCACACGTCGTATCATCAGGCAGTTGCTGCGACCGGACGCTTGTCATCGACCGATCCCAATCTGCAAAACATCCCTGTTCGAACCCCCGAGGGCAGGCGCATCCGGCAGGCATTCATCGCGCCCACGGGCACGGTATTGCTGGCTGCCGACTATTCGCAGATTGAACTGCGCATCATGGCGCATTTGTCGGCTGACAAAGGACTGGTCAGTGCATTTGCAGACGATCGTGACGTCCACCAGGCAACCGCTGCAGAAGTATTCGATATCGAACCGGACCAGGTGACAGCAGACAATCGCCGCTCCGCAAAAGCGATCAACTTCGGCCTTATGTATGGCATGTCAGCCTTCGGTCTCGCCAAGCAACTCGGGATCAGCCGTGGGCAGGCACAGGAATATGTCGACATGTATTTCGACCGCTATCCGGGCGTGAAGAAATTCATGGACGACATTCGCGAACAGGCACGGCAGAAGGGATATGTAGAGACTGTTTTTGGCAGGCGACTGTATTTGCCGGAGATAAACGACCGCAACGTGAACCGGCGCCAGTACGCAGAGCGCAGTGCGATCAACGGGCCAATGCAGGGCACCGCTGCCGACATTATTAAACGTGCAATGATCTCTGTTCAGGACTGGTTGCTAAGCAGCGAAGCTCCGGCACGCATGATCATGCAGGTACACGATGAACTGGTCTTCGAGGTGGCTGAAAAATCCGTCGATTCAGTGCGCGAAGAAATCGTTTCCCGCATGTGTGCTGCAGCTGATTTGTCGGTCGCGCTCAAGGTCGATGTAGGAACTGGCAAAAACTGGGATGAGGCGCATTAGAGCCAACCTGTTCCTGAGTAATACCCTTACAAAACAACAGGTTCACCGTATCACGGAACTCTGGCGATAATATGTGTTCCAACCCTATGAGTGCGTTAGTCACTTGTCCGCTTACCTCCCTAAGCGGGCTTGCAACAAGGTCACCCCAAACCTGTTGCGTTACTGACCCCGGGTGCCAAAAGCACGCCGGGGTTTTTTATTGGGTGAAAAGATCATCGTTGGATGGCGGAGGTGTTTTTTTTGAGCGGGTGTGGTCGGTTGGGTTTTGTTCCAGTGCGCAGAGGAGTGCGAGAGACAAGACGCCGCGAATTGGCCCGATGCAGCGGCATTCTCTATTCCGTAAGAAACCTTTCCAATACCTCGCGAGCTTCATCCACGCCTTGCCGGTTATGTGCGGAGAAAAGCTGCACGGTCGCTGAGTCACCCAGTTCCTTCTTTACCTGCAACAACGCTGTTGCTGCCTGTCCGCGTTTTAGTTTGTCGGCCTTGGTCAGTAACACGTGTACCGGGAGCGATACCGAACCGGCGAAAGAGAGCATTTGCCGGTCGAAATCCAGCAGT
>PVMK01137473.1_pt1 | contig 76616 bp, 73 predicted proteins | sample 1853481 | NCBI WGS metagenome assembly PVMK01 (sample SAMN08533507, study PRJNA380276) | Marine sediment metagenome, whole genome shotgun sequencing project.
CTGATCAAGCGCGTCGCGCGGAGCGTCGGCGAGGACCCAGGCGACGACCCTGCCGGCTGGTATGAAGCGCGGTACGGCGAGGAGCCCAACTACAGCAAGCTTCTGGACGAAGTGGCGCGCACACCCGCCGAGCGCGAGCTCGATCTGGCCCGCAGGTGGTACGACGAGCAACGCTACGGCCTGGGGCTGGTGTTCTTCGTTGCCTTTGAAGCGGCGGTCGAGCACGCGTAGCGTTTTCCTGATGCGGGCGCAGCGGTGCTCGATTCGCGGCTAGGACGCCGCGTGCGAACGTTCCCCCTTGATGGGTTTCCGTTTCACATCGCGACGGCCGTGGTGGACGGGGCGCTAGTAGTGATTGCAGTGGCTCACATGAAACGTAAGCCCGGGTATTGGCTGAATCGGATCACGTAGATATCGCCCAGCCCACAGAAAAAGGCCCGGCCGAAGCCGGGCTTTGGGGCGTCCCCGGGAGGATTTGAACCTCCGACCTTCGGTTTAGGAAACCACTGCTCTATCCGGCTGAGCTACGAGGACTTAGGTGGCGGCGTCATAGCACGCACCGGAGGAAATGCGCGAGCGGTTGACCTAATCGCCCGAGCTGTACTATTTCTGTTCAGCTAGGCAGGAGTAGCGTTATTACTGGCGAACGACGATACCCAGCACCGGTCATCGCGGTTTCGAATGGGCCCGACGCGGCGCCCTCTTCCGAGCGTCCGGAGCCGAAGCGTCGCAGCACGTTGCCGGACGATCTGCTGTTTCGTAGCGATGAGGAAGCCGCTCGACGGTTGGCGCTCGAGAGCCTAGCTGCCGCGAGGGCCGCGGAGCGGCGGCTCGATGACCGCTTCGACCGGGAGGCGCTCCACGATTTCCGGGTTGGCGTTCGGCGGCTCCGCAGCCTGCTGCGGGCATACCGGCCTCAACTCGAAAAAGCCGTGCGGGCGAAGGACCGTCGACGGCTTCGCGCCATCCAGCGAGCAACCGGCGGAGGCAGGGAAGCCGAAGTCGCCCTCGAGTGGCTCACGAAGCAGCATGCGGACCTTCGACCCGAACATCTGGCGGGGCTCGACTGGATATCGGCTCTCCTGCTCGAGCGCCGGCGGAAGTGCGCGGAAGACCTCGACGACAAGGTACGGGCCAGGTTCCGCCGGACCGCCGAGAAGCTCGAAAAGCGACTGGCGATCATGCACAGCGAGCACAATCTGCTGGCCGAGCATCACCACGTGACCTTTGCCCGTTCGCTCGCGAACCTAACCGAAGCCCACGCGACAGACCTTCTGGTCAACCTCGGGCAGATCACGAACATGGACCAGGCCGAGCAACTTCACCAAGCGCGCATCACGGCCAAGCGACTACGCTACCTCCTCGAGCCGGTGCGGGCCCACGCAAACGAAGCGCAATCAATCGTGAAGCGGAGCAAGCGACTTCAGGACGTGCTCGGAGATTTGAACGACGTCCACGTGCTGATGCGCGAGATCGACCAATCGTTGGAGCCCTCGATGCAACGGAAGGCCGTGCTCGTGCGTGAGTCTTTGCGCAGAAACGACATCGAGCGCGCACGACGCGAGGCCTCCGTCAACGAATGGCCCGGCCTCGTCGAGCTCTACGACCGCCTCGACAAAGAGCGGCGGGAGCTCATCGCCTGCGTCCGCGATCGATGGCTCGGCGGCGGCGACCTGGACGCCCTCGTAGGCCGCGCCCGCAAGCTAGCCCGAGAACTCCGCAACGCCGACCGAGCCTCCCACGCCTAGCTCTCCATCATCCACCCGCCGACAAGAGCGACGGTCCACGTTCTAGTAGTCGAGGATGGTGATGACTGGGGTCGGGGAGAGCTTCTTGGTGCCCTCTAGGGCAAGGAGGTTGATGACGAAGACAAATGCGGCGACTTCGGCGCCGCATTGCTGGACGAGCTCATCGGTGGCCTTGGCCGTGCCGCCGGTGGCGATCAGGTCATCGACGACGACCACTCGATCGCCGGCGGCGAGTGCATCCTGGTGGATTTCGACCGCGTCGCTTCCGTATTCGAGGTCGTACTCGGCGCGATACGTCGCCGCCGGAAGCTTCCCCGGTTTACGAACCGGGATGAAGCCGACGCCTAACTTATCGGCCAGGGCCGCTCCAAACATGAAGCCCCGAGATTCAATGCCGATGACCGAGCTCACCGGTTTTCCGTCGAGCCTTTCCGCCATGAGCTGAATGCACGTGCGAAAGGCCTCGACATCGGCGAGGAGCGGCGTGATGTCCTTGAAGAGGATGCCCTCCTTCGGGAAGTCAGGCACATCTCGAATGCGCCGGCGTAAGAAGTTCAGCCGCTCTTCGCTCATTGGTCCTCCGCGGGTCCCGCAACATAGGCCGCGACGCCCAGATGGTTTGGCTGTGTGGCCTCGATGCTCACGGGTGTCACGGAGATGAACCCCTCGTCGAGCGCCTCCGTGTCGGCGCCTTCAAGTGGCTCGTTCTTCGCGCTGCCAGGGCCGCCGATCCACAAATAGTGGCGCCCCCGCGGATCGTCGCGCACCTCGACCTCGTCCGAATACAACCGGAACCCGAGCCGCGTCGCACGAATCCCCTTCGGCGGAACCGAGGGGAAGTTGACGTTGAGCAGCACGGCGTGGCCTGGGGGGGCGGCCGTCGCGAGCAGTTGCTTGCAGAAGCGCTTTGCGTATTGCGCAGCGCCCTCCATGTCCGACGAAGAGTTCGAGAACGCAATGGAGGGAACGCCTCGCAGCGCACCTTCGCGCGCGGCCGCGACAGTGCCTGAATAGTGCACGTCGTTGCCGAGATTCGGCCCGTGATTGATTCCCGAAACCACCAAGTCGGGCTTGCGCGGTAGAAGGCCTTTCAAGAAGAAGGCGACGTACACGCAGTCAGCCGGCGTGCCATCGACGGCCCACACGTGCTCCTCCACCTCGTGAAAGCGCAGCGGATGGTGGAGCGTGATCGAGTGGCTCTTTGCGCTCTGCTCTGTCTGAGGCGCGACGGTGTACACGTCCGCAAAGGTAGCCAACGCTCCGCGCAACGCGATGATCCCTGCCGCATCGACTCCATCGTCATTGGAAACCAAGAGGAGTGGGCGGTCCGACATGCGCTGAACGACCTAACGCGGAAGCCCTCAGCAAGCAACGGGACCGCACGCCAGATGGATCCGGCAAACCTGGACGGATAGATCCAGGAAGCGAAGCGACCTGGATTCAGGGGAGCGGAGCAGGATAGATCCAGGGAGCGGAGCGACCTGGATTCAGGGGGGGTGGGCGGGAGATGATTGAGGGAGGGCCGGGGGGCTTTCGCCCTCCGGTCCGCCAATGGTCGGGGCGACTGGATTTGAACCAGCGACCCCCTCACCCCCAGTAAGGTGCGCTACCAAGCTGCGCTACGCCCCGTCCACCCTCTATTTGAGGGCAGGCGACTGTAACTCAGGACGTCCCGAACGCAAACCGATAGCCTCCGGAAAAACCAGAAACCTCAGGCCTCTGGACCGCGGTTGACTGTGACCGGAACCACTTCGTGCACCGTCACCTGGACCGGCGGCGATTGCGCGGGACGGCTTTCGGCCTCGGAGATATCGTCGAGTAACTCGGAGAGCTGCTGACGGAGACCCAAGAGCTCTGCGCGCAACCCGACCTCGCGCTGTGCACGCGGCTCTGGAGGGCTGCTCCGCTGATGGCGGCCTAGCTCGCGGATACGCTTGCGAGCACCCGGAATTGTGTACCCTTCGTCGTGGAGGAGCTGCCGAATGAGCATCGCGAGCTCGACGTCACGACGGCTGTACTGGCGATGGGCGCCGCGGGTTTTCTTGGGACGAAGGGCGGAAAACTCAGTCTCCCAGTAGCGGAGCGCGTGTGGCTTGACGCCGACGATGTCCGCGACCTCGCCGATCTTGAAGAACAGTTTGTCGGGCAGTTGGGTGCGCCGTGTCATTGTTCGAGCCCTTGAGCGCCGTCCTCGTCGGAGCGGTGCGGATTGAGCACTGTTTTGAGTACTTGACTGGGCTTGAACGTCAGCACGCGTCGCGCGCTAATCGGAATGGGGGCGCCCGTCTGCGGGTTTCGGCCGATGCGCTCCTTCTTGGCGCGCACCACGAAGTTTCCGAACCCGGAGATCTTGATCTTCTCTCCCTCGGCCAGAACGTCTTTCATCGTGTCGAACACGGCCTCGACGACCTCTGCCGCCTCTTTCTTCGAGAAGCCCCCAACCTTCTCGTAGACGGCGTCGATGATTTCCGCTTTCGTCATTCGGTCTATTCCTCCAGAGGCTCGGTAGGCTGGAGAGAACCACAAATCGGGTTGAATCTCAAGGGTTTGGCAAGAGGTCTCCGACAGAAAGGTGGGTATTCTCACACATGCCGACGAATCGCTAGCGGATGGTCGCTTCGAAGCGATCGCTTGCGAGTCTCGCGAGTGATGCATGCACTTTGTCGACCCGTTTGTCGGTCAACGTCCCTTCGGGATCGCGGTAGGTCACGCGGAACGCAAGACTGCGATGGCCGTCCGGGATCTGATCGCCTCGGTACAAGTCGAACAACCTGACCGACTCCGCCAACCCGTTTGAAGCGTCGCCGAGTGCGTCGGCGATCTCGGCAGCGCTGAACTGATCACGAACGAGCATGGCGATGTCGCGCACCACGGCTGGAAACTTCGGCAAGCCGCTCGCCTGCGTGGGGCCGAGCTCTTCGGACAAGGCGTGAAGACCTGGCACGTCGAGCTCCGCGTAAATCACCCGGCCGATGAGGCCCAGCTCATCGCCCACATCGGGATGCACCTCTCCGACAAGACCGATGGGGCGCGATGCGAGCCTAACGACCGCGGACCGCTTCGGATGCAAGAAGCTCGGCACCTCGCCTGCCACGAGCTCGGGCGTTTGACCAAATACACGATCGACTACCGCTTGGATGACGCCCTTCCCGTCGTACAGGTCAAAGGACTGCTCGCCACCGATCCAACCCGAACGTTGCCCGGCCAAGACAATCGCGAGGACGGTGTCTTCCCTAGGAAGCACATCGTCGCTTGGATGAAACGTTCGCGCGAGCTCGAAGAGCCGGACTTCGGTTGCACCGTGACGCTGCGCCCTCGTCGCGGCAGCAGTGAGCCCCGGCAACAGCGAAGTCCGCATGACCGAACGCTCCTCGGAAAGTGGATTCGCGAGCGCCACGACATCGGTGGACACGCGCGCTTTGCGCAGGTCATCGACCGACAAAAACCCGTAATTTACAGCCTCGTAGAGGCCGGACGTGACCGCCGCGTCACGCAGCTCATCGACAAATTTGAGAAGGCTCGCGGTACCCGCCTCGGACGGATGGACGCGAGGGACCGCGGTAGGGATCTCTTCGTAGCCGCGCACGCGTGCGACTTCTTCAATCAGGTCTACCTCTCGCACGAGGTCCGGCCTCCAGCTCGGTGCCTCGGCCGTGATTGCGTCGTCGTTCTGTTCAACGATGCGGCATCCAAGCGACTCGAGGATGCGGAGGCTCTCGTCCTTCGACACCGACGTACCCAGCAGCTGGGCCGCTCGGGCAGGACGGAAACGAATCGACTTTGGCTCGTACGCAGTCGCGACGTGATCGATGGCCGTCGTTGCGGCGCATCCGCCGCCAAGCTCCGCAATGAGGGACGCGGCGCTGGCGAGAACTCGCGGGACGGCCTCCGGATCGACGCCACGCTCGAAGCGGTGGCTCGAATCGGTGTGTAGGCCGAGACGTCGGGAAGTGCGGCGAATCGACCTCGGGTCGAAGTACGCGCACTCGATGAGAACGTCCGTGGTGTCGTCTCGAATCTCGGTGTCGAGACCACCCATGACACCCGCCACGGCGACAGGACCGTCGCCGTCACAGATCAAGAGGTCATCGGCGGTGAAGGTGCGCTCGACGTCATCGAGCGTCGCCATCTTCTCTCCAGCCGAAGCGCGGCGAACGACGACTTTGGATCCGCCGAGCCGAGCCAGGTCGAAGCCGTGAATCGGATGACCCCATTCGAGTAGAATCAGATTGGTCGCGTCGACGACGTTCGACAACGCCCGCAGGCCGAGGTTGTGCAAACGATACCGGAGCCAGAAGGGGGATGGAGCGACTTTGACACCTGACACCAGCGCGGCGCCGTACCTCGGGCAGCGATCCCCGTCGGCGATCTCGACAGAAACCGCGGGGAGCTCCGGAGTGTCGACCGTCTCGCTCTCGGTGTCCCACAGCGGGGTGAGCTTGGTGGTCGGCTCACCGGAGTGGAACGAGCCGCCAGCAGCAAAGGTCCGGTGCGGCCCGGCGGCCCGGCGGGGTTTGTAGCCGACTCCGAAAAGCACCCCAATTTCGCGAGCGATTCCGACGTGGCCAAGGCAATCAGGGCGATTGGGCGTGAGGCCGATGTCGAGGATGACGTCGTGAAGATCGAGGGCATCCGCCACGCTGGTTCCCGGAAGTGCGCCGTTGTCCGAGTCCACGACGAAGATGCCGTCGGCGTCGGCGCCGATCTCGAGCTCCGCCTCGCTGCAGATCATCCCGTTGGACTCGACGCCGCCCACCTTGCGAGGGGCAATCTCCATCCCGTTCGGAAGCACTGCGCCCGATCGGGCGAACAAGATCTTGCCCCCGGGCTCAGGGACGTTCGGCGCACCGCACACGACCGCGTGCTCGTCCTCTCCGTCGAAGACGGTAACGAGGGTCAGCTTGTCTTTCTTGGGATGTGGGCTCTTGGCGCGAACCTCCGCGATGACGACGCCGGCAAGGTTGTTGCCCTTCTCGTCCATCGCCTCGACTTCTAGACCCGCGAGCGAAATGCGGTGCGCTACCTCGGCGACATCCGCGTCGACGGGACAGAGCTCTTGCAACCACCGAAATGAAACCAGCATCACCCTTCCTAAAACTGCGACAAGAACCGCACGTCGTTCTCATAGAGAAGCTTGATGTTGGGGATGCCGTATTTGAGCATGGCGATGCGGTCGAGACCCATGCCAAACGCGAAACCGGTGTACTTCTCCGGATCGTATCCGACGTTCTCGAACACGACCGGATGAATCATGCCGCAGCCGAGGATCTCCATCCACCCGGTGCCTTTGCAGACACGGCACTCGGCGGTGCGTGCGCTGTCGCCTTCCCACGCGCGGCAGAAGACGCAGCTCATGTCGACCTCACCGCCTGGCTCGACGAACGGGAAGTAGCTGGCGCGAAACCGAACCGCGATGTGCTCATCGAAGAGCCTGCGAAGGAAGAGCGTGAGCACCCCTTTCAGCTCGGCAAAGGTAACGTCCTCATCGACGAGGAAGCCTTCGAGCTGGAAGAACATCGGCGAATGGGTGGCGTCATCGTCGCGCCGGTACACGGCGCCGGGAGACACGATCGCAAGCGGTGGCTCACGCTTCATCATCTCGCGGACTTGAATCGTCGATGTCTGGGTGCGCAGAAGCACGCTCTCCGCCTCCGACGAGGGGTTGCCCCGGATGAAGAAGGTGTCGTGCTCGTCGGTGGCGGGGTGGTCCGGCGGGAAACCCAGCTTGTCGAAGCAATTTTCGTAGAGCTCGACCTCGGGGCCGTCGGCGATGTCGAACCCGAGCGAAACGAAGATGTCGAGCACCTCGTTTCGAACGCGCGTGATCGGGTGAAGCCGGCCCGGCATCTGCCAGCGACCGGGCAAGGTCACATCGAGCGCGGGACCGGTGAGCTCCGCTTCACGAGCGCCCCGATGAATGCCTTCGAGGGCCTCGTCGAAAGTGGCCTGGATCTCTTGCTTGAGCGCGTTGGCAGCTTGGCCGAGCTCGCGCCGCCGGTCGCCCGGCAACTTGGGCATGAGCTTGAGGAGTTGGGTGAGCTCCCCTTGCGGCCCGACGTAGCGTCCGTTGATCAGCCGCAGCTCGGGTTCGTCTCCGGCAGCACGCAACGCCTCTCCATAGGCGCCGCGGATTCCGGCAAGCCCATCCTCGAACGTCTGAACCGCATCAGGCTCTGCCATCGTGCGTCCGGAGCGTTCTAGTCGATGGCGTCGACGACAGCTTTGAAACCGCCCGGATCGGCGATTGCAATCTCTGCGAGCACCTTGCGGTCGAGCTCGATGTTGGAGCGCTTGAGGCCCGCGATGAACTGGCTGTAGTTCAGCCCATTGATGCGCGACGCAGCGTTAATGCGCGCGATCCAAAGGCGGCGGAACACACGCTTCTTGGTGCGACGATGCTTGTAGGCATCCTGCCAGGCGTTGTGGACCTGCTCGATCGCGACATGGTAGGCCTTACGGCGTGCGCCGTAGTAACCCTTGGCGTGCTTGAGCACGCGATTGCGGCGACGTCGGGCTTTGAAGCCTCTTCTTACTCTAGGCATTTGTGTTCTCCTTAGAAGTCTTAAAGTTCGTAAGGAACCAAACGCCGAATGCGTGCTTCGTCGCTGGGATCGACCATGGAGTTCTTCTTGAGCTTCCGAAGTCGATTGGCGGACTTGCCACGCATCATGTGCTGCTTGCCAGCCGTGGAACGACGAATCCGCCCCCCACCCGTGACCTTGAACCGCTTCGCGGCAGCACGCTTTGTTTTCATCTTGGGCATTTGACTGTCCTCGCTTGAAGCTCCCAAGCCAGCGGAGACCGCGGCGGGGGAGCGGAGAGCACGCTGTTTAGCGCGGTGGGGGAGGCAGTCAAGGAGGGGAATTCCAGAGCTTGACGGGACGGGCGGGGGTGGGGATCTGTGGTACGAATTCGGGGATCTCAGGAGGCGAGAACCGATGATCCCACTATCCAGCCTAGATGCAGGATTGCTCTACGTAGAGACCGAGGAGATGACCATGCACACCATGGGGATCTTGCTCGTCGAGCCGCCGGAGGATGCCGAGACCTCCGCCATGGACCTCGTTCGCGGCGCCCTCGAGGAACGCCTCCACTTGATACCGCCGTTTCGCCGGAAGTTGGTTCAGGGGCCGCTCAAAATCGGGGATCCCTATTGGATCGAGGACCCGGAGTTCGAGCTAGGCAAGCACCTGTCGCACCACGTGCTTCCGGCGCCCGGAAGCCTCCACGAGCTCGATGCGCTGATCGGCGAGATCGCCGGCGGGTGCCTCGGGCGGGACAAGCCCCTGTGGGAGCTGGCGATCATCGAGGGGCTCGAAAATGGAAACATCGCCATCGTCACCAAGATACACCACGCCACGATGGACGGTGGCAGGGGCGCCGCGCTCATGGGCCAGCTGTTCTCCACCGAGCCGCATGGCGAAGTGCCCCCTCCCGAGAAGCCTTGGGTACCCGAGAGGGAGCCGACGACCCCGTGGCTGGTGGCCGACACTGTTCGAACGCTCCTCGGCAAACCCCGCCGCGTCGCGGCCGCAGCAACGGGCATCGTCTCTGGACTGCGAGGCGGCGGAGCAAAGGGCGCCGGGTCGGCCAAAGGGGACACTCCCGACAAGCCCGGACTCTTCGAGGCGCCACCAACGATGTTCAACCGCGTGTTGACGCCCAATCGCTCGGTGGCGCTGTGTGACGTCCCGCTCGAAGACGTTAAGAACGTGGGTCGCTCCCTAGGCGTCACCGTCAATGACGTCGTGTTGGCCGCATCTTGCGCCAGTTTGCGATCTTGGCTGCTCTCGCATGGCGGCTTGCCCGATCGGCCACTGGTGGGGGTGGTACCGGTCTCGCTGCGAGAGGCGGGCGACCACAGCGAGGGCAACCGTGTCACGGTGATGCGTCTGCGTCTGCCTATGGATATCGAGGCTCCGCTCGAGCGCCTAAAAGCCATCCACGCGACTACTCGATCGGAAAAGAAGGGGCAGAGTCGGCGTGGTGACGCCGGCATGGTGAAGCACGTTGTCGACATCCTAGTCAACACCTCCACACCGTGGCTTCTTACGGAGATCTTCGCGCGCTATTCATTGATCGCCGAGCGAATCCCTCCCATGTGGAACGTGGTCATCTCGAACATCGCGGGGTCGCCGGTGCCGCTCTACTTCGGCGGAGCACGACTCCGCCAGCTCTACCCGCTCGGCCCCGTCCAACAGGGCGCCGGCCTGAATATCACAGTCCTCAGCACGGACGGCAGACTGTGCTTCGGCGCGATGGCCTGCAAGGATCTCGTGCCCGACGTGGAAGAGATCGCGTCGGGGTTCGTGGAAGAGATCGAGAGGCTGAAGGGCTTGATCTAGGGGTGGCAGTGCCAGCGGCAGCGCCAGCGGCAGCGCCAGTGTCAGTGCCAGCGCCAGCGCCAGTGCCAGTGCCAGCGGCAGCGGCAGCGGTTAGCGGGCGAGTAGCTGGGCTACTTCGGCTAGGCGGGCCTCGTTTTGCTCGCCGGTCACGATCCCCAGCCGCTCCCCGGATGGGCTGAACACCCCGACTGAAATCACCGCGCCCGCTGGAAAGCCGAGGTCCGAGTACACCCGGCCCTTCCAGTCGCACAGCACCGGAGTGTTTGGCAGCTGTGCTGCCAATCCCTTGGTCACTAAGCCCTTCGGCACGAAAAATGGAAGCCGCTTGAGGTTGCTCAGGCCGACGATACGGGTCCCCTCGGGAACACGCGCGCACAACGCTCGCTCCCACACCTGCATCGCATCGGGCGCCTTCCGCTGAGCGCCAGCGAGGATCACGACAGGCCCATCCCCGAATACGTCAGCCTGCCGATGCGTGCGTCCGAATTGATCGTCGAGCGAGAACATGAGGCGCGACTGCACCTTCTTGCCTCAGGACTCTGTCTGTCGGGTTGGTTGGACTTTTACTCGGGGGGCCAGGATTGCCGTCATGGTGCGGCCTTCTAGGCGCGCTGCGGTCTCTACGGTCGCGAGGTCGTCGACCGCCTCGACAATCGCGTCGATCTGTCGCTGTGCGGTTTCCGGGTGCGTGATCTCCCGGCCGCGGAAGCGGACGGTGAGCTTCACCTTGTTACCCTCTTCGAGGAATCGGCGGACGTGCTTGGTCTTGAAGTCGAGGTCGTGATCGTCGGTCTTCGGGCGGAGCTTGATCTCCTTGAGCGCGATCTGCGTTTGCCGTTTGCGGGCGTCCGCTTGCCTCTTCTTTTCTTCGTACTTGAACTTGCCGAAGTCCATGATCTTGCACACGGGCGGCATGGCCTTCGGGTTCACCTCGACCAAATCGAGGTCCAAACCCCGAGCCATCCGACGTGCTTCGTCGGTGTTCAAGACACCCAACATTTCGCCGTCGGCTCCGATGACACGGATCTCGGGCACTCGAATGCGATCGTTGACGCGCGGACCAAAATCCCGCGGCCGATCGCGCGATCCAAAGCGCGGTCTAGCGATGACTATCTCCTCTTGTTGAATCCATAGCGGAAGGCGGTTGGTTCTCGTGCGCGAGGCGGTCGAAGACATCGGACAATGGGATGAACCCGAGGTCCTTGTTCTCGTCTCGCGAACGGAGGGCCAAGCCCTGCCCCTCTACTTCTTTTTGACCAATCACACCGAGATACGGAATCCGCATCAGGCGCGCTTGGCGAATCTTTGCGCCGAGCTTGTCACTGCTCAGATCGGCGGTGACACGGAAGCCTCTTTCCTGGAGCTGTTGCTGCACGGTTTCCGCATACTCGTTGAACTTCTCGCTTACCGTCAACAGAGCGATCTGCTCGGGCGCCAGCCAAACCGGAAACGAACCGCCCACGTGCTCAGTGAGGACACCGAAAAACCGCTCAATAGAGCCTAAAATCGCCCTGTGCAGCATCACCGGCCGGTGGGTCGTGTTGTCCTCGCCGACGTAGGTCAGGTCGAAGCGCTCCGGTAGATTGAAGTCCGCTTGGATGGTTCCGAGCTGCCACGGGCGCCCGATCGCGTCCTTGAGATGGAACTCGATCTTAGGGCCGTAGAAGGCGCCTTCGCCCTCGGCAATCTCGTACGGCAGCTCTTTGGCCTTCACGGCCTCTTCGAGCGCCTCCTCGGATTGATCCCACACCTCATCGGCGCCGAGACGCTTTTCCGGCCTCGTCGCAATGACGATCCGCACGTCCGTGAAGCCAAAGTCGCGGTACGCATCGTGCACGAGGTCGAGGAAGCTTTTGATCTCGTCCTGCACCTGGTCGAGCGTGCAGAAGATGTGGGCATCGTCCTGCGCGAAGGTGCGAACACGCGTGAGCCCCTGGACCACGCCGCTACGCTCGAAGCGGTGCAACCGGCCAAAGTCGGCCATGCGCATCGGCAGGTCGCGGTAGCTGTGCTTGGTCATGCCGTATATCAGGCAGTGGCTCGGGCAGTTCATCGGCTTTACGCCGAACCGAAGCGACTCGCTGAAGGCCTGGGTCCACTCTTCGGGGTTCTGCGGCGGCTTTTCCTCGACCTTCTGTCGAAGCTTTTCGAGATTTTCCGATGTGGCCGCCATGTACATGTTCTCGGCGTACGACGGCAAGTGCCCCGAGGTGTGGAAGAGCTGGTTGTCGAAGATCTGCGGAGTGATCACCTCGTCGTAGCCGTACCGGGCGTAAAGCGACCGGACGTAGCTCTCGAGGAGATTGTAGATGATGGAGCCGCGCGGCAGGAAGAACGGGGACGCCGGGGCATGCGGATGGAAGGCAAACAGCTTGAGCTCTTTGCCGAGCTTGCGGTGGTCGCGCTTCTTCGCTTCCTCGAGCTGCTTGAGGTGCGCGCGCAGAGCCTTGGGCGAAGGAAACGCGGTGCCGTAGATGCGCTGGAGCATCGGGTTGCGCTCGTCACCCCGCCAATATGCGCCGGCCACGCTCGTGAGCTTCACCGCCTTGAGGAAACCCGTCGACGGAACGTGCGGCCCTTCGCAAAGGTCAACCCACTCGCCGTGCCGGTAGAGCGAGATGGGATCTTCGAGGCGCTCGAGGTGCTCGAGCTTGAAGTTCTCGTCGAGCGACTGCAGCAGGGTGCGCGCCTCGTCCCGGCTCACGACCTCGCGGCGGAAGGGGCTGTCGGCTTCCACGATCTCGACCATCTTTTCTTCGATGGCGCGGAGGTCCTCTTCGGAGAAGGTGCCGTCGGGCCGGGCGTAGTCGTAGTAGAAGCCGTCATCGGTGGCCGGACCGAAGGCCACCTTGGTCCCTGGGAACAGGCGTTGCACGGCGTCCGCCATGACGTGGGCGCTCGAGTGCCGGATGATCGGCAGCGCGTCGGCGTCGTGTGCGCCGATTGGCTTCACCTCGGACGCCCCCTCGGGGATGGGTGTGTGCAAGTCGTAGACCTGGCCATCAACCCGGACCGCCACCGTGTCTTTCCCTAACGCGTCGCGCTCTTCGAGCACTGCACGCGCGTCACGCGCTTTCGCTTCATTCGTCATCGGTCAACGGACCGAAATATGTAGCTCGCGCTCAAGACCAGCATTCTCCAGGTTGGTAGGCACGGGCAGGATTGAACTGCCGACCCCTACCGTGTCAAGGTAGTGCTCTCCCACTGAGCTACGTGCCTATTCATCGACTCCACCGACGGTGGAAGCGGCGTCTTAACCCTGACCCTCAGGGGTGTCAAGAAGGCCTCCGGCTTTGCGTCTGCCCCCCCTCGCTGATAAGTCGACCGTTCGATGAGCCGCGATCCGTCCAGTGAAAAGGAGCCTAGCGGGCTGCGGCCTTTGCCGTCGGTCGACATGGCTCTCCTACCGAACGAGCTTCGGGCTCGCCGGACGCGACGTCTGGTGCTGGGCGCGCTGATGGGAGCCGTAGTCCTGGGCGCGCTTCTTCTCTGGATCGCGCGAAGCGTCATCCCCCAGACGTGGGCGTGGATGGAGGACGCACTCGGCCATCAGGACGCCAAGCTCGCGGCTGATCTCGAGATGCCGGAAGGCCTCGCGCCGGCAGACGTGGACGGCGGAGCCGTGGAAGAGCTCGACGAAGAGCAGCAACTCGCTTTGTCGCGTTCGCGGCCGAACGCCCGCTACGAAACCTCGTTTGGAAGCGTACCGAGCTTTCGCGGTGCGCTACTCAACGCGGGGCTCGAAGAGGATGAGTGCGCAGCCATCGAGCGGGCGCTCCAGCACATCGTGGACTTCCGGCGGTGCCGCCCAGAACACAGGCTGGTCGTGGAGCGCGACGACACCGCCGGGCTGAAGCGCTTCGAGTACCACCCTTCCGCAACCGAATTCGTCGAGGTCACACGTGGCGAAGACGGGCTGTTTCGGGCGGAACAAATCAGGGTGAATGTCGAGCGAACGCCGATCGCTCGGGCCGCTTCCGTGGAAACGTCGATCGGCGATGGGTTGGTTGGCATCGGCCTTCCAGCCGGTTTCGCGACGTTTTTCGTCGAGGCCTTCGAAGGCCAGATCAACTTCGCGTTGCAGGCGCGCAAGGGCGACGTTTTCCGCATCGTCATCGACGAGGAGCGGGTGGACGGCGCGTTCCTCCGCTACGGCCGTGTACACGCGCTCGAGTACGTCGGCCAGCGGACCGGCAAGGTGCAAGCGTTCTACTATCAAGCCGGCAACGCCCAGGGACAGTTCTACGACGACAGCGGTCGCGCCATGCAAGGCGGATGGTTGCGCACGCCTCTTCGATACGACCGTCTCTCCTCCCGATTCAACCCAAGACGTTTCCATCCGATCTTGAAGCGCACCGTTCCCCACCTCGGCGTGGACTACGCCGCGTCCACAGGAACGCCGGTATGGGCAGCGGCCGACGGCCGCGTGAGTTTCGCCGGCCGCAAGGGCCCCAACGGCAACCTCGTAGTCATCCGCCACGGGGGTGGATTCGAAACCGCCTATGCGCATCTGCATCGCATCAAGGGCGGCGTTCGCCGGGGGGCGTTCGTGAAGCAGCGCGAGCTGATCGGCTTCGTCGGATCGACGGGCCGCTCCACGGGTCCGCACCTGCACTTTGGTCTCAAGAAGCACTCTCGCTCCCTCGATCCGCTGACTGAGCTCAATGGCCCCGGCCTACGAATGGCGGCACGCGACCTGCCTTCGTACAGGGAGGCGGTCACGGATTGGCAAGCCCGATTGAGCGGCATCGAGAATGTTCCAAAGCTGGTCGAGGGCGCCGATGAGCCGCTCGTCGAGCAAGTCGACGAAATCATGGACTGACGCATGAACCGGCCCGTCACACTCGAATGGTTGGTGGTGGCCGTGGTTCCGCTGTTGACCGTTTGGGGAATCTGGTCGTACGGATTCTGGGACCCGTGGGAGCTCGACGCTGGTGGCGCCGCGCACCTCGGCCGCGTCCCCGGTGTGCTCGCGGGTTGCCTCACCTGCTTGCTGGCGTTCCTGTTGCTCCGCAGGCATTTCAGCTGGCGCACGGGCGTGATCGCCGTCGCCGTGATCGCATCCACGCCGTTGTTCTTGCTCAACGCACGGCTGGTGATGGGCAGTGCGGTCGGGGTCTTCGCGCAGACCTGGGTCGGCCTAGCGGCCATCGGCGTGGGGTCGGGCGCACACACCACCCGCCGCGCGTTTGCACATTACGTCGCTCTCGGGCTCGGAGTCGCCGCCAGCACCTACGTGAGCGGAGCGCTACTCGGCCCACTGCCTCCGATCGCGGCGGTTGCTGCGTGGAATCTGCTCTCTGAGGACACCGGCGAAGGCGGTCGGGTCGGGCGCTGGCTGTTGCCCATCGCCACCGCGATCCTCGTCTGGGGCGTGATGCGAGCGGTCTCCCTCGATGATCCCGATTTCACCCTCTGGCTCGGGGGGGGCGCCGTCGGCGGTAACCCACCCACGTTCGACGAAGCCGGAGAGCTCATCTTCCACGGATTGGCCCCCTGGAGCGCCGCCCTCCCGGTGGCTGTAATCTGGGCGCTCATCCCTCGGCCGCAGCGAAGCACCGAAGCGCAAGGCATCGCGTCCGTGCTCTTGCTCTGGGCTACGTTCGCGTTCATCTCGTGGACCGTCTTCGCATCGCGCTACGGCACACCTCCATACCTAGCGCTGGTTCCACTGGCGGGACTGGTAGCGATTTGGATGGCCGAAGTGAACAGCGAGCCCGCCGTTCGGTGGCCGTCCGCAGTGGTCGTTGCCCTCCTGGTTGGACTGCTGATCCGGGACTACGCACTGTATCCAGACAGCCCACTTCGGGCTTTGGCGGTGGACGGGTTGAACGTTCCCGACGTGTACAATCCGAAAGCTCAGTGGGCCGTCCTATTTTTGATCGCGGGCGGGCTGCTTTGTCTCACCCTCGTGAGCCACGACGCGATTCCCCGGCCCCAACCGCGCAACACCGTGCGATGGCTCCGAGCACAGTGGGAGACCGGACCGGCGCAGCGCGGGTGGCTCATCCTCGCCGCGTCGGTGCTCGGAGCTTGCTTCTCGTTTGGGCTGATGTGCTTCGTGTTCGACCTTCGCGTCGCGTCGGTCGTCGTCCGCGGGGGCCGCCTCGCGTTCTTCATTCCATTCGTGCTCGCGGGCCTGGTCGTTGGGCTTCCGTGGGCACGCTACGCCTACGGGCAGCTCGGCGAGCTACGCGTGTTCCCCGCTCTCGCTGGAGGCTTAGCGGTGGGCGCGTTTGTGGCCCTTTCGTTCCAGCCCGCGCTGAGCCAGCATTTCTCTCCCAAGCCCGTGTACGACGCGTACAGCGAGCTGACGGAAGGAAGACCCGAACCCTTGGCTTCGTACAAGTTGCCATCGACGGCAGCCCAGCACTACACCAACGCACCCGTCGAGGAGATCACCCAACAGACCGAGCTCATCGGCTTCCTACGAATGACCGGACAACGTTGGACCGTGATCCGGGCCGACGAGTTGCCGGAGCTGAACCGCGCCTACCGCCGCAAAACCGGCGAGCACCTGTACGTGGCGGATGCCCGAAGCGCGCGTTTGCTCCTGATCGCCGCCCAACCGATCGACGGGCGACCCAATCAGAGCTTCATCGAAAACGCGGTCTTGACGGACGTGCCCGAGGCCCAACACACGGTCGGCGCGAACTACGAAGACCGCGTCGAGCTGGTGGGCTACGACCTCGTTCTCCCTGGCGGAGACTCGGTTGGCGCGGGTCAGCGATTCGAGGTCACCTGGTATTGGCGAGTCCTCGGCGAAGCTCCGAGCGGCTACGAGGTCTTCGTACACATCGATGGTCACGGGCTACGGCTCAACGGCGACCACGTGCCCGTTGGCGGTCGATATCCGACCAAGCTCTGGGAGAAGGGAGACGTGATCGTCGACACCCAAGCGCTCACGGTCCCCGCGAACTACCCCATCGGCGACTACGCCATGCACGTCGGCCTGTTTAGCGGAAGCAAGCGGCTCGAGGTGAAGTCGGGGCCGAACGACGGTGGAAACCGAGTGAACGCCGGCGCCCTCCGCATCCGCTAATCGGAGCTGAAATCGGCGAACACCGAGGTGGCTAGATCGAGACCACCAGGAAACGCGCTTCGGGAGGCCTCGGTATCCTCCTCGCGCTCGGTGGGCGATGCCGTGATCCGCGAGGGCCGTCCCGAGTATTCGGAAGACGGCGACGGGGCAGCCCAGCCCGCAACGGTTCCGCCGGGGTTGGGCATGGGCTCGTGCGCTTCGCCGACGCCCACTGGAACGCCGGTGAGCGTCCTCTGGTCCAAGATGAAGGCCTCTTCCGCTCGCAGGCACCGCATACTCTGCGTCAAGCGCCGGCGCTCATCGGTCCGCAGCGCCTCGAACTCGATGCCCATGCCGACCGCGCTCCCGTTGCCAGGCCTTGGATGAAACTCTACGCGCTGAACACGGCCCGCCACATAGAGGGGCTCCTCCCAGTCGGGCGGATCGAAGGTGAGCGTGACCTCGGTCCCGATCTCGAGCAGCAGATCGGTTTGGATCCAGAGCCCCTCTTCGCTCACATCGGTCGCTCGGTGGGCAATCGCCTCGCCCCAGAGCTCGGAGTAAACCGCGCACTCGAGATCGACGAGCCGTCGAACGGCCCTGCGCGCCTCGCGTTTGGCCCCGAACTGGCGAGCTGCCATACCCGTGCTTGTATTCGAGCCAGCCCCGGGGCGGCAAATTACGGGTCGATGTCGATGGCCTGGTCAGGCTCCAGGATGTAGCGCGTTTGATCCCATGTCCCAGGTGTGGCCGTCACACGGTCCTCACCGATCTCGTACATCCACAGCCCCTCCCGGCCGGCGTGGGTCGTGCTGCCCGCGCAGCACAAGGTCAACGGGGTCTCCGGTACGCGCACGTGATAGCGCCAATGGATGTGGCCGTGGAGGATCACGCCGCGGCGAGCGGCCGCGCTGATCGCCAACAGCTCGTCTGCGTTCTCCAGCCCGTGCGCAGGCCGGTCCGCTCTGCCGTTGGCGAGGCGCGGCGCGTAGTGGGTCGCGATCATCACAAAGCGATCACGCACGCGCGCGTCGTCGAGGATCTGGGTCAACGCCTCGAGCTGTTCGTCCGGGATCCGCCCGCTCGAGTACGTCGGGCTCGGGTTCGCCCGGGCGCTGTTGACCCCTACGACCGCCAAGCCATCGGCAGGAAACCAAACCTGAGGCCAGACGCCATCCACCGCATGCTCCGGAAGCTCGGTTCTCATCAGCGCGCCAAAGTGCTGATCGAACCACCCAGCCTCGACCGTATCGCGCAGATAGAGGTCGTGGTTGCCGGGCACGGTGAAGAAGCCGAGCGGAGCGTGCGTGAGCGGCTCGATGATCTTGCGCGCGTAGGCAATCTCGGGCTCCGTGCCGAGCGCGGTGTAGTCCCCGGTGCAGATGACGAGGTCGGCCTCCTGCTCTTTCGAGAACGCAGCGAGCGCCTCGACCTTTTGAGCGGCCTCGGCAAACACCTTTCGGCGTCGAAAGCGAAGATTCGCAAGGCCGACGATGCGCTTGTTGATGAAGCTCTTCAGAGGCACGCCCGGGAAGCCATCCTCGAGATGCACATCACTGACGTGCAGAACCTTGGTCACGGCCATTGCGCCGGCGCCTGCAACCCTGCGCCTTCATCGAGGCCGAAGCGCACGTTCAGACATTGGATCGCCTGACCGGAGGCGCCTTTGACCAGATTGTCGATCGCGCTCATCGCGATGACCGTCCCGCTGTTGCGATCTTGCACATAACCAACGTGGGCCCGATTGGACCCACGCACCCACAGGGTGTCGGGATGCTGCCCTGCGTCGAGCACGTGCACGGAAGGAGAACCCGCATAGAGCGCGCGCGCAGCCTCGACGCATTTAGCCGCCGTCACGCTCGAGCCCGCTGGCTGCGCGTAGCACGTCGCGAGAATGCCGCGGGTCATCGGAACCAAGTGAGGCACGAATGCGATCTTGACCGGCCCGCCGGCAAGCCGGCTGAGCTCCTGCTCGATCTCAGGCCCGTGCCGGTGGGCGCCGGCCTTGTAGGCGCGAACGCCCTCCGCCGCTTCTGGGAAGTGAGTGGCGCTCGAGACACCCCGCCCGGCACCCGACGCTCCGCTCTTCGCGTCCACGGCGATCCCATCTGTGCGGATCAGACCGTTCTTTACGAGAGGGGCGAGCGCCAGGGTCGACGCCGTCGGGTAGCAACCCGGAACAGCGATCAGATCCGCATTACGCAGCTCCTCTCGATGAAGCTCGACGAGGCCGTACACCGCCTCAGGCAAGCGCTCGGGAACGGGATGCTTGCCGTACCAGGCTTCGTAGACCGACAAGTCCTCGAAACGAAAGTCCGCCGAGAGGTCGAGCACCCTCTGCCCACGCTGCCGTAACGCGCTCACGGCCTCGGCACTCGCCGCGTGAGGCAACGCGCAGAACGCAACGTCGGCCTGCTTGGCAATGGCGTCGGGGTCGAATGGCTGTACGGCGTCTTCGATGATGCCCCGCAGGCTGGGCAACACGTCGGCGACCGCCTGACCCGCCGTGGTATTTCCGACGATCGAAACGAGCTCCAACGAAGGATGACCCAACACCAGGCGCACGAGCTCCGCTCCGGTGTAGCCGGTCCCTCCAACGACGATCGCGCGTATGGGTTTCGAGGTCATGTGCTCAACTCCATCCTGATACTGACATGGGCGTTGTCTACGCCGTTAAGCAAAAAAGCCGCGGCACTAGAGGCGCCGCGGCTAGATATTTGCCAGCTCGAAAGCTGTAAATGAAATTCTCAGCGCTTGGAGTACTGGAACTTCTTGCGGGCGCCGGGCTGACCTGGCTTCTTACGCTCTTTCTTACGAGCGTCGCGCGTAATGTAGCCAGCCTTCTTGAGTACCGGCTTGTTGTCTTCATCGATGCCCACGAGCGCCCGCGCAATCCCGTGCCGAACGGCCCCGGCCTGCGCGGAGACACCGCCACCGGACACGTTCACCTCGACGTCGAACTGGCCCTGCTTCGAGAGCGCAGCGAACGGCTGCATCGCGATGATCCGGAGGATCTCGCGGGGGAAGTAGTCTTCGAAGGTGCGACCGTTGACGGTTACGGTACCTGTGCCCGCACTGAGGAAGACACGCGCGATGGCGTTCTTTCGCCTCCCTGTGCCGTAGTTGCGTCCGTGTATGACTTTAGCGTGTGTCATTAACCAAATCTCTCGAGATCAAAAAGGAAAGGCCTCTGGCTTCTGCGCCACGTGAGGATGGGTCCCTTCCGAATAGACTTTTAGCTTGCGAAACATCTGCCGGCCAAGGCTGTTCTTCGGGAGCATGCCTTTGACTGCACGTTCAACGACGAACTCGGGCTTGCGCTCGAGCAGGTGGCCGTAGCTCTCCGAGGTGAGGCCGCCTGGGTAACCGGAGTGCCTATGGTAGTACTTATTCTCGAGCTTGTTACCCGAAAGACTCACCTGCGCCGCGTTGGTGACGATGACAAAGTCGCCTGTGTCGACATGCGGCGTGAACTCGGGCCGGTGCTTGCCACGGAGGACATGAGCCACCTTGGACGCAAGCCGGCCAAGCGGTTGGCCCGCAGCATCGACAACATACCATTTGCGCTCGATTTCAGACGCCTTGGCACTCTGGGTAGCCATGATTCGCTCCTAAGACCCCGTTTCAGGGCGCGTTTCGTAGCCGCCGCTCCTCACGGTGTCAAGCAGGCACGGCGCGATAACGATCGACGCAAGCCGCGGGTTTCATGTGTGGGCCAATCGACTGCACACCTGGGGCTCAAATTAGGATAGAAGCATAAGGCGTGAGAATTCTTATTCAAACGGGCTGCTCCCCTAGCGCGGGTTTCCTTGGCGCTTCGGTTCCAGCCCTCGTGGTGACCGCCGCGTTGTTTTGTGGGGCTGGGGTGGCCGAGGCTCAAACTGGGCAGATCCGCTGCTCCGTCACCGAGAACGGGAGCCCAGGGCGTGGCACCATCGTGGTCCAGCAGAATGGGCAAGAAGTGGGCGGCGGATCATGTGGAGCCGCCCTCTCCGTCCCTGTCGGTAAGTGCAGGGTCACCGTGAGATTGGACGGCACACTCGACAACCCCTCGAAGAGCGTCACCGTCGAGGTCGCGGCAGGAAAGTCCACCCCGGTCTCGGTCGACTTCCAAACGGGCGTGCTCGAGGTGCGGATTGAGACCAAGGGGCAACGCGGCACCGGCATCGTGACCGTCAACCGGGGCTCCAAACGCATCGGCGCGCTCGGAAGTGGCGTCGCAGCGCGACTCAGCACGGGTCGCTACGAGATCGTCGTACGGCTTGGCGGAGAGGAGCGCCGCTACGCGGTCGATCTGCGCCCCGGCCAACGCCGCCTGGTCCGCGCACAGTTCTAGCGATTGCGCATGTAACACAGCGGAACAAAAGCGGAACCACGCAAACTCGACCCGATCTTGCACGCTGCTAGGCTCTGACGGAGCGATGACGAACATGCCGGAGCTCGCGCGGCGCTCACCCACGCCCGCGCCCTACGCGCCCAACGCAATCTTGCGATGGCTTTACCGGCGCTTCTTTGCCCACATCCGAGTCGACGAAAATTGGAGCCGTGGCGTGCGAGAGGCCGCCAGCAAGGGCGTGGTCGTTTACGTGATGCGCTCGCTTTCATTCTTGGACTTCATCTGTCTCGACTTCTTGCTGAAGAAGTTCGGTCTGCCGTTGGTACGGTTCGTCAACGACTTGGGGCTGTGGATTCTCGAGCCCTTCGGCAAAGGCGAGCGCCGGTTGAGCTTGCGGCGGCAGATCCCGGAAGCCGAGGCGATGGAGCAGGCCGTCGGCGATGGGTTCAGCGCGTTGCTGTTCCTTAGACGCCCACCGAAAATCGGGAGCCAGACGCGCCGCGGCCGAGAGCTCGAGGTGGATCTCATTCAAGCGCTCGTTGCAAGGCAGCGAACAACCTCACAGCCCATTCTGCTGGTTCCGCAAACGTTCGTGTGGAGCAAACAAGCCGCGACCGTGAACCCGGGGTTGCTCGACCTGTTGTTCGGCCCCGTGCAGTGGCCCGGTCGGGTACGGGTCTTGTTCCAGTTCTTGCTGAATTATCGGGATGCAAAGCTGCGCTCCGGGGAACCTTTCGATCTGAAGGCGTTCCTCGAAAAGAACCCCGACCTGACCGACGCCAAGGCAGCCGACAAGGTCCGATATGCCCTTCTTCGGCGCATGGAGCGCGATCGCACCGTCATTCTCGGCCCGATAAAGAAGACCTCCGCGCGTATCCAGGACGAGCTCCTGCGTAGCCCGAGAGTCCGAACGCACATCGAGCAGTACGCTGCGGACAAGGGCATCTCGTACGGCAAAGCAGAGAACGTGGCGCGCAAGCAGTTGCGGCATCTGTGCGCCAAGCAGAACCTATTCGTGATCGACCTGCTCCACCGGTTCTTCACGTGGGTTTGGTCCAAGATGTACGACGGCGTCGTACTCGACAAAGAAGGCCTCGAGCGCGTACGCGAGGCGTCCCGCGACGCCTCGCTGGTCTTGCTACCCAGTCACAAGAGCCACATCGATTACTTGGTCCTGAGCGACATGCTCTACGGCCACGCGTTGATGCCACCGTTGATCGCAGCAGGCGACAACCTCAGTTTTTGGCCTCTCGGAATTCTGCTGCGTCGAGCCGGCGCGTTCTTCATTCGCCGTAGTTTCCAAGGAGACACGCTCTACCCGGTGCTCGTCGAAGCGTACATGCGCAAGCTGCTGGCCGAAGGCTTCACCATCGAGTTCTTCTTGGAGGGCGGGCGCTCGCGAATCGGAAAGCCGCTGCCTCCGAAGTACGGCCTGCTGTCGATGGTCTTCGAGTCCGCAAGCAAGCTTCGCGGCACCAAGGTCAAGTTCGTGCCGATTTCAATCGGATACGAGCGCATCATCGAGGAACGCTCTTTCGTCCACGAGCTCTCGGGCGGCGACAAACAGTCCGAGAACATGGGCGACCTGCTCAAGAGCTCGAGCATCCTGCGGTCCAAATGGGGCCGACTTTACGTCCAGTTCGGTGACATCATCGACTTCGACGAGTTTAAAGAGGAGACGGTTCAACGATCGGACGGCGAGCTTTCGAACATCGACGACCTCACGCCCGAGCAACAGCGGAACGCGGTGCGGGCATTGGCCCACAAGGTGATGTATTCGATCAACGAGGTCACGGTCGTGACACCGGCTGCGCTCGTGGCTACCGCGCTGTTGAGTCACCAGAAGCGCGGCATGACGAGAGCTTCTCTGTTGACCGCGTGCCAAGACTTGCTCGCTACCCTGGATGTCATGCAGGCCCGGATCGCCCATCAGCTCCGCATCGGAGAGAGTCGTATCCGTGCGGACACGATCGACGAGGCGCTGCACCTGTTCCTCGACGCCCGCCTCATCATCGCGCACGACACCGGGCCGGAACCGATCTACACCATCCATTCGGAGCGGCGCATCGCGCTCGAGTACTACCAAAACACGATCATTCACTTCTTCGTGCCGAGAGCGATGATCTCGGCTGCCGTGCTGGTAGACACCGAGCAATGGGTCGACATCGCGCGCCTCAACGACCGCGTCCGGCAGCTGTCGAAGGTCTTCAAGCACGAGTTCATGTATCGGACCGACGCGAGCTTCGACGAGATCTTCCAAGACGCACTCCGCGACATGGCCCAAGACGGCGAGATCGAAGTCCGCGACGGCTACGCGCAAGCCAGTGAGGGTGCGATGCGCCATCGACTCGAGCGATATGCGATGATGCTCCAGACCTTTTTCGAGAGCTACCTACTCGCGCTGCGTGGGGCGGAAATCGTGCTCGATGGCCCGATTCCCAAGAAGGACTGGTACAAGCGCACTCTCGCGTTGGGACAGCAGATGTACCTTGCCGGCGAGATCGAACGCCGCGAGTCGCTCTCCAAGCTCAAGCTGGAGACCGCCCTCAAGGCACTGCAAGACTACCGGCTCGTTCAGTTGAACGGGGACATCCTCGAGCGCGGAGAGGGCGTCGAAAGTGTCGCCGACCTGCACGCCCTAGAGCCGAAGCTCACCGGCTTTCTTCGCTGACGGTTGCCCAGACGCTGCATACGTCTTGCAAGACGCACCGCTCGCATTTGGCTGGGTCGGGGCGACTCGGACACTCTCGCGAGACGCCGAGGTGGCAAAGCGCAAAGTCGTACTTCACGGGGTCGTCTGGGTCGAACTTCCGCAGCGCAGCGGTGATCTCTTCGGCCGTCGCCCATGTCGCCGTACGGCGATTCGTCAATCCGAGATTGCGGCTGATTCGATGGATGTGTGTATCGACGGGGATCACGAGCTCGGAGGGTGCGATCGGCCAAAGGCCGAGGTCGACACCGTCCGCGGGGCGAATCATCCAACGCGCGTAGAGGACGAGGCGCTTACATGCGCTTCCAGCGCGAGGGTCACTGACCAAGTGACGTAGGCTGCGACTGGTCGTGTCGCCTCGAAGCGCATCGGCGAAGCGGGCCAGGCTTTCTCGAAAGTCTCCGTCGCTTGCCCGGTGGAAGTGGGCGAAGGCGTTTCCGAGGGTCTCGTGCTCGCTCAACAATCCCCCCGCCCGCCACAGCATCGACGCAAGATGCTCGCCCCGATAAATGCGGTGGACAAACCCGCCAAGGCGGCGTCGGAGCTCATCTCGGCCAACCTGCGCCACAGTTGCAGCGGGCTCCGGGCCCAAGAGGGAGAGCGCCCGATCGATGCTTCGCCGTGCGGCGGCGGCATTTCCGAACGCGAGGCTCGCCGCAACGAGCCCTACGATCTCCTGGTCGCGAGGATCATCGTAACCATGGACGAAATCGACAGGGTCTCGGCTTCGGCTAGACTCGGCATCGCAGCTCGCGAGCAGGGCGTCCAGATGTTCGCGGATACCGTCCACTTCTTCAGGGTTCTTGCTATATTGCCGAGTCACCTGCAATGACCAAGAGCAGTCTTCCCAAACGCGGCCCGTGCGTGTCGTCGATTCTTCTAGTTCTTCTAGCCCTCGTGTTGGGCTGTGTGTTGGTGTTGGGCTGCGCGCGGGACTCGAGCAGTGCTCAGCGCACCACGCCCGAGGCAGCGAACAGCGCTCGGCTCAACCTCGGATTGAGATTATCGGACGGCCGATGGCTCGAGTTGGCTGACCTCCGCGGCACGCCGGTGCTCCTGTTCGTGTTCGCCACGTTCGACGCGGTCAGCCAAGCATCGTTGATGTCACTGCGCCCTTTCGTGCCCCAGCATCCCGAGGTCATCGTGATCGGCATCGCGGCGCACCCGCGCGCGCTGCAGCTCGTGGAAGCATGGGCCTACGCCCTCGATCCTCCCTTCGTCGTCGGCGCCGACCCGTATGGGCGCGTCGAAAACGGAGAAAGCATGCTCGGAAAGATCGAGATAGTGCCGACTTATATTCTCTACGACGCCAACGGCTACGAGATCGACCGGACGACCGGCTTGGTCACGGAGGGAGATCTGGCCCAGCTAGTGCAACCGGTGTCCCAAGGGGCCAAGTAGAGCGTCGAACTAGACGATCCCCTGCTCTTTCCACAAGACGCCTAGGTGCGCGTCGAGGCGATCGACCACCATCTCGCGAACCTCGTCCGCGGAGGCGCACTGGAGCGCATCACGTGCAACGCTTGCCGCAACGTTCAGATCGACGTTGCGAACGACAGCGCGCGCCAGCGGGACCACGCTCACCGGCACCGATATCTGTCGGTACCCAAGCCCCAGCGCCACGCTCAGCGCGACGGGATCGGCGGCCATGTCACCGCACATCGAGCAAGGCTTCTCCGCCGCAGTCGCGGCGGTGATGGCGCGTTGGAGGAGCTCGAGCACAGCCGGGTCGAGCGGCTTGGCAGCCGAGCGCCTGTCACCGCGGTCGAACGCCAGCGTGTAATGCGCCAGGTCGTTGGTCCCTACGGCGAAGAAGTCGGCCTGCTGAGCAAATCGCTCCGCGAGCAATGCTGCGGAGGGCACCTCGACCATCATTCCCACCGGGAGCTCTGCCGACCTCGCGCGTTCGTCGCTGAGCTCACTGCGACACTCTTCGACGAGCGCACGCGCCTGGCGGAACTCCTCCAGGGTGGACACCATCGGGAACATCAGCGCCACCGAGCCCTCTCCGCTCGCTCGCAACACCGCGTTGATTTGAGTTTTCAGCCAAGCCCGCTCTCTCTCACCGAGATCGTGTGCCCGCAGGCGCTTGTCACCTCGCCAGTCGAACGTCCGAAATACCACCCGCCTCGGAGCCATCGCCGAGACGACACCACGATACACTTCGAGCTGCTCGTTCTCGGAAGGGGGCTCGATGCGGTCGAGACACATGAATTCGGTTCGGTAGAGGCCGATCCCTTCGGCTCCATTATCAAGCGCGGCCTGCACCTGACTCGGCAGCTCCACGTTGGCCGTGACCGAGATCGAGACGCCGTCGCGTGTCACAGCTCTCGTCGAGCGCTCCGCTCTCAGGAACGCGTCGAAGCGATCGCGACGCGCCTCCGCTGCGCTGCGTTCCTCTGGCGAAGCGCCCACGGTCACCTCTCCAACGAACCCATCGACCAGAACGATCTCGTCGTCTTCAATCTCCCTGGGCAGGGGACCAACTCCCACGACAGCCGGTACCCCAAAAGTGCGGGCGAGGATCGCGGTGTGACTGCTCCCCGCGCCCATCTCCGTCACCAGCCCCACAGTCGGCGGCGCCAACATGTGCACGGCATCTGCGGGAGTGAGATCGTGGGCAATGAGGATCGTCGGCCCATCAATGGTGCGTTCGCTGCGTTGCTCGCCGCGCAAGTGACGGAGCAGATGCTCTTGAACGTGATCGATGTCCCGCGCCCGCTCTTGGAAGTACGAGGATGCGTCTTCGAGGAGCGGTTTCTTGAGGCGCTCCGTCACCCGAGACAACGCCCATTCGGCATTGATCTTGTCGTTTCGGATCGCATCGGAGGTCGCGTCAATGAGAAGCGCGTCGCCGTGCATCAATAGGTAGACGTCGAGAATCGGAGCGTACGTCGAGCCGTGTCGGTCGGTGAGCTCCTGCTTGGCGACTTCGATCTCGGCGCGCGACTTCGAGACTGCCTGCTCGAATCGGGCAAGCTCGGACGAGACGGACGCCTCTTCGAGCCGACGATTCGGACGCCGCGAAGGCTCGCGGCCGATGACTCGAGCAGGGCCCACTGCGACGCCGATCGATGCCGCGATCCCCTTGAAACGAACGGGGCCAGTCATTGCATCTCCCCAAACCCACCGGCGACCAGCCCACAGAGCGCAGCGAGGGCCACTTTGGCATCGGCGCCTCGTGCTCGAATCGTGATCTGGGCGCCCTGGTGACCGCACAGCAGAAGCACGCCCATGATGCTCTTCGCGTCAGCAACCTGGCCATCCTTGCTCACCTCGATGTGAGACTCGTATCGGTTCGCGAGGTCGACTAGCTTCGCGGCAGCTCTCGCATGCAAACCCAAGCGGTTCGGCACCTCTACCGTCGCCGTAAGCGCTTCGCTCACGAAGCGGCCCGCTGCGCGTCCCGATGCACTACGACAACCTCGTGACCGTCGCCGAGCTGACGCCCAAGCTCTTCGGCCATCGCCACGGACCGATGCCTCCCTCCGGTGCACCCGACGGCGACGGTCAGATAGGCCTTCCCCTCGCGCGCATACTGCGGAAGCACATAGTCGAGCAGCGGTCGCAGATGTCCAAGGAATTCCTGCGTTTCCGGGGCGTCCATCACGTAGGCGGACACATCGGGATCCATTCCGGTCTTTGGTCGCAGCGCCTCGACGAAGTGCGGATTCGGCAAGAACCGCAGATCGAAGACCAAGTCGGCGTGCACGGGAACTCCGAACTTGAAGCCAAAGGAGACCAAGCGAACGACCATCGAAGGCCTGCGCGGGTCGCGGCCAATATAGTCGATGAGGTGGTGCCGGAGGTCGTGGACGCTGAGCTCCGTCGTGTCGATCACGATGTCGGCACGGGCGCGAAGGCCCGCAAGCCGCCCGCGCTCCCGAGCGATAGCGCCCTGCAAATCTCCCGTCCTGGCGAGCGCGTGGGGCCTACGCGTTTCACTGAACCGCCGAACCAGGATGTCGTCGGCGCAATCGAGGAAGACCACTTGCACACGATGTCCAGACTCCTCGAGCTCCGAAATCGTCTCCTCGGCCCCACTCAGGAACGCGCCGGTGCGAACGTCGATACCCAACCCGACCCGCCCGAGCTTTCCCTCCCGGTCGACCAGCTCCAGCAGGGCGGGCGCCAAGCCGGGCGGAAGGTTGTCGACACAGAAGAACCCCGCATCTTCGAGCACGCAAAGCGCACTGCTTCGTCCGGCGCCCGACAGTCCTGTAATGACGACGACCTGGGGAGGCTCGCTCACTGTCCGGGCTCCGAACCCGAGTCGTCCATCGCGCCCATCAACGTGCTGATGAACTTCTGCGCGCCATGGTGCCCAGCGGCCTTGAGGATGTGGTTGCGCGCCGCGACCTCGAGAATCACAGCCATGTTGCGACCGGGCCGGACCGGGATTCGCAACATGGGAATTGGAATGCCGAAGATCTCCAACGTGGAGTCGTCGAGGCCGAGGCGATCGAACGGCTCGTCGTCGCTCCAAGGGCAGATCTCGACCACGAGCTGCACCGTTTTCTCGAAGCTCACGGCGTTGGCACCGAACAGATCACGAACGTTGATGATGCCGATACCGCGCACCTCGAGATGATTCCGCAGCAGAGTGGGCGCGCGGCCGAGGATTTGCTCCGACGGAAGGAGCGACAAAATCACCTGATCATCGGCGATAAACCGATGCCCGCGCTCGACCAGAAAGAGCGCGCACTCGCTCTTGCCGATGCCGCTCGGCCCCATCAACAACGTTCCGACGCCATGCACGTCCATCAATACGCCGTGACGAGTTTCCGAGGGCGCGAGGATGCCGTCCAACACCCGATGAATCACCTGAATCGCGCGGCTCGACCGGGGTTCGGCGATGGCCAGCGGCGTAGAGGTGTCCTGTGCAGCTTGGAGCAGCGCAGCCGGCGGGTCGGCACCCCGCGTGACGACGACCAGCGAAAGCCCTAGGCCGAACAACACGCCCGCGCGTTGAAGCTGCTCTTCGGGTGACAGCCCCTCGAGGAAGGTGAGCTCGGTCTCGCCCAGGATCTGAACTCGAGTGGGAACCACCCCGTGGGTATGCCCAGCCAGAGCAAGCCCTGGCTTTTGCACGCGGGGATGGTCGATCGGGCGGTCTCGCCCCTCGTCGCCAGCAACCAACCGAAGGATCGCCTGCAGGCGAGGCTCGGCGAGCAGATGGGCGACCGTGATGCCGCGTTCGACGCGCATGCTGGCAAGACCAGTGCGCTGCGAAGGGGAAGACTGCGTCACCGGCACATCATACGCGAGTGCCGCGAGGCTGTCTGCCCGTCAGGGTTCAATCAGGGTGCGATACGCGTCCGCGTCGTCTGCGGCCTTGAGCAGAGCTTCGCGCTTCTGGTCGTTTCGAAGGAGGCGGGACACCCCCGCCAGGGCGGCCAAATGCTTTTGCGGCATGGACCTAGGCCCCACGATGCCGACTAGTATCCTCGTGGGCAAGTGATCGACTGCGTCGAAGTCAACGCCCGCAGGACATACGGCAACCGCCGCTCGCAGCTCGTTCACCCCGTCGTAGCGGCCGTGCGGGATCGCAACTCCGCTACCGATTCCTGTGCTAGCCAACCGCTCGCGTTCGTGGAGCACGTCGTACACGACTTCTTCGTTTGCGGTCCCTTCCGGCATGCAGAGCAGCGACGCGATCGCGCGCAGCGCGGACTCCTTGTCGGAAACCGTCAGCCCGACGCGCACTCGCTCCGGATGAAGAAGGTCAACCAGCATGACGGCGAGGCGATACCCCACCCGTCACAGAGGCGCAATGCGGATCAGTCTTCAGGGTGACGGAGGGACTCGCCGCTGTGCCGCCGGCGGTCGTTCTCCGTAGCCTTCGTGTCCCGAACCTGCCGGTCGATCTTGTCGACGACCTGATCGATGGTCGCGTACATGTCCTCGGACTGCCCGTGGCCGGCGTACTGATGGCCATCGCCAGTCAGATTCAGATCGACTCGGTGGAGGTGCCGCTCCATCGAAAAAGTGACCTCTGCATGCAGCGGCGCCCGCATATATTTTTGGATCTTGCCTATCTTCTCGGATGCGTAGTTCTTGATGCCGTCAGACGACTCCATGTTACGAAATGTGTAGCTAATACGCATCGACCCTCCAGCGACTAAAAGTACTTCTTACGTTTTGATGAACTCAAGATCCCGAGCATTTCGCGATACTTCGCGACCGTGCGGCGGGCAATCTTGATGTCGTCTTGTGCGAGTATCTCAACGATTCGTTGATCCGACAGCGGCGCCTTCTCATCCTCGCCGCCGATGATGCCCTTGATCGCCTGCTTCACGCTTTCCGAGGCGATATCGTTCTGGTTATCCCGTCTTATGGCGCTGTTGAAGAAGTACTTCAACTCGAAAGTGCCCCGGGACGTGTGGACGTATTTGTTGCTGGTCACGCGGGAAATCGTGCTCTCGTGCATGCCCACGGTTTCAGCGACGTCGCGGAGGATCATTGGCTTGAGGTATTCGATGCCTTTGTCGAAAAAGTCCTGCTGCTTCTCGACGATGCACTCGGTGACTTTGACGATGGTCTTGCGCCTTTGATCGATGCTCCGGATCAGCCACTGCGCGCTGCGGAGCTTGTCCTGGATGTACGCTTTGGCCTTGGGACTATCTGCCATGGCGGAGCGGTAGAAACCACTGATCTTGAGCTTGGGCATCCCATCGTCGTTCGCCACGACGTAGTACTCGTCCCCCACTCTGTGGACATAGACATCGGGGACGATATACCGCGGCTCCTCGGTCTGGAACCGGCGAGCCGGCCGTGGCTCGAGCTCTGCGATGATCTGCGCGACGTCGTACACCTCCTCGAGCGGGCACTCGCACGTCTTGGCAATCGCCGGGTAGCGCCTTTTCTCGAGGTCGGACAAGTGGTCGGACAGCACGCGAAGCACGAGCTCGTCCATGCCGTAGTGCCTCGCCTGGATGCTCAAGCACTCCTCGAGTGATCGAGCGGCGACTCCCAGCGGATCGAACTCCTGAATCATCGCGAGGACTTCCTCGGCGTCTTCTGGATCGAGACCGGCCTCGGCCGCCAGCCGCGGCACGACGCTTTCCGGAGCGACCCCTTCGACTTTGAGATACCCGTTGTCGTCGAGATTTCCGATGACCAGCACAGCGAAACGACGCTCGTCCTCAACGAAGTCGCCCATGCGCAACTGCCATTCGAGGTGGTCAGTTAGACCTTCGGAGGTCGACAGCGTCGCTTCGAGCCCGGGCATATCTTCGTCCGGCCCGCGACGTATCGAAGGCATCGGCGCCTGGTTCGACTGATTCTCGAGGTACCGCTCCCAGTCGATCTCGTCTTTCTTCGCCTCGTAAGCCTCGATCTCGGGCGCTGGCGATTCCTCCGTGCCGGCGCTGCTCGGCTCTCGTGGCTCGAGCCCTTCCTCGAGGACCGGATTCTCGAGCATCTCCTCCTGGACGAGCTCACTGAGCTCCATGCGCGACATCTGCAGCAGCTTGATCGCCTGCTGAAGCTGCGGCGTCATGATGAGCTGTTGCGATAGTTTGAGTTGCTGCTTGAGCTCCATGTAGGCCCCACGCCCCTGGGAAGCGCGTCGATTCGTAGTATAGACGGCTCAGGCGCTCAGGGAAACTCGACCGCCGAGGCTCGCGAATCGCACCTCGCTCGGCTATTCTGTCGGAGTGGTGACTACCCGTCCATTTCCCAAGGCCGTGGTGGTAGTCGCCGATGGCGATCGTGCGACGTGCGAGCGTATATGTCGCCTGCTTCGGGTGCGCGGTCTGACGGTCGTCCCGGCCAGCGACGGCCAGAAGGCCATCGACGCGGTTCGCGCGCAGGAGATCGACCTCGTGGTGCTCGACGTCGACATGCCGGGACTTAATGGCATCGACACTTGCAGAGTCGTCAAGAGCATCACCAAGGATCGCTTCGTTCCGGTCGTCCTTCTCGCGGCGCCAGGCGACCTGAGAGCACGTGTCCAAGGGCTACGCACGGGAGCGGACGACCACGTGACCAAACCATTCGAGGACGCGGAGCTCCTCGCGCGCATCGAGAACATGCTTCGGATGAAACGGGCTCACGACGATGTGCAGTTTGCTAAGAACGAGCTCCGCTATACGTCCGTACACGACCAACTTCGCCCGCTGCCGGACCACCGCTTCTTCCACGAGTGCCTCGCAATCGAGTTCGAGGAAGCGAAAGGTCATCTGGATCCGCTCGCTTGCTGCATCCTCGCGGTGGATGATTTCCGAGAACTGGTCTCGACACACGGCACCGAGCTCGCCGGGCGCGTTCTCGACGAAGTGTACGCGCGGGTGCAGCGAACGATTCGCGCAACCGACATCGCAGCACGATTTCGGACGGCTGAGTTCGGGCTGCTCCTGCCGAACACCCGCCCAGCAAGGGCGCTAACGTTAGCCGACCGCATCGTTACGGAGGTCGCGCTCCGGCCGTTCGAGCTGCCACAGAGCGATGCGAGCATTGAGGTCACGATTTCACTCGGGGTCGGGCTCTACCCAAGCGGGAGTATTCGCTCGCATAGCGAGCTGTTGGATGCGGCGAGCGTAGCGGTGACCCGGGCGCGCGTCGCCGGGCCGAATCGCGTCTGCGTCGTGCAGCAACAGGGCTACATCTTCCGGCCCACGCACACCGGCGCAGCCTAGTCCGATGAGGCTCCCATCCAGGGGCTGCCAACGGCCGCGAGCAGGAGGCCCGCCGCCATGAGCCAGAGCCCCCATAGCCACTCCACGTCCGTGGTGTAGGCCTCCGCAACCAACCCGATCCGGCGAGTCGTGTAGAGCAGGGGCAGCGCGCCGCCCGTGGCGAGTCCAAGCACCGCCAATCGCGCCGCCTGCATCGTGTAGCGGCTGCGACGCTGCCAAAGAATCCACAGCAACGCGATCGCCGCGACAGGGGTCAGCCAAAGATTGCCAGCGCCGTCGATCGCGACCTCCAGCGCGGACGCTGCCAGGCCACGGGCGCTGACGAACGGCACCACGAAGCCCGGAAGAACGAGCGCCGCGCCGAGCAACACCGCACCCCGCCCCAAACGGGGGTCACCGAAGAACGTCGCGCGATCGAGCGCGCGCTTTGGCGCCCGGGGAAGCCTGTCGATGGGGACAAGGCGAAGATCGTGTTCCGGACATTCGGCGCGCCCCTCGAAACCGTCACGACAAAACGGACAGAATAGTATCCTAGAGCGTTCGGTTGGGTCTTCGGACGGAGGCATGCTTGGATCTCGTTCGCCGTGCGTCTTTCCTGCGTTCGTGTTATCCGCTGTCCCGGGTAATGCAAATCCGGGGCCTCACAAAAGTCGACTACGACTATATCATTTCGGTGCTCGATCAATGGTGGGGCGGGCCCGCTGGAAGGCGTGCCGACCCAATGTTCTTCTACGAGTTCGGCGAGCATGCGCTCGTTGCCGAGCTCGACGGACAGGTGATCGGTTTCCTGCTGGCAGCACTGGTGCCCGCGCCGTCCGCGACTGGGTATGTGCATCTCGTCGGAATTCACCCGGACCACCGTCGGCGAGGGGTCGGAAAGCGACTCTACGGCCAGTTTACGGAGCGCTGCCGCGCAGCCGGGATGAAGCGGATCAAGTGCTTGGGGGCCGCTGGGCATGAAGGGCCCGTACAGTTCCACGAGTCGATGGGGTTCGAGAGCACCGAGGTCCCTGACTATGCGGGTCCGGGTCGTTCGCGCGTCGTATTCGTGAAGGAGCTTTGACCTGGTGGCGACTCCCGGTATCCTGAGACGCATGTAAGGGGGGGGAAACCAGGCATGGGCTACTCATCGGCGGGCGAAGCGCGACAAGCTCGTGAAGCGCTCGGCAAAGCGCTCGAGGCACTACAGCAAGACGAAGACGTTCCGCAGGAGGTGCTCGGCATCATCCAGAACGTCGCGAAGTCCGTTGGCGCACTTTTTGAGGCGGAGTACGCTTCGACCGAGCCTGACGGCAAGGCCTGCGTGAAGAGTGCGCTCGGTACGCTCAGCCAGACGCTCGCCCTACTTCAGGATGTGAAGAGCGAGCACTCGGGGGTGCACGGCGCGACCGAGAGCATCGCGGATGTCATCAGCACTCTCTTCCCGCTGACAAACAAGCCCAGCGTCAGGCCCGACGCTGCTTCACAGCGCCCTGCGTTACAGCGCTCTGCTTCACAGCGCTCTCCGGCGAGCGCACCACCGGCGAGCGCGGGTCCATCCTCCGCACCACCGGCGAGCGCGGCTCCATCCTCCGCGCCATCGGCGAGCGCGGGTCCATCTTCTGTACCGGCGGCCGTGTCAGAGCGGCCTCTTTCGCCCTCCAATCGTCCTTCCAATCGGCCAGTGTCCAGCAGGCCGCTTTCGCCGTCTAATGGGCCTTCCACTCGACCGCTGTCCAGTCAGCCGGTTTCCGGCGTACCAGCGCCGATCCCGACCTCGATGCTGCCGCCACCTGCACCGATTCCGACGGGCGCGCGACGGTCGGTTGAGGCGAATCTCGGCGCGACGACACAGTCCAACTTCTACGTGGGCTTCAGCGGCGAGATCGCGCACGGCGGCGTGTTCCTCGCCACGTACGAAGCGCTCCCGAAAGACACGTCGGTCAGCATGTTGGTCACGCTGCCTGGTGGGTTCGAGCTCGAATGCGATGGCTACGTTCGCTTCGTGCGCGACCCCATGGACTTCATGTCGGAATCCGAGCCGGGCATGGGCATCCAGTTCGAAGGACTATCAGACGAGGCCCGAGACCTGGTCCTGCGCTTCATCCGCAAGCGCCCCCCAATCTTCTACGACGTCTAGTGTGTGGATCTTTTTTCTCGTAGTCAGCTTTCGCCGAGGAGCTTGCTCATCGAGGCCTCGTCGACCGGCGTGAAGGAGTACGATTCCATCTCCTTCGAGGTCACCCACGCGTACGCTTTGACCGCACGACAATGGAGCTGATCGCTGAGTAGCGTGCACTCGTACAGGTGCAAATCGACGGCGTACTTGGCGTAGGGATGGTTCACGAACGAAATGAGCTGGCCCACCTCGACGCTAGCCCCGAGGCGTTCGTTCACTTCGCGGGCCAACGCCGCCTCGTCACTCTCACCGCGTTCGACGCGCCCGCCCGGAAAGTCCCAGAGCAGCGGCAGCACGGCGGCGTCGCGACGCTGGGTGATCAGATACCGCCCGTCGCGCTCTACGAGGGCAGCCACCACACGAATGGTCTTTGTCTCCGACGGCACCATGCGGGATATAGCATCCCATCCCCGAGGTGTTTACATTGGGTAGTCGTGCACGATCTCGCGGGGAGCCCGCTCGACGTTCAGCACGGGGCTCGTGATCAGGTCCCGGCCCGACGCGATGAAGAAGAGCGACTCACCGACTGTGGGGAGCCCTTCCGAGGCGCTAATGGCACCATTGTCGTGGAACTTGAGACCACCCGAGACCGTGCTGCGAAGGGCGAGGTGACCGGCAAGCCACTCCCCGCTGCGGCGATCGCGAACGCCCACACACACGTTGCGGCGCACGTGGTACTCACTGTTACGAGTTACGAAAATGCGATGAATTCGGCGTTCTTTGCCCAAATAGCCCATAAAAACCCTCCTCGGGCGCTGCCATAGGATTCCAGGTCACCTTACATGTGGGATAAAGTAGGACCAAGAAACTGGCGGCGGCCGCTCCTCCTGCAGCCAGACAATTTCACACCTCCGGACCGAACTCCCTGGGGAGGCCGCAGAATTGCCGAGGGGTTGAAGCTGAACGCGGGTTTAGAGGTCGGCGGCGCGGTGGGCGAGGCCTGGGAGCTCTCGGTAGAGCCCGATTTTCCAAGCCGGATCGTCGACGGCCCGACGCTGGACGAAGTGCTCCGCTCCGACCCCGCTCTCCTCGGACGAGAGGCCGCGGCCGGATCGACGGCGTTGCTGGTGAAGCTCGTTGACGCGGCGGACGACCTTTCGGTCCAGATTCACCCCCCCGACACCGACCCGCTTCTCGCGGCATCCGAAAGTGGAAAGCCCGAGGCGTGGTACATCATCGACGCACAACCGGAGGCAGGCCTGTACCTCGGTTTTCGCGACGGCGTGTCCCGGCAAGACATCGAGACGGCGATCGATCAGGACGGTGCGGTCGACGCGTTGATGTCGTTCGTCCCAGTGTCTCCCGGAGACGTGTTCCTGATCGAACCGGGAACGCCTCACGCGATCGGAAAAGGCATCTTGCTGCTCGAACCGCAGCGAGTCTCGCCTGGGAGGCGTGGCATCACGTACCGTTACTGGGACTGGAACCGCAGGTACGACGCTGCGGGGCGCCTCGACGACGGCGGGCAACCTCGGGCGCTTCATCGGGAGCGTGCACTGGATGTGACGGACTGGGCGGCTCCGCGAGGGAACGCGCTCCTCGATCGGGTGCGCCATCGGGCGGGGCCGGCTGCGATTGCCGGCACCGCGATCCTCGAAACCATCGTGGGCCACAACGGACCAATCGCGTCCGAGGTTTTTTTCCTGCAGCGCCTTGCCGGCTCGGGCCACATCGCGCTTCCTGACGACGACCGTTTGCACGCGCTCACCGTCCTGGACGGAAATCTTGCGCTGCACGATGGTGAGGCCTCATTGGAGCTCGCGCGCGGTCAGACTGCTGCCCTCCCCGCATGTCTCGGGCCGCTGCGCGTCGAGCTGGATGCGGCGCACGCCATGCTCTGCACCTTGGCTTGACGAGCTCATGCACGCATTAGAAAGTGCCGCGCCTTGACGACCCTGGACGAAACACTCTCCGGCGCGCGCGCGCGGCCGTTCATCTCGATCGTGATCCCCATTTACAACGAGGAAGCGATCCTACGCGCAGCCGTCGTGGACCTCGTCGATCGACTCAGTGCCCTTCCCTGGTCGTACGAGCTCGTGCTCGCGGAGAACGGGTCGACCGACCGGACAACCGAGGTGGCGACCCAGCTAGCTGAGCGCTTCGACCAAATCGTGTGCCAGCACACCGGCGAGCCCAACTACGGCGAGGCGCTTCGAGAGGGCATCCTGCAGGCGAGAGGCGCCATCGTCGTGTGCGACGAGATCGACCTTTGCGACACCGACTTCTACGAGCGCGCCGTCGCACTGCTTCGAGATCCATCGGTGGACTTCGTCGTGGGCTCGAAGGTGATGGAGGGGGCCACGGACGAGCGACCTCTCTATCGCCGCATGGGCACGATCGCGATCAACGGCATGCTGCGCGTCACGCTTGGGTTCCAGGGAAGCGACACTCACGGGCTCAAGGCATTTCGGCGAGAGGCGGTCCAACCGATCGCCGGTGCCTGCCTGGTCGACCGCGATCTATTCGCGTCCGAGCTCGTCATCCGAGCGGAGCGCGCCGGTCTCTGCGTGCGGGAGATCCCCGTGCGGGTGTTGGAGAAGCGGCCCCCGACGGTCGGGCTGGCAAGACGAGTGCCTAGCGTGTTGAAGAACCTGGCTAGACTCTTCATCGCAATCCGGATCAAAGGGTGAGTCTGAAACTCGCATCGATATCGATCGATTTGGACGAGGTGCCTCGCTACGCGGCGATCCACGGCCTCGCGGCTGCTCGGGGGCCCAGCGCGCATGTAGTGTACGAGCGCTGCGTCCCGCGGCTGACCGCATGGCTGGATGACGAGTCGATTCGAGCGACCTTCTTTGCGATCGGGGAAGACCTCGAGCGTGAGGAGAACCGTGAAACCATCGCGGCCCTGCACCAGGCTGGCCACGAGATTGGAAATCACTCGTACCACCATCACTACGATCTCACGCGGCGCGTCGTCGCGGACATCCGACAAGACGTCGAGCGAGCCGCTGAGGCCATCGAGGCTGCATGCGGAAGGCGGCCAGCCGGCTTTCGCGCGCCGGGGTACACCGTCAGCGACCCATTGTTCACGGCGCTCGAGATGTCAGCAGTCGAGTACGATTCGAGCGTCTTTCCATGTCCGAGCTACTACGCGCTCAAGGCTGCGGCGCTGGTCTCGATCAAGGCTCGGGGCCGCCAAAGCGCAAGCATCCTGGATACGCCAGCGGTGCTGCGGGCGCCGAGAGAGCCGTACCGAATTGGGCGTCCGTACTGGAGACGGGGCAACGGCTTGTTGGAGCTCCCGATCGGCGTAACCCCGCTGCAGCTCCCGTACATCGGAACCTCGCTGGTGCTGGGCGGTGCCCGAGTAGCTGAACGACTCAGCCGGCAGATGCTGGGAAGAGAGCTGATCAACCTCGAGCTGCACGGACTCGATGCAGCCGATGCAGTAGAGGACGGGTTGGAGGCGCTCACCCCACACCGCGCAGACTTGAAGCGGGCCGCGGCAGAGAAGCTTCGCTCGCTTCGCACGGCGATACGAGTGATTCGCGAAGCCGGCTACGCGTTCGTCACGCTCGAAGAGGCAGCACGGCGATTCAGGTCGCAACCCAGCCGGTAGACTCTCGGCTCTGCACGGCGCGAACCGCGAGCTCATCCGCATGCTCGTTGAACCGCACGCCCTGATGACCGCGAACGTGAAAAAGCTCGGTGTCGGGGTGCGCAGCGAGCGCCTGCCGCACCTTGGCGACCAGCTCCTTGTTGGCTTTGGCCTTCCACCCCTGCGTCAGGACGCCGATCGAATACTTCGAATCCGTGTAGAGACGTAGCGGCCGGCCAAGCTCCTGCGCGAGCTCCACCGCGCGCAGAACCCCCATGAGCTCGGCGATGTTGTTCGTGGCCTCGCCGATATACTCGCTCAGCTCGCGCGTTTGATCCGCCCACATAGCGATGGCGCCGACTCCCGCCGGGCCGGGGTTACCGCTGCACGCACCGTCGGCATAAGCGAGGATTTCATCTCCTTCGGGCTTCTCCGGCGCGGCCGAGCGCCGTGACGATGGGGCTGCGGGCTTCTTCTTGGACTTGGAGGGCTTTTTGACCGACTCGCCTGGGCCGCAGAACGAGTCCGGCTCGACCTTCGGCGCTCCGGCGGGCGGCTTGAGGTTCGACGCGCTCGCAAAGTACGCGCGCCCATCGTTGGGCTTGTAGCGCACCTCGACCCTGCCCTCTTTCGACACGAGTTCCCCACTCGCATCACATCGGGCGAGCACCTCGGCATTGCGCAACCGCATTCGGCGCCACGGCATGGGCACCCGTTAGCACGAGGGCTTGCTCCGTGAAAAGAACTTCCTACCCTCGAACGGTGTCTCGCTCCCTCAAGGTGGCCGTCCTGGTCTCGACGGCGATGGCCGGCCTGATCTTCTCGGCGGTTCATCACGGTCGTACGCTTCGGGCAAGCCAGATCCTTCGCGAGCTACCGGGCACTGCGCGGGCCGTGCTGCGAATCGATATCCGTGCGCTCGAGGGCACGGCGGCGGCAAAGGCGCTCGTCGATGCGCTCGTGGCCGGAGAACACCTCAGCGAGATCGAGGCCATATGCGGACTTGACCCGCTCGTTGCGCTGAGTGAAGCCACGGTTTGGGTGCGCGGACCTGAACACCAGCCGTTTCAATCGATCGGTCTGATGTTGCGAGGACGCGCTGCGGACGCCGTAGGGCTGGCCGAGTGTCACCGTTTGCTGGTGGAAGCACGAGGGGGCTCCATTGTTCGACTCCAAGGTCTGACCAGACCGGTTCTCGCGAGCCGTGATCGCCGAAACGCGATCGCGCTGCTCGATGATCGGACCATCGTCACCGGGTCAGTCAGGACCGTCGCCGAGGTCCTGGGGGTCCGCGGCGGTACGGTACCCGCTCTCATCGAACGACCGCGCATCGCAACGCTCTGGCCGCGTGTGGCCTCAGGGGCGAGCGCCACCGCAGTGTTCGACCCGCCGGAGCACTGGAAGTCGGCGCTCGAGCGTGTGGCAAAGCTCGGTAGCGAGGTCTCGGCCCTGCAAGGTCTCCAAAGCATCGCGCTGTCGGTCGAGTCCGGGAGCACACAGACCGTCGACGTCTACATCGACGTCGCCGACGCGGAGCTAGCCGCCCAAGACGCCACGATCATCCGGGCTTGGGCCGCATCGCCACCGGACTCTGTGGAGCAACCCTGGATCGACGTGCTGCGGTCGGCGCGCGTGCAGGTTCGTGAACGCACCGTTGCGGTGACGCTAGACGTGTCTAGTCTTTCCGGGAGTCGGTAGCGCTGCCTCCATCGGCGGCGCCGCTGACGAAGAACTCGGACTTGCGATACCGTTGGTCGATTCGCTGCACCAGGATCTTGGTAACCGCCGCCGCCGGGACAGCGAGAAGCACGCCGGCGAACCCCAAGAGCTCCGCGCCGACCAACAAAGCAAACAGGACAGCGATCGCGGAGATGCCAACCGTGTCGCCCATGATCTTCGGCGTGATCACGAAACCTTCCAAGCCCTGAATCAAGGCGTGCACCCCAAGCACCCATAGAATCTGCGTCCAACCTTGCCAATCGAGCGCGGTCATCAGCAGCGCGGTGGCCAACGCGAGAGTGCTTCCAACGTATGGAATGAACGACAGCAACCCCGCCATGATTCCGATCGGCAGCGCGAGGGGCACGCCGATCACGCCGTAGCCCACGGAATACAGCACCGCGAGGATGGCCATCACAGTGAACTGCCCGCGGAAGAACTGCCCGAGCACCGCGTCGACTTCGCGAAAGAAGCCATACGCCTCCGGCCGAAGTCGCGGGGGGATCAGCTCACCGGCCTTGGCAACCAGGACATCGAAGTCGTAGAGAAGATAAAAGGCAAACACCGGCACGATCAGCGCCGCGACGAGGGCGCCGACCATGGAAACCGTTCCACCGAGGAGCCATTTCAGCGCCGCGGTCGCGGGGGTGTAGCCCTTGGTAAGGACCGATTGAACGTCGAGATGGAGCTGCTCGAAGGCCTGGCCGACCGACGTCGGAACCTCCAGCCCCAGCTCCGCCAGGAGCGGCTCCCACTCAGCCCGGCTCCGGGCGACGAGCCCCGGCAACCGCTTCACGAAGCTCGCGATCTCCTCGTAGACCATCGGCGCGACGACCAAGATGAGAACGGCAGCCACGGCAAACACACCAACCAGGAGCACTGCGATGCCCACGGCACGCGCAATCGGCCTACCGCGGAGCAGCCGGCTCTCTTCGACTCGGTCGACCAGGGGGTCCAGCATGTACGCGATGAGAAACGCAAAGAACACCGGGGCCAGCACCCCGCGCAAGGTGTAAAGGAGCCAGCCCGTGGCGGCCGAAACGCCAATCCAGAGGACCCAACGCGGAACCTTGTCACGCTCGGACATACGAGCCTTCTACCACAGCCATCAGGCCCGCCGCCTGAAGCAATCGGGCGCAATGCCGAGCCGGCGCCGGGATGCCTCGGTCGCGTCGATGAAGTGGGTCGTCACCGGATCGTGATACCCGCTCGCGAGCTTCAACTCTGGGACATCCTGCCGGTAGAACTCACCGATCCGACGCATGCAGATTTCGCGCACGTACTTTCCGACGATCGAAGCGAGCGCGACTGGGAGGTGCCGTGCATCGGCGTCCACCTCGAAGCGAAGCTCACCAACGCCGTCGACCGCGTATCTCCGTTGGCCGCGGCGCCCGGCAAGCGAACCGACGCGATGCGGCTCGAAGCGAGACAGGCGCGACGCGTAGTCGCGAATGCCGCCGATCATCCCGCAGACCGCAAGCAACGGCGAACCATGACGGGAATGTACGGCGCAGATCAAATCCTCGAAGAGCTCGAGGTCGACGGCGAGCTTGTTCTTGCCCGCCGCGAGCTCTGCGTTGAGCAACCCCGCACAGGCGACTCGGCTTTGCACGTCGACGATGCGAAGGCTCGAGCGGCCGATGAGCCGATCGAGAAGCGCTTCGCCGTAAGCCACCTCGCCACCAAAAAGCGGCAGCGGAAGCTCAACGGACCAGCACTGACCGGCCGTCGGCTCATTGGGGCAGCACGCGCGAAGCCGGGGACGGGACCCGGGGGAGACCCGGTCGAGAAGCTCGTCGGCCGAGGCCGGCACCCCCCCGCCAGCCCGGCTCAGAAGGGCGAGAGCGACCGACTCGATGAACCCCATTCGGCCGAATCCGCCGGTCTCTTTGCTGTCGGTGAGCCCCAACGCGAGTCCTCGATCGCACAGGGCTGCCCGCGCGTATCGGGGCGTCCGGAGGGCCACGGCGGTGGCCAGGAGGGGCCCCAGCCGCGGCCCCAGGCCGTTCTCGTCCACCCCCATCACGAGCATGTGGGCCATGTAACACGAGGGCCGGAACCGGCACCAGCGGGGCCGGATTGGCCAAATGGCCAAATCACGGTAATATTATGATGTTGTGGTAGCTCGAACACATGCTGCCTCTGGCGACGAGAATCGAATGCAGAGGGAATCCCCTATCGCCCGCATGGTGCGAGAAGCGATCGACACGGTCGCCACGCCAGAGGTGCGTGTCCAGATCCTCCACCGCGCGCTCCACATGGCGCGCGAACACGAGATTCCCACGGCAGGAGAGCCGCTGCGCCAGTTCGCGGACAAGCACCTTCGAACCGCGATGGCGTTCTACCTCGGCAACGAGGCCAGCGACGCGGTGATGCAGAACCTGGCGCCCATGCTCACGCTCGCAGACCGCGTCAGCTCTCAACCGCCGCGCAAGACGGTGCGCGCGGACGAAACACGGAAACTCGGTCGCGATCGGCAACACTCGGGCGTCACGCGCAAGAATCCGGCCGACCCGCCGGAGACCGACACCTCGAAGTACCCGACAGTGCAGCCACTGGGGTCCGCCCTGCCGATGGTCTTCGTCGCCACTAGCGATCGCGAGCGATGCGAGGGGGTTGCCAAGCAGGTCGGTGACGCCGCCGCGGTTCAGCAGATCGAAGACGTCGTCGCGTTTCTCGACAACCTCAAGGCCACCGCCTCACTGAGCCCGCTCGTCGTGATCGATTGCGTCGCAGCCTCGGTGCAACCATCGACGATCGCCTCCCTGGCCCACGAACTACCCAGGAACTCCGGCGTGCTGGTGTGGGGCGCGACCGAGCAACATCGGGACCTGACCGACTTAGCGACCAGCGATCGCGGCTGGCTTCGCTGTGGCGTCGATGCGACGCCCGCCGATGTTGCGTCGCTGATCCACATGCTCCTGGGCAAGTAGCCAACGGACCAGCTGCCCGTCGCTCTCCGCAGCGCTCGCATCGGGGTCTTCCTTGCGCGCCGTATCGCTCAACCATGGCCAGTGCGGAGCCTGCTCGCGACAGCCAAGGCTTCGCTCGCGCGTCCCGCAACCGACGCGCAGGTGGAAGTGATCATCATGCGGGTCGCCACGGGCGGGTTGATGAAGAATCCAGGTGGCTCGCAGCACCGCCTTGGGGGAGCGTTCGTAGCGCGCCGCGTACCGGAGGAGGCGCGCCTTGAGCGCGTTCGAGCAGAAGAGCCACTTCACGCGCGCTTGGTCGTCCATGATCAACGTGCGAACGAGGTGCCAGTTGCGCGCTTCGTCGAAGCGGAAGACACGGTCGCGCAGCATTGCGAGGCCGAAACGATCGAAGCGTAGCCAGCCGTCACTGTGCGTCGCGAGGCCGCCGGCATCTCGCGCAAAGAACAGCAGGTCTGCGTCGCGTCCCGCGCGGTGAGTGCGGTGCCGCGAATGTGCGCCCCCGTGGGGGGTCGAGAGATCGCCGACGCGGAGCGGGCGGCCGCCCGGAAAAGCGTCCGCCACCGCGCGCGCGGCACGCTCGATCGCGCCCACCAGGGCGGGCGTTCCGAATCGGGTTCCCTCCCCGGGGCGTAGCCGGCGATAGCCGTCGCCCCGATCTGCCAGGCGCACGGGGTCATGGAGGTATCCGCGATCGGTGGTACCGACAGAGATCGTCTGCCCCGCTGGGAGGGGCTCGGTCACACAGGAGCAGATCGCTGTGATTACGAGCGCCACGAAAAACCTAAGCATTCCAAATGCATGATAGCGCACGGTTCGGCTTGACGTCCCAAAGCCGCCACGTAAGTTTCGGGGCTAACCGATGAACGAGCAAAACGAAGGATTCATGGACCGCCTGAGCGCGCATCTCGATCGCGGCTGGGAGCTGGTCACGCAGGGCGACTTGAACGGCGCGATGGCGTCAGCCGAGCAGACCCTCGAGCTCGACGGCGATTCGCCCGATGCGCACAATCTCATCGGATACATCCACGCCGCCAACGGAAACCTCGACATGGCCCTCGAGCACTACCACCAGGCCGTCGACCTCGACGAACACTACCTCGAGGCCATGCTCAATGCGGCCGAGCTCCTGATTCATCCGCTCGGGAGCTTTGCCGAAGCGATTCGGATCCTCGACCAAGCCCTCGAGAGCTGCCAGACGGCAGACGACATCGCCGACGCCTCCGTGCTCAAGGTCGATGCGCTTCTCCAGCAGGGCGACCGTGCGGCGGCCGCTGAGCTACTGCTCGGGCTCCCCGAGGGGCCGTTCGAGAACCAACAACTAGACTTCCTGATCGGACGCGCTCACTTCGAGCTCGACCAGGTCGACTCCGCTGCAAGCTTGATCGAACGTGCTGCTTCGCGCTCTGACGCATCGCCAGACGTATTGTACTACCTTGGCCTGTTGCGCGATCGCCAGGGGCGCACGGACGAGGCGCCGCTTGCGTTTCTCAAGACGCGGCATCTGGACGGTCTTCTACCGCGGCCGCCATGGGCGCCGCCGCACGCCCGCTTCGAAAAAATCGTGCAAGCTGCGCTACGTGAGTTACCGCCTGAGCTAGCGGAGCGGCTCGAAGGCAACCTGATCATGGTCACCGACCTGCCCGGCCTGGAGGTCGTCGCGGAGGGCGTCGACCCGCGCACCCCGCTCTTGCTCGACGAGATGGCCACGACGGCCGGCGGCGACGAGCAGCGGCGCCTGTTCGTGTACCAGCGCAACATCGAACGGCTGATTCGTCACCCGCTTGGGCTGCAAGAAGACGTGCTCGAGATTCTGAATCGTGAGCTCGAGGCGCATTTCAACAGGCCGAAGGACGAGTCCGGCGGCACGAAATTCTCGCCCAAGCGTCAAAGCTGAAAGTCGGAACGCGCGCCGCCGAGCGCCTGCCACACCTGAACGAGGTCCGGCGGCACTGGCGCCTCGAGGCGCATGCGCTCCTCGGCTAGCACACCAGGAGAAAGCGGCGGGAAGCTCACGCGCGCGCAGTGAAGCATCACGCGGCGCGCGGTGACGACGCTTCCCTCGGGAAGCACTTTGCGCCGCTCTCCTTGGTACAAATGGTCACCGAAGAGTGGCGCATTGGCCTTTGCCGCATGCACACGAAGCTGATGAGTGCGGCCCGTTTGCGGTCTGAGCCGAAGAAGCGTCGCAGCCGGCGTGCGCGCGACCACTTCATACCGGGTCAGGGCTTCACGCTCGCCGCGCCCCGGACCTGCCACGCGGCGCTTGGGGTTGCGAGGATCAATCGAAATCGGCCAACTCCACTCCCCTTGGTCGGGGGAGACTTCCCGAACCGTAATTCCCAAGTAGACACGGTCGTATGCCCCGGCACGCCGTGCATCAAGAAGGTGTCGATTCGCGTCGCTGGTCAGTGCAAACGTCACCAGCCCACTGACTTGGGAGTCGAGCCGGGACGTGGCGTGCGCTTGAAGGTCGGGAAACCGGTCGCGAACCCAATGCGCGAGGCATGGCTCCGTCGAGGTCGGGGCCGTCGTGGGCAACCCCGGTGGCTTGTGGACGATCAGCAGCTGCCTGTCGTGATGGATGATCTCGGGTCCGATGTCCTCGGCGTTAGGCACCCAAAATCTCCACGGTGCCGACATCCCCGTCGAGGCGAACCAGGTCGCCATCACGAAGGGACCGAGTGGCATTGGTTACGTTGACCACGGCGGGCACCCCGTACTCTCTCAAGATGATTGCCGCATGGGAAAGTGGACCGCCGAGCTCAGTCACGACGCCCGACGCCGCTAGGAAGAGTGGAGCCCATCCGGTGTCTGCGGCCGCGACCACGAGCACCTCTCCGGGCTGGAAGTTTGCAGCATGCGACGGATCGCGAAGGATGCGCACCCTGCCCTCGGCCACTCCACAGCTTGCCGCCAGACCCCGCAGGTGCGTCGAGGTCGACGCGATGCCGACACCGTCTGGGGGGAAGCCAACGAACGTGGTGGGCGGATCGGGCAGCGCCTGGTTGCGCTCATGCTCCAACCGACGCCGCTGCACCCGGAGCGCGACACGCTCGTTCTCGTCGTAGAGAACGCGACGAACCTCTGCAAGCGTCAGGAAGAACGCCGCATCGGGACCCGCTTCCGGCTCGCGCGCTTCGATTCGGCGCGACGCCTCGAGAGCGACGCCGCGAAACATGCCGAGCACCTCGACTACGTGACCGCGCAAGTGCTCGCGCATTCGGGTGAAACGTCGCACCACTTCGAGGATCTTCGTCACGGAAGGCCGAACCGGGAGCGGAACGCTTTTCTTGAGCTTCCCCTCGGCCTCTTCGCGTGCGCGCTGCAAGCCCCGGTCGCGTTCGTCGAGGTCCGTCGTGCCAACGAGGTGGGCACGAAGCGCCGCGAACATGAGCGTCGGGTCTTCAGACCACCGCGGCGCCGCGATCTCGGCCTCGCGAATGCCACGATACCCGTAGTTCTCGAGGAAGCGATCCAACGCATCCCGTGTGCGACCCGCGGGCAACCCGGCCACTGTGAGCTCCGAGAGCTCCGCGGCACGAATACGCTCGGCCACTTCAGGCTCTTCGCGCGCGAGTTGAGCGATTTGCCGCAAGACGAACCCGGGGCGCGCGCTGGCCACGTCTTGTAAGCCGGACAGCAGCTCGCGATAGAAGCCCGAACCCTGGCCTTGGGCGAACGCGCGCAACAGGCCCATCAACACGAGCACGGCGGTCAGGAGATTTGCGTACGCCGTCAGCATGATCGAGCCGGTCTCGTCCAACAGGTGCTCGACGTCGCCGAGCATACGCTCAAGACCGCTCGGCTCGAGAAGCCGTGGGTCGATTCCATGGATCCGCATGCGCTCTTCCGAGAAGTAGGTTTCGAAATCGTCGATGCGAGCCTGAAGCCGGAAGTTCTCCCGGGTGTATCGGGAAACGGTTTGCGGCAAGCGCAGAAAGAAGCCCGTTGAGCTCCGCTCGGCCACGACCTCGTCGAGCTCGGGCGCGTACTGAGCGCCGCCGAGCCGCACGAGAGTCGACGGATGAATCCACGGGATCTGCGACATGATCGAGCTGAACTCGGTGAGATTGATATAGATGCGCCCTCGGAAATCCCCCACGAGCTCGGCGTCGCGCGGAACCGTGCAACCCATCGCGCCGAACGCTCGACGAAAGCCGAGGTCGCTGAACTGGCTGAGGACGGACCACGTAAACGGCGTGGCCACGCCGGGAAGTGCCTCCCCTACGTTTGCGTTGCTCCAGACGATCTTTCGCCGATCCCATGACCTGTCGCGCCGCGAGCCCCGACGCGTGCGTGTGCTCGGAACGACGATGGGACGCGCTTGAAGAACGTACACCTGCTGTTCGGTTATCCCCCACTCGACGTCGCGGGCGTCGCCGAAATGGCTTTCGACTCGGGTCGCGAGATCGGTCAGGTGCAGGAGCTGCTGCTCGCTCAGCGCTGGGCATTCGCGCCGGGCTTGGGCGACTACCACCTCACGGACGCCGCCGGAGGGGTCGAGCACGACTTGTTGGGCCTTCTCGCCGATGATCTGGTCGCGCAGCTGACCTGTGGCCTTGTCGACTCGGTAAGTGTCGGGCGTCACGCGGCCGTCGACGACCGAAGAGCCGAGTCCGTACGCGGCGTCGATGACAACTTCTCCAGCATCACCGGTGAGCGGATTGGCCGTGAAGAGCACACCGGAGACCTCGGCGGGAACCATGACCTGAATCACGAGCCCGACCGAAACCGGGACGTCGTCGCCCAGCGCGCGCAAGTACGAAAGCACGCGCGGGCGAAAAAGGCTCGACCAGCAGGTCTTGATGGCGTCGAGGACCTCGTATTCACGCGTCAGATTGAGCAGCGTCGAATGCATCCCCGCCGCGGACGCCCCCGCTTGGTCCTCGTGTATTGCCGATGAACGAACGGCAAAGCTGGTGGCGCCTTCGTCCGCCATGGCGAGCAGCGCGTCGGTCACACCGCGAACCACATCTTGTGGAAGCGTCGCTTCGCGGACGCGCCCTGCGATCGCCTGCAGGCGCGAATCGGGCACGTGGGGAGAGCGCAGAAGCGCCCTGGGGCGGTCCTCGATCTCCAACACGCTAGAAAAGAATGAATCACCCACCCAGCCGGGCATCGCGTAGGCCGCCGGGACAGGAAAGCCCGCCCGCGAAAGCGCGGCCAAGCTGCGAGCCTTGCCGCCATAGCCCGACGCCCTTCGAGGAACGACCGATTCGATTCGCTTCAATACCCGCGGCATCTCGACTGGCTCGTTCTAGCGCAAGCGCGGGCGAGGGGCATGTAGGGGTCATGGACGGGAGGCGGCGCCGGCGCTATGTAGGCGCGGTGTCGGTGATAGACGACGATCATTTTCATGATCAATGTGGGGTGTTCGGAGTGTTTGGAGCTGAAGAGGCGTCGAATCTGGCGTACCTCGGCCTGCACTCCTTGCAGCATCGGGGGCAAGAGGCCGCAGGCATCGTATCGAGCAAGGGCGGGCAGCTCTTCGTCCATCGTGGGATGGGTTTGGTGCAGGACGTCTTCACTGCCGATCAGATCGAAAAGCTCCCCGGTAGTAGTGCCATCGGCCACGTTCGGTACACCACCGCGGGCGGCAGCCACATCAAGAACGCGCAGCCGCTTGCCGTAGACTGCGGGCACGGCTCCATCGCCGTCGCGCACAACGGGAACTTAACCAACGGCCTGGCACTTCGGCACCAGCTCGAAAGGGAAGGCTCGATCTTCGCGTCCGATAGCGACACCGAAGTGTTCGTTCACCTGATCGCGCGCTCGAAAGCCGAGACCATGGTCGACCGTGTCGCCGATGCCCTGCATCAGGTCGAGGGCGCCTACTCGCTGGTCTTCCTGTCGCCGGACGAGTTGGTAGCCGTGCGCGACCCGTATGGGTTTCGCCCATTGTGCTTAGGCAAACTCGACGGCGCATACGTCCTAGCCTCAGAGCCCCCAGCGTTTCAGTTGATCGGTGCGGAGTTCGTACGCGACATCGAGCCCGGCGAGCTGGTCGTCATCGACGACTCCGGGCTGCGGAGCCTTCGCCCGTTTCGCATGGAGGCGCAGCGCCGATACATGTGCATCTTCGAGTACGTGTACTTCGCCCGGCCCGACGCTTCGTTCGACGGGATCAGCGTCTATGACGCCCGAAAGCGCATGGGCCGCGCCCTCTTCGAGGACCAGCCGGTCGAGGCCGACATGGTGGTTCCCGTGCCCGATAGCGGCCTCGCCGCGGCGCTCGGATACGCCGAGGCTGCGGGGCTCCCCTTCGAGCTGGGCTTGATCCGAAGCCACTACGTCGGCCGCACCTTCCTCGAGCCCGCCCAATCGATTCGCCACTTCGGCGTCCGCCTCAAGCTGCACCCGGTGAAAAGCCTGCTCAAGGACAAACGCGTCGTGGTGATCGACGACTCGATCGTGCGCGGCACCACCAGCCACAAGATCGTAAAGATGATCCGCGACGCCGGCGCCAAGGAAGTGCATCTCCGAATCAGCTCCCCGCCCACCAGCTGGCCCTGCTTCTACGGCATCGACACGCCGACTCGCGAAGAGCTCATCGCCGCGCACAACTCGGTCGCCGAGGTCAACGATTACATCGCCGCGGACAGCCTCGGCTACTTGTCGCTCGATGGGTTGAAACGAGCAGTCGGCGGCGAGGGGTTTTGCAGCGCATGCTTTAGCGGTCGGTACCCAATCCCGGTCACGGACGATGTCGCGCTGCGAAGGCAGCTGCCACTGGTCGGCGTCTGATCACGGACGTTGACACTGAGCGCTGGCGCCGACGCTGACCGTGTCGCGCTAGTGCGCTTCGAACCACCGCAAGATCGCCGCATTCACCTCCACTGGCCTCTCCAGATGCAAAAAGTGCCCGGCGTCGGCCAGCTTCACCATCTCGAACAGCGCGCTGAAATGCTCCTCTTGGTCGTCGGCCATCCCCGCGACAATGCAGCCGTCGCGCTCGCCGTGTAGACACATCGTCGGAACGACGATAGGGCCGGCCGCGATGGTTGCACGCATCTCACGCATCACCTTGAGCGAAGCGGCGGCCCGGTAGTACTTCAGCGGGGCTGGCATGCTCGACCGCAGACACAGCTTGAGCTCCTCGAAGTACTCGGTCCCCGGATCGAAACCCGGTGACCAGCGTTCCCAAAGCCGTTCGACAAAGCGGAAGTCGCGAGCTTTCACGACCCAGTCCGACACAATGGGCACCTGAAAGAAGCCCATGTACGCACTTCGCTGAAGCTGGCGCGGATAGCGTTCGAAATTCGTCTCGAAGGCCAGGATGTGGGGAAGCGCAAGGATCGCGGCCGCGCGAAACCGTTCGGCGCGCTGGGCCGATGCGCATTGAATGATGAGGGAACCCCAGTCGTGGCCAACGATCCGGACCGGCTCGGAAGGCGACAGCTCATCGATGAGCGAGAGGATCGTCCGAGTGAGCGAGAGAACGTCGAAAGGCCCCTCGAGCGATGAGGGAGCGTAACCGGGGAGCCAAGGGCTGACGACGCGGTACCCAGCTCCGCACAGATGCTCGGTCAGCGGGGCCCACGTGCGTGGAATGTCCGGAAAACCATGGAGGCAAACCACTAAGGGCGCATCTTCCGACCCGGTCGAGAGGTACGACAGCCCAGTCTGTTCGGAGCGCAGTCGGTGCATGGCGCGAAGCTTACGAGAAGAAGCTGGCGAGCGCTTCCGCTAGCCGGGCCGCAAATGATTCTTCGATGATGAGGTCTTGGCGCGCCTCGATCTCGAGCGCGCACCGGCCGAATTCCCGAGCGTGGCGCACCGGCGAATAGGCGAGTCCTGCTTTGCCCGACCACGGCTCGTTCTGCAGGACGTGAAAGCCAGCCTCTTCGAGGTGACGCACGAGCCTTCGGGCGGGCTCCTCGTCCTCATCGAAGAGCACGCCGATCTCCAAGATCCGAGCGTCGCCTTCGTACGTGTCGGTAAAGGTGTGGATTGAGAATACCGTGTCTCCTCGACTCCGCTCCACCATGGCGCTCACCGCGGCGTGATACGGATGATAGAAGCGATCGATTCGGCGTACGCGCTCCGCGTCGAGCAGCGCCTCATTGAGGTGCACCGTCCTGCCGTCAGCGTTTTCTCGAAACAGTGTCTCCGAGTCGAGAGGCCGGTTTGGATCGATTAAAAGCCGTGAAAAACGGGCAAGAACGGCCGGGACGTTCATTCGTTGGGCCACCCTGCGGGTGAACTCGGCGGCGCCAATGTCGCTGGCCCAATGCGTATCGACGAGCCAGCGATCCTCTGCAGGCCACTTCCACGGTTCAGGCAGATGCGCCGACGCGTGCTCACAGGTGAGCACCAAGCGACGGTCGAAGTCGCCATCGATCTCTTCCACCGTCTCGATCGAATCCATTTTTTTATTGTAAGCGAAGTCTCGAAAAGTCGAGCCCTTCGATGACACTGAACGATTGAGCGGTATACTCGAAAGCGAAGCCGATGGGGGCGGTGGAAGGAAACAGACTCGTGCCGCATCCCGATGAAGACCCGGAGCTCCCCGGAAGGCCTGGAAAGCCGCAGCGACGCCCAAGCCATTTTCGGAAAAAGCGCCGAGACACCACGACCAAGGTGACTCGCGTTCGAGGAGAGGGTACAGCCGGAGCCACTGATGTGAGTCACGTTGTGCGGAGTCCCGGCGCGCACCAAGAGCAGTGGAGAGCAGTCGTCAACCAAGCCCCCACGTTGCCGGAGCCCCTCCTCCAGCGGCCCATGCCCCCGCCGGCGCCGCTGCCTTCTGAAACATCCATCGACGACCCGACCGTTCCCGGACTGCTCGAGGACCGTCAACGACGAAAGCGCGTCGAAGACATCGTCGGAACCATCGCGCTCTCGCTCATGGTCGCGGCAATGCTAGCCGCCATGTGGCTTCGCATGACCGGCGTGTAGAACGGCCTTCATCCATCAGGATCTTTCTTTGCGCCGATGTTCCATTGCAGGCTCAGCGCGATGAAGTGGATTGCGGTGTTGTCGTAGGACCCAACCACATCTCCGTTCAACGGCCCCCCTTGCTGATTCACCGGCATATCGCCGAACCATGCGAGCGTGTAGGCGAGGCCCAAGTCCACGGCAGGGACGATCACCCATTCCGCCCCGAGACCGAAACGAAAGGCTTGGCCCATGGGCGCGTCTACGGTGCGGTTCTCATCGGTGACGGCGGAGCTATCGTAGGCGAACCCCAAGGAAAGGATCCACTGCTGGACCGGAGCGAAGCGTGTCCCGATCGCAACGTGCGCAGTATCTTTGTACTGGCGATCTACGGTCAGGCTCTGGGTATCTTCGGCCGACACCGTGATTCCGACTAGGCCGAACTGCTTCCAGTTTTGCCAGCCGAGGTTGCCCATGAGCGCCCACTTTTGGTTGATGTCATGGTAGGCGCTCAACACGAGCGACTGAGGGACCTTGATCTGCATACCGATCGTCGAGTTCAGCAGGCCGCTCGCGCCGAGCGACGCCGAGAGGATGGGCCCGAGCCCGCTGAAGTTCGCAGGAAGGTCGAACTTGAGCTTCACGGGCGACAGATACGTCAGGCCGAGTCGGGTCTTTTCTTTGATCGAGAACAGCACACCCACGTCGGCGCCGAAGCCAACATCCGTGTCGTTCAGGGCGAGCCTGCCGTCCGGAACCATTGGTCCCGGATTGTTCACAGCCTCCTTGAAGTCGAAGATGCCGAGCATGATGTTGAAGCCGGCACCGAGTGCAAACCAATCGGTGATCTGAAAGCTCACTGCCGGCATGAGCGAGAATCCCACGAGCAGAGTCTCCTCGATGTTGTATCGGCCAACGAACCCTTCATCGACACTGAGCGCAGAGCCGAAAGAGGAAAAGACACCGACGCCGACCGCGACGACATCGGTCACCGACTGTGCCCAGAACAGACTGCCTCCGGGGATGAGCCCTACTGGGTTGCCGCCGTTGTTTCCCGGGACCGTGGTTCCCATGCTCGCCTCGAAACCGAACTGACCGTAACCGAGCTGCAACCCCACCTCGAGCTGCGGAACTTCGAGTTGATTCATGCCGGCCGGATTCTTGAATAGGGTCGCGGCGTCTTGGGCTCTGGCGGACCACCCCGCAGCCGCCAGGCCGACGTCCGGGGTTCCGATCTCCCAGAGTTGGATGCCGCCTGCACGCACAGCGCTCGTCGGCAGCAGCGCGCCTCCAACGAGCCCGAGACAGAGAAAGAATCGAGATGTTGGCATCATGGTCATCATGCCCTCCACATTGCTACTTGAAGATCGGTTCGTAGTCGGTGTCGTAGAGCTCGTTGATCTCGTCGTAGATCGGCTGAACGACGTCGGGGTACGGGATCACCCCGGATTTGGTGAAGTCGGAGAACGGGACCACCTTCGACGTGTCGGGCGGATTCTTCTTTTTTATCGGCGGGCTCGGCCAGATCTCTTCGTCGACCGCGGACATGCGCACGCGAATCTCGTCTTTGGTGACGTTGAAGACCATGTAGTCCAGCGCCAATGCGAGAGGTCCGTCGTAGGTCTTGCGGACGCGGCGTATCACCTCGGGCTGCGTGTCGAAATCGTTGAAGAAATGGTAACCGACAGCGAGGCGAGGCTTCGTCATCGACATCACCTTACCGAACTGCTCCGGCGAGGTGTGACCTTGTGTCCCGACGTTCAATGCTTCGAGGGGCGCAAAGCCTTGCTTCGTGACCAGCAGCACCGTGGGCAAGAAGCACTCGTGGATCGCGATGTCGGCGTCCTTCGTGTGCTCTGCCCACCATTTGTTGGGAATGGTGTCGCTCGAATAGGCGAACTTCAGCCCGTTCCACTCGAGAATGAAGCTGACTGCTCCGTCGAGGCCGTGCACCGCGGGAATGCTCCGAATGGTGACGCCCTTCTCTTCGTAGATCACCTCGTTGACTGCATCGAAGGCGAACTCGGTCACGTCCAGCTGCCCGCCGCGGAAATCGATGACCCCACCTCGGGTCGCGATGTCCCAGACGTACATTTGCTGCATGAGGTCCATCGCATGCTTGGTGCCGTACTCGGGGGTCCCTCCGCTTGGGCCCCAAACGCGTAGCGGCGTCAGCCGATTCATCGTCGTCCCGCCGAGCCAGAAAGACGGCAAGTCACCCATGTGATCGACGTGGAGATGTCCGAAGAACACCTTGTCGATCAGGTCATACGGAATCTTCTGCGCCGCAAGCCGCTCGTGGCACCCGGCACCGATGTCGAAGAGAAACTTCTCGCCGTTGCCGAGCTCGACGAGCCAGCATGCAGCCGCTTGTTTCGGCCGCGGACTCGGCATCCCCGTACCGAGCGCGACCACCCGCATCTCGTTCCTCCCGAGCGATTCGGTCGCCGGATAGTAAACATCGAGCTCGGCCTTCTTGGCAGACGCGGTTTCGGTTAGGGGTGCGACTCGGCCCGCCCGCTCATCGGAGCGGCCCCAAAGATATCCTGCGGCTATGGCGACGACGACCGCGATGGCGGCGGCGCCTTTGCTAGCTGATGACATGTACCCGACCCTCCGTGAGGGTATCTTCATACATCGTTGACAGATGTTCCGATGAGATGTTTTCGCTCTCCTACGGCCCCTTGCAGCTTGGGGTCATCACCTACAGGACCCAGGAGCCACGGATTTGCCTGGTCCCCTAAATCACCACGTGTCAACGATGTATCGGAACAACTGTCAACGATGTATCGGGCCGTACCTCACTGCCGCTGTCACTGCCGCTGTCACTGGCGCTGTCACTGTCACTGACGCTAGCACTGACGCTGTCACTGCCGCTGTCACTGGCGCTGGCGCTGGCGCTGTCACCGACACTGACACCGCCACTCCCTACGTCGCCGCCGGCAACCGGACTTCAAACGCTGCCCCGCCCTCCTCCCGATTCAGCGCCTCAATCGACCCGCCCAACCCCTCGACGATGGTGTGACAAACCGCAAGTCCCAGCCCCGTCCCCTGCCCTGGCGCCTTCGTGGTAAAGAACGGGTCGAACACTTGCTCGATGATCTCGCCGTCGATGCCGGGGCCATCGTCCGCAACGATCAGCTGCACGACGCCCCCGCCGTTTGTGGCGGTGACTTCGATTCGGCCCTTTCCGCCTAGCGCATCCGCGGCGTTGAACAGCAGGTTCAGCAGCAACTGGCGCAGCCGTTCGTGGTCGCCGCGAACTCGGGGCAGCTCGTCATCGAGGGTCAGGGCGAGGTCGATGTCGCGGAAGCGGGTTTGGCGGTCGATGAGCTTGATGGTGTCCGACACGACCTCCGAAACGTCGGCTGAGCTTTCGATTCGGCTCTCTTGGGTCGGCTCGCTCCTCGAGAAATCCAGCAAGTCGCGGATCGTGTGGTGAATGCGTTCAGCCTCGCGCTGAACGCGGCCCACGAACTCCCGCTCTTCCTCGGGGTCGAGGTCGCCGCTCTGCATCAGGCCGAGCAAGCCGCGGATCGCCGCGAGCGGATTCCCAATCTCGTGGGCCACGCCGGCCGACAGACGGCCGACCGCCGCCAAGCGCGCACTCCGAACCAATTGCTCCTGCGCGGTCGTGAGCTCCGCGGTGGTGCGCTCGAGCTCTTCGAGTCGATCTTGAAGCGCCGCACGGTCCTGTCGAAGCAACGCTGCCATCTCGTTGAATGTGGCCGCCAGACGCGCGACCTCGGCGGCGCCTTGAACGGGGGCCCTGGTGCCCAGTCGGCCAGCGGCCAGACGCTCGGAGGCCAATCGCAATCGATCGATGGGGCGCACGATGAAGTACGTCAGCAACACATAGGTCAACAGCAGCACGGTGGCGGCTGTTAGACCGAGGTAGAACAGAAACAAGCTTCGCCGAGCAGCGTCACCACTTCGACCCGCCGGCACCCAGACCCGCAGCTCGACGCCGGTTGCTGTCGTCATCGTCGCATCGGGATCGCCATCGAGTTCGCCCCACGCCCTGAGCAGGTCTTCGTCGCTGTGAATCTCGACGCCTTCCACGATGCCCTCGCCGACCATGCCAGCGATCGACTCCTCGCTCAGCGCCTCACCTCGCGAGCCGGCGCCGGACGCCAAGGCGTGGGCCAACCCGATCGCGCGCGTACGCTGTTCCTCGACGTTCTCCCGCTCGTCGAGCCGCGCCGTCACGAGGCTCAGCAACACGAATGCCGCGCCAAACGCTACGATGAGCGCGAGCATGAGTTGGCTTCTAAGCCCCAGGCCGAACGGACGCCCCATGAGTACAGTCTACCGCCTCAATCTCTTGACCCGCCACGCGGGCCGGTGCATGGGGAAATCATGACACGGGGCGCCCGTCTAGGGGTGATCGTCGGCTCGATCCTGATCCTCTCGTCGTTTAGCGCTTCTGCAAGTGCCCAACGCCGGGGAGACGGGCTCTATGGCCGTTGGGATCGCGGGCTGACGCTCTCGTTCGGCGCGGGGCCGGGCGCGACGTGGCTCAACGGCAAAGCCGACCCCAATGTGGTCGGCGAGGCTCGGTTCTTGGTGGCCGACGTAGCCGGCGTGGTGCTCTCCGGGCGATGGGGCCCCGACTCCGGCCAGCACTTGTTCCTCGGAGTCGACCTCCGCCCTCTCTTCCCTGCGCTTTTCTTTCTCTACAAGCAAACCTGGAACGAGTTTGCCGACCTGTTGCTCCAATCGATCTTCTTCGAGATCGGGCCCGCGTTCATGCTCGACGGGAACCGAAGCACCGGGCTCGGCGTAGGCTTTGGGTTCGGCGTCCCGTTGTACCGGCCTCTCACCACCGTGCGTGGGCTTTGGCTTCGCATTGCGACCCGCTACGTGAACGCAGACCCGTCCTATCGAAACACGCAGCCCACTACGGATCGCACGCAATGGACGCTGTACACGACGTTTGTCGTGCGCTTGGGTTTCAAGTCGCAACTCAGTCGTTGGGATCCGCCGAGGCACCGCGACAGGTAGTTTGGCGGGCGCACGGAACCCAGCTACAACCGCCCTGTGAGACGCACGAAAATCGTCTGCACGCTCGGGCCCGCCAGCGACACCAAAGCCAAGATCTGCGAGCTCGTCCGGGCCGGCATGAACTGCGCGCGCCTCAACTTCTCGCACGGGGACCACGAGTCACACGCGGCGGTGGCCAAGTTGGTTCGTGAGGCGGCGGCGGAAGCACGGGTCCCCATGGCGATCTTGGCTGATATGCAGGGGCCGAAGATGCGCATCGGCCGGTTTGCCGAAGGTCCGATCGAGCTCTCGCAGGGGGACCGGTTCGCGCTGACGACGGCGAGCGTCGAAGGCAACCAAGAGATCGTCTCGGTGACATACGCTTCGCTCGCAACGGATGTGGGGCCCGGCGACGCCGTGGCGCTGGACGACGGCCTAATCCGGCTACGCGTGGACAGCGTCGAGGGCGACACGGTCCACACGATCGTGGAAGATGGCGGGCCGCTCTCCAACAACAAGGGCCTCAATCTGCCGGGCGTCTCGATCAGCGCGCCCGCGATGAGCGACAAGGACCGCGACGACTTGGCTTTCGCGATCTCCGTCCTCGAAGCGGACTACCTCGCCCTGTCCTTCGTCCGTTCAGCCGACGACGTGAGACAGGCCAAGGCCCTGGCCGGGGATGTGCCCATCATTGCCAAGATCGAGCGCCCCGAAGCGGTGGATGCGCTCGCCGAGATCGTCAACGCGGCCGATGGCATCATGATCGCTCGCGGAGACCTCGGCGTGGAGCTCGGCGCAGAGAAAGTGCCCCTGATCCAAAAGCGGATCATTCGGGAGACGAACGCACGCGGCAAGGTCGTGATCACGGCGACTCAGATGCTGGACTCGATGATCCGCAACCCGCGGCCAACGCGCGCCGAGGCGGCGGATGTCGCGAACGCCGTGATGGATGGTACCGACGCGGTCATGCTCAGTGGCGAGACGGCGGCGGGCCGCTACCCGGTTCAGTCCCTCGAGATGATGGACGCGATCATTCGAGAGGTGGAGTCGGACTACGTCGAGGATCTCGCGCGCGAGTTCAGGGAGCTCAAGAACGTCGGCGACGAAGACTGGCCGTTTTCGAACGCGGCAGCGCGGGCGGCTGCGGTGTTGACGACGCACCTACCGCTCAAGGCCGTCGTGGTGTTCACGCAAGACGGCCGTTCGGCGAGCTTACTGGCAGAGCATCGACCACGTGCGCCGATCTTGGCCGTCACCAGCGACGTGCGTGTCGCGCGACGGCTCTGCCTCGAGTGGGGCGTGATCCCGAGCCTCGAAGTCCCCCCCGAATCGCTCGACGAGACACTGCGAATCGCGACGTCATTGCTCGTACGGGAGGACCTCTGCCGAGGCGGGGAACCATTCGCAATGGTCGTAGGGTGGCCCACGTCGGGGCGCACCAACACGCTCAAGCTCCATCGTCTGTAGTCATGGAAGAACTGCCGCAACAAGTCGGGCGCTACCGAATCGACCGACTCCTCGGGTCGGGTTCGATGGGGAACGTGTATCTGGCGCACGATGCGGAGCTCGACCGGCCCGTGGCCGTGAAAACCCTGCGCGACCTCGGTCTCGATACGGAGATGCGAGAGGTGTTCTTGAGTCGCTTTCGGAACGAGGCCCGCGCCGCCGCCCGCCTGCATCACCCTAATATCGTTCAGATATTCGATGTCGGCGACGACCCGAAGGTCGGCCCGTATCTCGTTTTCGAGTACGTTCGCGGACACACCCTCAAGCAAGAGCTCAAGAAGGGAGGTCCGCTCTCGCGCGACAGACTGCTCGACCTAGCCCAGCAGGTCGCCGATGCGCTTGCGACCGCGCACCTGGCCGGAGTAATCCATCGGGACCTGAAGCCAGAGAATCTATTGATTACCAACAATGGGCAGGTGAAGCTCGCGGACTTCGGCATCGCCCGCATACCGAACGCAGACCTCACCAAGGAGGGGCAGTTCCTGGGCACCCCATGCTACGCAGCCCCGGAGACTCTGCGCAGCGGTGAGTACAGCGAGCAGAGCGATCTGTTCTCGTTCGGCGCCGTCATCTACGAGGCCGCATGCGGGGAACGTGCGTTTCCCGGCGCTGAGGCGCTGGCGGTCGCACATCAGGTGATGAACACCGACCCGGTTCCCCCCAGCGAAGTGAATCGGGGCGCGGCCATTCCAACGACCGTCGACGCTGCGATCCTCAGAGCACTCCAGAAGAATCCATCCGACCGCTACGCTAGCGCGCGCACCGTCGTGTCCGCCCTCAAAGAAGCGTATGACGGACGCCGCCCACCGAGCACACGACGCAAGCGAAAGAGCGTGCCATTCGTGATGACATTGACCTTCGGCGTCCTGCTCGCCCTGTGGGTCGCCGTCGAAGACTGCGACCCTGCGATCACCGACACCGGCGCTGGCACTGGCACTGGCACTGGCGCTGACACTGACACTGACACTGACACTGACGCTGGCGCTGGCACTGGCACTAACACTGGCACCGACGCTGGACCCGAGTCCCTCTCCCCGCATGAGCGCGAAGAGGCCGCCAAGGATGAGCTCGCGCGTGCGCGCGACGCCATCGAGCGCGGCGATCTCGCCGAAGCCGCCACGGCCCTCGAACGGGCGAGCACGTTCGATTCGAATAATCCCGGGATCACTGAACTGCGAGAGCAGATGCGCAAGCTGCAGCCGGACGCCGGCTAGTGTGGAGATCTCACCTTAGTTGAGCTTGTTGGCGTCGTCTCTTACCGGCTTCCAGCGGCAGTCCTGGGCGCCCCCCACCGTCGGATTGCACTTGGACATGTAAGTCAGCGTCCGGCCGCAACCGCTGACGCGCTTCAGCATGGCTTCGTCGTCCACGAACTCGATCATGGACGCGTCGCAGTCGAGATCGACCGCCGCGGCGCTTCGTATCTGCTGCGTGGCTGCGGACTCGTGACCGCACCCCAAACTCAGCAAACTGAGCGCCATGATGGCCGCAACTTGGACGACGTTCTTCGGCATTGGCTCGACTCCCCGCGCAAAGCATACCGCATGGGCACGCCGGGCGTGCCTATAACTTGAGGCCCAGTCCGCGCAAATCGCTCTCGGCTTGTGGCGCCCATCCACGATTGGCCTTCGGGCTGGCGGGGCTCGGATGTAAGACCGTACCAATCGCGGGGCCGTCCTCGCCAAGCGCCGCAAGCGCGCGCTTGGTCGCCCAAGCGCCCACGCCCACCACGAACCTCGGGTCGAGTACCTCGACAGCATCGCGCAACGCCTTGTCGCATGCGGACAACAGCACCGCGCGCTCATCCGCCGCCAGCTTGTCCGGCGTTCGATTGCGGCCGGTCGATTCCATGAAGAGGAGCGGGCAATAGTTGATGACGAAGAATCGGGAAAAGAACCTCTCCGGCGTGCCAAAGCGCTCCTGCGCCCATCCCCAAAGCCGCGAGCCGCTGACTTCGGATCGTTCGCATTCGAAACCGAGCACAGGACGCTTGGGATGCTCGTCCGGCGGGCGAGCGACGGGCGCTTCGATGCCCATCCAATCGCGGACGAAGCCGACATCACCGAACGGCACACCAGTCTGCCCCATCCCGAACGGTCCGGGGTTCATGCCGACGAATACGGCCTCCTTGGGGCCCGCGCCGAAGCGGCTCAGGTAGAGCTCATGAGGGCGCTTCGCGTACTGGAGAGGATTGTAGACGTGGGTTACCGGCCCACTGAACTCAAGCCTCGACACCGCGCGGCTCAATGCGCGCGAGACTTTGATGAGGTCCTCCATGCGCAATCAGCAGAGGTAGCGCTCGCCACCATCGCAAAGAATGGTGACGACTCGCTCTCCGGCCTGCATCCGACACGACACCTCGAGCGCGGCGTGGACGTTCGCTCCCGAAGACGGCCCCAGCAGCAAGCCCTCTTCGCGGGCAAGACGCTTCGTCATGCGTTCGGCGGCGAGATCGGTGACAGTGATCACCTCGTCGATGAGGTCGGTGTCGAGCACGGCCGGGATGAACCCGGCGCCAAGACCTTGAATGCCATGCAGCCCTGGCTTCCCACCCGACAGGACGGAGCTCGCTCGTGGCTCGACTGCAACCACCCGAACATTCGGGTTGCGCTCCTTGAGCACGCGACCGACCCCGGTAAGCGTGCCACCGGTGCCTACGCCAGCAACGAGGGCGTCGATTTTACCACCCGTCGCCGACCAGAGCTCCTCGGCAGTCGTCTCCGCGTGAATGTCCGGATTGGCAGGGTTTTCGAACTGACCGCACATCAGTGAGCCGGGTGTGGTTTGCAAGAGACGCTCGGCCTGCTCGACCGCACCAGCCATGCCGTCCTCGGCCGCCGTCAAGACCACTTCGGCGCCATACGCCTTCAACAAGTGCCGTCGCGCAACGCTCATGTCTTCAGGCAATACGATGACGCAGCGATACCCGCGCACGGCGCAGATCATCGCTAGGCTGATGCCGGTGTTGCCACTGGTCGCCTCGATGATGATCGACCCCTGGGCGAGCTCGCCGGACTCTTCAGCGGCGAGGACCATCGAAAGCGCCGGGCGGTCTTTCACCGAACCGGCCACATTGTTTGATTCGAGCTTCCCGCAGAGCTCGGCGCCCTTATCACCGGTGATTCGTGTAAGCCGCACCAGAGGGGTGTGTCCGATCAGGTCTAGCGCGCCGTCGTAGATTCGATCCGTCATGTGCCGGCTAGCATACCAGGCGATGCTTAGATGTCACCGTTGGAAGAGCCTGATTCATGGAGGTCGTAGGCCTGGACGATTTCCTGCACCAGGGGATGCCGGACCACGTCCACATGCGAGAAGTAGATGAACTCGATGCCTTGGATCTTGGAGAGGACTTTTTCGGCGTGACGAAGCCCGCTGCGCGCGCCGCCCGGAAGATCGACCTGGGTCACATCGCCGGTGATGACCGTCTTCGAATCGAACCCGAGCCGTGTCAGGAACATCTTCATCTGCTCGGCCGTCGTATTCTGCGCCTCATCGAGGACGACGAAGCTGTCATTTAGCGTCCGTCCGCGCATGAAGCCCAGAGGTGCGACCTCGATGGTGCCCCGCTCGATCAGCGTCGAAACGCGGGCGGGGTCCATCATGTCGTGCAGGGCGTCGTAGAGCGGCCGCAGGTAGGGGTTGATCTTCTCGGCCAGATCGCCGGGTAGGAAGCCAAGCCGCTCGCCGGCCTCGACCGCGGGGCGCGTCAGGATGATGCGTTTTACCTGCCGCTCCTGGAGCGCTCGAATCGCCATCGCCATCGCGAGGTACGTCTTGCCGGTGCCGGCCGGCCCGATGCCGAAGACGATGTCGTGGCTGCGCATCGCTTGGATGTAGGCCTGTTGAGCGACGCCCTTCGGGGAGACGATTCGGCGATTGGAGGTCGTCAGCACTACATCGTCCAACAGCGCGCGAAGCCTCACCTGAGGATGAGAGCGAAGCGTCCTCGCGGCACGTGCCATCTCCACGGAGTTGAGCTCGCGAAACTGCAGCGCATCGATGAGCTCGTGAAGCACGCGCTCCACGAGTTCAACGTCGCGATTGCGGCCCTGAATGTGAATCGTCGAACCACGCAAACCCATCGACACCCCGAGCTCAGCCTCGAGGATCCGCAGGTTCGAGCCACCTGGACCGGTGAGCTTGAGGAGTAGACCCGGATCGGCGACTTCGATGTCGGCGGCTACATCGGCCTGCACTGGATCGCGCTGCGCGGTGGGTTCGATACGTGAAGTTTAGCCTGTCCCGAAGGAGCGCGCGAGCCGTAACGCTAGCGCCAAACCAGAGCGTCTGGATCGCGTTCGACCGCCGTTTCGAGACGCTCGTGGGCGGCCAAAAGCAGGGACCGGGTGGTATCTCCGTCGAGCGGGTACGACGCCAAACCCACTGAAGCGTGCAGAAAGGAGAGCTCCTCCGGCTGCCTCGTGCGCTGCGTGTCGAGGTCCTCCTGGAGCCTGCGGACGACCTCGACGACCGCGCGAGCGCTTGCACCGTCGAACCCGACGAGGAACGTATTCCCATCCCAACGCCCGCGAACGTCTTCGCGGCGGAACCTACCGTATATCAACCGGCCCAAATGAGTTCGCGAATGCCGCGCCCTCACGTGATCGAGCCCGTCGAGGCCCGTCGCCCGAATGAGGCCGATCGAGTACGTGCGGCCGTTCCGTTGAGCGGATGACAAACCGGCTTCGAGCGCCGCGCCGGCCCCCAAGCGTGCGAGCAATCCAGTCTGACTGCAGCGCAACTGCTGACGGCGAAGTCGGGCCATCCGTTCGGCCTCGCGATGAAGGGGCGCCAACCAACCCGACGCGCGATTGAGCAACTCGCTGATCTCGGCTTCTCCGGCCAGTGGCGAGTCGTCGAAGCAAAGCAGCGAGAAGTCCGAATCCCACGCCGACATGCTGAGGATCGCGGGAACCTGCTTGCCGGTCACGCCCGATCCAAGCAGGACGGCGTCTGGGCACTGGACGTCGATCTCGCGGAGGAGCTCATCGAAGCTGAGGTAGAGAAGACACTCAATGCCCGCTTCTTCGATCTGTCGCGCCGCGTCGGAGTCGCGAAGCACTGCAACCTTCGGGCTCGGGGTCATCGCGCGCTCGACCGCTGTGGCGATTGCATGTTGGAGGCGGACGAGCTCGATGGGGTGCGGCAGGAAGATGTCGACACCGAGCTGCGCGGCGAGAGCCCTCGTGTGCGGGTCGTCGTCCACAGAGAGAAGAATGACCGGCGCCTCGGTGCAGCCGTGCAAGCTCCGGAACATCTGGAAGAATCGGGGGAGCGCTTCACGATCCTCGAGGGGCCACCCCACGAGGACGGCAGTAGGTGCGTTGCGGCCCGCGATCTTCAACGCTTCATCGACCGTCGAAACTGGCCTCAGGTGGACCAGGACCTCATCAAGGGCCGACCGAAGATAGGCGAGCATTGCTGGATCGTCTTCGAGCACCAGCAAGGTGGGCACGAAATCCTTTGGAATCTGCCGGTGCAAGAAAAAGCTCGCCGCCGGGGTGACCGAAGGGGTGGCCGCCGCTAGCGATTGCGTCTCGACCGAACGGCCAACCGCCGTCGCAGCATGAACCCGCACCTCGTCAATCGACTGGAACATCGTCGTCCAATCGAGCCGCCCTGATTTCTGGAGGTGACGAAGCTGAGCTTCGATGCGACCCACCGCCTCCGAAATCTCGGCGAAGCCGTGCGTCTGGGCGGCACCGTGTAGATCATGCGCCTGGCGCAGCGCCTCCGCGACAACGCTGGTTCGGTCGGCCTCGGAGTGCACCCGCCGGATCGCGCCCGTCAGATTGTCTGCCGCGATTGGCAGCAGGCTCGTATAGGACTGCCTGGCCTTCTCCGGGTCGACGCCGGGCTCCGAGGGCTCATCGGGAAACAGAACTCGATCAGCCGGATCCTCCACGGGACGATTCGCGGCCGGCGTCAGGCTCATCGGAGCCGAGACGGCATGAGCTACCTCGCGGGCGAATCGATCCACGGCGATGGGTTTGTGAAACACCTTGATCACGTCGAGATCATCGGTGAGATGCTTGAACGTCGGCAGATCCCTGTAGAACGCCGAAACGAAAATGATGGGGATATCGATGCCGTCGCCGCGGAGGGCCTCGATCCAGACGATGCCGTTGGTGTCAGGAAGCAGGCCATCGACGATGAGCAACGAAGGCTCTTCTTCTTCGAGCAACGCGCGGGCGATGGTGCCTTTGGTCGCGTTCAATACGCGTAGACCGAACGCTTCGAGCGCGGGGGTAACACTCGTTCGAAACTGAGTGTCGTCGTCAAGAAGGAGAACGGTTGGGGGCACGCTTCAGGTAGTGTGGCACCCTTTACATCGCCCACAAAACGATCGGGCAAACCGGCTCAGGACGCGCGCTGGTAGTCGGAATCGGCCTGCTCCAGGTAAGCCGAAGCGACGGGGTGGTCGGCACACTTGTCGACGACCGCCCGAAGGTGCTGCAAACCCTGTTTGTGGTCTCCGGTCTCGATCTCGATCACACCCATCAAGGCGCGCGCGTCGTGGTGGTCCGAGTCCAACTGCAGGATGAGCGTCAGCTCCTCGCGCGCCCCATGGGCATTGCCGCGAAGCCTCAGTAGTTTGGCAAGCTCGAGGCGAATGTCGTGGAACCTCGGGCAGAGCCGAAGGGCGCGGCCGAACTCATGCATCGCGTCCTCCGGACGATCGAGGTCGAGATACGCGCGGCCAAGCGCCCGGTGAAGATTCGCGACTTTGCCGCGGCGGTACGCGTCGTTCGATGAATCTGAGTGGCGCTGGGCCTGTTGCAACGTGCGAACGCCGGAAGCGTACTCGCCGAGCTCGTTGCAGGTGACCGTGAGGTTGAGCGCGGCCTCCAGATAGCCGGTGTTGTCCTCGAGCGCTTGCTCGAAGCACCAGCGCGCTTCGGTCAGCCGACCACCGAGGTGGTAGATGACACCGAGTCGATTGAACACGTCAGGATAGCGCAAGCCCTGTTGGACGAGCTTCTCGTAATAGGGCTGCGCGAGCGGGTACTCGGCGCGGTCGTAGTGCTCGTTTGCCGCATCCAGAATCTGTTGAGCCCAAGGAGCCATGCGCCCGAAGGTAGCGACCGGCCCGATCAGTGGCCAGAAATCCGCGCCAAGTGCCCCGCCAGGTGCCTCAGCCCAGCTTGCTGAGCAGGGCTCGGGCCTTCTTGGCTTCGCCGCTCTCAGGGAAACGCTGGACGACCTCGCTGAATGTCTGCCGCGCCGCTTCGACCTCTTTGGTCTTCAGGTAGACCTCCCCGAGCAGGAGCAGCGCCTTGGGCTCCACCCCGCTGCCTGGGTACGAAGCGAGCAACCCCTTAAGCCGCGAAATCACGCCGCGATACGCGTCCCGTTTGAGGTAGAAGCGGGCGACGTACAGTTCGTGCGCAGCGAGCAGGCTCATGCATTGGTCCATGAGCTTGTTGGCGTCGGGAACACGCTGGTTCTCCGGGTAGTCGACCACGAAACGGCGCAGCTGGATCAGCGCGTCCCGTGCGGCGCTCTGATCGCGTTCGGCCGGAGGGGGCGTCATGAACCAGCCGCCAGGGATCTGGTTGTAATAGGCCTCGGCAATGCGGAATCGCGCGTAGGGGAGCTCCTTGTGGGAGGGGCGGATACGAACGAACTGCCGGTAGGTCTGGATCGCCTCTGGATACGCCTCATTCTTGAACTGGCAATCCCCGATGCGGAGCTCCGCCAGCGCTGCGAAACGGCTGTAGGGGAACTCCCGTCGAATCTCGCGGAACATCGGTTCGGCCGACAGGCAGTCGCCACGGCGAAAGTCGAGGAGCGCCTTTTCGTAGCCGGTGCGCGCGTCGTCGTCGGGATCGAGCATCCTCTTGCCACTGCCGGACGCCGAGCCACCGCCGCACGCCGTGGCGAACGCGAGCACACCAATCCACACCAACCTGTCGAGGCGCAACCCCATCGCCCACGGAGGTAGCCCCTGGCCACGCGGGAAACAAGGCGACGCAGCCGCTATGGGCCCGATCGATCTCACGCGCTGGCGATTTGGTTGTCGATCACGTGAGCGGGGTCGATTCCGAGCGTGGCAAGCGCGGCTTCCCAGCGGTGCTCGATCGGTGTGTCGAACACGAGGCCGTAGTCGAGGTCTACTGGAATCCAAGAGCCCATCTTCATCTCGCTCTCGAGCTGGCCCTCGCCCCAACCGGAGTAGCCGAGCATCATGGCGCACGTGTCGGGACCGTCGCCTCGCGCAATGCGCTCCAGGATCTCGATCGAAGCGGTGCATGCGATGCGCTGGCCGACCGCTATCGTTGGGCCTGACGATGGCTGGGGAACCCCTTCTGCGTCGTAGAGGATCCAGCCGGACTCGGGCGAAACGGGCCCGCCCAGCATGACGGGCGCTCGCACCGTACCGGCCGCTTCGCCCGAAACACCAACTTCATTGAAGACGTCCTCAATGTTGAGGTCGGTCATACGGTTGAGGACGAAACCAAAAGAGCCCTCTTCGCCGTGATCGATCAGCAACACCAGCGTATGATTGAAGAATGGGCACCGCATCGAAGGTGCTGCGACGAGAAATCCCGGTGCAAGTGATGCCACCACAAACCGAGACTGCCACCAAATCCAAAACCTCGCGAGCCCAAAGTCGGGAGCCGCGAAAATGAGCAAAGTGCGAGTGTTCCTGCGCGCTGGGGCCTTTGTCGGATTCTCTGCGGGCATCCTTGCGGCTTATGAAACGAAGCGTGCGCTGACCTCCGAGTTGGGGCGTGAGCGGCTCGGAAGCCGATACGTCACGCGTTTGACGGACGGCCTTCTACGCGTATTCGGCGCAGAGCTGTTGGTGCATGGAAAGCACACACACGAGGGTGGATCGCTGGTCGTAGCGAATCATCAGAGCGCGCTCGACATCGGAGTGATGCTCTCTCTTTTCCGGGGCGTGATGCTGAGCAGGCACGACGTTGCGGACTGGCCATTGCTCGGCCGGTTGGCGAAGCATGGAGACACGATCTTCGTGGACCGCGACGACCGGCGAAGCGGAACGGTAGCACTTCGTGAAATCCGCAGACGCGCCAAAGAGGGACGCACCGTCGTCGCCTTCCCGGAAGGCGCAACGTTCCCTGGCGATTCGGTTCACGAGTTTCACCCAGGCGCGTTCGCCGCGGTGCGATCGCTTGGCATTCCGATCATCCCGGTCGGCCTCGCATACTCGCCGCCGGTTCCCTACGAGAAGGAATCCTTCGCCAAGCACATGGCCAACATCGCCGCGCGCCCGACCACTCAAATCGCGGTCCACCTGGGGCCGCCGCTGCCGCCGAGCCTCGATGCTCGGTCCGCGGCGGAGGCCGCACGAGCGCAGGTGGAAGGTCTGGTGGCCGACGCCCGACGCGTGCTCAACGGCGATCGGGGCTGAATTCAGGGGTGCCACGCGGCGGGTCTGCTGGCTTTTGGGCGGGCGGCCCGCTCTTCGCTAGGATCTGACTACCTCCGGCCGCAGGCTCCGCGCTGACAAGCTCATGGTTCGTCTCATCCGCCAATCGAAAGAATTGACATCCGAACGCGATGATCGCGGCTGGGAGTTGCTCCCGAGCGCCCTATGGGACCTCGACTTTCGGGGACCGCTCGAGTGGATCGAGGCCCAGGGCTGCCACGATGCGGACGAGTTCAAGACCCTAGTTCGAAACGAACCCGGAGCACTCACGGAGTGCCTCAATCGAATACGGGTTCATCGCGTGAGCGCAGGCGCCGTTTCGTTGGTTGGCGCTGCCAGCGAGGAAGAGTGCATCCGTCGCTCGCTGGAGCTGCTGACCGCCGAATCGAAAGCCGACTTCCTGCGCGTGCTGATGGCTGCCTTCCGCAACGAGCGCGACGTCCACCTCGAAACCGCAATCGTGACTTGCGCGGGTGAGCCGAGGGACGTCCGCGTGCATTGGCGGTTCGTGGAAGGTGACGAGGGGCGGCTGGAACGCGCGATCGCTTCGGTCGTCGACATGACCGCAGAGCGTGAGCTTCAGCAGCGGCTGTTGCTGGCGGAGCGCATGTCTGCAATCGGGACGTTGACCGCAAGCATCATTCACGAGATCAAGAACCCCCTCACCTTCGTTTGGAACCATCTGCGTTCGCTTCGGGATTCCGTCGACATGTCGTCGGGGGAGGCGGCCGAGCTACTCAGCGAGGCCTACGAGGGCGCTGAGCGTATTCGCGTAATCGCTAATGAAATTACGTCGTTATCTCACGGCGGAGACGGCGTTGAGGTCGAGACCGTCAACTTGAAGCAGGTGCTCGATTCCGTGATCCGGATGGCACAGCCCGAGCTGCAGCACCGAGCCACGGTGGTGCGGGAGTACGAAGAGGGCAACCTGTACATTCGCGGCTCGCGGACACGTGTCAGTCAGGTGTTCCTGAATCTGATCGTCAACGCGGCGCAGGCCATCGATCCGGGTGACCGAATGCAAAACACGATCACCGTCCGGGCACGAAGCACCGACAAAGATCGCGTGTGCATCGAGGTGCAGGACACCGGTCCCGGGATTCCCTCGCAGCTCCTGCGCCGCATCTTCGACCCTTTCGTGACGACCAAACCCGCGGGGCGCGGGACCGGTCTCGGGCTTTCGATCTGTCGCCGTATCGTCCACTCGCTCGAGGGTACGATCGAAATTCAAAGTCACCCGGGACAAGGCACGGTGGCCCGCGTCGTGCTTCCGAGAGCCACACGCGCGCAGCGCCCTCTGACCGTTCCGCCGCCGTCGATGAGCGCGATTCGGCGCGCGGCGCGGGGCAAGCTCTCGATCTTGGTGGTCGACGACGAGCCTGTCATCGCGCGACTCATTCAAAAAGCGCTCGTCGAGCACGACGTCACGACGGCGCACGATGGACGTGAGGCCGTCGCCCTGATGGGGCAGAACGCCTACGACGTCATCCTCTGCGACCTCATCATGCCCGAGATGACAGGCATGGACGTCTACCGAGCCGCCCTCCAAAGGGCGACCCCGCTCAACGATCGAATCGTCTTCATGACCGGGGGCGCGTTCACACAGCGCGCCCGCGATTTCCTGGAGAGTGTCCCAAACCTCCGAATTGAAAAGCCTTTCGACCTCACCCACCTCGAGCGCACCATCTACGAAGCCGCCGATATCATCGATCCTCAGTAAACATGGCTAGGCGCCGAATGATGGTGATCGGGCTCGACTGTGCAGCGCCCCGGCTGGTGTTCGATCGATACCGCGACGCGATGCCGAACCTGTCGGCTCTGATGGAGCGGGGAACCTGGGGGCCCCTTCGAAGTTCGGAGCCGCCGATCACGGTACCGGCATGGACGTGCATGGTGTCGGGGCGCGATGCGGGCGAGCTTGGGCTCTACGGATTCCGAAACCGCGTTGTCGGCGACACCCACCTCCGTCTGGTCGACGCAGGGGACGTTCACGTGAAGCGGATTTGGGACTGGCTCGGCGAGCACGGTTACCGAGTGGCTCCGCTGTTCGTTCCGCTCACCTCCCCGCCAACGCCTGTGCGGGGGCAGATGGTCTCCGGATTCATGTGGCCCGGTAGCCATGCCCGATGGTGCTTTCCGAGAGGGCTGGAGGCGGAGCTCGTCGACCGCTTCGGACCCTATCTCGCCGATGTTGAGAACTTTCGCGCCGACGACCTCGATCGGATCTACCGGGACATCGTGATGATGACGGAGCAGCATGTCGAGATCGCGGAATACGTCTGGAAAGAGAAGCAGCCGGACTTCATGATGATGGTGGAGATCGGCGTCGATCGCTTTCACCACGCATTCTGGCGCCACATCGATCCGGAGCACCCGCGGCACGAAGCGGGTAACCCGTGGGGACATCTGGGTCGCGAGTACTACCAATTGCTCGATACCCACATCGGTCGGCTCCGTGCGTTGGCCGACGAGGACACCGCGGTGATGGTGGTCAGCGACCACGGCGCACGCGCCATGCACGGCGGTTTCTGCATCAACGACTGGTTGATCCGAGAGGGATACCTGACGCTTCGAGAGCCGCCCGCCGCGCCAGGGCCCTTGGACCACGCGCGAGTCGACTGGAAACGTACGACGGCGTGGGCCGAGGGCGGCTACTACGCGAGGGTGTTCCTGAACGTCGCGGGCCGCGAGCCCAACGGAACCATAGCGCCCGCGGCGGTCCACACCGTTCGGGGAGAACTTCGCGGTGCGCTCGAGAACGCATCGGACGACGAAGGCCATCGAATCCCAACATCGGTCCGAATCCCCCAGGAACACTACCGCCAAGCCAGAGGCTTCCCGCCCGATCTGATGGTCTATTTCGATGACTTGAAGCTGCGAGCAATCGGATCGATCGGAGGCAACCGCATCGTCGTCACAGAAAACGACACCGGCCCCGACAGCTGCAACCACGATTGGGATGGGATCTTCGTGATGAGCGGCGGCGGCACGGTCGCGCGGGGATATGTCACGGGGGCCGAAATCTACGATGTCGCCCCGACGATCCTGGGCGCGTTTGGGGTGCCGAGACCGCCGGAGATTCTGGGACGCGACTGGACCCGGTGACGGCGAAGCCGTCGGTGTCAGTGTCAGTGTCAGTGCCAGCGCCAGCGCCAGTGTCAGCGCCAGCGCCAGCGTCAGTGTCAGTGTCAGTGCCGGTGCCGGTGCCGGTGCCGGTGCCGGTGCCGGTGCCGGTGCCGGTGGGACGCGCTACGCTCGGCTGATGGCGGCACGGGCATTGGTGGTGGGGTTAGACGGCTTCGATCTCAACCTCGTCCAGCAGTTCGGCCCTGCGCACCTCCCCAACCTCCACGCCGTCATGGCCCGCGGCGCGTTCGCGGCCCTCGAATCGGTACAACCTCCCGCCACTCTCCCCAACTGGACCACCTTCCTCACTGGCGTCGACCCGGCTCGTCACGGCGTCTTCGATTTCACCACGCGCAAGGGGTACCGGGTGCGGTTCACGGCCGGCACGGCGCGGGTGGTGCCGACCGTATTTAGGCAGCTCGATCAGCTGGGGCTTCGGTGTGCGTGTCTAAGCTTCCCTGCGACTTGGCCTCCCGAAGAGCTCGAGCATGGGATCTTCGTGAGCGGGTGGGATGCGCCGGTGGCGTTCGAAGCGGATCGCTCCTTCATGTGGCCCCAGTCGCTCTACGACGAGACGGTGCAGCGGTTTGGGGCCCCTACGTTCGATGACGTGGACGAGTTTCAGGCAGATGCGCCCGGCTGGGTCGACCAGCTGCCTGTTGCGCTCGAGCGACGAGTCGCACGCAAGGCCGAGTGGGCCCGATGGTTGTTGGAACGGCAAGACTGGGATGTCTTCGCGGTATATTTTGGCGAAAGCGACACGGCGTCTCACTACCTGTGGGCGCATCACGATCCGGAATCACCGCGCAGGCCCGATAGCGTCTCGGCCGACCAGCGACGCAGTCTCCTGCGGGTCTACGAAGCCCTCGATCAAGCTGTCGGCTCGCTCTTGGAAGCTGCCGGCGGCAACGAGACCGAGATCACGGTGCTCAGTGACCACGGGTCAGGCGGCTCGTCGGACAAGGTCTTGTACCTCAATCGCCTGTTGGCGGAGCACGGCCTGCTGCGGTTTCGAAAGCAGCGGATCCGGGGCGGCGCAGGGCTCAAGGAGATCGCGCTTCGGCGCCTGCGGCCGCGCCTCCGCGAGCAGCTCTTTCGCTTCGGTAACGCCTGGCTCCCGAGCCTCCTGGAGTCGAACGTGCGCTTCGGCGGGATCGACATGCGACACACTGTCGCGTTCAGTGACGAGCTGAACTACTTCCCCGGCATCTATCTCAACGTGGCCAACCGCGAGCCGCGCGGCATCGTCCGACCCGTACAGAAACAGGAAACCATTCTCCGAGTGCGTGCGGCCTTGCTCGAGACTCGCGACCCGTGGAACGGCAGACCGGTGTTTCGAGACGTCGTCCCCCGCGAGGAGCTCTTCGAAGGTCCCCACCTGGATCGCGCCCCCGACCTCCTCGTCGATCTCCACCTGGACGACGGCTACTCCTACAACCTGATGCCAAGCTCGCCCCCGCCACGGCAGGGGCCCCAACCAACCAGCAGTCCCTTCAGAAAGCTCGCCAGCCACGAAAAGCTAGGCAAAAAGGGCAGAAGCCTCCCCGGCAGCCATCGCTCGCACGGATTCATGGCACTTGCGGGACCGCACGTGCAGCCCGTGGGCCAACTCGATGCGCACATCGCGGATCTGACAGCGACGCTCCTCTCGAGATTGGATCTCTCGGTGCCGCCGTCTTTCAGGGGACGCGTCCTTTGGGACGCGCTGCGGGACGAGCAAAGCACACCGGCACGACCGCTCCCCGAGGCCGCCCCTGTGACGCCGCACGCGACGCGGAACGAAGGGCTCATCGAATCGAGGCTTCGCGCACTGGGGTATATCGAGTGATTCTCCACGTCGCGTGCCTCCCGTTCCCTACCTACCAGGGCACCCAAGCGGCGCTCGCGGCCATGCTCGAAGCCTCCGCAAGCGCGGGCCGCCCCACTTCAGTGCTGACGTACGCACAAAGCGCCTACCGACTCGACGCGCCCTACGAAGTCCACCGCATCCCGAACTTTCCCAAGGTGGCTTCACTTCGCTCCGGGCCGTCGTGGGGCAAGATCGCGCTCGACGCGCGGTGCATCGCGGAGACGCGCCGACTGGCTCGACGCCTCCAACCGGAAGCGATCGTGGCCCATCACATCGAAGGAGCGATCTCCGCACTCGCGGCGCAGGTCGCACCCGTCTACTATGTCGCGCACACCAACCTCGCCCGCGAGCTCCCGGTGTACTTCCCTGCCCTGCCAGCCGGCCTCATCGCTCGGATCGCGCAACGTGTCGAAGAAGATGTCTGCGCGCGCGCTGCCGGCGTCGCGGCGGTCGCGCCGGCGCTTGCGCAGCTTCTCGGAGGACGCGCCCGATATCTGCCGGTTCCTTGGTCCCCGCCTGCCTCACGTGGCCCGACACGGGATGAAGCCCGCGCCGCGCTGGGCCTTTCCCCGAGCGCACACCTCTGCCTCTACGCGGGAAACCTCGATCCCTATCAAGGCTGGGAATCGCTCATCGACGCCCTACTGGTCTTGCGGCGCACCCACCCCGCGGCAGGTCTCCTGCTCGCGACGGAGTCCGACCGTGCCCCTGTCCGGCACCTGGCGCGCCGCCTTGGGGTCGCCGACTCCGTTCATTTCTGCGGCATCGACGGTGAGCGGGCTCGCGCGCTTGCGCACGCTGCGAGCGATCTGGCCTGGATACCGAGGCGCACTGAAGGCGGGCTCCCGATCAAGATGCTCGATGCGTTCTCACGAGGGCTCCCGGTGGTGGCCATGGAGCGCGCCACCGCCGCGCTTCCTGTACAGGAGGCGTGCATCTCGGTGCTGGACGACGATGCCGATGCATTGGCCTCCGCCGCAAGGAGGTTGATCGAGGACGATCGTGCCGCGGCGGCGGTCGCCCAACAGGCGCACCGATACCTTGCGAGGCACCACTCCGCAGAGGCGTATGGCAAAGCGATGCGCGAGCTCCTCGGCGAACCACATCCTGGGCTGTCAACATATGCGCCGACGCGCCTTTTTGTGGATCCAAGTTGAACGCACCAAGTACCATTTTCTTCCCAGCTCGCGTTGGAAGAACAACATGGTCGCCCACTTGGACGAATCGCTCTCACACGCCCAAAAACGCGCTAGTTCCGGTGTTCCGCACCTCCTCCTCGGCGGGGAGGTCGACGTGGAAGCACCGGCGTTGGCCGAGCTCACTGCTGCCGCTGCGTCGCTCGCGATCGGCGCAAAACGCAAAGCCCTGTTGCCCCTGGCCACGGCAGCGGTCGAGTACGCCTTGGTTCGCCGCGGCGACTCGGTGTTGGTCAGCTGCTATGGCACCGCGAGCGCGCCGGTAGTCTACCAGCTCGATCGCGCGGTCCCGCTTCGCCGACTGCTGGACACTTGTGCACAGTCGATGCTCGAAATGGCAGGACAGGAGCTCGACCCGACCGCCCGGCAGATCGCGGTCCGCGTCGCGGAACGGGCGCTAGCGACCAAGATCACGCCCGACCCCGAAGGTCTCGTCGCACCCATAAACCAGCGCGGCGGCGATCTGGACACGCCGGGCGAGCATGTACCGCTCGCCTTCGGATACGAGGCAGCGGTCTATCCTTCTTCATCGTCGGCCCAAGGTCGATCGGCACGGGCCGATGTGCATGCGTTGCTCTTCGAAGGGCACTTGTGGGCTTTCGTTCGAGGGCGCCGGCTCTCTCTCGTTCGCGGTCCGATCATGCTGGCCGCTCACCGCATGGTGGTCGCCGTACGAACCCTGATCGACTCGTGGGACAGTGCGCGGCCCACGCACGTGCGCCTGCGCGCGGGCAACTTTCAGATCGCCATGCGAAAGTCTTCCCACCAGCTGGTCACCGTCGAGCTCTCCTCGGACGGAGGCGGCGACCTGACCGCGACGTCGCTGACGATCGCCGAGGCCGCCCTCCCCATCCTCAAGCTCGCGAGCGACTTGCTCCGAAGCCTAGTCAGCTCCGACCGCGGCCAGAGCCGAAACCTTCGCGTCCGCGCCCTCCGCCAGGAGGTTCGGGCGCTGCGCCGCGAGATCCGCGCCCGCCGAAGCGCCGACAGCTTCGTCAACCTCGACCCCGACCGCCTCCGTATCCAAAATAGCGGCGAATCAGAAGAACCCGCAGCGCCCAGCAGGCTCCCCTCGCTGCAGTTCGACGAACGCTGGCGAATTTGCCTCGAAGGTCTCGACGCGAACTCGGTGTTCATGTGCGGCGATCGGCTAGTGATCGCCACCCAGACTCATGTGGTCGCCGTGTCCCGCGACGACGGCAAGGTGCTATGGGCACGTCCCGGCGAGGCGTCGACGACTTTGATGGCCGGGTCGGTGTTGATCCGCCTCTCGGCTGAAGGCGACGTCGAGTTCTGCAACGTGGAAGACGGCGAGCCGTACTGCTCGACCCACATCACCCCGCGCATCGGCGGCCCGCCCGTGGGTTTGATGGCCGGCGGCGACAACATTCCGCCCGTCGCAGTGGTCACCGAAGGCAGCCACCGGCTCGTCGCGATCGATGTCCGAACCGGCGAGCCCCGCTGGCGCTTTTCCTCGCGAAGCGGCGGCGAGTTCCGCATGACCAAAGTCGGACGCGTGCTCTTGGTGACATGCGGCGAGGAGGCGATCCACGCGCTCGACATCGCCACCGGCGAGGACATCTGGCGTTTTGCCGAGCGCGGATGCTTCCAGTTCAAACCGCTCGTAAGCAACGAAACGGTCGTCGCAGCGGCCGTTCGAGGCCGGCGCGAGGGCGCACTATTCGCCGTCGACCTCTACAGCGGCCAACCACGGTGGCAACGCGAACTTCCGGGCCCGCCCACTTCGGACCCTTGCGCTGCGGCCAACGTTGCGCTCGTCTCGACGGCGGGCGACGAGGCCAACCTGTCCGCCCATTGCCTGCACACCGGCAAATCTCTGTGGGAAACCAAGGACCCAGGCCTCGGCATCGGCGGCGCCGGATTGACCTTCGATGAAACCTGGATCGTCAACGCCCCGTTCGGCCAGCTCAGCGCGCTCGACGTGCGCTCGGGCCACGTTCGATGGAGCACGAACCTAGCCGACGCGCTCGCGGATGAAATCCCGCGCCGGCTCGAGCCCGTGCTTCGCGGGGGCGCCCTCTTCGTCCCCGCATCCTCGGTGCACGTGGTGCGCCCCGCCGACGGCCAGAAACTTTCGGCGAGCTTGCCTTGCGACCTCATACCCGACCTGATGCGGGTCGACGAACGCGGCTGGGTGTACGTCGCCGAGGAAAGCGGCTACCTCGCCGGCTACGCGCCGAAGCCCATGCTCACCTTGATCAGGGGCGGCAACCGGTAGGGCCACGAAGGATCTCGAGCCTAGCTACTCGATCGGCTCGCAGTGGAACTCCATCGACCAGCCTGTGAAAGCTGGGGTGTCCAGGCTGTCGCTCGAGGCGTTAAGCTTGGCCCGCACGCGAAGGAAGGGCATGTAGTTCTCCTTCCCTCCAGCGAGGAGCGCGTCACGGACCATGATATCGTGGCTCTGTACCACCGGGTCGCCCGAAAAGATGACTGACGCCGGGATCTGCGCGTCGAGCTCGGCAAGGGTGTTGGCCGTGAAGAGCTCGAACTCAATCGAGCTGTCGG
>PVMK01114286.1_pt1 | contig 76578 bp, 70 predicted proteins | sample 1853481 | NCBI WGS metagenome assembly PVMK01 (sample SAMN08533507, study PRJNA380276) | Marine sediment metagenome, whole genome shotgun sequencing project.
GAGTTCCTCGAATTTCCCTTTAAGGTCTCATACCCATGGGATTCATACGTCTTTTACGCCTGCTGATTGGGGAATTGCCGAAACCGGAACATTGGTGATGGATTCTTCTCTCCGAAGATGTTCGTATTGCAACCATGCTGGCCGAAACCCATATCGCCGTTTTGCCGGCCTCAAAAATCAAACCCGACAGCGCAGCTCTGGCAAAGGAATTGAATGCAGTTCTCATGGCCGATACTCCGGCTTATTATACGTTTATCACCGGTGCCAGCAGAACGGCAGATATCGAAAGGGTGCTGACTATAGGGGTCCACGGACCCCAGGAACTTCATATTCTTATTGTGGAGGAAGATCCCGAATGATCAAAACCGCCCAGGATATGAAATCGTATAAAAAGCAGCTCAAAGAAGCGCTTTCCGATCAATTTCTTCGAACTGCACTGGATAATTTTTATACAGCGTATCGGGAAAACCGCCCCGCAGTTTATGACGGTATAGATTTTGAAGGTATAAAAAAAGAGATCGCAACAGGAAAAGACGGCGCACTCCCGTATCTTAAAGAATTGTATGAAGAATTCAAAGTCCATGCAGAAACCGCCGGTGCCAAAGTTCATATTGCCAAAAATGCGCAGCAGGCCAATGAAATTATCACTGCCATTGCAAAGGAAAATAATGTAGAAAAGATCGTCAAAGCCAAATCGATGACCGCCGAAGAGACGTTCCTCAACGACCATTTAGAAAAGGAAGGGCTTTACGGTAACAGAGACCGATCTGGGTGAATGGATTATCCAGCTCCGCAAAGAGGGACCGTCCCATATGGTGATGCCGGCCATTCACCTTTCCCGTTATCAGGTGGGTGATCTGTTTGCAGATGTAACCGGGAAAAAGCAAAACTCTGAAGATATCAACAAACTGGTCAAAGTTGCCAGGCAAGAACTCAGACCCGCCTATCTGGAGGCGGATATGGGGATTACCGGGGCCAATTTCGCCATTGCGGAATCCGGGGCTTTGGGTCTGGTCACCAATGAAGGGAATATGCGTCTGGTGACGACAATGCCGAGGGTCCATGTGGCGCTTGTCGGTTATGACAAGTTGATTCCGGATCTAAAGACCATGCTTCGAATCCTTAAAGTCCTTCCCAGAAACGCCACCGGTCAGGCGATCACCTCTTATATCACTTGGATAAAGGGCACCGTGGAATGCGGCGCTTCTCCAGGGAACCGGAAGGTCATGCATATCGTGTTTCTGGACAACGGACGTCTTGCCCTGGCCAAAGATCCCGGTCTTTTCACCGGCTCTAAGGTGCATTCGATGCGGGGCCTGTGCCAATGTCTGTCCCCGTCTACAGCAAGGTGGGCGGCCATAAGTACGGCCATGTCTACATCGGTGCAATCGGTTTGATTCTAACCCTTTTTTACCATGGCATTGAAAATGACCGGGTGATCGTAAAAAACTGCATCAACTGCCAAGCGTGCAGAGAAGTTTGTCCCGTGGACATCGATCTTCCCCATCTTATTAAAAAGACGTATCGTGCGGTGTTGGATCAAGACGGGAAAACACCCGCAAAAAATTTAATTCTTTCCAGGGTTATGAAGAACCGCCGCCTTTTTCATTTTATCCTCCGCCAAGCCTATCTTGGCCAGAAGCCGCTGGCCCAAAAAGGTTCCCATGATCCGGCATTTACCCAATTTTTTTGAAAAAAAGACATGGATTTCGAAGCCTTCCGGTGATCGCCGAAAACGCCGTTTAGAGATCAGTGGAAACACTCTGCGCAAACACCTTGTCCGCCCAAATATACCGTCGCTTTTTTGCCGGATGTGCCGTCGATTTCATCTACCCCGAACAAGCCAGAGCCCTCCTCACTACTTGAAAAGGCACCGGGTTCAGGTTGAGTTCCCCAAGGATCAAACCTGCTGCGGATTACCGGCATTGATGGCTGCCGAGGAGGCGACCGCCCGGGAAGTAGCGCTCCAGAATATTCGGGCAGTGCGGCCTGAAAATTATGATTACATCCTTACCCTGTGCGCTTCCTGCGCGTCTCATCTCAAGCACAATGGTTTCAAGATGTTCAAAAAAGATTCTGCTTGCCTTGGAAAGCTAAAAGGAATTTTCGGATAAGATCATCGATTTCAGTTCTTTTATGGTCAATGTGCTCAATGTGTCTTCAGAAGAATTTAAGGGCAACCCATAAAAAAGTCGCCTATCACGCCCCGTGCCATCTTTGCCGGGGGCCTGCATGTCACCACGGAACCCCGAAAACTTATCCAATTGGCGGGCTACACCTATGTAAGGTCTAAAGACGAAGATGTCTGCTGCGGGTTCGGCGGATCTTATTCAATCGATTTTCCTGAAATATCCGCCGAGATCCTTAAAAAAGAAACTGGACACTGTAGAAAATACCCCGGCCGAGCTTTCTGGTCACGGACTGTCCGGGTTGCGTCCTTCAGCTACGCGGCGGGATGGATAAACGAAGCGGGAAAAATTCAGGTCAAACATATTGCAGAACTTCTTGCCGAAACCGTGCTCTGATACAAGAACCGAGATGGGCATTACGGGCGTTGAACAAACACTATCGTTTTAACAAACGTTCAATTATCCCTTTTCCTGATGATTCTTGTTTCGAAAGTCCCAGATGCCGTTGTATTGCCGATACCAGTTTCTTTTCCGATACGTCTGAGCCTTCCACCACAATTTCATTTTTGACCATAATTGCAGGGGCGACCGGTAAATCCAATTCGAAATACGCATCCGTGTGATATTCTTCCGGGGACTTGGATATGGTTTCTATCTCGATGTCGTATGTTTCGCCCAGCCTGGGCATCATCTTTTTGAAATGCTTTCAGGGCTTGCCATTGGGCTCGTTGAGGAAGAATCTTACTTTAACCATGAATGGCTCCTTATAAATTATAATGAATCCTAAGATTTAAGTATTAAATAGCGACGTATCCCACATAACAGGCCAAAAGAACAACGCCGTCCTTGCGATTCACAACGTTAGTCTTTCTCATCATCAGCCACGGCAGAATGCTGACAAACATCATTACCATGTAATCGAAAAGAAGACCGCTTTGAACGAAACCCCCGGGAATCGGAATGGGCCTTACCAGAGCGGCTACACCGAGCACACTGAGAATGTTAAAAACATTGCTCCCCACAAGGTTGCCGATGCTGATATCCATCTCTTTCCTGAATGCGGCAACAACAGAAGTGGCCAGCTCAGGAAGGGAGGTTCCCAGAGCCACGATGGTCAGACCGATGAACTTTTCGCTGACGGCGAATATTTTCATGATGGCTACAGCGGCATTAATTAAAATCTCAGCACCGACAACCACTCCGACAATTCCTGCGGAGATCCATACCATCTGCCGGGTTCTGGAAGGCACATATTCAATTTCTTCCACGGCATGGGCGAAAGCGACACTCTCTCCATTTAACGCCTCGTCTGGATTCTTTAACGGCAATGTAATAATTGAAACATGTGTATAAGATAATTCCACCGAACAGCGACGCACCTTCGAGCCTACTGATTTCCGAATTAAGAGAAATCAGCAAAAGATATAAGGATACCCCGAGCATTATCGGTATGTCTCGATGGAATACCGACCGCTGACTTTTTATCGGGATGTATTATGGATGCCAGGGCGAGAACCAGCGCAATGTTGCAAATATTACTTCCGACGACATTGCCCAAGGCGATCATGCTTTTACCTTTAATGGAAGATACAACGCTGACAACCAGCTCAGGTGCTGAAGTCCCGAATGCAACGACCGTCAAGCCAATAACCAGGGGTGTCAAACCGAGATTCCGCGCAAGGCTTGAAGATCCTTTTACCAGCCAGTTGGCACCATAATAGAGCAGTAAAAACCCAATTGCAAAAAGGGTTAGATTCAATATCATAAAGAAGCTCCGGTAAAAAATTTTTTAAATTCCATATCCGTATCAAACTTACACTATAAATGTAACCCCTTCAGCAAAAAAAATAAAATCGATCAAAAATACCCCTAACGTTGCAAAAGTCGAGGGTGCTGCAAATTCGAGGCGTAAAGGGTGAAGATGTATATTTTTTCTTTTCGGGGTGATAAATTCCTTTTTTTCCCAGCCGATCCGGGTTAAGAAAAATGGTTGCATAAAATTGTCGATTTAGGGTAAAAAATTCGATAAATTTATTTTTTGTTTGGTGCCCATTGTCAAAATTAAAATACGTTTTTGTATGTTTCATGACAAAATCGGATTGGGAGAGTCATCAATGCACTATGAGGGAAATATCATTCGGCCGCCCAGCGAAGCAAACAGCATTCTGCTGCAGATAACGGTTGGATGTTCTCGAAACAAATGTACATTCTGTGGCGTATATAAAGGGGAGCGCTTTCGCATAAAATCGGATTTCGTTATTATGGAGGATATCGAGTTTGCTTCAAATCACTGCCGTCGCCAGCGCCGGGTATTTCTTTGTGACGGAGATGCGCTGATTGTTCCTCAGAAAAGACTGATGAATATTTTAATGGAAATTGAACAACAGCTTCCCTGGGTAACACGGGTGGGTGCATATGCAAATTGCAAAAGCCTTAAAATGAAAACCCTTGACGAACTCAAAGCCTTAAAAGCCCATGGTCTGGGTATTCTCTACATGGGATTAGAAACCGGTGATGATGTTACATTGAAAAAAATCAACAAAGGTGCAACATCGGAAGAGATGATCCAAATGGGGATAAAGGCAAGGGCGGCAGAGATGAAGTTGTCTATTACGGTGCTGCTTGGGATTGCCGGCAAAAAGCGCTCTCAGGTACATGCTCGGGAAACCGGGCGGGTACTTTCCGCCATAAACCCGGAATATGTGGGTGCTCTGACCCTTATGCTCATTCCCGGAACACCGTTATATCAGGATTGCGCCGATGGAAAATTTTTCCTTCTTAAGCCGGATGAGATGCTGAATGAGCTCAAAAATATGATCGCGGCCACTGAGCTTACCAGAGGACTTTTCCATGCCAATCACGCTTCAAATTACCTTCCCATCAAGGCAAGGCTGCCCAAAGACAAAGCAGCGACGCTTCGCCTTATTGATGAAGCTTTGGCAGGTAAAATATCCCTCAAGCCGGAATATTTTAGAGCGCTTTAGTCAGAACTTGTTATGTAACGCGGAGATGCCCCTTCAAAGGGGTTTTATTATCCCCGATGATAGGGGTTAAATATCGATATTGATTTAGGCTTTTGAAAAACGTATGAAATTTATATAATTTTTATTGCAGGAGGGATTCGTGCGTGTGTGCAAGAGACCGTTAAGGAAAAACGGAGACCTTCCGGATCAAAAAACAATTATTGAGAATTTTGGACAATGAGTTGTCTATTTGCAATTCACTATTTATTGAAAAAAAGGAGAAATAAATCATGAGTGAAGGCTTGCCTGAAAGCCGGGTAAACATCGATGAAATTTGTATTAATACAATCCGTGCACTTTCCATAGATGCGGTTCAAAAGGCCAATTCCGGACATCCCGGTGCACCCATGGGCCTTGCACCGGCAGCCTACGTCCTCTGGACTCGAGTTATGAAACACAATCCCGAAAACTTCGGCTGGCTCGATCGGGACCGCTTCGTGCTTTCATGCGGGCATGCCTCCATGCTCCTTTACAGCTTGCTCCATCTTTCAGGATCCGGGGTTACCCTTGATGATCTAAAAAGTTTTCGTCAGTGGGGCAGCAAAACCCCCGGTCATCCGGAATTCGGACATACTCCGGGGGTGGAGACCACAACCGGCCCTCTGGGTCAGGGATTTGCCAATGGGGTGGGCATGGCCATGGCGGAACGACATCTTGCCGCCCGATTTAACAGGGACGGACATGAGATTGTCGACCATTATACCTACGTGATGTGCGGGGACGGAGATATGATGGAAGGGATCTCCAGTGAAGCTGCATCCCTTGCCGGGCATCTGGGTCTTGGAAGATTGATCTGTATTTACGACGACAACAAAATTTCCATAGAAGGCAGTACGGATATATGCTTTACAGAAGATGTCGCTCTTCGCTTCAAGGCGTATAACTGGCATATTCTAAAAGTCGATGACGGGAATGATGTCGATGCCATTTTCCATGCGCTCCAGGCGGCCAAAGCTGAAACCCATCGGCCGTCTTTAATTGTTTTGCGAACCCATATCGCCTTTGGAAGCCCCAACAAGCAGGACACCGCCGATGCCCACGGGGCTCCGCTGGGTGAAGAAGAGGTCCGTCTAACCAAAAAATTTCTCGGAATTCCGGAAAATGTCACTTTTCACATACCCGATGAGGTGCTGGACGAATTCAAAAAATTTGTTGAAACTGGAAAAGAAGCCGAAGCCGAATGGCTGGAAAAATATCAGGCTTTTAACAAAAATTTTCCGGATATGGCAAAAAAATGGGTGGATGCCATGAGCGGCTTTTTAACCACAGGATGGGATGCGGATATACCGGACTTTTCAACTTTGGAGGGTCCCATCGCAACCCGGGCGGCATCCGGTAAAGTCCTGAATGCCATTGCCCCAAAACTTCCGACACTGATCGGTGGTTCTGCGGATTTGGCACCTTCAAACAAAACGTATATGGAATGTTCTACTGAGTTCCAAAAAGATGCCTACGACGGCCGGAATATTCGTTTTGGCGTCCGGGAACATGCCATGGGCGGGATAATGTCCGGTATGTATCTTCACAATGGTCTGCGGCCTTATGGAGGAACATTTCTTGTCTTTGCCGATTACTTGAGACCTGCCTTGCGGGTTGCCTGCATCATGAAAATACCGGTAATATATGTTTTTACCCATGACAGTGTTGCCGTCGGCGAAGACGGACCCACGCATCAGCCGGTGGAGCATCTGGCCAGTCTGCGGGCAATTCCGGGCATTACGGTGATACGCCCCGGGGATGCTTTGGAAACTGCCCAAGCCTGGCGTCAGACACTCAAGACGACAAACGGTCCGGTGGCGCTGATTCTCAGCCGCCAAAAACTCCCGGTGTTGAAACCGGATGATTCCGAATACGGTCTGGAAAAAGGAGCCTATGTTTTGGCTGATTGTGACGGCAGACCCGACATTATTCTCATCGGGACGGGATCAGAAGTTCATATTGTTCTGGAAGCCAAACAGCGTCTTGAAAAGAAAGGTATTGCCGCACGGGTCGTGAGCATGCCCAGTTGGGAGCTTTTTGAAAAGACTTCACAGGAGTACAAAAATCGTGTGCTTCCGCCGGATGTATCTGCGCGTCTGGCAGTGGAAGCCGGTTCTCCCATGGGGTGGGGGCGATATGTTGGAGACAACGGCGCCGTTATCGGCATAACACGCTTTGGCGCATCCGCACCGGGTGGAACCACCATGGAAAAATTTGGATTTACACCGGACAACGTTGTCCAAAAAGCACTGGAGCTTCTCAAAAAATAGCCCGAATTTGAGCCTGATGCAGTGATTGGGCAAAACTCGGGTTGCCTTTGATGCTATATATTGTGGTAAATTTTCCTTGACATACAAAATGCATTGGTTTATAGGGTTTTCATCAAAGATTTAATTGTGTTTGAAGTGATCTGTGGTGTTACAGATTCTCTAAGGTCACGTTAAAGGGGAGACAAATATTGCTCCACCCTTTGTATGCGCTATCATGAAAATAGCGCGGCTCTATTCTTGACAGTTCGGGCGACTCCACGCTCAAATTGGGCGAATGGCTCAACCGAACCAGACGCTGCCTTGGAATATATTCAAGGCAAATAAGGCAGGATCATTAGCGATCCTGCCTTATTTATTTGCTCCACCACTTTATTTTTGTTATTATACATTCCAAATTGAGTCAAAACTCGATTCGGAGTTATCCGTTAAACCTATTAAAATATCGTTGGACGAAATTATACCCTAACTTTCGCCAATTAGGGTTGCATCGCACAAGTTAATCAATTTTAAGGCAATACATCGAGGTGATTCATGGACCCAAAGGTTAAAGAAGCTATTTTTCGAGCGGTTGAGAAAGAGACCTTTGCACAGGCTTTGAATATGGAACTGGTAGATCTGGAACTCGGATATGCCGCGGTGGAGATGACCTATGATCCGTCGGCCATGAATAACATCTACGATCGGGCTCATGGCGGGGCCATCTTCGGCTTGATCGACGAAGCCTTTGAGGCGGCGGGGCAGACAGAAGGCACCATAGCCGTAGCCTTGAACGTGAATGTAACATACGTGTCCAGCCCGGAACCTGGAAAGCGTCTGCGTGCCGAAGCGCGCCAAGTCAGCCGGACCAAAAAAATAGCCGGTTTTGAAATCAGGGTGATGGAAAAGGATGGGGTGTTAATCGCAACATGTCAGGCCCTGGCCTATCACACCGGAAAGCCGATACCTTTTCTATAGACCACACCTTCCAACCATCCGCTCTGTGAAATGCGTGGCCAATGAAATGATGGTCCTATTTCAACGGGACGTCAAACCCTGCTTGTGAAATTTGCGGGTAACGTCCAGGAGGCAGGAAAAATGAAAATTACGGAAAACGCACTAAAAATACTGCAAAAAAGATATTTCACAAAGGGTGAAACCTGGGAGAAGCTGTGTGAGCGGGTTGTCCATAGAGTGGCAGGTGATGAAAAAAAATCCAAAGATCGTGTAAAATGGGGAAAAAAGTTTAAAGAAATCATGCTAAACCTCGATTTTTTGCCCAACAGCCCCACGTTGCGAAACTTTGGCCGGAACGAAGGCTGCGGGAGTGCATGTTTTGTTCTCCCGATGGAAGACAGTCGACGAAGCATCTTCAAAACCCTTTCCGACGCAGTGGACGTACAGGCACACGGCGGCGGGACAGGCATGAGTTTTTCGAGTCTGCGTCCCAAAGGGGATCCCATCCGTTCAACCGGGGGAACCGCTTCCGGCCCTCTCTCCTTCATGGAAATATTTGATTTTACCATCGGAGATATCATACAGCAAGGCGGTACCCGTGAGGGCGCCAACATGGGTGTATTGCGGGTGGATCATCCGGATATTGAACGCTTTGTGGCTGCTAAAACCATAGAAGGGACGCTGAAAAATTTCAATTTGTCGGTGGGGATTACAGATGCCTTTATGAAGGCTGTTAAAAATGATCAAGATTATGATCTGGTATTTGCCGGCAAAGTGTACAAGACAGTCTCGGCATCCAAGATATGGAAAACAATTATTGACGGCGCCTGGAAAAACGGAGAGCCGGGAGTTATTTTTTTAGATACTATTAACAAAAACAATCCGTTACACTCAATGGGTGAAATTGAAGCGACAAATCCGTGTGGAGAGCAGCCGCTTCTGCCGTACTGTTCGTGTAACCTTGGATCCATCAATCTTTCACAGATGATCATAGGGGATTGGGTGGAAGGAGCGGCTGAAATCCATTGGGAAAAGTTGCACAAAACAGTGAAGACGGCTGTACGGTTTCTCGACTCGGTAATCTCCGTAAATAATTATCCCATTCTGGAAATCGAAGACATGACCTTAAAGACCAGGCAGATCGGTCTGGGGATTATGGGCTTTGCCGATATGTGCATTAAACTCCACATCCGTTACGGATCGAAGGAGTCCGTCACCCTGGCAAAAGAAATCATGGCCGATATTTATAATGTGGCCAATGGGACCTCCACGGAGCTGGGCAAAGAAAAAGGTGTTGCGCCGGCCTATGAAGAATACACGCTTTTTGGCCCCAAAAGACGCAACGGCACTCTGACGACCATTGCGCCCACCGGTACCCTTTCTTTGATAGCCAATTGCTCATCAGGCTGTGAACCAAACTTCGCATTCAACTATACCAAAGCGTGTCTTCAAGGAGAAACCCTCGATATTGTCCCCGATGTTGTTCGGGAATGGCATGAAAGAAAAAAGACCGAAAATTTGCCTGAATTCTTTGTAACAACCAAAGATGTTTCCGTTGAGGAGCACATCCGGATTCAGGCGGCATTTCAGACCGGAGGCGTGGATTCAGGCGTTTCAAAGACGATCAATGCACCATACGACACGGATAAATCTGAAATTTCCGAAGCGTTTTTCAAAGCGTGGGAAATGGGGTGCAAGGGAACCACTTTTTATCGGGACGGTTCCCGGGATGTCCAGGCGCTTTACACCCAAAAGAATGGGTTGGAGATCCAAGGAGCGGATGAATTGGGCAGGGGGGAACTTAAACATCGCCCCCGGGCAACGACGGGTCCCAGCCTCAAGATGAAAACAGCCTGCGGCAAACTCTATGTGGATCCGCATTTTGACAGAGACGGTGTTGTGGAAGTCTTCATCCGGACCGTCGGCGGCGGTTGTGCTGCGAACACCAAGGCCCTTGGCATACTGCTGTCTTACTGCCTCCGGGCCGGCGTATCTTCTGAAAAAATAATCAACTCCATGAAATCGATTCATTGCCCGGCGTGCACCAAGGCGATATCTTCAGGAAAAGATGTGGAAGTCAACAGCTGTGCGGCCGGTATGGGAAAGGGGCTTGAAGTCGCTTTAGAGCATGGGGACCTGTATCGGGAAGTGGCAAAACAGATTCAAGATGCCGACAGTTATTTTAACGAAATTAATGAATCCAGAGATAACAATCCCATCTGCCCGGATTGCGGCGAAACCGCTCACCGAGCCGAAGGGTGTCTGGTATGCTCCAACATGGAGTGTGGGTGGACCCGATGCTAGAAGCTGTTTTACAACCTGCCATTCGTGGGCTCAAAATTCACCCATCGGAAGGTTTTGAAACAGCTTCTATTCTGAATTTAATTATTCAAATCCGCACCAGGTTATAATATTTTCTATGGGCTCCCGGGTACTGACCACTCTATTTGCAGGGAAATCCCAGTTGGGATAACCGATGGCAATGGAAATCATAATCCGTTTGGATTCGGATATTCCGGCAAATTCGTACAGCACCTCGGGAAATGCGATACCCTGATTGGCGATACAGGTGCCAAGACCATAATGGCGTGCGGCCAGGCAGATGTTTTGCGTTACGGCACCGATGTCGAACAGCGGCCTAGGATAGGGCAGCGATCTGTCCATATAGACAACAACAGCCGCAGGGGCATTAAAATATCGGAACCCGAGCTTCATCCATCGGTCCCTTTTCTCTTTATCCTCCCTGGATATATCCATGAGCTTAAAGATCTGTTTGGCGATTTCAATCTGACGTCTTCTGTATACGCTGTCCCGCGGCAACCCTTTGGTTTGAAGGTCGGGATGGGGGGACGCTCCTGAATTCAATTTTTCAACATTCGCCTGTCTGACAGTATTGAGAACCTTTCCGGCGATAATGGTAAATTCCCATGGCTGGCTATTTTCAGCTGAAGGGGCGCGGGTAGCTGTGTCTAAAATTTCTTTTAGAATCTGCTTCGGTACAGGATCTGCCTTAAAGTCTCTAATGCTCTTTCGCATGATTATGGCGTCTATAATATTCTCCATTCTGCCCCTTTTTTATTCGGATTCGTGTTCGCCGAAGCCTGCGGTCCGGCCATTGGCTTCTGTCTTTTCCATTGACAGGCAGGCAACTTTTATTTATAAAACAATTTACACTTAAATTGAGCGTTTCAAATTGCGCCAGTGTATCATAAATATAATCTCTTCGGCAAACTCAACAATCGCTCAACTTGGGTTACACTATAGAATCTCGTTCATTTTATTGGGCCTTCAAATTTTCAAGTATTTAACGGTCTATTTCCCCAGGTCGACACTTTTTTATAAGCTACCGCTTTTTTAAGAAAAACGGCCCTGCCATTGTAACGAAGTGCTAAATTTTATTTATTGGATCGCTGATATCCAATGCGTTCCTTATTCCCATAAAATTTATAATTAACTCAATGCGAGCCCGGATATCTTACAGGTTTACGGTTATTCTCTGATAAAATATCGGCGTAAAAATTGCCAATACTTTTTAACATAAAATTCATAATTGTTTTATGTAAAAAAAATGGGTTCGGTTTGTTAGTTCATTAATTTAACACAACTATTGAGAGGGGCTTCAAAATGTCTAAAAAATGGGTTTATCTCTTGGATGAAATTGAACAGGCCGAAGAGGATGTCGGCGGTGATTGGGATGCGGTTCGCGGTTTGCTTGGGGGTAAAGGAGCAAATCTATCGGAAATGGTGCGGATCAATGTTCCTGTGCCACCTGGGTTTACGGTTACGACCGAGGCGTGCAACACCTATCTGGCTTCGGGGGAAACCTTTCCGAAAGGAATGAGAGATCAAATGCTCGACGCCTTGAAAGCTATAGAGGAAACCACCGGGAAAAAATTTGGTGACCGGAAAAATCCACTTTTGATTTCATGCCGCAGTGGTGCCAAATTCTCCATGCCGGGGATGATGGATACTGTGCTCAATATCGGATTGAACGATAAAACAGCAGAAGGGATGACTGAACTGACCGGCGATGAACGATTTGTATTCGACTCTTATCGACGCCTGGTGCAGATGTTCGGCAATGTGGTCATGGGTGCGCCGGATGAGGTTTTTGAGGAGGTTATCACCGAAGCCCGTGTAAAAGCAGGCGTTGAAACAGATGCCGAACTGTCTGCCGATGATTGGAAGGCGATGGTGGAAAAATTCAAGGTGATTTTCAAACAATACGCGGGTCGATATTTTCCGACCGATCCATTTGAACAGCTGTTTATGGCCACAGAAGCTGTTTTCAGGAGCTGGAACGGGAAACGGGCCATCGATTACCGAAATGCCGCAAGGATTTCCCATGATCTGGGTACTGCAGTGACGGTTCAGGCCATGGTTTTCGGGAATATGGGAAATGACAGCGCAACGGGTGTTGCCATGACCCGGGATGGCTCCACAGGAGAAAATAAAATTGAAGGCGATTATCTGATCAACGCACAGGGTGAGGATGTGGTTGCCGGGACCCGTTTAACCAATGAGATCTCCCAATTAAAAGTGGAGATGCCCGAGGCCTATGGTGAATTTGAAAAAATCTGCAAACAACTGGATACGCATTGTCGTGATATGCAGGACGTTGAGTTTACCATTGAAAAGGGCAAATTCTGGATGCTGCAGACCCGGGACGGCAAACGTACGGCCCAGGCCGCGGTTCGGATTGCTGTTGAAATGGTCGAAGAAGGCTTGATCTCTAAAGAAGATGCGGTTATGCGCGTAACTCCCGAGCAGGTCGACTTCTTCCTGCATCCGCAGTTTGACCGGGAGGCAGTAAAAGAACTCAAAGCCAGAGGAGACATGCTGGCCAGAGGTCTTAACGTTTCACCCGGAGCGGCCTTTGGAGTGGTCGCCCTGGACGCTGATCTTGCGGAGTTGTGGGCCAAGGAAGAGGGTAAGGAAGTGATCATGGTACGGCCGGAAACCCGGCCGGACGACGTACACGGGATGTTGGCTGCCCGGGGAATCCTTACAAGCCGTGGTGGTCGTACCAGCCATGCCGCTCTAGTTGCCCGCCAGTTCGGAAAACCGGCGGTGGTCGGTGTTTCCGAACTTAAAATTGATATGGTCAAGCGGCAGATGAGCGTGAAGGACAAAGTTATCAAGGAAGGGGACTGGATTTCCATTGACGGCAATGCCGGTGAACTTTATGCCGGAAAAGTAAAGACCATGGTGCCGGACATAAAAGATCAGTGGCTGATGAAGCTGCTCTCTTGGGCGGATGAGTTTCGCAAACTCGGGGTATGGACGAATGCAGATTATCCAGCCGATGCCCAGCGCGCGCTGGACTACGGCGCGGAAGGCATCGGATTGTGTCGCACCGAGCACATGTTTTTCGAGGCAGAACGCCTCCCTTTTGTACAGAAGATGATTATGACCGACCTGCCGAGCGAACGGCGTGAAGCTCTCGACGCACTGCTGCCCTTTCAGCGGGAAGACTTTGCAGGCCTTTTCCGGGTCATGGACGGACTTCCGGTGATTATTCGTTTGATCGATCCTCCGCTGCACGAATTTCTTCCCAATCACATCGACCTTTTGAGGGATCTGTCGGATCTTAAGATTCGTCTGAAGGATGCCGGCACCCTTGAAGATATTGATCGGCTGCTGGGCCAGATCGAAAAAGAAGAACACATTCTCAAACGGGTGGAAAGTCTGCACGAGTCTAATCCAATGCTGGGACTTCGGGGCGTACGACTGGGCATTCACATTCCGGAACTGACCACCATGCAGGTTCGAGCAATCTTCGAAGCTGCTTGCATGGTGGCCAAAGAAGGCATCGATGTACATCCTAAGATAATGATCCCATTAACCTGCCATGTGAACGAACTGAAGGTTCAGCAGGCGATTCTTGAGGATGAGGCTAAAAATGTTATGAAAGAACAAGGCATTGAGCCGGATTATAAGTTCGGAACCATGATCGAAATACCCCGTGCCGCACTGATAACAGATCAGATTGCGGAATATGCAGAGTTCATATCATTTGGGACCAATGATCTGACCCAGACAACCTTCGGGATATCCAGAGACGATGCCGAGTCAGGTTTTTTAATTGAATATATGGAAAAAGAAATTCTTCCGGAAAATCCTTTTGCCGTTATCGACCGGGATGGTGTGGGCGTGCTGATGGAAATGTCGGTCCAAAAGGGACGTTCCGTAAGACCCGATTTAGAATGCGGAATCTGCGGCGAACACGGTGGAGATCCCGAATCTATTCAGTTGTGTCATGAACTGGGGCTGACGTATGTGTCGTGCTCTCCATTCCGCATACCGGTTGCACGCCTTGCTGCCGCCCATGCCGCGTTGAGGGATAAGAAATCCGGGAAATAGCCGGAATCGAAGCAATGATAATCATGAAAGCGCGAAATAACATTTTTAATTCGTGCTTTCGTGATGGAGGGCTTGTATCATGGCACTTTTTATGGTTCAACACGGCAAGAGTTTGTCAAAGGACAAAGACCCAAACAAAGGCCTTTCTAAAGAAGGAACTGCTGAGACAGAGCGTATTGCCGAAGTAGCCGGAGGATATCAGATTCCGGTGTCGCGTATTGTGCATAGTGGAAAAACCAGGGCGCTCCAGACGGCTGAAATTTTTGGAAGAGCCTTGAAACCGACCCAGGGTCTCGAAGAACGGAGCGGATTAAACCCGATGGATGATGTCACCGTCTTTGCCGCTACGGTGGACAGCCCGGAAAACGTAATGTTTGTGGGTCATTTACCCTTTATGGAAAGGCTGACCGCTTATCTTGTCACGGGATCCATGGAAAGGCCGGTATTTAAATTTCAAAACAGCGGCGTCGTGTGCCTGGACAAGGCCCCTGACGCCACGTCTTGGGTGATCAAATGGACGCTTATGCCCCATATCGGTTGAGGATCGGGCTGAATTTCTGACAAATTCTATTCCAAAGGGGTGTCAACCGGGTTGAAAACCTCAAATTGATCGGTTGCGTAATATTTTATCGGGTTCCCCCCATCATCAACAACGTTAATGTTCACAAGATCACCGGCGCTGATATCCGGCGTATCGGATTTTTTAGATTCAGAGAGTTTCCACGCCATTCTCCATATGGCGACCTGTGATAACCATGGATTTTCATCCATATCCGGGAAATAATCCGTTATAATTTCAGAATCAACCTTCCGTTGAAAGCGGACCCGAAATCCTTTGTGTTTTTTCACCCAACCCGCGTCAATGATTTTGTATGCTTCGGCACTCTTCATTTATATCTCCTTAAAAGGGCGTTCGGTGTTCTCTCTGGAATAATGTACCTGAAGTTGCGGTATGGCCAAGACGATTCCGTCCAGGTCGAAGCGCAGTTTAGCCTTTTCGAGCAGTTCCCGCGTAACGACAAATGCTTTTACGTTCTCCACCCAACCCCGCCCCTGCAACTCCATATAGCCTTTTTCAAGGCTCATTAAGTATACAACCGGTCGCGGTTTGGACAACACCCTTGGGTCCTCGATCATTATTGCTTCCAAAACCTGCTTGGCCTTCATGAGGTCTTGGTCGTACTTGATATTTATTTTCAATGAAAATCTTCTATTGGGTGTAAAATGATAATTGATAATGTCATCATTGAGGATCTTCCGGTTGGGGACAAATACTGTTTTGCCGTCAAAAGTTCGCAGCCGTGTGTTCAACACGGTGGTGGCCTCAACTTTTCCCAGAAGATCTCCGGCTTTAACCGTGTTGCCGACCTTGAAAGGGAGCGTCGGAATGAGCGGGCGGAATACGGCGATGACGCCGGCAGTAGTTAGGGTGATAATTGTTAATATTTGAAAAACAGGTCTGGAAGGCAACCCTATCTCAACAGCGGCCATGATTGCCACCATGGAGAGAATTATAATGCAAACGATATTGCGAATGACGGATGCCCGGGCTTGGCTCAGGGGCAAATTGCTAAGCCCTCGCTTTAATGCCTGGTTTATCCATTTGACTACAATGAGTCCGACGACCACAAGGGCTAATGCGATTATAATATCTCGCCCATGTTGCGCCATTAGGTCCCCAATTTCTTTAATTTTACCGATTTCACTCCCCACGTCCATTTTTTTCTCCGGCTTGAAATAAAATGTTGAATTAGGAAAAAATGCCGCTTTCCACGTAAACTATCATTGTATCCTCATAACCCCATACGCTGCAAGGGCTTGCATGGGATTTTCCTGGACGGTCTCCGGACCACGGTTTGATTTTTTAGCGGGCCTGCTTGGATGCCAAGGTTTTGATTCATCCCTGGGAATGAAAATTTGGAAGTAAGCCGGCTGCCGACAATGTTTTGCCTTTGAAGCGCCCGGTGTCATAAAACCCGGTGTCGTTTATTTTCCCCGTGCAGCCTTGTCCACGCTTTCACGCAGTTCTTTTGAGCCATGGTTGCTGACAGAACGCTTCACAAGAATGTCCACAGGCGTCACTGCTTTTCCATAGTAGGCGGTGTTCCATTTGTCCTTCGTCGAGATGACAGCGCCGTCCAGGGCAAGCCCGGCAAAAGCGCCTTTGGATCGCGAAAAGGAAAATATGTCGGCCACCACATTCGATTTGGCACCTCCGCCCACAGGCCCAACGGCAATAGATGTATCACCCCCGAGCTTGAAAGAAGATGTGAGCAACTTGTCCACTGCTTTTTGGGTCCTCACTATCATGATCACTTCTGCGGCCTCACCCCCGAACTGGAGTCCAAAGCTTACGGAGCCTAAGGTGTAAAACGCCGGTTGGCTCCATTGCCCTGTTTTCGCGTTTTTGACAATGAGCACGCCGCTGCCCCCGGACCCGCCCACAAAAAAGCCGGCCTTTAGCATGCTCGGTACGATCAAGAGACCTTTGGCCTCGCGGAGGTGATCTTTTAAATAGGCCATGTTTGAATCCGCCATGAAGCTTTGGAAAGTTGCGTGCGCCTTATCCACAAGCCCCTGCTGATCAACAGGCTCGGCCGCTATTGACGGCATGGAAAATCCGACAATCAACATGCTGATAATAACCGCGGACAGAATGTTTGGGAATCTGTGACGTGTTTTTTTCATTGCCTTGCCTCCTTATGTAAAATATAGGTTAATCGTTGAAGCTGGAGTTGTTCTACAGCCCAGTTCAGCGCTTTTCGGATCGTCAGAGCGAGTATTTTTGGGTAAAAACCGTGATGTCCAACTCATCCGCATGGCAGGCGATCAGAGGTTCGGATTCTGACCCGGCGGATTCGAGATTCATATCCAAATCCTTATTATAAACCGACATTTTTTGCAACCGGAATATCTTTTTCATTTAGGGTGTTAGCAAGTTCTTTTCAATATGTTCCAGCAGGTCATACCCGATACGATTGTCGGGATGTTTCGCAACCATCTGTTTTGCAATCCCTTTGGCTTTATGCAGTTTGCCCCTTTTTAAATAGTAATCAGCAAGGGCATAGAGATAATCCATGTTGTCCGAATCCAGCTCCAGTGCTCTGAGTAAGGCTGCTTCGGCTTTTTCATCTTGCTGAAGGTACTGTGAAAGCAACCCGAGATTGTAGTGAACCCGGGGGCGCCCCGGCATACCCTCTGCCGCCTTTTCAAGGTAGGTGGCCGCTTGGTCGTATTTCTTCATTTCTGTCAGCAGAAGTCCCAGTGAATACGCAATTTCGTGCATCTCCGGATGCTCTGTTGTTACTTCGCGCAGCAATACTTCCGCCTTGTCATGTTCTCCCTTTTGATTGTAGAGCATCGCCAGGTTGACTTTGGCCGGGTAAAATAAGTTGTCGATCTTTATGGCTGCCCGGTAGTTTTGGATGGCTTCCTCCGGTTGATTAAGGGCGGCATATAGATTTGCCAGGTTGTAACGCCCAAAGGCAAAATCGGCGGAGTATTCCATGGATGCTTCAAACTCCATTAGAGCGGTCTGAAGAACCTTGATCTGCTCCGGGTTCAGGTGTTCGGAAGGTTCTGGGGCCAGTACTCGGGCAGCCTCGATGCGTACGGCTTTGACAGGGTCATAGAGTAGCTGTGCAATGAGCTCATCTTGGGCTTTTTGATCGGACATACGAAGACTCACCACCGCCGTTCGACGAAGCAGGGCCTCATCTTCCATCAATGCGAGTTTCATAACCTGCTCGGTGTCCTCACCGGGGTAGTCGGATAAAAGTGAAAGGGCCGTGGCTCTGACCATCACTGGGTAGAGGGGATCCCCGGCTAATCGGATAAGGTCCTTCAGAGCCTCGGGCCGTCTTTTGCGGCCGGCGGCGATCACCGTACCGTAATGCATTCTGCGGCCCGGTCCGTACCATTGGGTGATGGTTTCGTCGGACCACCGAGAAGTTTTGTCCGTGTGGCAACGGGTGCAGGGATCGGGGGTGCCGATCTTGTTGCTGAGATCGGGGCGGGGAATCCGAAAACTGTGGTCCGGCCGATAATCAATGCCCATGTAGTTTCGGCCCGGCATATGACACTGGACGCATTCGGCGCCGGTGCCGACCTGGAACAGCACTTCGCCTTCCGATGATCGGATGGGTTCCCCTTTTTCGCCCTTCTTCTTGTGAAAATGATGCGTTTTTGTATCGTACTCCTGGACCCTGTGACATTGAAAACAAAGGTCGTTGCCCGCTTTTACCAGTTTGAGACTGTGGACTTCATGGCAGTCGTTGCATCGTACATCGCGATGATACATCTTGCTCTGGGTGAATGATCCGTAGACATAGACCTCTTCCAAGATTTGACCGTCGGCAAAGTACAGAGTTTCGGTGAGCAGGCTGGGCAGCAGGCTGTCCAGCAGGTCGGGTTCGGCGTGGGTGTAATCCCCCAGAGCCGCCCGTCTGGAATGACATGGGGCACACAGCTCCACCAGCTTGCGGGAACTGATCCCGGAGGTTTTCACCGTCAGTTTAAAGTTTTCCGCTCCAGGCCGTGCCATATCCGGCATCTGGGCCCATTCTACATGTTGGGAACCCGGTCCGTGACAGCTTTCGCAACCCACATCGATATCCGACCATGTTGTCCGATAGGTATCGGTTTTTAGATCGTAGTTCTTTTTAAGATTGGTGGAATGACACTCGGCACACATACCATTCCAGTTCTGGCCGGCGTTGGTCCAGAACAGCCAGTCCGCCGGATCGACAGGTGCCTTCGGATTGAGGTGATACCATTTTTTCTCTTTCACATTCCAGGCTATGGGCAGACATTGCAGACGGCCGTTTGGAAATGGAATGAGATATTGTTGAAGGGGATACCAGCCGAAAGTATAGGTGATTTCAAAATCACCCATCTTGCCCCCCGGCCCCCGGGTATGAACAAAAAACCGGCCGTTTTTGCGATAAAACCGCGACCTAATCCCATGAAGTTCAAAAACAGCGTTGTTAAAATTACCCAGGACGGTATTTTTATCGGCCACTTCCATCGCATGATCATGGTGGGAGTTTTGCCAGGTGTCATACTCTTTCTTGTGGCAGTCCACACAATTTTTACTGCCTACGAATGTTGCCGTCGGCCCCCATCCTGTTTGGTGTTGTGGTATTTGGCCATACTCCACTTTCAGATAATATGCCGGAATAGACAGCGTGATGACAATGGTTGCGATAAATCCGGTTAGTTTCCAGTTTTTCATTTCTAATCAGACGCTTTTAGGGGTAGATAACATGCTCTGGGCGAAATTCAGCCCGTTTGATCTTTTTGCCGGTATCCACTTTCACGACCCTGTTTTCGATAAAGACATGATATATGTCGAGGGCCCGGGGGGCCGGAGGGCTGACCACCGCTCCCCGAATGTCGAATGTCGAAGAATGGCAGGGGCACACGAACTTTTTTTCCTTGGATACCCAGGGCACCGTACAGCCGAGATGGGTGCATTTTCGGGATAAGGCCAGAAACCCTCCGTCTTCCAACCGGACAAGATAAAACTTGCCTCTGATAAATGCCGTCACAGAATCGAGGGGGAATTTTTCCGCCGGACCGGCTTCGATAACCGTCTTATAATCGTCGGCTATTACCCGCCTTTTACCGGGAAAAAGAAATGCGGTTACCACGCCGATACACTCTATGAGTGCCACAAAACCCAGCCCGTACCAAAGTTTTACGATAAATGATCGGCGAGATCCCTCGGATAGGGCATGTTGTTTTTCTTTTTTTTCAGGCATAACGACCTTTGGATCCAGCTAAAACGGCAGCATCAATTTCATCCCGGGGCCTCTGAACCATATTCCGGTTGCCGTCAATATGAGAAATGCGACTAAAAAAAGAACGAAAAGGGCCTGGATGGCTTCGTTGTTCCCAGCATCATGCTTGCGTTTTATCAGCACGTAAAATCCGGTGCTGCCGGCGAGAATTATTGCAAACGGAATCAAACCGTTGCTGATCAACGGCGGAACGTAGTCCGCCCAAGTGGAAAAATCGATGAAATACTCATCTGCTAAAATTCCTGCCGGCGTCGCAACAGTTGCCGTCAATGCCGCAACAGCAGCCATCTTCCGTCCCGTTAATGAAGCAAACCATACACCTGCCGGGTCGTTCTTATAATCGATATAAGGAAGACTGAGTAATGCGGTCATCATCAGAACCGGTATTAAAAAGAGCGCAATGAGTGGATGAAAATGCATGAGCATCTCTTGAATGCCCATGAAGTACCATGGCGCTTTCGTGGGATTGGGACTCAGCCCGGGATTGGCCTGGCTTTCCAAGGGTGCGTTAAAAAGCACTGAAAAGACAAGAATGAAAGCGATCAGAACCAGGGCTACCACCACTTCCCGGAGGATGAGGTTCGGAATTGCAGGAACGGACTCCCCCCGGGTTCCCTTAATCTCCCCCGGTGTGCGGGGAATGACGAGACCCCCTGCCTTTCGCACACGCCAGAAGTGTAAGGGCATGAGCATGATGACAAGTGCCGGGAGGATGGCCGTGTGGATGGCGTAGAAATTGGACAGGGTTGCCGGCCCGACTGCAGATCCACCCTGTATGAGTTTCTGCAGCCAAAGTCCCACTCCGGGGAATATATTCCAGCATGCCGCCGCAGATGGTGACGGCCCAGAAAGCGAGTTGGTCCCAGGGCAACAGATATCCGGTGAAATTTGAGAGAAGAACGCAAAAAAACAGACCCAACCCGATGACCCAGTTGAACTGGCGTGGCGGGTGGAAGGCCCCTGTGAAATAGACCCTAAGAAAATGCAGAAAGACAACGATCAAAAGAAGGTTGGCGCTCCAATGGTGGATGTTTCGGATCAGCTGCCCAAAAAGAACATCCCGTTGGAGGAAAAGGATGGAATCATAGGCTTTGCCCGGAAACGGTTCATAAATGAATTTGAGCAACACGCCCGTACCAATCAGCAGGAATATCAGTACGACAGCCATACCCCCGAGACCCCAAGAGAGCGTCAATTGGAGGGTTCGATCCGGCACGGTCCGGGGCCGAAAGTGCAGGATCAGGCTGTTGAAAAACCTTCTATAGCCCCCTGGATCCTTCACTGGGCGCTGTGTACCCGGAAAAACGGAGTAACGGATGCGCTGAAAGAAGGATAATTTTTTCGGTGCCGCCTCAGGCTGTGTCATGGTTTAATTTTGTCAAGTCAGGTATTATTTGAAAGCAGATCTCTTTGCAAAAGGATCAAGCCAACGAATGGGAGGTTTTGAAATGGCTTAAAGAGACAGCCTCGTAATCGATAAAAGCCATTTTGCACAGCATGCTTGTATCATTATTAATTCCAAGCTTCAAGACTTAAGCAATGATTATCTTTGTGACAAACGTTGTCGATAGATTTTAAAAAAAAGACAAAATAATAGAAAATATGTACGTGTTCACGGGGTTTGCTTTCCCGGGTAACGATATTGGGGAGTGACTTTGTTATTTCAATGAACTTAGCAGTGGGAGGGCGCGGCTTCCGCTCAATTAGGATAAAAATCTTCTATTGAAATTATTCCGGGTTCGATTTATTATCCTTGGGTTGTTAGCTTTCCTCTCATATAAAGGCGGACCGTAATGCACAATACCATGGATTCTAAATGTCGGTTTTTGAGCCATTGCAGGATTGTCGGTGCATACTCACGTATTCTTTTGCTAATTGTATGTTTGACAGCTTGTGCAACGAACAAGCTTAATGAAATTAATTTAATGCCTGCACCGGACGTCTATGAAAAAGGCATCGTCGATCCTTTCACTGACACCCATCCCATCGAGAATATTCCTTATGAAGGGATCCTGTACGTTACGGATCGGGCTCCGGCCGGCGCAGACAACCATTTTTACAAGGACAAAAGGGGCCATCTGCTCCGTCTTGGCGTTGCAAAGATTAAGGTTGGGAAAGAAGGCATCACCTGGGAGGAAGCACGGCGTGTTTCTTTGCTGAAGAACCGCACAGATAAATATCCCATAAAAGTAACAGGCGTTGAAGAATTCGGCATTCTGGACCGCAGCTATTCGGTTTTCACGGATCCGGGTTTAATGGAAAAGTCTCCCCATCAGCCGGCGGAACGTTTTGCTCAACTGGTCAATGAAAAATTAAAGCAATCACAAAAAAAGGAAGTCTACATCTACGTCCACGGATATAAGGTCGTTTTCGAAAATCCCATTTTGGTCGCCACGGAACTATGGCACTTTCTGGGCTATGAGGGCGTGTTTATTGCCTATGCTTGGCCGTCGACCCCCAAGGCGACGGCATACGTATCGGATTTGGAAACCGCTGCCCTTTCCTCGCATAATCTGCGTATTTTTTTGGAATACCTCGCCCAGGAAACCAATGTCGAGCAGATCCATGTAATTGGATATAGTGCCGGAACGCGGGTGGTGATCAATGCATTGGCTCAACTCGCACTATTGCACTCAGACCAGGACAAGGCCTCCATTCAACGAAAGCTTCGAATCGGCCATGTGTTGCTGACGGCCAGCGATTTCGACCGTCAGCTTTTCGGCGTTCATCTGGTTGATGGACTATTAAAGGTATCCCCGGACCCTTACTATTTACATGTCGGAATCCGATAAAGCGCTTGGTTTTTCCAGATGGCTCTTTGCCCAAGAGCGGCTGGGACAGATGTGGAAAGATCGCAAGTTGCCGGATATTTTGGTGGAATATCTGCGAAAACATCGAGAACTCATTGTTATTGACGTTACGAATGCCCAATCGGCGGCCGGCGGCAACGGGCATGCCTATTTTCGCAAGAGCCCATGGGTCAGCAGTGACGTCCTTATGACATTGATGCACAATCTAAGGCCGGATGAGCGCGGGTTGGTTCAGTCTGCGGATATTCCGGTCTGGACCTTTCCTCCTGACTATATCCGGTTGCTGAGAGCTGCTTTGATCAAGGCCGGCCCTGGACCTTCAGAAAATCTTCAATGATGGACCGGTGTCGATTAAAGGCATCATGGATAATTGGTGTCTGGACGAAAAGACCCGTTCAGACAAAACCCGAAAGGATAAACAGAGGTATCGGTGATGATGGATGCTAAGGGTTTTAACGACATTTTTACGCCGGGTGTTTTGAAAAAGCTGTTTCCGGAAGACCGTTCAGACCGGTTCTTTGATGCCCTTTACGGAGATGCGGCCGAGGGGGCTTACGATATCCGTCTTGAATTCAAAAACCACCGGGAAAACCGGCTTGAGTTTGAGCTGTTTCTGATCCAGCGGCACGGACAATGTATTAGCTGCAGTCTTACGTATGGATTGCCGGAAGTTTTTTCCCGCCATCCGGTCATCAGTATAAAGGGTTTGGTTCAGGAAATCGAAGTTTTGCTCGACGGTCGAGCCAGATGTGTTGACTGGCAACTCGGTGCTACCAGAGAAATTTCAAGCGACACCCATGTGGTCCCGCTGGTTATTATTCTGGACAACTAACGGGACTTTTGCAAAACACCCTTTTATGCCCATCAAACTCATCAACTCTTTTGGAGATGCCCCGATGGATACTTAACATCACCGATGCCGTTGTTCCAGATCAAGGAGGGCCTGCTTTACTCCGATACCTCCGCCAAACCCGGTCAGTGTGCCGTTGCTGCCCACGACCCGGTGGCATGGAATTATAATGGGAATCGGATTCCGGGCATTTGCCTGTCCTACCGCCCGGCTCGCAAAAGGATTCCCAATTTTTTCAGCTATTTTACCATAGGAGGCCGTCCCTCCGTAAGGAATCTGCCGAAGTGCCGCCAGCACCTTTTTTTGAAATGGTGTGACGTCCAGACATAGGTTCAGGGAGAAAATTTTCAATTTTCCGGCAAAATAGGCTTCAAGCTGGTGTACAGCCTCTTCAAGGGGCTTACGGGCTTTGATCCAACGGGATTCCGGCAAATCGGATCTTTTCCCTTTTGGAAAGCGGATTAGACTCAATCCCGCATCGTCTCCGGCCACCAAAAGCCTGCCCACAGGACTATCCATATATCGATAATACGTCATTTTAAAACCGCCTTTGTAAATAAAAATGGTTAATTTCAGGGGTCGGGGTGTTTTTATTTGTTAAATCGCTCCATGTATAATGCTTTTTTCAAACCGGGTAAACTCGTGGTTAAAATTTTCGCTTCCTTTTGTTAGGAAAGAGCCTTATCCGAAATTGACTTTCGCCGGAACGTCCCTGTGTAGGATCTGTTCTTTTCAGTAAAGCTTTCTTGTGCCTTTTGTCAAATAATGTGAAAAATTTTTAATAAATGACTTGACCTGTACTTTTAAAGGGTGTTAATAGTAATCATTCTTAATAAGGGGTCTATATTCCACCACTATCGCTAAAATTACACTAAAAACAATCTTTTTTGTATTAATAAATAATACCGGAAGGAGGAATCTCTAATGGCAGAAGAGAAAAAGCTAAAGAAAGTTACAAAGCCAAAGAAGCTGGCGGATCCGATAGCAGCCTCAATTGATCCTGCAACTAAGGAGATGATCGCGCGGGCCCAGAAGCTGGATATCGAAACGGTCTTTTGACCGGGCCGTAACCATGAAGCCCTGTAACATCGGGCATGCAGGGCACCTGCTGTAAAATTTGTGCCATGGGGCCGTGCCGTCTGCCTCTGCCCAAGGCGGGGATCGAAGGCGAGGATACCCGGAAAGGGTTGTGCGGCGCCACCGCCAATACTATTGCGGCTAGAAATTTTGCCCGGATGGTGGCTGCCGGTACCGCGGCCCATTCCGATCACGGCGCGCAGTGTGGCTGAGGTATTTTTGTCGGTTGCCCGGAAAGAAACCAAAGATTATACCATCAAATCTCCCGAACGACTGATCCAAATTGCGCCTACTTTGGTGTGGCCACTACGGTTGAGGTCGACGGCGAACAGCAGGACCGCGATTTTGATGAAATCGCCCTTGAAGTGGCTGAAAAAGGCTTTGGCCGAATGGGGCAAGCCCGAAGGCGAACTGGCCTATCTGAAGCGGGCCCCGGCGCCTCTTTATGAGCGCTGGAAGAAAGCTGGGGGTACTGCCCAGGAATATCGACCGGGAATTGTACGGAGATCATGCACCGTACCACCATGGGGGTTGACCAGGATTACAAAAATATTGTCAAGCAGTGCACACGGTGCTCCTTAGCAGACGGCTGGGGCGGTGCCATGATTGCCACCGACCTTCAGGATGTCATGTTTGGAGCCCCTTCTCCATTGCAGTCGGAAGCCAATCTTGGGATCATGAAGGAAGACCATGTCAACATCATCATTCACGGACATGAGCCTGTTCTCTCCGAAATGATCGTGGCCGCCGCCCAATCCAAAGAGATGATCGATTATGCAATTTCAAAAGGCGCTAAAGGGATTCAGCTGGGCGGAATATGCTGTACCGGCAACGAAATGTTGCAGCGCCACGGAGTTCCACCTGCAGGGAACTATCTGCAACAGGAACTTGCCATTGTGACCGGTGCTTGTGACGCCATGGTGGTCGACGTGCAATGTGTGTTCCAAAACCTGGCCAATGTGGCCAAGTGCTTTCACACAAAGCTGATCACCACCCACCCCATTGCCAAGATGGAGCAGGACAACGTGATTCACATCGAGTTTGACGAGCATCATGCCATGGAAGACGCCAAACGGATCGTAACCATGGCCATCGACAACTTCCAGAATCGTGACGCCGATATTATGATCCCGAACCATAAGGCCGTGCAGATCGCCGGTTTTGGCGTGGAGTCCATAGAGTATCACCTGGGCGGAACTTTCCGCGGATCCTATTACACCTTAAACGACAATATCATCAACGGCCGCATCCGTGGTATAGCCGGCGTGGTGGGCTGCAACAACGCCCGGGTCATGCACAATGAGGCACATGTCACGATTGTCAAGGAACTGATCAAGAATGACGTGCTGGTACTGACCACGGGATGCAGCGGCATAACTTTGGCGATGCACGGACTTTTAACGCCGGAAACGGCTCAGGTTTTCTGTGGACCGGGGTCTGGCTGAAGTGTGTGAAACCGTGGGTATCCCGCCGGTCCTGCACATGGGCTCTTGTGTAGATAACACCCGCATCCTGCTAGCGGCCACCGAGGTGGTCAAAGCCGGCGGGCTTGGAAATGACATCTGCGAGGCGCCTCTTGCCGGCAGTGCGCCGGAATGGATGAGTGAAAAGGCCATCGCCATTGGACAGTATGTGGTTGCATCCGGCATATACACGGTCTTTGGGTATCATATGCCTTTGGACGGCGCGCCGCAGTTCAAGGATTATCTGTACAAAGAGCTTGAAAACATTTACGGCGCCATGTGGGACTGTGAGCCTGATCCTGTGAAACATGCTCATAAGATGATCGCCCATATCGACAAAAAGCGCAAAGCCCTGGGCATCGACAAGGCCAGGGACAGAGTCCTCATGGATATGGATGATCGTCAGGCTTTTGAAGGTTAAAAAATATGAAAATACAAGAGATAACTGAAAAATTCGGAAATTTAGAGATTTTTGAAAAACGATGCATCAACGATGAATATGCCGAGATTGTTATTTATTCTGAACAGTTGGATCACTGCAGTAAAATTTTAGAAGATTTTTTAGGGCCTGCCGTAAAGCCATCCGGATTGGAGCCGTCAAAAAATCATAAAAAGGTTGCAGATGAGTTTGGAGGCATCTTAAAAAATCAGATATTGTTTCAAAAAGATTACGATAATATTATGGTTATTGCGATGTTTTGGCCCTGGGGAAACGGGAAGCAGGTAACATTAAAGATTGTGGCAAGAAGAAAAAAATAATCGATAACAAGAATGATGTTTTGGACAATAAAATAAAACGCGAAATGGCAAATACGGAACATTTGACCGGGCCGCACAAATTTGAAATGGAAAGCTGGATTAGTTGTGCACCGTTCGAGAGACTGCTAAATATGAAAATTGTCGAGGCCAGCGCGGGCCGGGCAACGTTGACCATGCCTTTCTTTGTCGATTTTGCCCAAGGTGGCGGGCTAATGCACGGCGGTGCTTTGGTGAGTTTAGCGGATACCGCGGTTGTCATGGCCATCAAGAGCATAATCGATCCTCAGACTCATTTTGCCACGGTTTCTTTGGAAACGAAGTTTCTCTATCCGGTCAAACAAGGCATTGTTACTGCCCGAGCAAGGGTTGCGAATAAAAAAGAAAGGATATTACAAGGTCAGGCGACAGTTTATAATGAAGAGGAAAGACCCGTGCTGGAGTTCACTTCAACTTTTAAAATGGCAAAAGACAAAAAAATCAAAAATATTGCTTTTCAAGATGCGCTGGGTTCTGAATCAATCGGCTGAAGCAGCTTGGGTATGGTTATAGATTGACGGGGAATCGAATCTGCCGGATGATTTTTCTACAATCAAAAAGGGGGGACGTAAAATGAAAGATGATTGGGCTGAAAAACTGTCTTGTGCCACACATTGTTACCGGTGCGAGCATAAATTAGATCCAAAGGATCTGAGAATTCTTTCTGTTTATGATCATCAGGCAATATGTATGGCATGCAAAAATGATGAACAAGAGCAACTGGATTACGAAAAAGTTTCCAGACAGACCATAGGACAGTGTATGATTGATACGGAACTACAATATGGGGACCCCGAGGGCTATTGTTTTCACCACTTTTATCCGTTCAAATGTTGATATGTTAAGAACATGATCGATTCATTCTCAAAATAACAACAAAACAAACAGACACCGTAACGTCTACGAATCGCTGGCTTTTTTCAGGTCTACGGGAATCGTAGTCACGGGAATCGAAGAATTTTTCAACACCTTTTCAGTGACGCTTCCAAAGCGAAAATGCCCCTTTTCTCCATGGCTTGCCATAACGACCAGGTCAATCTTTTCTTTGTCGATAAGCTTCAAAATTTCTTGGGCCGGATCTCCGATGGCAATATGCTTTATGTACAGCGGGCACCCTTCCAGATACTTTCCGCAAATCTGATTGAGACGTTTTTCGGCAGACTTGTTCGACCATTGCATTAGTTTGTCGATGTGGGTTCTGTCAAATTCTCCATACCATGATTCATGATGTGCAATGTCTTCGATAACGTAAAGCACGTGAATTTCCGCACCGTATTGCATGGTCATGGATGTAATATAAGGCAAAGCTTTTTTTGCGCTGCTTGAAAAATCCGTTGGCCACAGAACTTTTTTAACCTTTATCCCAGTCTCGTCTGTCTCCATGATAAGCCTCCTCTGTAAAAAATTACCTGGGAACGATTTAAAACACACACCTTTCATCTACAGTAACCACTATGGGGCTGTTGTAAAGTCTTGTGAAATCATGAGCGCGGCCCATGGAATATATCAAAAAATTTGTGAAACATTATAAATTTGACTCAGTCATAATCTGCATTATGTTGAATTCATAAATAAGATTTTTTGATCCATTCCAAAAAAGGAGTGCTGAATTATGTATGATAAAAATGAGTTGTGTAAAAAAATCATAGAATTATATCCGGATATCGGAGAATGTGGAATCGATGTAAACGTTGGCTATGACGAAGAGCAACAACGGTGGGTCGTAGACCTTAAAAAGGATCACCTTGAGCTGAAAACGTTTCTCGAAGACGGTGACGCTGAATTGTGTATGGAAAACAAGCAATGTGTCAGTTTCGGGATTGAGATTGCGCAGCTCAGAGATAACATAAAATTATTATAGTGACGGATTTTGTCTACAGCAGGGGGATAATTCGTTCAATATGGGTTTCGATGATGCTGAATATTTTCTGATATTTTTTGTATGACCCCCCCATGGGATCTACAATGGTGCTTTTGCGGGTTCCCTTCCCCGGCCAGGCGCCAAGAAGAAAAACTTTTTTGCGAAGCCAGGGAAAAAAAGTATTTATGAATTTTTTATGGACAGGTTCCATGCATAGAATCAGGTCCGCCTTTTGCAACTCCTCTCCTACCGGAGATTGCGCCCTGTGAGATGAAATGTCAAAACCATTTTCTTTACAGACCTTTTGAGCATATTCGGTTGCCGGAATATCATTCAATCCGTGAATGCCCATGGATGAAACCTTAAGGTCGTTACGGCCCAATTCGCTCCATTTATGTCGCATAAAACCTTCTGCCATAGGGCTCCGGCATATGTTCCCAGTACAGATAAAAACAATGTTTAACATAATTCAATGTCTCTAAAGTTCTACAACTTTTCGAATTTAATATGCTTCTAATGAAACTTTGTTCGTACCACCAGTATGGAAGAATGGAATGCTGGAATATTGGGAATAAGGGCGGAAATAAATATAAATTGTTTAAAATTCCTCAAACCCATCATTCCATTACTCCATTATTCCAATTGGGGCGAATCCCCTAACTTATATCCTTTGTTTCTTATTGAAATACAAGAAAAAAACTACCTCACAATTTTCAGTACATTGGTTTTTTGCAGCTTGTCCCATAATGTTCTAATGATTGTTAAAGACGCACGATGTTCATTCAGATTTTTATCTCCGGATAGGGAACGACATGATTTCAACAGTGAATCATTTTTAAGCCAAAAGCGGACTTCCTTTTGAATATTGTCCTGGAGCGATTTATAAAGATCGATCAAATTATCTTCGGGAATATTTGCGATCATGGTTTTATCCCTTAAAGACAGTTTTGAAAGAAGTTTGTCGGCTGCTTCCTCAACGGTTTGGGGCAGGTTCTCTTTTTTCATTTCAGTGGACCGCCCCGGGATAACGGTGAAAGATTCGTGTATGGTGTCATCGATAAGATCCAGATAGAAAACAGTTTCAAGAATATCGGTTGCGGCCTGATATATCAGAGGGTTTTTGCTGAGTCTGGGGCCTGCGACATTCAAAACTTCGATGTCATTTTCAGCGATCCATGATTTGATCTTTCCAGCGGCTTGAAAGGAATGGGTCTTGTTTAAATCAATGTGAAGCCAAGGCCGGTTATGAAAGAGGGCCATTTCCCGAGTATAATCCGACCCGCCCGTGAGTTTACCGTGGGACATAATCAGGGTTCCGTCAGAATCCACGACATTTTGTTCGGTCCTTTTATTATAGTTGGATGTTTCCATCTCTTTGAGTTTATATTTGTCATCTAAAATTCCGGCTTCTGTTATCCGCCCCTTGGGTATCCAGCCACCATGGGAAATTCCCATCTTTACGGCAACATCAAGGGCAGCCTGGTCGGCTCCGGTCTGGCCGCCGGAAATAATTTTTGTAATCATTAAATATCTCCAGTTTTGGCATTAGAAACTTAATTTGTGCCAAATATAGATTTATGGATGGACACCGACTAATTTTTTAACTTCAACGTGATGGCATCCCCTTTTTTTATTTTTAGATGGCGGCTGGCGTTGCCGCAATTCAGGGCAAGTTCAAGATAGCCGAAGCTTCCAAAAATGGCAAGGGAAGACTCGGGTTCTACATCTGCATACCGTTGGGATAAATCAGTAATTATATTTTTACCGATCTTGATTTCAAATCCTTTTTCAGTATTTTTCCCAGCAAATTTTTTCAAACAATCTCCATCAATATTGGAAATACAGTTTCCAAAGCGATCGATGGAGACAATGGTCCCTATCAACTCATCCCCACTCGAAATATGGGGTTTGGGAATATCCAGAGAAACAAGACCCTGTGGCTCCAAGGTCGAACCCAAGTTATTAATGTCAATTCCTTTGGATAGGTGGGCACCCACCGGAGCAAAAATATCCCTGCCGTGGAAGGTCTGGCTTATGGGATTTAAAAAGTATTGGGTATTCTCGACCCTAACCGTCGCGTCAATCTCTCCTTCATCCATTAGAAGGGTTAACACCCCGTTATCCGGAGCAAGGAAAACATGGCCCATCATTTCCAGGGCAACGATGGCTCGATCGCTGCCGACCCCGGGATCTACAACAACAATGTGCACCGTGTGTTCAGGGAAGTATCTGTAGCAAGATTTAATGAGGTAGGCAGCTTCGATCAAGTCCTGTGGATCGACGGCGTGGGAAATATCAATAATTTTGGCGGAAGAATTGACAGAAAGGATGACCCCCTTCATAACCCCTACATAGGCATCCTCAGAACCAAAATCCGTCAGCAATGTGATTATCGACATGATGAAGCGATTTTCAACCCTTTTCATCCGGACAGTTCACGAGTGTTATGTGCCGATTTTTTGTGTTATCGAGAGACTTTCGCAAGCTTCGCCCCTGAAGCCTTGGAAATAAACGAATCAAATCGTGAAATATCCGGGTTAAGGGTTCAATTATTGAAATATTTTTTTCTGAAAGCTCAGGCCGAGATGTTTGTAAGCATCCTCTGAAGCCCTTCTTCCGGAAGAGGTCCGTGTAACCAGCCCTTTTTTTAACAGATAGGGTTCAATGACATCAACAAGTGTATCTGTTTCTTCCTGGAGGGTTGCTGCTATGGCTTCAATGCCCACCGGACCGCCCTTATAAAACTCAATAATTGTTTTTAGATATCTGCGGTCTAGATCGGTCAATCCTTTTTCATCGACACCTTCTAACGACAGCGCTGCTTTGACGGTTTTTTTTGTAATTATTCCGTCTGCACGCACCTGTGAATAGTCCCTTACACGTTTAAGGAGTCTGTTGACAATCCGTGGTGTTCCCCTGGATCGTTTAGCAAGCTCGGTTGCCCCCTCATCATCGATGGTAACCTTAAGCAGAAAGGCAGAACGTTTGATGATTTGCACCAGATTCGCTTGATTGTAAAAATCGAGGCTTCTGAAAATTCCGAACCGGTCACGCAAGGGCGCTGATAAAAGCCCCACCCGGGTGGTGGCGCCGATAAGTGTAAAGCGATTCAGCCGGTACTTGTGACTTCGGGCATGCATACCCTTGTCAAACACGAAATCGACGGCAAAGTCTTCCATGGCAGAATACAGAAATTCTTCCACAATTTTCGGGGTTCTGTGGATTTCATCGACAAAGAGGATATCCCTGTCTTCCAGATGGGTTAGAATGCCGATGAGATCTCCCCCTTTTTCTAAAGAAGGTCCGGAAGCCGTTGTGAGATTACCGCCCATTTCATGGGTAATAATATGTGCAAGTGTGGTTTTCCCAAGGCCGGGGGGGCCATGAAATAGGATGTGATCAACCGGTTCTTCACGCTGTTTTGCGGCTTCAATCGCTATTCTCAGGGCTTCTACAACTTCCGTTTGGCCGATATAATCCGCGAATCGTGTGGGCCTTAAAGACAGAATCTCCGGATCTTTGTCAACCGCAAGACATGATCCTGTCAGAAGGTCCTGTTTGTTGGAAAAATGTATTCGTGCATCGTCATTCATTTTAAACATTTTCTCCGCGATAGACTTCTTCAAAGAGCTCTTCAGGCGTCGATATGTCGGTGTTACGCTTCATGGCATCCGTAATCATCAGTTTTGCCTCTTTTGCCCTGTACCCCAGTTGACCTGTCAGTACCTCCAATACATTTTTTGACAGGTCTTCGGACACTGGATATTCTATCTTTTCAGATTGTTGGATCAGGGCAAATTTATCCATCTTGCCTTCGAGGGTGGCGACAATTTTACGGGCCGTCCGGTCACCGATACCTTTTAATTGTTTGAGGGTATTAATATCTTTTGACTCGATGGCTCTTGCAATGTCGCGGGCAGGAATGCTCAAGGCTTTAACCGCCTTGAGGGCTCCGATGGCTTCAACAGAAATAAAGTGTTGAAAAAATTCTTTTTCAACCTCAAGATTAAAACCAATCAGAATCGGCTTAGGTTGTCGCTCGGTCTGCTGATAATAGATATAGATAGAAACCTGGTCACCCACCGTTTTTGACCTGAAGGATTCCATCACAAATGCGGGGAGCAGGACCTCGTAGCCGATCTGATTTGCGAGAATAAGTATCCGGTCATCATCTTTTTTTAAAAGTTTTCCTTCAAGATAACCTATCATTTCATCCTTTATTCTATGTTTATGCGTTATACGATTTGAGCCAACTTGGCGCTATGGCGGAACAGCCCAAGGAGCGCCAATCCAACGGCATCAGAAGCGTGATAAGGCCGTATGGGGGTCGTCAGGTTTAATAAACTTCGTACGGCCTTTTCAAGCTGCATTTTGGTTGCATTGCCATTTCCGGTTAATACCTGTTTGGCTTCACGAACGGGAACTTCCGTGACAGGTATATCAACCTGGCATCCGGCAAGGAGAATCACTCCGGACACTTTGCCCAAGGTGATGCCGGCCTTTGGAAATTTTTGCACAGAAAATACGTCTTCCACGACCATTAGGTCCGGCTTTTCATCTTTCAAAATAACAAGAAGATTTGAGAAGATTTGATCAAGGCGGTTGGGTAAGGACGTGTTTTTTGAAGTATGAATACTGCCAAAGGAGAAGTCGTCGATTTTAAGACCCATTCCCTTGACAATTCCAACACCCGTTGCAGATAGGCCTGGATCGATACCGATAATCTTTATCATTCCACGCTCTTTTCTTGATACGGTATTCTCTGTACGGCGTAGTAAAAACTAATGCTTTTTCGGATCAAAGTTCAGCATCCGATGTCCGGTATCAAGGTGCAAGTCCTTTTAATTTGCGTTTGGCAATTTTTGCCTCATTCGATTTCGGATATTTTTTTATAAGTTCCGATAAGATCAAACGCGCATTTGACTTGTCTCCCAGGTTTAAAAACGAAAATCCCTGCTTCAAGAGCGATGCCTGAACCTTATTTCCTTTTGGATATTTTTCGATAACCTTCTGGTATTCAAGAATTGCTTTTTCATACCATTTTTCATGATAGTATATTTCACCGATCCAAAACTGGGCATTGTCAGCATTTTTTGACTTTGGATATTGTTTTATTAATTTTTTAAACCCTTCCCGGGCGGTTTTAAAGTCACCTTGATCATACGCCTGTTTGGCAGATTGGTATATTCCCTCTTGAGAAAGTTGATTTTTGATCTGTTTTTCGGATGTTTTGCTCGAATCAGGCATGCTTTTTTGACCCGACACCATTGATTCAAAATTCAAATACTGCTCCAGACGTTCAATGCGGTCTCTATTTGAAATTGTGGTTTTATCAATGGCACCTGACGATTTTTCAAAACCCTGTATTTTCTGTTTTAAGAAGTATTCCGTCTCTTCGAGTCTTCCACTTAAAATTCGGATTTCTTCTCTAAGGCTGTCAAGCATTGCGCTCTGACTGGCGGTTTTACTTCTTAGATTTTTATCATCTTTTTCCAGAGACTCGCCGTATTCAGATAGTTTTGATTCAAGTTCTTTGTTCTTTTGATCCGCCTTAGCATAGCGTCGTTCCGCTTGGGCCAGGCGGTCGTCCAGTGAGATTACATCCTGCTGAAGCGCGCATCCGGATAAAACTATCATCCACGACAGAACAAGAACAATTAATACCGTATTTTTCATGGTAAGAATTTAACCCGTAAAACATCAATTTTATGGGAAATCATAGGCAAGCGACAGCCCATCCGTCGCTTGCCTATGATGGCAGCCAGCCCGAATAACGGATAACGACGAATCGGGTTTAACGATATTCGGGTATCAAATCAGTTAATGGTAAAATGGCTTCTTCGGTTCTTTGCCCAGGCCGCTTCATTCTGGCCGGGGTCTACCGGACGTTCTTCACCATAGCTTATGGTGGTTAAGCGCGATGCCGGGATGCCGAGATCTACCAGAAAAGACTTTGCACTTAAGGCGCGTCTCTCACCCAGAGCAAGGTTGTACTCAAGGGTGCCACGGTCGTCGCAGTGTCCCTCAATGGTAGACTTGACGTTAGAGTTATGGAGCCATTCGGCTTTTGTTTTTAATAGTTCTTGTGCGTCCGGAGTCAGAATGGCGCTGTCAAATTCAAAGTGGATATCTTCATTTAAGAAGTTATCTTTCGCCTTTTGTATCGCTTCTTCCTTGAGGCGCGTCTCTTCTATGGCCTGCTGTCTGGCCAATTCTTCCTGTCTTGCTTTTTCAGCAGCAGCTTTAGCCGCTTCATCTTCGGCCTGTTGGGATAAAGAAGCATCCTCTTTAACAGCCTTCTTTGAACATGAAGTGGTGAACAGCAAACCGGGGATTACAAATGCCAGTGCCAAAATTACCCACAACTTTTTTTGCATTTTTTCCTCCTTTTAAGGTATTTCTAAATTATTTGTTGACCATTCTCGGTGACCATTTTGGTTCGGTCTGCCGGCCTTTCAACGCAAGCAGGCGTCTCTGGTCGGTTCCATAGCTCGTCATGATATAGATCCTGGAGGGCCCTTCCCGTGTTGAAGTGAAAACAATAAGATTTCCGTCTGGAGACCAGGAAGGCGACTCATTGTCACCCCCGTTGTGGGTCAATTGAATCGGACCCTGACCGTCAAACCCGATCACGAAGATATTGTTATGGCCATTTTCCATCCCTGAATATGCCATCTTGTCTCCCTTGGGAGACCAACTGGGTTGTGTATTATAGCGTCCCTGAAACGTTAATCTCTTTACCTGGCCGGAATCAAAATTTTTTATATAAATTTGTGGGGTTCCGGACCGTTTTGAAACAAATGCTACGGACTTGCCGTCCGGAGACCAAGTGGGCGATACATCAATACCCTTATTATAGGTTAATCTTTTAATAATTTTCCCCGTTCCGGTCAATAGATAAATTTCCGGATCACCTGAAAACGAAAGGGTCGCAGCCAGTTCGAATTTGTTGGGATACCAGGCAGGTGTTGTATTAATACCTTTTTTTGCAACAACATAGCCGCGATTTTCTCTCAAATTTTTTATGTAAAGATCGGGTTTGCCCTTTGCATAAGAGGTATAGGCAAGCCATTTTCCATCCGATGACCAGGCCGGCGAGAGGGTGATACTTTTGGTGTGTGTAAGCTGCCTGGGATTGTATCCGTCAAATTCACAGATATAAATTTCCTTGTTACCCGTACCCGTAGATATAAATGCGATTTCAGTGTTGAAAATCCCCCTGTCGCCGGTCAGGGTGTATATCACCTCACTACAAAAGCGGCGTATTATTTTTCGTTCATCTGCAACCCGCCCCTTGTATCTTTTTCCCACCAACAATTGCTCTTTGAAGGTATCGTAGAGTCGGAGCTCTATTTCCACAAGGTTGTCCTGGACCAGAACACCGCCGGTTACCAGAAGCTCTGCGCCGATGCTGGTCCAGTCATGGAAATTGACACTGGCAAAGGCGGCATCCGTCTGTGGGTTGACCAGGAAGGCTTCACGGTCAAGAAATTTAAAATATCCTGTAAACTCCAATGTTTCTGAGAGAAGATCAGATGCTGATTTTGATAATTGATCTGTCTCACGATCCGAAGAAACCTTCTTGAACAATGGGACTGCGATGGGAACTTTTCTTAAAAAAGGATGGGAAATGTCAATATAATCGTATCCAGCCCGGGACACTCCCGGCACCGCCAAAAAAGACATTATTAGAATCAGCCCGAAAATTTTAATCCAGCAATTTCTCATAGCAATATCAAACTCCTTAAATCAGAAACGAAAATATAGTATTATTGACGGCTTCGTAAAAAGTCTTTTGTGAGCGATATCTAGCAATATCAAACTTTTTACGAGGTTATCATTATTTACTTATTCCCGAAAGCGTAAAGTGAAAACCGGCTTCAAAATAGGGCCGTACATAGGCTTTTGGGAGAGGGGGAAGCGGATTCGACTTCATAATCGCATTTTTTGCAGCTTCATCAAAATAGCTGTTTCCCGACCTTTTATCAAACCAGACATCCTTTATTTCCCCGTTTTGCATAACCTTAATTGCAACCCAGGCGTCAAGATCGGTGCGGCCCCCTGCCAATTGATCGGAAAATGCCCAATTTTTCTGAATCCGATATGCAATTTCGATTTGATAGATATCGATAAGTTCCAGAGCTTTCTTACTGTCAACCCCGGTTCCCCCCGGAATTCCCGAACCCCTTGTATTCTGTTGATTTTTAAGGTCTATTGGTCCGGTTTTTTCCACCTGTTTCTGAAGGCGGGCAAGGGCCTGTTTGATCTGATCGGGTCTTGATTCGTCAACTTTTTTTTCAATTCGGTCTATGGCACTTTTAACCACTCTTTCAGTTTTGAATGTCTTTTTTTTAAGAGATGTTTTAACCTTTTTCTTGGGATTAAGAGAAATGGACGGAGAAGGCTTACTTACTTTTTCAGGCTTGGTTTTAGTGGAAATCTTCGGTGCTTTTTTCTCCGTTACCGACGGTTTCTTGGATTCTACAGCGTTCTTTGTTTCCGGAAGGGGCATTTTCCCCTGGGAAGGCAGTGTTACAAGGTTGACATTCATAACAGACAGGGAAGGCTTTCTCCCTTTTGCATAGCCGGGTGCAAAGATCAGAACCGCAAAAATAATGAAATGACACACAAGAGAAGCGGTAATATTCCAAAATAATGTCCGGCGTTCATCTCTCTCTTCTCGGTCTAAATGATTTTGCGGATGTACCCTTTGATTCATCAGCTTTTTGCTTTTTGTTTGTTGCCTTTTTTGTCGTGCGGAATCGGTTCCGTTACCATGCCCAGTTTCTCGACTCCCCCCGCTTTTATCTCAGACATAACACGGACTACAAACCCATAGGGTATTTCCCGGTCTGCCCGAAGATATACTTCCCGATCCGATCTGCCTTCTAAAATTTTCTTGAGTTTATCCTGAAGAAAATCGATGGTAACCTGATAATTATTAATATATATTTCATTTTTTTTGTTGATGGTGATGATAAGGTTCTCTTTTTTTGCGGCAAGAGGCTGTGAGGTTGTTTCAGGCAGAGCAACATCTACACCCTGCATCATCATGGGCGCAGTGACCATAAAGATAACCAGAAGAACGAGCATAACATCAACAAACGGTGTTACATTGATATCAGACATCAGGCGATCGCCGTTCGTTCCGAGTGCCATGGAAATTTCTCCCTTATGTAATTATATCACGTTCGATAATATTCAAAAAATCGGCGGAAAAATTTTGCAGTTCAGAATCGAGGATTCTTATCTTTTGCATGAAATGATTAAAAGCGATAACCGCCGGGATTGCAGCCGCCAATCCGGCCGCTGTTGCGATAAGTGCTTCTGAAATCCCAGGAGCGACGACGGCGAGGCTCGCTGAACCCCTAAGGCCGATACCATGGAAAGAATTCATGATGCCCCATACGGTTCCGAACAAACCGATAAATGGCGTTATGTTTCCGGTTGTTGCAAGGAAAGGGACCATTCGAGTCATGCGGGTGGTCTCGCTGTTAATTGCCCGGCGCAAGGCGCGTTTGACGTTGTCGATTCCGGTAAATCTTGAGCCTAGGGATGTGTTTTCAGCCCCTGATGAAGGTTTTGATCCCGATGCTGTTGGACTGCCGGCCCGGCTCAATTTATTAAGTTCAATATATCCCACGCGAAAAATCCTGGCAACGGGGCTGCCGTGTAACTGTTTGGCCTTTGAAAAAGCATTGGAGAGATTTCTGCTTGTCCAGAAATAATCTATGAATTCAGCCGACTCAGAGAATGCCGTCTTGATATAGCGATATTTCATTATCATGATTGCCCAAGATGTGACTGAAAAAAATAGCAAAAGCAGGAGTACAAATTTAACCATTAGACCGGCATGAATGATCATGCTGAGTATATCTAAATCTGTAGGATTCATAAAAAACTCCGTTAGTTATACGGTTGTATTAAAAAAACCTTGCCCACAAAAAGTTGGAAAACGCAATTTTCTATTTTTTAACTATCTGAACCTGATTTTTGTGTCAAGAAATTTGCTTGTTCTTCATATGGTTCTTCATTATTATGTTGCTTTTGGAACATCCTGCAAATACACATTAAAACTGGGTTCCGATGTTACAGGTTTACTGTCGCACCCAATAAAAAAATTGTCCGATTGTCCGGTTCAGGCGTGGGCCGGCGGTGTGGAACCGGAGTTATAATTTATAAGCAATCCGTTGAACGGATAAGGGAGTTTCTATGAAAAATATTGTAAATCTACTGTTTGAAGCAAACATTTTAAAAAAAATCCCCAGATCCGGTTACCATTTTTTGGGTGCCGGCAAGGAATCGGTGGCCGAGCATTCATTCAGCGTTTCATTCATTGGGTTTGTCATGGCTCAAATGGAACCGGATGTCGATGCACTCCGGCTGATCGCCATGTGTCTGGTGCATGATCTTCCGGAGGCAAGAACCGGTGACCTTAATTATGTGCAGAAAAAATATGTTACGGCAGATGAAAATAAGGCCATGAACGAAATAACCCGGAAACTACCCTTTGGAACGACACTTTCAGATCTCATGGCGGAATTTAACGCCCGGGAGTCCATGGAGTCCAAGCTTGCCCATGATGCAGATCAACTCGCACTAATTCTTGATTTAAAAGCCCTTTCGGACATCGGCTACGAACCGCCCAAAAAGTGGCTCCCTTATGCTTTGAAGCGTTTGGAAACCAAAACCGGTCAAGACCTTGCAGAAAGTATTATGACAACGGAATGGGATGCTTGGTGGCTCGAGAATTTTGTTGACAGTTCCAACAAAAATAAATAAATTTTTTTTGTTATATTTTTGAAAAAGAAACGGGTTGTTTTGCAGCACGTCATTGATGTGCGATCGTGTTCAACATAATGGAGGTAATGATGAATTGGCTTACAAACACCTTATGGACTTCCGTTGGGAAAAAACTGATAATGGCCGTCACCGGACTTTGCTTCTGTTGTTTCCTGACGTTACACCTTGCCGGAAACCTGACGATTTTTGGTGGAAAAGATTATTTTAATGCCTATGCAGAACATCTCCATTCATTGGGGCCCATTATTACCCTTTTTGAGTCAGGACTTTTATTCTTCGCCGTTATACATGTTCTGACAGGCGCGTTCCTTTTTTATCAAAACTTTAGAGCCAGGCCCGTCAGATATTCGGTCAATAAACGAGCCGGCGGACGGACACTTGGATCGGCAACTATGCCCTATACCGGTTTTATTCTGTTGCTGTTTGTTATTTTGCACCTGTCGGATTTTCATTTTGTAGATAAAACCCATACGACTATTTTTCAGATTGTATCGAATGCATTTGCAAACCCCGGTTATGTATTTGTTTATACGTTTGCCATGATCGTTGCGGCGGTTCATGTCAGCCATGGACTCTGGAGTGCATTCCAGACACTCGGTGTCGATCATCCGAAATATACGCCCTTTCTCAGGGGCTTGAGTATTGTGTTCAGTCTGATTGTCGGGATCGGATTCGGTTTTATTCCTGTTTATGTATCACTGTTAGTATAAAAGCAATTTTTCAATACATCGGTGGAACGGACGCGCCGAAATTATTAAATAATTCCGAAGAACTTATAGAAGTTATATTTAAGGAGATTGTCTATGCAGCTTGACGCAAAAATACCTTCAGGGCCTCTTACGGAAAAATGGGATAAGCACCGTTTTGAGCTGAAACTCGTCAATCCGGCCAACAAAAGAAAATACAATATCATTGTGGTGGGAACAGGTCTTGCCGGGGGATCTGCAGCGGCATCACTCGCCGAACTCGGATATTACGTAAAAAACTTCTGTATTCAGGACAGCCCCCGACGTGCCCACAGCATTGCGGCCCAAGGCGGAATCAACGCTGCAAAAAACTATCAAAATGACGGCGACAGTATCTGGCGCCTTTTTTATGACACCATAAAGGGCGGCGATTTCAGGGCCAGGGAAGCCAATGTCTATCGTCTGGCCCAGATCAGCAATAATATTATCGACCATTGTGTTGCCCAAGGGGTACCTTTTGCACGGGAATACGGAGGACTTCTGGCCAACCGCAGTTTCGGCGGTTCCCAGGTGTCCAGAACGTTTTACGCCCGGGGACAGACCGGACAGCAGCTGCTTCTTGGGGCTTACAGTGCATTGATGCGCCAGGTCGCGGCGGGCCGGGTTACGATGTTTTCCCGCCGTGAAATGCTGGATTTGGTGGTTGTCAACGGACAGGCCCGGGGCATTGTTGTAAGAAATCTTGTTTCGGGAGAAATCGAAAGCCATGATGCGGATGCAGTGGTTTTGGCCACCGGTGGTTATGGCAACGTCTTTTACCTCTCAACCAACGCAATGGCGTCCAATGTGAGCGCCACTTTCAGGGCCTATAAAAAGGGTGCTTTATTTGCCAACCCCTGCTTTACCCAGATTCATCCTACATGTATTCCGGTCCATGGCACCTATCAATCCAAACTGACCTTGATGAGTGAAAGTTTGCGGAACGACGGTCGTGTCTGGGTTCCTAAAATGCCTGGAGACCGTCGGCCGCCAAACCAGATCCCCGAGTCAGAGAGGGATTATTACCTTGAAAACAAATATCCGAGTTTCGGGAACCTGGTTCCAAGGGATGTGGCTTCAAGGAACGCCAAGATCCAGTGCGATATGGGCAAAGGCGTCGGAGAAACAGGCCTGGCAGTTTATCTTGATTTTAAAGATGCTATCAAAAGAGACGGAAAAGATGTTATTGCAAATAAGTACGGCAATCTTTTTCAGATGTATGAAAAAATTACCGCATCGGATCCATATGAAAAACCGATGATGATTTACCCGGCCATTCATTACGTAATGGGGGGGTTGTGGGTGGATTATAACCTGATGAGCAACCTTCCGGGCCTTTTTGTAATGGGGGAGGCAAACTTTTCCGATCATGGTGCCAACCGTCTCGGTGCCAGCGCCTTGATGCAGGGTTTGGCAGACGGATATTTTATTATTCCCTACACCATCGGCGGATATCTTGCCGGAACATCCAGAACTGAAGTTACCACCGATCACCCTGCTTTCAAAGCGGCAATCGACTATGTAAATGAACGTACCCACAAGCTTCTTTCCATAAACGGCAAGCGGACGGTTGACGATATCCACCGGCAGCTGGGGCATATTCTCTGGGAGCACTGTGGCATGTCAAGGACCGACGACGGCCTGATGAAGGCTAAAGAGCTTGTACGGGAACTGCGAGGGGAGTTCTGGCAAAATGCCATTGTTCCGGGTACGGATAGGGATTTCAACCAGAGCATGGAGCGTGCCGGCCGGGTCGCCGATTTTCTCGAGTTTGCCGAGCTTATGCTTACCGACGCCCATGAACGCAAGGAATCTTGCGGATGTCATTTAAACGAAGCATATCAGACCGAAGAAAACGAGGCCAAACGCGATGATGAGAATTTTTCCCATGTGGCCGCATGGGAATATAAAGGGGATGACCAGGAGCCCGAATTTCATAAGGAGCCCCTTGTTTTTGAAAATGTTGAATTAACACAAAGGAGTTACAAGTGACGAAGACCATCGATATAACTCTGAGGGTATGGCGTCAAAATAGACCGGATGTCAAGGGCGGCTTCGAAATTTATCATGCTGCTAATATTTCCACCGACATGTCATTTTTAGAAATGATCGACGTCGTCAATGAACAACTCACCCTGGACGGCAAAGATCCCATTGCATTTGACCATGACTGTCGAGAAGGTATTTGCGGAATGTGCGGAATCGTTGTAAACGGTCGTGCCCACGGAGCCGAAAAGGGTACAACACTCTGCCAGCTTCATATGCGATATTTTTCAAACGGAGATACCATCGTGGTGGAACCCTGGCGGTCGAGGGCGTTTCCGATTATCAAAGATCTGGTAGTGGACCGAAGCGCTCTGGATACCATCATTCAGGCCGGCGGCTACATCTCCGTTAATACCGGGGGCGCGGCGGATGCCAATGCCATACCTATACCAGAGGAAATTGTCGAAAAAGCGATGGATGCCGCGGCCTGCATCGGATGCGGCGCCTGTGTTGCCGCCTGCCCCAATGCTTCCGCAATGCTTTTTACGGCCGCTAAAATTTCTCAGTTGGCGCTGCTTCCCCAAGGAAGACCGGAAGCCGCTGAGCGGGCATTGGGTATGGTTCGAAAGATGGAGGAACTCTATTTCGGCAATTGTACCAACGAAAGAGAATGTGAAGCAGAATGTCCCAAGGAGATATCCATCGCAAACATTGCCCGTTTGAATCGTGAGTTTATAAAAGCGGGGCTAATTTCAACTGTAATGTAATAATCGGCTCAAATTTCGAACCCCTTAAAAAACATGGTCCCAATCAAATGATTCGTTTTAAGGGGTTCAATGCCTGCCGGCGCCCTAGGGCTCGCGAAACAATAAATTCACATTTTTTCATCTTACCTTCAGCCCATCTTTGGCCGATACCTCACTCGCAAAATCAGCGAAACAATTCGCTATTTTGAGGATTTCAAAAGAACGAAAACGCCGCCCAGGGCCGAAAGATGCCGTTTGTGGATGGACACAAGGTAGATTTCTCTGGAACTTTTCCCTGGAAAAAAGCACCAAATTTCTTTGCTCGCCAAACCCTTTACGGCAAAAGACTCAAAAATTAATCATCGGGAGGTTGTCCTTAAGGCCGGACTTTTAAACGGCCCATGAAAAAGGGTGCTTGACTGTTAAATCAAAAGTGTCATATTGATCTATTTCAAAATATTTAATATTGAGGTGGTTATGGAGAATCTGTTTGCTTTTATTGATAAAATTTCTGCGATGATCGGTATCAGGCCGGAATATCTTCATCTCTTTTTTAAGACCCTGTTTGCCGTCGCAGTCTCTTATGTTGTCTGGTTAATTTTATTGCGTATTATTGCTGTTTTTGAGAAAAAGACTCAAAAATCCGATGTTATTAAAATTAACATAGAGGTTTTCAGGGGAATACGCAGGGCGGTGTTTTATGGCGTGCTCTTCGCAACCGGCACATACCTCATAAGGCTTTTCAGCATCAGTCTTTTGGAAAACATTTTTCATTCCCTGATGATTATACTCCTGGCATCTCCGGTAAAGGATTGTCTTTTAATCTCGCTGGAATACCTCGAAAAAAATATAGTAGACAGAACGAAAACCAAAGTCGATGATATTATTTTCGACCTTCTCAATAAATTTGCAGGCGCTGCTATTTATGCAACCGCTGGGATTCTGGCCCTCGATACTCTGGGCGTCAATGTCATGCCCTTTATAGCGGGTGCCGGCGTGGCAGGCATTGCCGTTGGTTTTGCCGCCAAAGACACGTTGTCGAATCTCATCGCCGGGGTATTGCTTATTATCGACAGACCATTTGAAATCGGCGACCGGATCGAAGTTTGGAGTGCTCCCGCCGGAAGCGCCACCTGGGGGGATGTTATCGATATCGGCTTGCGCGCCACCAAGATTAAAACAACGGATCATATTATTATCATTATACCCAACAATGAAATCATGAAACGGGATATCGTCAACTACACCAGTCTTTCAACAAAGATCAGAGTCCGAGTCAATGTGGGGGTCGCATATGACGCGGACATCGAAAAAGCAAAAGATTTGATCAAAGCCGTTGCTTCAGAAGCGGCCTGGATTTCCAAAGAACCGCTGCCAAAAGTCGTTGTGAGAAATTTTGGAGAATCTTCAGTTGATCTTCAGTTGCGGGTGTGGATTGATAATGCGCGAAAACGGATGGATACTATTTCCTATATTACCGATAATATTAAAGCGGCGTTTGATAAAAACGGGATTGAGATCCCCTATCCAAAAAGGGACATTACCATAATAGAACGGTCAATCGCCGAACCGGGAAAACCGCAACAAACGTCTGTTGATAAAACTTCTTGATTTGAAAATATATAGAAGTTAACATATGCGGTTTTTTAATAATAAAGGAAAATAGTTTTTTAATCTGATAACCTCATGAAACTTACCATAAATGAAGTTGCACAGTGTCTCCGCCTTCCGGTAACCACCGTGGATCGTTGGATACGCTAGGGCAGGATACCCATACAAAAAAGCAGCAATGGCTATCTTGACAGCTCATATCTTACCGCCCCGGATACTGCCATTGCGCATGCCACCGAATTGGTCGAGCAGGGAGAGTTGAATGTTAGATTTCTGGAACCGAAACATTACACCGCTTCAACCCTTCCTGATATACCGACAACTTTTGATTACATGTGCTGCCCCCGAAGTGTCAGTGATTTAGCTTCAAAGATCGGTTTGGGATACATCGGCCCCAGGGTCAGACGTATTGTAAGGTCGGCTCGATTTCCGGTTCTCATCACAAGCCCTGTGTTTAAACCGTGGAAAAATATCGCGGTATTCTTCGGTGGTTCAGCCAATGCGGTCAATGCACTCAGGCTGGGATTTCATATCAGCAGGGTTTCCGGCATGCCCCTGGATGTTTTTACTCAGGCTGAAAACAGGTCTCTGGAATCATACCGACAGGTTGTCGAGGATGAAAATCTCGAGGAAGAAGTGGACCGTTACGTCAACGATTGGCATTTTTTTGAAAACAAAGTCTTTGAAGAAAATCTTTATGATGTGCCCCATGATGCTCTCGTCATTCTGGGTGCCTTCGGGCACGGCGTAATTCGGAACTTTGTTTTTGGGAGCAAAATGGAAAAGATTCAGTCAACAGTTTCAAACAGTTTGTTGATAGCCGGGCCCAACTATGCGGCAGTCCGCTGACCCGGAAATTTCATGAAGCATTTAAAATAGTTTATGGCAAAACATAATCTTCTTGTCATCCACCATGGCGCATTGGGTGATATCGTCGCGATTTTTCCCGCCCTTTTACAACTAAAAAAATATGGTCCCATAGAAATACTCTGTGGGGCCAAGATCGGCAAACTTGCCCGGTTTCTCGATATTGTCGATAATTATTTTTCCCTTGAGGCTGCGGCCTTTGCGACCCTTTACTCGAGCCGTGTCGATCCGGTTGTTAAAAACATTCTGCTCGAATATGATAAAATCATCCTTTTTTCACGCGCCCGCGATCTTCAAAATGTCCTATTTTCAATTACGGGAAAGGCGGTTTGTCGCATCCGGCCGCAACCCGATATTGACCAAAACGTCCATGTCGCCGAACAGGCCTTATCCAATCTTGTCAGATGCGGGTTCCTTGAAAAAACGGATGTTGATACCGGTTCCGTTTCATCTTCAGCCTTGCATCCTGATCGAAGAGACCCGGACTTTGACAGATCAAGAATTTTGATCCATCCCGGATCAGGGAGCCGGAAAAAATGCTGGCCGGTTTCCAATTTTGTCAGAATCGCTCGATTACTCCGGGCAAGGGGCAAGCAGCCGGAGTTTATTCTCGGTCCGGCAGAATATGATCTGGCCGAGGTTTTGACACGGCAGTTTTTCCAACAGGATGAATACCCCGGTAAAGTATATCGGATGGACAATCTAACGGAGCTTGCCTTACGACTCAGAGCAAGCAGCGGTTTTATTGGAAACGATTCGGGTATCAGCCATCTATCGGCATTTCTGGGTCTTCCCACAGTGGCTGTTTTCGGACCTTCTGATCCCCAAAGATGGCGACCGATGGGTCGTAATGTGGCCATCGTCCGGCCTGAACTGGATTGCAGTCCCTGTTTTGAAACAGACCGGGCCGGGTGTGAAGAAATGGAATGTTTGACCAGGACATCTCCTGAGGATGTCTTGAAGGCATATGACAGGCTTTCCGGTTGTCATGCGCCTGTCCCATGAAAATGTGTCCCAATTTACTTGAAAACAAAATAAATCAAATGATTAAATATTTTCTCATTTTGTTTGCGATCAATTAGGGTCTCGATATTTCGTGTACAAACGTACCGGTGGTGCGACCTATCCTTTATGGGATTTCTGTTTTTTCTTTCCCCAATTTTTTGGTCTTGCCCGGAGGATATTTGTGCTTGTGTTCTTTATAATGCGTGTACGGCCTACCGGAATCCATCTCGATGCTCACATACGCACTCTGGTCCACATATAGGCCTTGAGGCAGCGATACGCCCATTCTCCAGTTGTCTCCCCTCAGGTAAAAATATAAATTTCGATGGGTATCATAATAAACGCTGGAGGAAGGGTAATAGCGATAGTGATGTTTTGCCCGATATCCATGGGCCGGTGCATGGGGCGGCGGCCCGCCTTTGGCTTTTTTCACTTCATAAGGATGGCCGTATCCCGTCCCATTGTCCCATTCGTAACTGACGCCGCCGCCGGTGGTTCTGCAGGAGGTCAGAAAAAATAGACACAAAGACATCATTAAAAGAAACAACGTTTTTTTTAAGATTTTGAAATACATATCGATTCTCCATTGATTTATAGTTGAATTCATAACTTTTTAAGAGTTTGTCAATTTTGATGAACCCGGAAAAATATGTTGAGAGTCTGTCAATTAGTAAGCAAAATGCGTACCGGATGGGTGTAAGTGCGAATGGTTCAATAAAACCACTGGGTTAAACAAGTGATTGGGATGCGGAGGTAACAACGGGGTGACAAATATTGTCAAGGCAGGTGTCAAAGGATGTTTATTTCGGATCTAATCCGTATTTTTTACCATAGAAATATGTTTAAAGTAACCGTCTACAATTTTCAGCGGATCTATTTGTAGAACTTCCGCAAAGAGTTTTAAAAAATTTCTTAGATAGACATCGGGGGGAAGACTTTCCAGCTGATTTTCTTCAATGGCGTTTAAAACCGAAACGCTAATTCTAGTGAGGGAATGGATTTTGTGAATTTCAACGCCCAGCGCTTCTCTCAGTTTTTTTAAATCATTTCCGGAAATAGACGATTTAGAAAGAATTTCGTCTGAAAGTTGTGTCTCTTCGCCGGTCTGATTTGTTTTTATCGCGTCGGCCGTTAAAGGATCGTCATTGGCCCCTTTGTCGGGGTGAAATACCGGTTCGGATTGACTTTGATCGGGGATAAACGTTGTGTCGGATTGCCCTGAATCCACAAGCATTTTATCGTAGGCGGCCCTTTTGTTTCCATCGATGAGGGTTAAAAACGCCGCTTCGATGATTTTCAGAATTTTTCCCCGCACATCCGTTGAAAACAAAGAATAGGTGACCAGAGAATCTTCGCCATAAATCGACACGGCATCCCTATAGGCCTGTTTAATATCCAAAAAAGACGATTTTTCCGGGGTTTTTAAAATTTCGTAGTAATTTAATCCGTCAAAATATTTCATAATATTTCTTTTGGTAATGATGTCGGCCTTTGATTTCGGGTTATCTCTTCGGTGATCTTTTTCAGATCGTTGGAAGATTGTGTATGGGGATATTTATGGACATATAGTGTTTTCGAAAACACTGCATCATGAATTTGTTCATCATAGCGGATATTTCCAACAAACTGAAAATCAGAATGAAAATGCCGGTTACATACGGTCTCTATTTTATTTCCAAGGGTTGGATCCATATTTTTTCGGAACTGATTGATAATCAGCTTGAATTTAAATTCACTTAATTTGTTTTTTAGGTAGATTTCTTTGTCCGGTTGATGTTTTGAGATAATTTTTAGGATATCATGGATGCCCGCAGTTGCGCCGGACATCTCGATGACAGCATCCTTGACCGCCGAATGAAATTCGGAACGCTTTAACGTCTGTTTTAATATTCTAAAATAGACGGCGTTAATAAAACGGAAAAAATTTTCGACGGATGTGGGTTCGGGTGTGCCTACCAGGATGCCTCTTTTGGAAGTCAAGAAAAAATCGAGGGTGTTGAAGTTTGTCCCTGTTCCAAGGTCGAGCAGAATATAGTCGAAAGGAAGCTTTTGAATCCCGCTGATTATTTTTAATTTATGGGCATGCAAAAGATTTGCGATTTCCATGGAACAATGCAACGAGCTGATAAAAAAAAGACCCGGGATCATGGTGGGAACGGCCACATTTTCAAGTTTTCTCACCGTTTTATCTATGTAGCGTTTCAAGCTGCGTTTCGGTCTTTTTTCTCCCAAAAGAGTATGGAGGTTTGAAGCGCCCAGGTCCAAATCGATCACCACGACGTTATGGCCCTGTTTGGCGATTAATGTGCCGAGGCTGGCCGCAATAAAACTCTTTCCAACACCGCCTTTTCCTCCGCCGATGGGATATATTTCCGTCATTGGGGATTTACTCCGGTTTATGGGCCTTAATGAACAATGACAAGCTGGTAATGGAGCATCAATGTTTATTTAATCTTGAAAAGCCGGGTCCTCTGGGCCATGCCTGTCCTGTATTGCGGTAATCAGAGTTCTCCGGCTCAGTTCGAAGAATCGCTGCAAGAGTTTGAAGTGGACTAAAGTTTAAAGTGAGCTAAAGTTAAGGAATTCTGCCAATCATATAAAATCGGCGGCTTCCGGCTCGTAGAGAGCGAAGCGACACCATAACTTTAGGCACTTTAGATCACTTTAGACACTTTTAACTTGTACGGCTTTAACAAAACAGCCCCTTTCATGGAGAAACCAAAGCCGGGTCTTCTGGGCCCGGATTTTTTACTTTTTTTGAACAGAGACAGTATGGGCCGGTCTATACCTCAACCGGATTTTATAGTATAAATCGAACAGGCGTACGGCAATTATGGCCACGATAAGTCTGGGCACCCAGAGCCAGAACGCACTGAGCCCCAGGGATAAAAAGAGTGCCGGATCCTCAATCATGGAATGATTGATCCCGATGGAAAGATGAAGCTTTTCAAGCTCTTCCTTTGTAATATGCTCCTCTTTTGCTTCTTCTACAATTACTGCTCCACCGTAGGCGATTCCAAAGACGATTGCGGTCAGCCATAAAATACCAGTCCGTTGATCGAGTCCCATGGTCTTTAAAAGTGGGCTCAAAGCTTTAACGATATGAGGAATGATATTGAAAATTTTCATCATTTCAAGAAGAATCATGATGACCATGATAATCACAAATATTTTAAGACTGAGATATAAGGTGGCGATTAGCCAGCTTTTCATCAGGGTAATAAGGGTGGCCTGAACTGCCACAGGCGTTCCTTTTGCCACAACCTGTGCAGGGTCAGCCCCGAGAAATCTGGAGACGATCATTACCGTTACAACGGAGGCCGCCAGGCGAAAAAGGGTCGCTTTAAAGGGTTTCAGTCCGGACTGGCTTTGAATAATGCCTTCCTGGATAAGATTGTGTGAAATGAGAAGAAAAATAGCGATCAATGTCATTTCATTGGTGGTTAAGGGCAGTACCACCATGGCGGCGATGCCGCCGTAAATGCCTGTAAGCATCCCGACGATCAGTGGAAGGACGGCGATGGGGGAAAGACTCAGGAGGTTCATACAGGGTTCGAGGATAAAATTTATTTTGTTTACCCAGCCGCTGTATTCAAGAAGGACCGTCAGAAAGGATATGGGGACAATAATTTTGAGCATCCATATAAATCCGTGCCATCCTTTTTGGGTGCCGGTTTTAAGTCCATGTGTAAGCTTATTTTGTATATGATTCATTTTATAAAGTTCCACAGAAAAGTTTTTTTTACGATTTAAAGCAATATGGACATGTTGGCAAGCTTTAACTTCTCATATTTTCGGGATTGCAGGCAATACCGTCATAAATGAGGTTCCGGAGTTTTTGTCGGAGAACCGAGTAAGAGAAACTGCGTTTTGCAATTTCATAGTTGGTATCGACCATTTTTTTGCAAAATCCGGGGTTTTCAAGAACTTTTCTGGCCATGCGAACCGAATTCTCTGACACAAATCCGTCGATTTCCACTGTAAGAAACCCTTTTGGCTCGATGTCGAAGGTATAGATTGAATATTTGTTTACGACGATGGGTTTTTTAAAGTAGACGGCCTCTAAAAATGCATTGCCGAACCCTTCAAAAGTCGAGGGATATGTGACCAGGTCGGCATGGGGATAAATGTCGTTCAGGGTGTAAATTTTTTTCCCTGTCTTGGTGCGCCCTCTCCTCTCATTGATAATATCCGAAACAAACAGGGTGTTAACATTTAAAAGGGTCGAATATTCTTTGACTCGTTGTTCATAATCATAGCCTTCATCGCCGGAAGCATGTGAAATTACCAGCTTGGCTTTTTTCCCCAGCCGGCGTACAAGCTCTATAGCATGTTCGATCCCCTTGCGCTTTACAACCCGGGTCGGTTGGAGAACCAGGAGTTCATCATCTTCCACACCGAGCGCTTTTCGTACGTCTGATGCATAATCATCGAACGGCGGCGGCGGATTCTCAAAGTCCATGACATTGGGAATAATAGTCGCGGAAATACCGGTTCTGAGGCTTAGCTGATTGTCTCCGGAAGAGTTTATGGTCACATGTTGTATGGACGGAAGATGCGGCGGAAAGGCCATGTTTAAATACTCCCAGACCGAGTTTGTGAGAAACTGCTGCCGTTCCCAGAAAAAATCGTGATGATGAGCGATTGTCGGCATTGCCGTTTCGGATATAACCTCAGTAATAGCAAGACCGAGGGGAATATTTAGCGGTATGGTCAGTGAATTTTCCGGAACCAAAAGGTCGATACTGAATTTTTCGATGAATGCGTAAAGTTCGTCTTTTAATTTTTCTTTAATCGTATGAATTTTTTGTGTAATGCGCCGCTCTCGTTTATGAATGCCAAAGCAGTGATTGTAAATATCTTTGATGTCCGTATGTGTGAAATGCGCCTCTTCTACCAGATATGAGCAATCCGGAGGACGATCCAGTTCACCGCCGAAATAGAAACATGAAAATCCTTCCTTTTGGAAAACGTCCGCCCATTTAGCCGTTTCCAGGGAGACGCCGTCTGTCCCTGCAAAACGGGTTGAAATAAATCCGACACGATGTGTCAAGCCGCAAAATAGACATGTGTTCATCTGTTTGGCTCCATTTCAAGTCTTTGGGTAAAGGGTTTATTCTTTTGTATAATGCCATTTTTTTAATGACACAATATATACCTTTTTGTAAACAGCTAATGATTTATGGAAAAAGTCATATTTTTTAAATGTGACGCTGGGTAAAGTTTTTAAAAAGATAAACATTCGTCCGAATACCTCCGACACTTCCATGGGCGGGACTCAATATACTTCGTGGAAGACTTTTTATGAGTCTGATCTTGACAAAATATTTACGGTTTCGTAATCTTGTTTATAAGTTGGTTTATATTGACCGATAAGGATAAGGCATGGAAAATACTGAAATGATCTTTGAAAGAAGGTCGCATGGACGGTTCCCGGTGAAGCAGGGCGTATATGCGCTGTTAAAGAACGGCGCTTCAAAGTTAGGTCAAATAAAGAACATCAGCAAGGGGGGGCTTGCCTTTATGTACATCAACGGCGGCGAAAAAATGAATGGGTCCCTTTTGCTGGACATATTTTTAAGCGGCTTTGGTTTTTATCTGAAAGACATCCCCTGCAACAAGATTTCAGATATCCGTGTAGAGAATAAGTCCCCCTTCAGTGATTTTAAAATGAGGCATCTGGGTGTTCAATTTTCTGAATTAAATCACGACCAATTGAATCTGCTGGATATGTTTATTCAGAATTACACCATTTCTATATAAGTTCAAAGGATATCCCCGTTCTTATTCCACTTTGTGAATCTTACCGGAATATACATTTCGTGAAAACAAACCACCTGACAATGCCATCTTTTTCTTGATAACAACGGCTTGATAAGTTAAACATTAAGAACGTGTGCAACCCGTTCAAAATATAAAAAATCGCTATTGCGCCGTTCTTTTCTGACGCTCAGGAATACAGCCGGACCGTGACCCGCATAAAAACCGAAATCCGATTGATAGCTGTAAGTTTTTGTCAGATCGTGGGAAGCTTGAGTAAACGAATCGATAATCAATGATAAAAAATATGGGGGATTCGTATGGCGGTATCAACTTATTGGGCAGACAATTATGTTGAAAAACGGTACTCTGGAAAAAAAGCCATTGGGCTGATTCGGTCGGGTCAGCGGGTCTTTATCGGTTCATCATGTGGCGAGCCCCAATATCTGGTCAGAGAGCTTGCTGAAGCAGCGGATACGTTTACCGATATTGAGATTGTCCGCCTTCTGAGTCTGGAAAGTACGCCTTTGACGCTGATTGCAGATGAGACCCGGGACCAGAGCTTTAATATCCGGTCATTTTATTTGGGATCGGCCAAACCGAAAAGTCTTGCAAAGAACATGCGTTTTATCACGCCGATGAACCTTTCGGCAGTGGCCCGCCTTTTTGAAACCCGACGCCTTCCAGTTCATGTGGCACTGATCCAGGTTTCTCCACCGGACGACTTCGGATGGATGAGCCTGGGTATTTCAGTGGATATAACCCTTGCGGCGGCAATGTCCGCCGATCTCGTCATTGCCCAGGTAAATTCCAGGATGCCTCGGGTGTTGGGCAGAAGCTTTATTCATGTTAACGATGTGGACGTGATTGTTGAGCACGAAGAAGAGCTTCTCACCGTCGGAGAACTTCCGGAGCTCGAGGCCGCCAATCTTATCGGCCGGCTTATTGCACGGCTTGTTGACGACGGTTCAACCATCCAGATCAGTCCCGGTGCAACCCCCCAGGCCACCCTTCTTGCGCTTTCCGACAAGAACGATATCGGTGTTCACACCCATTACCTTACCACCGATATCATGCGCCTTGTTTCAATGGGCGTGATTACAAACCGGAAGAAAGGATTCAACGATGGAAAACTTGTGGCTAGCAGTGCCATAGGCACCCAAAATCTTTACGAATTTTTAGATGATAATCCGGCAATTGAATTTCATCCTTCGGATTATGTAAACGATCCCGGTGTTATTTCCCGTCACAACAAGATGGTCTCCATGAACGTGCCCATGACCATGGATCTAACCGGCCAGGTCGCCGCCGATGCACTCTCATATAACTATTTTTCCGGTGTGACCGGAATGCTCGACTTTATCAGAGGCGCATCTATGTCTGAAGGCGGCAAATCGATCCTGATGTTTACCTCGACAACCTCCGACGGCAAAAAGAGCCGGATCGTTCCCATGTTAAATGATATCGCCATTGTTGTACCCAGGGGCGATGTTCAATACATTGTGACCGAATACGGGGCCGTAAACCTGTTTGGGAAAAGTTTGCAGGAAAGGGCCATGGCCATGATCAGTATCGCCCACCCGGATTTTCGTGAAGAGCTTTTTTTCAAGGCCAAAAAGATGGGGCTGCTTAGCGCCGCGCGCAGTCTGTCGGAATCGTTACATGGCATATACCCGATCAAGATGGAAGAGACACGGGAGATTGGCGGTGAATCCATTACAATTCGACCGGCAAAACCGGTGGACGAGAGAAGGATTCAGGAACATTTTTACAATCTGGATAAAGATGACATATATTCCAGATTTTTTCAGGCGAGAAGCAGATTTGTTCGTGACGATTTGGAGAGCATGTTCGACATCGACTACATCAAGAATCTAACCCTTCTGGCGGTGGTGGGGGAATTTGGTTTCGGAAAGGTCGTGGCTGTCGGGGAATATCTGTTGGATTCTGCCAGAGATATTGCAGAAGTCGCATTTTCAGTGAGCAGAGAATGGCAGGGAAGAGGATTGGGCAAAATTATAATGCGAAAACTGTCTGAAGCTGCCAGGGAAAATGGAATTTCGGGCCTGATTGCGTACACCTTGCCCGGAAACATGGGAATGATAAAGCTGTTTAAAGGCTTGCCCTTTAAAACCACCACCGAATATGACGGTGAAGTGGTGGAATTAACCTGCATGTTCGATAGGCCGACCGGATAAGAGATGTTCGTCAATGGCTAATCGGCAATAAAATAAACCCATATGGAGAGTGCATTTTCCACTCAACAACTTAGCAGCTGTGGCATTCCTGCCTCCTCTGCGTTCTTCCGGGAAAACCACGGGTTTGCACGGTTTGAAAAAAGCATTATTCATGGGGCGATTTAACCCATAAAAACACCCTGACCCCTGAAGTAATTTTGACTCCTCTATTGACAAATAATCCATCTCAATATAAAAAACGATATTCGGCAAGTTTCATGTCAAATTCCTATTTGCGTTAAATGTTATAACGTTCCTTTTTTGTTGCAGATAATTATGTTTGTAAAACACCTTCAAGTTGCCAGCAAGAGGCTTATGTTCAACGGCCATAAATCTACCGTCGTAGATAGTTTGATAAAAAAATTCATTTTATGAAAGGAGGGCTGATTTTTTTTAAGTCCCGGGGATTTTAATTCAGTCGCCCCATTAGGACTGATTGACAGGGTTGCAATGTGGTAAACCTCAAAAACTAAACATTTTGTCATGTAAAGGAGGTAACATTGGGTTTGGAAATATATAAAGAATCTTATACCGGCGCTATACAGAAGATTGTCCTTGGTAAAGGTGACAATGCCGTTACCGTGGGCGGCGAGACATGCTATCCTTTTTACAATTTCGAAGGTGACATGCCGCATAAGCCGGTGATAGCAATGGAAGTGTGGGATATGGAGCCGGATGAATGGCCGGAAGCTGCCATGAGCCATTTCAAGGATGTTCTCTCAGATCCGGCAGCCTGGGCCAAAAAGTGTGTTGATGAGTTTGGGGCGGAAATGATCGTTCTTCAACTCATGAGCACCGATCCGAATAGCCAGGATGCCAGCCCTGAAGAGGCGGTCGCTACGGTCAAAAAGATCCTTAAAGCCATCGATGTTCCGCTGATCGTATGGGGTACCAGCAACATCGAGAAAGATGAGGAAGTTTTAAAGAAAATTTCAGAAGAGACCCATGGAGAAAATCTGATCTTGGGACCTGTAGAGGACAAGAATCACAAGGGAATCGGCGCCAGCGCCATGGGATACGGCCATACGTTGATTTCATCCTCGCCCATCGACATTAACCTGGCCAAGCAGGTCAATATTCTGCTTGAAAATCTTGGGATGCCGTTGAATCGGGTTGTCGTCGATCCCACCACCGGCGGTCTTGGCTACGGACTGGAATACAGCTATTCGGTGATGGAACGGCTTGGCATGGCGGCCCTTACCCAGGGTGACGAAAAACTGCAGCTTCCAATGATTAATAACCTGGCCGCCGAAATATGGAAGTGCAAGGAAGCCAAGCAGAGCGTAGAAGAAGCCCCGACTTTAGGGGATCCGGAACGACGGGGCATCCTCATGGAAGCCGTGACCGCAGTCATCTATCTGCTGGCAGGTTCAAATATTCTGATCATGCGGCATCCGGAGGCCATCCGGCTGACCAAGGCGTTTATCGATTTGGGCTTAGACGGCGGAAGCGCCCAGGATGTGGCCCCGATAGGCAAACAGCTTGATGATGTGGATATCGATTATGCATCCTTTGCACCGGAGCTGGATTTGACCATAGAAGGCGAAAAACCGAAAAAAGCACCACCCGAGAAAAAAGTTCCGCCCAAAGCCGAAAAGAAAGCGGCACCTGAGAAGAAACCTGCCAAGAAAGCACCTCCAGAGAAGAAGGTTGAGAAAGAGAAAGCTGAAGAAGACGTAGAAACCAAAGCCAAAGCCGAAGAAGAAGCTAAAGCCGAAGCAGAAGCCAAAGCCAAAGCTGAAGCGGAAGCCAAGGCCAAGGCCGAAGCCGACGCCGACGCCGAAGCCAAGGCAACAGCCGAAGCGGAAGCCAAGGCCAAGGCAACAGCCGAAGCCAAGGCCAACGCCGAAGCAGAGGCCAAAGCCGAAGCCAGGGCCAAAAAAGAGGCTGAAGAGGAAGCGGTCCGAGAGAAACGCGCAAAGGAACATGAAGAACGTTCAGCCAAGAAAAAAGCGGCTCCCGAAGCAGTATCCTTGACCCCGGCAAAAGAGCAGACATCGAAATTGGACAAGATGTTGCAAGTGCTTAATAAAATGCACAAAAGAGCATAAAAAAATAAGAGGAGGAACCTCTAATGGCAGAAGAGAAAAAGTTAAAGAAAGTTGCAAAGCCAAAGAAGCTGGCGGATCCGATAGCGTCATCCATAGATCTTGCCACCCAGGAAATGATCGCGCGGGCACAGACACTTGATATCGATACGGTTTTTGACAGAGCGGCCGCCATGAAACCCTGTAACATAGGGATGCAGGGCACCTGCTGTAAAATTTGTGCCATGGGGCCGTGCCGTCTGCCTCTGCCCAAGGCAGGGATCGAAGGCGAGGACACCCGGAAAGGGTTGTGCGGCGCCACCGCCAATACTATTGCGGCCAGAAATTTTGCCCGGATGGTGGCTGCCGGAGCAGCAGCCCATTCAGATCACGGACGTGCTGTGGCCGAAGTTTTTTTGTCGGTTGCCCGGAAAGAAACCAAAGATTATACCATCAAATCTCCCGAAAGATTGATACAAATTGCGCCTTACTTTGGTGTGGAGACTACGGTTGAACAAGACGGCGAAACAATGGACCGGGATTTTGATGAGATCGCCCTTGAAGTGGCTGAAAAGGCAGTGGCGGAGTGGGGGAAACCCGAAGGTGAACTTTGCTATATGAAACGGGCGCCCGCACCTCTTTATGAACGCTGGAAGAAACTGGGGGTTTTGCCCCGTAATATCGACCGGGAAATTGTGGAGATCATGCACCGGACCCACATGGGGGTTGACCAGGATTATAAAAACCTTGTTAAACAATGCACACGTGCAGCTCTTGCCGACGGCTGGGGCGGAAGCATGATGGCCACCGATTTACAGGATGTCATGTTTGGAGCTCCCTCTCCATTACAGTCGGAAGCCAATCTTGGGATCATGAAGGAAGACCATGTCAACATCATCATTCACGGACATGAGCCTGTTCTCTCCGAAATGATCGTGGCCGCCGCCCAATCCAAAGAGATGCTCGATTATGCAATCTCAAAAAGTGCTAAAGGGATTCAGCTGGGCGGAATATGCTGCACAGGCAACGAAATGTTGCAGCGCCACGGCATTCCCCAGGCAGGGACATTCCTGCAGCAAGAACTGGCTATTATCACCGGCGCCTGTGACGCAATGGTGGTTGATGTTCAGTGTATATTCCAGAACCTTGCCAATGTGGCCAAATGCTTTCACACAAAACTGATCACCACCCACCCCATTGCAAAAATGGAACAGGACAATGTGATTCACATCGAATTTGACGAGCATCATGCCATGGAAGATGCCAAACGCATCGTGACAATGGCGATAGACAACTTTTCAAATCGCAGTGCGGAGGTTATGATTCCGAAGCACAAGGCCGTTCAGATTGCCGGTTTTGGTGTGGAATCCATCAAATACCATCTTGGCGGTACATTCCGCGGATCATACTATACCTTAAACGACAACATCATCAACGGCCGAATTCGTGGTGTTGCCGGCGTAGTGGGCTGCAATAACGCCCGGACCAAGCACAATGAGGAACACATTGTCATTATCAAGGAACTGATCAAGAACGACGTGCTGGTTCTGACCACCGGCTGCAGCGCCATCGCTGCCGGTATGCACGGTCTTCTCACGCCGGAAACCGCCCAGGTTTATTGCGGGCCTGGCCTGGCAGAAGTATGCGAGACCGTTGGTATTCCGCCGGTTCTGCACCTGGGTTCATGTGTTGACAACAGTCGCATTCTGCTGGCAGCCACGGAAGTTATTAAAGCCGGTGGTCTCGGAAATGACATTTGCGAGGCGCCCCTTGCCGGCAGCGCGCCGGAATGGATGAGTGAAAAGGCCATCAGCATCGGTCATTATTTTGTAACATCCGGTGTGTACACGGTTTTTGGGTATCATATGCCTCTGGACGGAGCGCCGGTGTTCAAGGATTATCTGTACAAGGAACTGGAAGGGATTTACGGCGGTATGTGGGACTGTGAGCCTGATCCGGTAAAGCATGCCCAGAAGATGATCGCCCATATCGATAAAAAGCGCAAGGCCCTGGGCATCGATAAGGCCAGGGAAAGAGTCCTCATGGATATGGCCGATCGACAGGCTCTTGAAGCTTAATAAATAATAAATCCTCAACGAAGGAGGAACAAATGACAAAGTTAATAGCATTTGCTGCCATCCAGGGCGGCTACAATATCGTATCTGAGGTTGAAGGGGATTTGAGAAATGCTCTTGCGGCCTATAGCGCAGATACCAAGGTGGAGTTTCCGAACACGGGCTACTATCTGCCAGTGATCTATTCCCTGTTGGGCCACAAGGTTAAAACCCTGGAAGATTTGCAAGAACCGATGGAATTTGCCCGGGGTCTGCTTCCCCCCCATATAAAAGGAGTACATCATCTGCCTTACCTGGGGCCCCTTCTGGACGCAGGCATGGCGGCAATTCTTTCTTTTGAAATTAAAGAAGGTATCCGCAGTGTCACCGATCCTGATTTTTATTTTCCCCAGGAAGATCCGGATTTAGATGCCGGGAAAATCTGGGTGGGACCTGCCGACGACACCATTCTTCGTAAAAGAGGGGTTGAATTCGTGGACGGCTCCGCGCCCGGCTTTGCAGCCATCGTGGGAGCCGCACCCGATCCCGAAACTGCCAAGATGATCGTTGAAGACTACCAGTTGAAAAATCTGTATATTTTCTGTGCAGCCAGCCATAACGGTACATCCGTCACCGAGCAGCTCATTGAAGCAGGTGTCCAGATCGGCTGGGGGACTCGCATCGTACCTTTTGGTCCGGATATTTCATCTGCCGTATTTGCCCTGGGATTTGCCAACCGAGCGGCCATGGCGTTCGGCGGGGTTGAACCCGGTGACTATAAAAAGATTCTTACGTATAACAAAGAACGGATCTTTGCATTTGTCAATGCTCTGGGCGAAGTCGGCACCCACTGGGGTGCTGCCGCGGCCGGCTGTGTCAACTGGGGTTTCCCGACCCTGGCCGATACCGACATTACGCAGATCCTTCCCACGGGTATCTGTACATACGAGCATGTTGTATCCCCTGTATCTCACGATGAGATCTGCCAGAAATCGGTGGAAGTCAGGGGGCTTAAGGTCACTGTTTCCGAAATTGAAATTCCCTGTGCCTTTGGTCCGGCCTTTGAGGGTGAACGGGTCAGGGGCAAGGATCTGTTTGTCCAGTGCGGCGGTGGCAAATCACCGGCCACAGAGCTTTGCAAGATGGCCGAGATGGGGGATATCGAAGACGGCAAGGTGGAGGTTATCGGCCCTGACATCATCGACTTCAAAAAAGGCGAGGCCTTTCCGATGGGCGTCTATGTCCAGATCGCCGGCCGTGAATTCCAGGAGGATTTCGAACCGATTTTGGAACGTCAGATTCATCACCTGGTTAACTACATCCAGGGGATTATGCATATCGGGCAGCGGGATATTGCCTGGTTCCGTATTAGCAAAACTGCCGTGGAAAAGGGCTTTACCTTAAAGGACATCGGTGTTGTCCTGCATGCCAAGTTCCACCAGGATTTCGGCAAAATCCTCGACAAGGTCCAGGTTACCCTTTACACCAAAAAAGAGGACGTTGACAAACTGACCAAAAGGGCTCGGGGGGAGTACAAAAAAAGAGATGAGCGGGTTGAGAACATGACGGACGAGGCAGAGGAAATTTATTACTCCTGCACTCTGTGCCAGTCTTTCGCCCCCAACCATGTCTGTACGGTCAGCCCCGAAAGAACAGGTCTTTGCGGCGCCTACAACTGGATGGACTGCAAGGCCTCCTTTGAGATCAATCCCACCGGACCCAACCAGCCCATTGAAAAGGGTGAATGTCTCGATCCTGTAATGGGCCAGTGGAAAGGTGTTAATGATTTTGTCTACAAGGCCTCCAGGGGTAACGTAACCCATTATAATTTTTACTCCATGCTGATTGATCCCATGACAACCTGCGGTTGCTGCGAAGCTATTGCAGCCATGCTCCCTTCCTGCAACGGCGTCATGACGGTTAACAGGGAATACGCAGGTGCGACTCCATGCGGTATGAAGTTTACCACTCTGGCCGGTGTCATGGGCGGTGGACAATCTTCCCCCGGTTTTGTGGGACATTCCAAGTTCAATATTACCCAGCGCAAGTTCATCACCGGCGACGGCGGTCTTTTGCGCATGGTGTGGATGCCCAAGATCCTCAAGGAAGAGATCAAAGAGCGGATTGAGGCCCGGGGTAAAGAACTGGGCGTTCCCGACCTGTATGATAAGATTGCCGACGAGACCGTTGGAACCACCGAGGAAGAGATTCTGCCCTTCCTCGAAAAAGTGGGGCACCCGGCCCATGAAAATGGATTCGATTATCGGATAATCCGGAGACGAGATAGGTTTAAGGAGCGGTATATTGCTGCTCCTTAAACCTTGTTTGAATATCACAACTTGAAACCTGATCCATTAGAATGAAGGAGATAAAAATGGCATTAACCGGTATTCAGATTTTCAAACTTTTGCCGAAAACCAACTGCAAGGAATGCGGGGTACCCACATGCCTTGCCTTTGCCATGAATCTGGCATCCGGCAAGGCTGAGCTCGATGCCTGCCCTTATGTGTCCGACGAGGCAAAAGAGCAGCTTGCCGAGGCTTCGGCACCTCCGATCCGGCCAGTGGCGCTGGGACAGGGTGTCAGGAAGACTAAAGCTGGCGGTGAAACCGTTATGTACCGTCATGAAAAGACCTTTTACAGCCCGACGCCCGTCGGTGCTTTGGTGGGGATCAGATATTGCCGAGTCCGATCTTGAAGCCAAATTAAAAATATGGAATGCGTTCCAGTTCGAGAGAGTCGGATTTAATCTAAGGCCGGAACTGGTGGCCGTAAAAGATATAATTGGTGATAAAGATGCTTTTGCGGCTGTTGCAAAAACCATCGCCGAAACATCAGAATTTAACCTGGTTTTGATGTCCGAAGATGCCGGCGTTATGGCGGCAGGAATCGAGGCCTGTAAATTTAAACGCCCTTTGATATATGCCGCAACTGAAGGTAATATTGATGCGTTTGGCGAGCTCGCCAAAGAGAACGATTTGCCTTTGGCGGTCAAAGCCGATTCTGTTGAAGGGTTGATCCCCTTGACAACCAAGTTGATGGAAATGGGGTTGAAGGACCTGGTGGTCGATTCCGGCGCCAGAGAGATCAAGCAGGCATTCCAGGACCAGGTGGTTATACGTCGTGAAGCCCTCAAGTCTTTAAACAGAGCACTTGGTTTTCCAACCATTACGTTTCCGTGTGAAATGGCATCGAATCTGGACATGGAAACGATTATCGCGGCCATGTTTATTGCAAAGTATGGGGGCATAACAATCCTATCCGATTTTAAGGGTGGGAGCCTTTTCTCTCTTCTGGTTGAACGGCTGAATATCTTTACGGATCCACAGCGGCCAATGACCGTTACAGAGGGAATCTACGAAATCGGAGATCCTGATGAAAATTCTCCGGTTTTGGTCACCACCAATTTTGCTTTGACTTACTTTATTGTATCCGGCGAAATTGAAGGGAGCAAGGTGCCGTCCTGGCTGCTGATCAAAGACGCTGAAGGGCTGTCCGTTCTAACAGCGTGGGCTGCCGGAAAATTTTCCGGGCGACGATGTGGGAATGTTCGTCAAAAAATCCGGCATAGCGGATAAGGTCAAGCATACCCAGGTGATTATCCCCGGTTATGCGGCCGCTATTGTCGGCGATATGGAAGAAGAATTGCCTGGCTGGACCATTACCGTGGGACCGAGAGAGGCCGCTCATATTCCGGCATTTCTCAAGTCAATGTAACGGCTTCAAAAGCCTGCCGGGTGGAGTATATCCATCGTGCTAAGTGTATTAAGATCAGATGAGATATAGTGGAGGGGCATGCCCCGAAAACATCAGGCGGTTGCCGATAAAGGAGGGAGGTCATATGTTACTTTTAGGTGAAAGTTTAAACGTCATATCTACAAAGATCGGCAGGGCATTCAAGGAGCGTGATCCCAAACCGATTCAGGAGGAAGCCCTTTTTCAAAAAGAAAAAGGTATGGATTTTATCGACATCAACCTCGGCCCTGCCAAAAAGGAAGGGCATGAGCTGATGCCATGGGTGGTTGAAGTGGTGCAGGAGGTGGTTGATGATATACCGCTGATTTTGGATACATCCAATATTGATGCCATAGAGGCCGCCCTCAAGGTCTGTAAACTTACGCCCATTATCAATTCGATCATGTGTCGTCCGGAACGCTATGAGAAGATGATTCCTCTGGCTGCGGAATACAATGCCGATTTTGTCGCACTTTTGTGGGGTCCTGACGGCCTGCCGCGGGATGAAAATGAACGTGCGGCCCTTAGCGTAGAGCTTCTGTATGCCGCCAATGAAGCCGGAATTCCAAATGAGAGGATTTGGGTGGACGGCATTGTAACTCCGGTGAACATCCAGCAGCCCCAGGCTATAAGCCTTATGGAATTTCAGGGGATGCTCCAGGATATTGCACCTGGTGCCCGGAGCACCTGCGGGCTGTCGAATATATCCAATGGTCCGCCCGATCATCTGCGGCCCATTCTTAACCAGACGTATATGGTCATGCTTCAGAAGCACAGTATGGAGTCGGTGATTGCCGATCCCCTGGACGATCAACTGATTTCCCTTGCCCGGGGCGAACGCCAGGATATCGTGGACTTGATTTACGGCATTATGGACGGCGACCAGCCGGATATAGACAGTCTTTCAAAAGAGATGCAGGACTATGCCAAAACCACCAATGTCATTCTTGGAAAGTCTCTTTACTCGGATTCATGGCTTGAACTCTAGTTATTGATTTTACAAAATACCTTAAAAAAGCCCCTCCCTTCTGGAGGGGCTTTTTTGTTTAAGATTGTCGATAGAAATAGACTTGAAAATAGATGATGCGTCTGATATTCTTAAGATGTTGATTTGTTATCCATTTTCAATGGTCGATGATATGGGGATCTGATGATACAGTCAAAAGCCCTTGAGATTAATATTGCCAGCTATTCTGTCGATGTCACCGTTGATGAAAAATATTCAATCCTCCAGGAGGTGATGTCTAAATATTACGGCATCATGGAAGGCTTGAATACATTTCTGAAAGAGCTTTCTCATCCCTATCGAAACTGGCAATTTATTGTTCAGGAAGCGAGGGCCTATTCCCTTGACTACTTTCATCTTCTCAAAAGCCACCCCAAAGGACCTGAAGCTGCAAGACTTTTTGTGGACATTTTCACCCAAGCCATTGAATCAAAAAGCGATATTGAAGTCAGGGCCGATGCTGTGGACAATCTTCTCCTGTTTATTCAGAAAATCATCAAGGAGTCCGGTGCCGACTTCAAGAGATTCAAACCGATCATTGATGATTCATTTGATCGAATCAGGAATTATGAAGAAGAAGATTTCTTCTTGTTTGTCAAGAGTTTCTATCAGATACGGAAGCTGGCTGAAACGCTTTTAAGTTATTCATCGGAAATAGCGGATGATTGTGAGTCTGCAAATTTACTTCTCATAAAATATTTTCATCGTATCTATAGTTACTGGCTTCTGGAAAGAGATCCTTGGTCCTGGTTCAAAGAAGAGGTCGGTGAAATCGAAAATCCGGACAAACTGGAAAGATTTTTTGAGAAGATATCTTATAACCGGATCGACCAGTATATAATCGAACTTAAACGTGTTGCACAGTCCAAAAAGAGTGCTTCCGAAGATGTTTTAAAGGGGCTCGTGGCGCTTCCCGATTACAGCCAATTTGTCGAAGCATACCGAAAAATTCCCCAAAGCCTTCCGGATGAAAGTCCGAAAATCCATTTGGGCAATCAATGGAAACTCATTTTTCTTTCCATTATCATGAATATTCCAGGTTTGTCGTTGATCCATGAGGAATCCTTAAGGGATATCAACAGAACCTTGAGCCGGCTAATTGCCCATGAGAGTCACCTGAATATCGAGAGCCTCATTCATAAAACCTTTTCCATATTAAAGACCCGAACCGAAAAATATCCTGCAACGGCATTGAACTGTATTCTGAATATGGGGAAAGGTGTTTATAAAACCGATGACAGCGATCTTGTAAAATTATTCATTGATTACGTAATCGATCTGGGCTTTCAGTCGCCGATGATCGGAGGTGTCGGAAACGACTGGCAGATAAAGGCCAATCCCGCCCACATTCTCAATATAAGGACATGGCTTGAACTTATTGAACTGAACCCCATATGGTCCACCCGGCTTATTTCCTATCTTATCATCCATATTTCTATTTGCGGTGTATTTATTAAGGACATCGATCTGTTTCCCCGGGATGTTACCCGATTGTTAAACAGCCGTATCGAACCTGTCTATAATCTGGCCAAACAACTCTGCAGGCTTTTTCCGGTGTACTTCAACGATATCGGAGCCGAGGGGAATCTGAGGGAAATATCCACAAGGATCGATGAAATATCCCATCGAAGAGATCCGCTGATACATTTTTTAAGGAAACAGAGCCATGTGGAAAGCAGCAACCGGCTTATCGATTTTATGGAGATAACCCTTAAATTCTGGGAAACCAAAGAAAAAGAAATTCTGGAATCCTTTGTTCCGCCGAGTATTTACACGGCAATCGATATTAAGGGGCCCTATGTGGAGGGTGCTCACAAGGTAATAGCGCAGCTTAAAGAAAAAGGGATAACCTTGCCGGAAGGTCTTCTCAAACTCAGAGACGACGAAATGAAGTCCATTGTTGGAGGGGTTTCAGGCGTATCAGGACAAGATATTGAACGGGTGGAACTTGCCGTCGCCTTATATAAACTTTTTGATCAGAAATACAATCTCGATTTTATTGAGATAGACAAGTATATTGCCCAACTCCAGGCGGAGGCCTTCCCGGATTTTAACAGGCTGCGGGATGCCTTCAAGGAGCCTGATTTAAATAAAAAAATATACAAACTCCTCGACTATCTGGAAGAGCTGAAAAAAATAATACTTTCCGAACAGACCTACGAAATCAAGGAGGATATTTATAAGAAACGGCATATTACCATAGACATCCCCTCCATGTACGGCAGTTACCGCGAAAAGAAATTTGACTGTCTCGGGCTTGCATTTCGAATAAAATCTCTGGTGAATGTGCTTTTTGAGGAGTTGGTGGATAAAATTGATTTAACCCTCATTACAAAAGCCACTTTTTACCAGATTTACAGCCGGTTGAGTTTGTTCTACAAAGCATTGAAACTGGATGGAATCCCGTCGGTGGAAATCGAGCGCCAGTTGGACATGTTGGCCCAATCCCTTGAAGCCAGGGAGCTTACTTTCACACAGTATCTTGATATATTTAAGGGGTTTGCCCTGGCCATAAGGAACATCATCAGCGATTATTTTAACAATATTCATGGGGAAAACCTGAGTCATATTCTGTCCCGGTTACCTGTGGAGGAGATTCTCCCGAAATACCTCCCGGTGAGTGGTACAATGGATGGCGAAAAGCTGAAACACAGGGTTTCTGAAATATTTTTCCGGGAACGCATCGCGTTTTCATTGGGGCTCCAACAGCTGGATCTGTTCTTAAGCCGAATTCTGAACACCCTCTTTCAGCAGTCGAATAAACTCCCCAAGGACAAACTGCATCATCTGCTTCTTTACGATCCAAAACGGGCCATGACGTCTATGGATAAAATTCCCAAGAGGGTTTCCGGAATTATTTATCTGGGGAGTAAAGGACTGAATCTCGTTAAACTGAAAAAATTCGGAATGTCGGTACCCCCCGGTTTTATTATAACAACCGAGGCATTTCGCTGTAGAGAGATAATAGACAGTTATCCTCCGGCAGAACAAAACTTCAAAGAGCAGATTTTGCAGCAGATATCCAAAATCGAAAAAATAACCGCCAAAAATTTTGGTGATCCCAAAAACCCCTTGCTCTTTTCGGTGCGGAGCGGATCTGCCATTTCACAACCCGGAATGATGGATACGTTTCTGAATGTCGGGATGAATGAGGAGATTGCAACAGGCATTGGAAAACGCACCGGTAATGCCTGGTTTGCCTGGGATTGCTATCGCCGGTTTCTGCAAGGTTACGGCATGGCTTCAGGGCTGGAAAGGGATGACTTTGATGCGATTATCAGTGAACTCAAGCAAAGGGCCGGCGTCCGGTTTAAAAGGGATCTCACCGACATGCAGATGCGGAAGGTGGCGATGGCCTACAAAAAAATGATCGTCAACGCCGGGATTGATGTCATTGGCGACCCTTTTGAACAGCTTTATTTTACGATTAAAAAAGTCTTCGATTCCTGGGAGGGCGCCAAGGCGAGAACCTACCGTAAGATTATGGGGATATCCGATGACTGGGGGACCGCCGCTACCGTACAGGAAATGGTTTTTGGGAACATTTCCCAGCAATCGGGAACCGGCGTTTTCTTTACCCATAATCCCAGATGGTCGGAGGACAGCCTGAGGCTTTGGGGTGATTTTAGCATCGGAAATCAAGGTGAGGATGTGGCGTCAGGTCTTGTAAATACACTTCCCATATCGATTATACAGCAGGATATCGAAATGAGGGAAACCGATATAACCCTTGAAAGCCATTTCTTCGAGATTTTCAAGGCATTGAAAGAATTGGCTAACGAGTTGATCCACACCCGGGGGTGGAGTCCTCAGGAGATGGAGTTTACCTTTGAAAGCCCCCGTGTTGAAGATCTGTACCTGATGCAAACCCGGGACATGACCATTCGTGAACGGAAGAAAGTTTTAGCCTTTGACCTTGACGATATCACGGAAGATAAATTGTTGGGGCATGGTATCGGTGTCAGCGGCGGAGCGATGAGTGGACGGATTGTTTTTGACCTTGAAGAGATCGACCAATGGAGAAACGTAGAGCCTGAAACGTTTTTGATTCTTGCAAGGGGCGATACCGTTCCGGATGACATCCGGGAGATCTATGCAGCCGACGGCCTTCTTACGGCCCGGGGCGGGGTAACGTCCCATGCTGCTGTCGTGGCGTATCGGCTCGGGAAAACCTGCATTGTGGGATGCGGAAATCTCGTCTGTAACGAAAAGGAAAAAAACTGTCGATTTAACGAGGCGCATTTTAAATCCGGAGACTATTTAAGTCTTGACGGCAGGGAGGGGTCGGTTTATCGGGGTTTGATAAAGGTTCAGGAATTATAGGAATCGAAAATAACCATCCCGGAAAGGGGGGGGGCGAACAAATATGCAAACTGGAAACAGTGATGGATTGAAGCTTGGAATAAACGGGTTCGGCAGGATCGGTAAGCTTACACTCTGGCACCATGTGGCACGGAAATATTTTAGTGAAATTATCATCAATATCGGTCGAAAGGTCGGTACGTCCCTGGAAGATATTGCCCACTATGTCGAAAGGGATTCAACCTATGGGTCGCTCCATGGGTTCCTGTACGGTCAAGCGTCAGAATCTCTGATCCATGATCTGGATGAGCAAAACGGCACCATGAGCATTGATGGAGTCAAGGTTCGATTTTTAAGGACGTCCAGAAATCCGGCCGAGTTGAACTGGAAAAAACACGGTGTAAAACTGGTTGTCGATACCACTGGAAATTTTCTTGATCCCACACTTCCTCCGGATTATCCCACGGGGTCTTTGCGAGGTCATCTTGAGGTCGGCGCCGAAAAAGTTATCGTTTCCGCGCCGTTTAAAATCAAGAATAAAAGCATGCCGATGCCGGATGATGTTGTAACCTCGGTAATGGGTATCAATGATAATGTCTACGATCCCAGGCGTCATAAAATCATCTCCAATGCATCCTGTACCACCACCTGCCTGGCGCATATGATAAAACCGCTTCTCAACGCTTTCGGGCCTAAAAAAATCCTGTCGGCGTCCATGGCAACGGTTCATGCAGTAACCGGATCCCAACAGGTTTTGGACAGGCTGCCAAAAACAGGGGCTGTGGATCTTAGGAAAAACAGAAGCATTATGAATAACATTATCCTCACCACCACCGGTGCCGCCAATGCGTTGAGACTGGTTATTCCGGAAATGAAGGATATTGGATTCATCGCGGAATCGGTCAGAGTTCCCATCTCCACAGGGTCTCTGATTATACTGGTGCTGAACCTGCAGGAAGAGCTTTCCGGCGACCCAATCAGCAGAGAACTGCTCAATGGGGTATACCGGGAGGCTGCATCCGACGATCCCAAGGGGTATCTCAATTATTCCGACAAGCAGAACGTGTCCGGGGATATCATCGGCATGCCGAGGGCTGCAGCGATTATCGAAGGACATGTGACCCATACCCGAACCGCCGAACTTACCATCGACCTGGAAAAAGTGCCGGACCTCCCGGAAAGCACCTTATGTTCGTTAAAGGACGTTATTATAAGAATCCCGATAACCCAGGCGGTCATATATGGGTGGTACGATAATGAAGAAGGGAGTTATGTCAATATCCTCGGAGACAGGACGGTTTCCGTGGCCGAGTATATGTGATGAACTCGTAAAAAGTCTGATTTTGCTTTATGTCGCTCAAGAAAAACTTTTTACGAAGCCACTCCGCCAATATCGTTACATGAGGCAGCACACCCTGTGAATACGAACCTATCTTTTTAGACAGCTTCAAGTTTTTCACTGCTTTTCCAGCGTCCGGGTTGAGTTGTTTTTGGTATCCGATCCCCCTCTAATACAGATATCTTTAGTCTTTGTTTTTTTCTTTTCCTTCCTCGTTGTTTTTGCCCCTGCTGCGGGTAAATATCGCGCGAATTAAGAAGGATTTTTTCTTGACAAAAAAGAGATCTATAGGTACAAGACCGTTTGTTTATTAGAGAGTTGGCCTGCGTCGTGAAATCATCAATAATAGCTTGACGGAGTTTCTATGCATACTTTAGATGATCATGCTAAAGATATTTCTGAAGATGCCGCTGGTGAAGCGGGTACAAATTCATCCTTGGAAATGAATTTAAAAGAACAAGATTCGGGGGCCGGTGGAATCATTATCTTGTTTTTTATTTTGGGGCTGTTTGCCAGCCTTGTTATGGGATGGATAATTTTTCCCAAACTTCTATATTCCAAGAAAAAACAACCCATTGACTTTAACCATGTCCTTCATGTTGAAGAGGTCGATAACGGATGTGAAAGCTGTCATTTTTTTCGGGAAGACGGAACCTTCTCCGGGGCTCCGAAGCTTGCTCAATGCATCGAATGTCATGAAGAGATTCAGGGAATAAGTCCTGATGAGATCAAATTTGTCGAGGAGTATGTCTCCAGGGGAAGAGAAGTCCCATGGTTGATATACTCCCGGCAGCCTGACTGCGTATTCTTTTCCCATGTCGCCCATATCAAGGGCGCTCGCATGGACTGTGTTACCTGCCACGGCCATATCGGTGAATCTGAGAGTCTGAAGGTTTATGAGGAAAATCGAATTACAGGATACAGCCGGGATATCTGGGGAAAAAGTATCGGCGGATTCAAGAAAAATACCTGGGATCGGATGAAGATGGACGATTGCGCTGAATGCCATCGAGAAAATGCTGCGAATATGGAAGGAACAGATATCCAGACTCCCACCCAAAGGCTGATTGACCATATGATAAACCTGGTTTCTCCGGGTGCCTCGACCTTTGACAAGGGAGGCAGTGTTCAGACACAGAAGGATCCATGTTTTGCCTGTCACAAATAAATTCGATTTTTACGAATTTATCAATAGTTAAGAGGTAGAATAGATGAAAATTGGCAGAAGAGGTTTCTTGTCATTTGTAGTTGGGGGTGCAGCCGGTACAGCCCTTTCACCATTGCCATGGAAGATGATGGATGACAGTTCAATATGGACACAAATGTGGCCGTGGACGCCGGTACCTGAAGATGGTGAAGCCAGTTACGTCAATTCTGTTTGTACGCTCTGTCCCGGGCATTGTGGCATTTCGGTTCGAAAAATCGATAACCGGGCCGTTAAAATCGAGGGGATGAAAGGGCACCCTGTAAATAATGGCGGTATGTGCCTTCTGGGGCTGTCAGGGCTTCAACTTCTTTATGGCCCCATGCGGGTCAGGACGCCCTTGAAAAGAACAGGGAAACGGGGACAGGGGCAATGGGAAAAAATTTCCTGGAATGATGCGGTTTCAGAAGTCGTGGAAAAGCTTCGAGACATAAGATCAGAAGGGCATCCCCAAACCCTGGGTTTTATCTCGGGTTCCGATCGGGGCACCGTATCACGACTCTTAGAAAGATTTCTCACCGCCTATGGTTCACCCAATTTTATGCGCATGCCGTCGGTTCGTGATTCCTATGAACTTACCCAATATCTGATGCAGGGCGTTCAGGCTTTGCCCGGCTTCGATTTTGAAAACACCGACTTTGTTTTAAGCTTTGGAAGCGGTATAATCGACGGCTGGGGATCACCTGTACGGATGTCCAGAGTCCACAGTGCCTGGCAAAATGCCGACGTGAAAGTTATTCAGATAGAGCCGCGTCTGTCCAACACGGCAGCCAAATCAGACAAATGGATCCCCATCAATCCAGGCGCCGAAGGGGCTCTGGCCATGGGGCTTGCCCATGTTATCATTAAGGAATCATTGTACGATGCGGCCTTTATTGGAAATTACGTTGAAGGATTTTATGATTGGAAGAACCTTGTTATTGATAAATACAGCCCGGACACCGTCGCATCCATAACCGGAATAGACAGCAGAACCATTGTAGTTCTGGCTCGGGGTTTTGCCAATGCTTCAAAACCGCTGGCTATTTGCGGGCGGGGCAATGGAACCACCCCCGTCGGTCTTGATGAATGTATGGCGGTGCATGCGTTAAATGCTTTGGTGGGCAACATCAATAAAAAGGGCGGTGTTTGGGCCGTTTCCGAACCGGATTATATCAATTGGCCGGAAATTGAAATGGATGCCGAGGCTGCAGTCCGGTATGCAACATGAACGATTGGACGGCGCCGGGAGTAAAAAATATCCGTTTACCCGGTATCTTTTGCCCCGACTCCCAGAGACCATCGACTCGGGAGAAAAATATCCTTTGCAGGCACTCTTTGTTTCCGGGGCCAACCCTTTGTATACACATCCGGATACCCAAGCTGTTAGAAACGCCTTTGACAAGATTCCCTTGGTAGTCAGTTTTTCTTCCTACATGGATGAAACGGCTCAAAATGCCGACCTTATCCTTCCAAACCATATCTATCTTGAACGCTATGAAGATGTCCCAACACCGGCCGGTATGATTCAACCGGTTATCGGTCTCTCAAAACCTGTGGTTGAACCCCAGTTCGACACCCGGCATGTGGGAGATGTCATCATTCAAATGGCTAAAGGGATGGGCGGCAGTGTCGCAAAAGCGTTTCCGTGGGACAGCTATGCTTCCTGTCTCAAAGAGACTCTGGGCGACCTATGGAATCCTTTAATTGAGGAAGGATTCTGGTCTAATGCCGGGATTGTGACTCCGTTCTTTGAAACATCGTTTGATACAGCCTCCGGAAAGTTCGAGTTGATAAACAAGGATACCGGCTCAATACCCCAGTTTAAACCGGTGAGCATCGAGGGCGATGAAAAAGGTTATCCTCTTCTGCTCATCCCCTACGATTCCATCAGACTGGCAAGCGGTTTTATTGGCGATCCGCCGTTTGTTATAAAAACGGTTGAAGATTCCGTTCTCAAAGGTAATGATGTTTTTGTTGAACTCAATCCAAAAACTGCCAGAACTGCGGGACTGGGTGAAGGCCAGCGGGCCGTATTAACGACGCCCAGAGGCAAAGCAGAGGTCAAAGTTCATCTTTTTGAGGGTATTATGCCCGGTCTCGTTGCACTGCCGAGGGGTCTGGGCCATACCGCCTGGGACGAATATCTGGCAGGTAAGGGGATAAATTTCAACACGCTCATCGGTCCGGTTGAAGATTCGGATTCCGGTCTGGATGCGGCCTGGGGAATCCGGGCAAAGTTAGAAAAAGTCTGATCGTATTGACGGTTGAAGATAGAAGATTTTCTGACGCATCGGTTAATCTTCACGTTAATGTTGTCAATCTAAAGAGGTTCTGATGAAAGAAGGACGTACACACAATAGATTCCAGAAATTTGGGATGGTCATCGATCTGGATAAGTGCACCGGGTGCGGCAGCTGCATGGTGGCTTGTATGGCTGAGAACAATGTACCCTTTAGGAAAGATGAGTCGAACAAACTTCTGAGTATAACATGGATGCGTGTCTATAAATTGACCAACGGAATGCCTTTTCCGAAAATAGATGTCTGCTATCTTCCCAGACCTTGTATGCAATGTGCCGGTCAACATGAAGGACATTCACCCTGCGTATCGGTTTGTCCGGCCATCGCAACGGACTACAGCATGGAATCCGGGATTGTCAGCCAGATCTATACACGTTGTTTTGGATGCCGTTACTGTATGGCGTCGTGTCCGTATCACGCCCGCTATTTCAACTGGTGGGATCCGATCTGGCCCGACGGCATGGAAAAGTACCTGAGCCCCAACGTATCGCCCCGTATGCGCGGTGTGGTGGAAAAGTGCAGTTTCTGCTTTCACCGATACCAGATGGCAAAGGACAGGGCCTATATGGAAGGGGGACGTGAGCTCCAGGAGGACGAATATCAAACCGCATGCACCCAGGCATGCCCTGCCGGTGCCATTACGTTCGGAGATCTGAACAATCCGGAGCACGCGGTATCCAAGATGGTCGAACCCGACCATAAACACGGGGGCCGGCCGAAAAACCCCCATGCATTCCGGTTGCTGGAGCGGCTGGGCACCAACCCAAAGGTCTATTATCTTTCAAGCCGCGAATGGGTGCGACGCGCCGGGGATAATTATTTGAAAAACGAAAAAAAAGTCAAAAAACCGGTACATCACGGTTAACGCTTAACAGGAACTGAAACTGTATTTATTGAGGAGTACATAACATATGGATTCTGCATTAATACCCAAAGGTGTTAAGCGCTGCCCGATGTGGCAATTTCTCTTGTTCATCGGTGTCGTCGGCATTGTACTGCTGTGGGGCGTTTATGCCATGTTTCTCTGCTGGTTCAAGGGGCTTAACCAGACCAACATGAACGATTACTATGGGTTTGCACTGTGGATCTGGGCCGACCTTGCCGTAATTGCGGTTGGCGGCGGCGCATTTTTTACCGGATTGCTGAGATATATCTTCGGAAAGGATGCACTCAAGAACATCATCAATTATGCAGTTCTGATCGGTTTTATCTGCTACAGTTCGGCCCTGCTCATTTTAGCCATCGACATCGGGCAGCCGTTGCGGGGATGGTTTATTTTCTGGCATGCCAATGTTCACTCCATGCTGACTGAGGTGGCTTTTTGTCTTTCCTGTTATTTCGTAGTATTGACCATTGAATATATTCCGCTGATTCTTGAGAATCGTCAGATCGATAAAGTGCCGTTTTTTCATCATCTCGGTCACAATATGCACGAAACCATGGCGGTATTTGCGGCAACCGGTGCGTTCCTTTCATTTTTCCACCAGGGCTCTTTGGGCGGCGTTGCCGGTGTTCTGTTCGGAAGACCCTTTGCCTTTCGGGAAGGGATTTTAATCTGGCCCTGGACCTTTTTTCTATATACCTGGTCGGCCGCTGCCTGTGGGCCGTGTTTTACCATTCTGCTTACAAAGATTACCGAAAAGATTGCCCGGAAAAAACTGGTGAAGGACAACGCCATTGAGCTTCTGGCTAAAATTTCAGGGTGGATGCTCCTGACATATACCATTGCCAAGCTTTGGGATACCTGGTACTGGGCCACAGTATTGGTACCTTCCCAAGGATTCGCGCTAATGGATTTTTATTCCAACAATCCATTGTATGGCATCTGGATACTTGTAGTGGAAATTGGAATTTGCGGTCTGATTCCTGCTGTTATCCTGATTACGGATAAAGGGCGCAAGAATTCCATGACCTTATGGATTGCCGTGACTCTGGCGGTTATCGGGGTGTGTCTTAATCGATGGGTCATGGTGTTGCAGGTCATGGCCGTACCCGTTATGACGTTTGATCAATGGGTCTTGTACATCCCAAGTTGGCAGGAGGTTGCAACAACCATACTCCCGGTGGCATACGGCATTATTCTCATTGCCATTTCATATCGTTATCTGCCGGTATTCCCCAATGAGCCGGAACTGAATCCCATCGAACCCCTGGACGAAGAAAAGACGGTGGTTGAATCTCCGGTTGAGTTAGAACAGGAATTAAGGCCGGCTGAGGCATAAAGCGGGCAGGAGGATAGATTATGTTTCCTTTTAGTTTTGAATGGATCTGGGACATGGGCCATGTGGTTTTTATGGGAGGCCTCTGGTATGCGCTTATCATTTTAGGACTTGGCATGACCTACTGTATAATCAAAGCAGCCATTGATGCATCCAAGGAGAATGGCGACAGTCACCATTGACATTCGAAGACAGTTCTGGATTAAAAGCGCTGACCTCGCCATGAAGCCGGGAGAGCGCTTTTTTATTTGAACAAGGTTGATGATTTCGTAAAAAGTCATGAGTTCAACAATAGATGGCTAAGTAAAAAGGTTCATAAACAACGCAGTAGAAGGAACTTTTTACGACGCCACCAAGGTTTTATATGGACAAAATACTGGTGGAAGGCGGGCGTTCCCTTGGGGGAGAGGTCAGAATCAGCGGTGCTAAAAATGCCGCTCTTCCCATCCTTATTTCTTCTCTGCTTACCGATGGATGGAATACATATTCCAACGTTCCGGACCTCAAAGATATCCAGAGCACCAAAGATTTACTTTTGAATCTTGGTGCCAGGGTAAGGACAGATAAAGATGTTGTTCAAATAAATGCCGGGGATGTGGGCAAGCACGAAGCGCCTTATGATCTTGTTAGAAAAATGCGAGCTTCAATTCTGGTTCTGGGTCCGCTGTTGGCAAGACTTAAAAAAGCCCGGGTGTCTTTGCCTGGAGGATGTGCCATCGGCGCACGCCCCATAAATCTTCATTTAAAAGGGCTTGCCCGTCTCGGTGCCAAAATTGAATTGAAACACGGTTACGTGGAGGCCGCAGCCGACCGTCTTTACGGAGACGAGATTTATCTGGACATACCCACCGTAACCGGAACCGAAAATCTTATGATGGCTGCGGTTCTGGCCGAAGGGGTCACCGTCTTGAAAAATGTGGCCTGTGAGCCGGAGGTGGTGGCACTGGCAGATGTTTTGGCCCGAATGGGCGCAATAATCAAAGGTGCCGGAACTTCGGTGATTACCATCGAAGGGGTATCAAAGTTGCAGCCCGTCTCGGTTAAAATCATGCCCGACCGAATAGAAGCCGGCACGTTTATGGTTGCGGCAGCCCTGACAAAAGGGGATGTGACCCTTTTAGATTGTGAACCCGACCATCTTGAAGCGGTGATTCACAAACTCAGACTGAGTGGTGCCGATGTGTTCGTCAAGGATCGGTGCATACAGGTAAAAGGGACGAGTGACATCGTGAGTGTTGATGTTAAAACTTTGCCTTATCCTGGATTCCCGACAGATATGCAGGCCCAGTTTATGGTGTTGATGTCGATTGCAAACG
>PVMK01126623.1_pt1 | contig 76422 bp, 75 predicted proteins | sample 1853481 | NCBI WGS metagenome assembly PVMK01 (sample SAMN08533507, study PRJNA380276) | Marine sediment metagenome, whole genome shotgun sequencing project.
GGTTTTGCGGAAACATGTCGGTTTCCACCAGGGTCATCGGAATAGCTGCCGAGAGCAGGGTCAGGAGCACCATGCCGGCGGCCCACCAGCGGTGGCGCATGTTCCAGTGCAGCAGGCGCACATAGCGATCGCGCAAATGATCGACCGCGGCGTTCTGTTTTTTGGTTGCAGGCCGGTCCAGACGGGAGGCCAGCAGGGGAATAATGGTCTGGGCAATCAACAGGGAGACGGCCAGCGATACCACGATGGCGATTGCCACGTGGGTCAGGAAAATCGAGATCTGGTCTTTTTCACCAAAAATAATCGGCAGGAAAACCGCGGCGCTGGTCAGGGTACCGGCAGCTACGGCAAGCCCGACCGCGCTGACGCCACGCAGCGCAGAGCCTTTGGCATCATCCGGTGTTTTTTCGTGTTCGGTGTGGATGCTTTCGCTGACCACGACTGCGTTGTCCACCAGCATACCCACGGCCAGCATCAGGCCCATCATGGACAGGATATTCAAGGACAGGCCGAGGAAATACATCACACCCAGGGTGATCGTAATCGCCACCGGTATGGCCAGCGATACCATCAGGGTGGTTTGAATGCTGCGCAGGAAGAAGTACAGCACCAGCAGTGAAAGCAAGGCGCCCAGCAACCCCGCCTTGAGCAATTCTGAGAGCGATTCGGTGACCCCTTCTGCCTGGTTTTCCAGGAAAAACAGATTGATGCCCTGCATTTCAGGAGTCTGGGCGATGCGCGCGATTTCCTCTTCCACCCGCCTACCCACTTCGACCAGGTTGGATCCACTTTCCTTGTACATGCTGACCCCGATCGCGTATTTCTGGTCCAGATGGCGCGCATAATCGCGCCGCTTGCTGTCGTATTTGATTTCCGCAATATCGCTCAGGCGAAGACCATCCCGGGATATGACCAGGTCCCTGATCTCATCGATGGAACGAAATTCACCGCGGGGATTTACCCGGTAACGGGTGTCGCCGGCGCGGATCAGGCCTGCCGAATCCGAGAAATTTACCTGGCTGAGCTGGGCCTGCAGTTCGACCAGGTCGATGCCATGGGCGATCACGCGGTCGGCGATCAGCTCGATCCTGATTTCGCGTGGTTCGATGCCCTGGAAATCTACCCGGGCCACGCCCGGTAAACGCTGCAGCGGCCGGACCAGGCTACGCATCAGCATATCGTAGGCCGTGGAAAGGTCACGTTCACTGGAGATGCGCAGAGTCAGTACCGGCATGTCGGTAAAATTGAATTTGAGTACGTTGATGCGACGTACGTCGGAGGGTAATTGGTCGCGGATCGCTTCGACCCTCTCGCGTGCCTCAACCGCCTTGGTCGCGACATCCGTTCCCCAGTCGAAAATCACCTCGAGGCGTGAACCGTTGGCGGTTGACGTGGACTCCAACCGCTTGATACCGCTCAGGGTCGCGATCACTTCCTCGGCCGGGCGGGTGATTTCCCGCTCGACTTCTTCCGGCGTGGAACCCTGGTATGGGATGTCCAGAATGATGAACGGGATATCTACGGCCGGGAAGTATTCCAGCGGCAGCAGGCGGCTGGAGACCAGGCCGACCGCTACCATGGAAACAAACACCATGATGATGGTGACCGGCCGGTTCAATGCAAAGCGTGCAGGCGCCATGATTCAGGCCGGTACGCTGGAAGTGTGTAACTGCTGATCCGGTCCGGCGTCCGGTTCGCCAGATCCTGGTGTAATCATTTCGTGGTTTTCTTTCTTCTGCACGTCGCTGCGCCGGTCCAGCAGGGAATACATCACCGGCACCACCAGCAAGGTCAGCATGGTGGATGTGAGCAAACCGCCGATGACCGTAATCGCCATCGGTGTGCGCATTTCAGAGCCCTCGCCCAGCCCCATCGCCATCGGCGCAAGGCCCAGTACCGTGGTCAGCGTCGTCATCATGATCGGCCGCAGGCGAAGCTTCGCCGCTTCCTTGATCGCGCTGATACGCTCCATACCGCGCTGGCGCAACTGGTTGATCAGGTCAACCAGCACGATCGCATTGTTCACGACAATGCCGGCCAGCATGATCAGGCCGATAAAAACGATCACGCTGAGATTCGTTCCGGTAATCCACAGGGCCAGGGCCACGCCGACAGCGGCCAGCGGAATTGAAAACAGGATGACAAAGGGATGCAGCAGGGATTCAAACTGGGAAGCCATCACCAGGTAAACCAGGAATATGGCCAGCCCCAGGGCAAAAAGGAGGGACTTGAACGAAGCGGCCATTTCTTCACTCTGCCCGGTAATGTTCATGCTCAGGCCGTAGGGCATCTTCATGTCGGCAAGCAGCTTTTCTGCCTCCCGGGCTGCGTTGCCAAGATCCCCGTAAGCGACGTTGGCCTGCACCAGCGCCAGGCGTTCCTGGTTGCCGCGGCGAATTTCCGCCGGGCCCTCGGACACCCGAATTTCAGCCACGGATGACAAGGGAACCGGCCGTTCACTTTTTGGATTAACGATCAATTCGCGCACGGCCGAGATGGATTGTCGATCTTCTTCGGACAATCGGACCAGCACGTCGATCTTGCGGTCCCGCCAGCTATAGCGGGTGGCGACACGGCCCCGGATCTTGCCGACGACCTGATCGGAAATCTGCTTCACGGTCAGGCCCAGCGCAGCGGCGCGTTCCTGGTCAAAAAAGATCTGGATTTCAGGATGCCCCCGCTCGAGGCTCGACTCCACATCGGCAAAGCGATCCGAATGGCGCAGGCGGCGCAGGACTTCGTTGCTGGCGGTGCGCAATGAATCCAGATCGTAGCCCTGGATTTCAATTTCCAGCGGCTTGTCAAAGCTGAGTAATTCCGGTGCAGAGAAATTCGCATCCAGGCCAGCGGTATCGCGAACCCGGGCCCTGAGATCCCGAATCACCCGTTGTTGGTCGCCTGCGCTTGCTTCAGGATTCATCACCACCAACATCCGGGCAATGTTTTCACCGCTTTCTGTCGGATTGGCGTCGATTCTATTGCCTGAACCCGCCACGCCGTAAATGGTGGCGACATTGGGGTCACCTGCCGCCATGCGTTGTAGTTCACCCCCGATCCGGTCGGTCTCCTCCAGCGGTGTGCCCGGGGTTGCTTCAAGCGTGACATTGAAACGGCCCTGGTCCAACTGGGGCACCAACTCCGTGCCGACGGTGCTCAGCATCAAGACAGCGACAACCAGCAGAACCGTGGACGCAGCCAGCATCAGGAAACGGTGGGTCAAAGCCCAGTTGAGCATGCGGCCATACCTGGCTGAAAACCAACTGCCGAAGCGGCTACTGACTCCACTATTATCCCTGGCACGCGCCAGTGACTTGTGGCCCCTGGCTGAGGCCATCATCGGGATCAGGGTCACCGCGACCGCCAGCGAGATGGCCAGCGCAAAGGTAACAGTCAGGGCCTGGTCACGGAACAGTTGCCCGGCCACACCATCGACAAAGGCCAGCGGCAGGAACACAGCTATCGTGGTCAGGGTGGCGGCAATGACCGCTCCGCCGACCTCACTGGCGCCTTTGATCGCGGCGTTCACCAGTCCCTCGCCCTGCGCCCGGTAACGCGAGATGTTTTCCAATACTACGATGGCATTGTCCACCAGCAAGCCGGTGGCCAGGGCGATACCGCCCAGCGACATGATATTCAGTGAGATACCCGCCTGCCCCATCAGGAAAAAGGTGGCGATGATGGAAACCGGTATGGACAGCGCGATGGTGAATGTGAACCAGATATTGCGCAGAAACAGGAAAATCACCAGAATCGCCAGCAGGCCGCCGAGGATGGCCGCAGTGACGACTTCGCTGATGGCGCGGTCGATGAAGATGGACTGGTCATCGACTTTCTCCATCGACATGCCCTGCGGCAAATCTTCCGACAGGCTCTCGATGCGCGCGCTGACGCCCCGCGCGACGTGGACTGTATTGGCGTCGCCCTCCTTGTAGATGGCGACTTCGACGGCTTCCTGGCCGTTCATCCGGATGATGGCTTCACGCTCGCTGTAGCCGGCCCGGACATTGGCTATATCACGCAGGTAAACCGGACGGGTCTGCCCGGGCGCGATGATCAATCCACCAATTTCCTCTATCGAGCCAAACTGGTTGATGGTACGCACCAGGTAGCGCTGGGCGCCCTCTTCCAGCCTGCCAGCGGACACATTGACATTTTCAGCGGCCAGGCGCGCACTGAGCATGTCGAGGGACAAGTTGAGTTGCGCCATTTTCCGCTGATCGATTTCGATCTGGATTTCATCCTCGAGTCCGCCGCTGATCTTGACCGCGGCCACACCCTCCACCGGCTCCAGCAGCTTCTTGATTTCCTCATCTGCGTAGCGGCGCAAGGCCTTGAGTGAGGCTTCCTCGGAACTTGCAGAAATCAAGCCGAAGCGCATGATCGGATCGGTTGCGGGATTGAAACGAAGCAACAGGGGTCTGCTGGCCTCCAGCGGCAGTTGCAGAACCTCGAGTTTCTCCCGCACATCGAGACCCGCACGGTCCATGTTCGTGCCCCATGCGAATTCCAGAATGACGTCGGACTGCCCGGCGCGGGAAACCGACTTGACGCTGCCCACGTTCTTGACCACGCCGACAGCCTCTTCAACCGGGCGGGTCAGCAGTGTTTCGATTTCCTCCGGAGCCGCGCCCCGGTATTCGGTGCGGACCGTCAACGTCGGGTAGGAAAGATCGGGCAGCAGGTTGACCTTCAGGTCCTTCAGGGCGATCAGCCCGAACAGAACCAGGGTAACCGCCGCCATGGAGATGGCCACGCGTCGGCGCGTGGCGATTTCAACCAGTTTCATCGTACTAGGCCCTGGGCTCACGCGCCCGGATTCAGGTCTTGACCGACCACCTCGACTCGCGTGCCATCGCTCAGGCTGGCCTTGCCTGCCGTCACGACGGTTTCACCTTTGCTCAGGCCTTCGGCCACCTCGATCATGCCGTCGCGCTCATAACCCAGTTGAATGGCGCGGCGGATGGCGCTGCCTTCATCACTGATGACGAATACGTGGCTGAGTTCATCTTCGGTGATGACCGCGCTGCGCGGTATGACCGGCACGTCTTTGTGCAGGTCATGGAGTATTTCCACCCGTCCGAACAAGCCCGGTTTCAACATCTGCTTACGGTCCGTGATTTCGGCAGTTACCCGGAATGTTCCGGTGCCCGGATCAACCACCGGGCTGATACGAATGACTTCGCCCTGGAATACTTCTTCGGGCCATGCATCGAGTGACATCGAAACCTGCAGGCCTTTACGCAGCACCCGCAGTTCACGCTCCGGTACGTGCAGTATGGCCAGTAAGGGGTCGTAACTGGTCACCCGAAAAACCGGCTGATGCAGCTTAACCAGGTTACCGGCGCGCACCATCCGCTCGGAAACATAGCCACTGATCGGTGCGCGAATGCTGGTGTATTCGAGATCGAGCCTGGCCAGGTCATAAGCGGCTTTTTGTGCATCGTATTCAGCGCTTACACGCTCGAAGACCTCGGCGCTGACCAGTTTTTTCTGGAACAATTCTTTCTTGCGCTGAAAATCAGTCTTTAAGCGCTTCAAGCCTGCATTGGCCCTCTCGACCTCCAGGGCATAGCGGTCTGTCTCTACATTGGCCAGGACCTGCCCGGCTTCCACGAAGTCCCCTTCCTCGGCATGGATTTGCAGTACAACGCCGGTAATCTGCGATACCACGATCGCCTGCTCATCGGCTTCTAGAGTGGCCGTTCCCGAGTAGAACGCGGCCATGTCTCCACTGGCCACGGTCGCGGCTTCAACCGGGACAGACAGCTTCTCCACGGCCCTGGCCGTGTCCTCACTGCCATTCACATGGTCCAGACAGCCTTGTAAAAGCACTGAAGAAGCAAGCAAAACCAGAAACAGGCCCTGGTAAGCCAATCGTCCGGAATTTCGAAAAGTCATGATATGTAATCCTGGTGTATTATTTAACTACAACACTAACACAGTCAAAACTTAAGCCTATGTGCCAGATGTCACGTTTAATCCTTAATCAGTAAATATTCTTCCAAGTAAAAGATATGCAATAAGCGGGCCATAGCTCTGGAACGCTCTCTGTCGGCTATTAAGACGGCTTCAGGCGGCTTACGGTTACACAAAGACCAGCAGCCAATGGTGCAGATCCCCAATAGTTGGCAAAATCTGCGAAAAGACGGGTCCGGGATAAGGCTGCACTCTGCGAATCTACCCATCGATCTGCTGATTTTTATTCGGAATCGTTGGTTTGCGCTGTAACAGAAGGTATAATCGCCGACTGCTCTGGACCCTATTTTCCGGCTGATTTGAGATTTCCATGCGCCACACCCTGATTATTCCGGCTGCCTTGCTTGCTTCAGCCATTTCCCTGTTCCCGGCCAGTGCCGCCCATGCGGCCGGTGATGCTGAAAGCGGGCAAGTGAAAGCCTATACCTGCACGGGTTGCCATGGCATCCCCGGCTATAACAATGTCTACCCTACTTACAAGGTACCCAAGATCGGTGGCCAGAATTACCAGTACCTGGTTGCTGCATTAAAGGCCTACCGGAATGGGGAAAGGGATCATGCCACCATGGAAAATCAGGCCACCAGCCTGAGCGATGGCGACATCGAGGATGTATCAGCGTATTTTGCTTCACTGGGTAAGAACCAGAAATGATCAAGAATTCAATATTGCTCCTGCTGTTGATGGCATTGCCGATGACATTGCAGGCGAAGGGCAATCCCGCTGCCGGGCAGGAAAAGGCTAAAGTCTGCGAAGCATGCCACGGCCCCACCGGGCAAAGCATGGATCCGAATTACCCCAACCTGGCAGGCCAATACAAGAGCTATATAACTCAAGCGCTGTCGGATTACCGTTCCGGGCGCCGCACCAACCCCATCATGGCCGGCTTTGCCGCCAAGCTCAGCAATCAGGATATCGCGGATCTGTCCGCGTGGTATTCAGAACAGGAAGGCCTGCGAGACCTCAAAATCAAATAAGCCACTTGTTCGCGATTTATGCCGTGCCAGGGGGAGAGATCGGGGACCTGCTTGCAGGACACGTTCAAGACGTCCCTGTGCACTAATCGGCTGTTCCCGACAGCCCGATTGTCCTGCAAGCAGGTCCCCGATCCCTCCCTCATACGTCGATGACCGAAATCAAGCGTTATACGGGCGATAAGCTCATGTCGGCCTGTCCGGGAGGTGGCGGGTGTCTACCTGCAGGACCGTCATTTGTCGGGAACAAATGAAGAGCGAACAGGGATGTCTTGAGCGCGTCCTGCGGGTAGACACGCGGCACCTCCCTCCCGGCACTGCTTAAATCGCGAACAGAGTTCGCTTTTACGCGCACGACCTGACAGGAGCGCCCAAAAAATATTGGGTGCCTGGTGTACTAACCCGCATATTGCACCAGCCGGTAACGGGCCTCAATATAAGCAAATGAATTTGCGAGAGTAAATGACAGCATCCGGGATGCTGGTGCAATATGCGGGCTAAACGTTGCCGGGAATCACACTTGGGTTAAACAGCTGATTCGCCGGAAGCTCCGCTGGCGTAGTATGGTTTGTCGCCGGACTGGTGATCCGTCACGTCGAGCACGGCCGTAATTTCAGGAATATGACGCGTCAGCGTTTGCTCGATTCCCTGTTTCATCGTGACATCAGCCATTCCGCATCCCTGACAACCGCCCCCAAACTGCAGGACGACTTCCAGCTTTTCGGTGATATCCACCAGGGCGACATGGCCGCCGTGGGAAGCCAGTGCGGGATTGATTTCGGTCTCCAGCAACCAGCTCACACGTTGTGACATATCTGCATCGGCAGAGGGTTCCGAACCCTTGATACCCGGCGCCTTGATGGTCAATTGCCCACCCGTTTCGTCTTCTTCGAAATCAATTTCCGCATCGGCCAGCCATTCCTCACTGGCAGCCGCCACGAACATATTGAATCCGTCGAATTCGACCATGCGGTCATCCTCCATACGCTGATTTTCCGGGCTGAACTGCAGGTCGCAGCTTGCGCCGGGTGTGCCGGGGTGGTTGACGGAGATTCGCAAACCAAGACCTTCTTCGTCCTGCTGGCCGATCAGGTGGGCGAAATACTGCTGTGCGCTGTCACTGACATTTATCATGATTCCGGGTCCTGGCATACCTGTTGAAGTCTACTAGCTTGATCCATCTGGCGTGATTTTCAAGGTGGCATTTTTCGAGGCGGCATTTTTCAATGATTGGGCAATAAAAGGCAGAGTCTGATCCAGTCGCCAGTCGATCGCAGAATGTGTTCCTTCGAATTCCTCGTAGCAGTGATCAATTCCAAGCGCTTTCAGGCTGTCTGCCAGCCGACGGCTGCCATACTGGATATTGTACTGGTCGTGGATACCGACTTCGATACGAAGCCCATGGAGCGACTGCAGGGCGTCTTTGCCCTGCTCCACCAGGCTCAGGGGATCGAAGGACAGCCACTGGTTCCATCTCTGCGGAATAATTTCACAGGTCCTCAGGTCAAAAGGCAAGCGGATGACATCCGGCTGGAGCGGATCAGGATCATAGCTGGCCGCCATGGCGAGAACCATCATGGTGGTGTAGTCATGACCATTCGGGTGATTTTTTCGCCAGAAGGCACGCATGAATGCCGCGATATCACCTTCAAAAGCTGCCAGGGTTCTGCAGGCTATTGGAAATTCCGGTTTGTAAACCAGCTCAAAACCAACATCACCGGCCAGGCTGGCAACTGCTCCCCAGGTTTCCGGGTACTGAATCGCGTGATACAGGGCTCCGTAACCGCCGGAAGATTTGCCGAACAGTCCCCGGCCATCACGGCTGTCGATCACATTCAGGCGGCCGCTGATGAACGGCACCAATTCCTGCACAAGGTAGTCTGCATAGAGTCCAAGGGATGGCGAATTGACATATTGGTTGCCGCCCAGCGAAGTGTAACAATCCGGTATCACCACAACGGCGGAGGGCATCTGTTGCAGGCCAATCAGCCGATCCAGCCGCTCAACCAGGTTTTCGCCCTGATTACGCCAGTTGAGGTGGCCCGGCCCGGAATTGGTATAGGCAGCGAGGTCCCACAAAGCGATGAACGGTGATGCTGATTCACTGTAGTCATGGGGAAGATAGACAGAAACGTCACGTGCCGCAGGGTCATCCCAGGGATTGTCTTCGAGCACAAGGGAACGGTGCTCAAACCGCACCACTTTGCCCTTTGGAAATTCCCGCTTATCTCTAAGCCGCATATTGCACGAAGGATCCGGAATTTGCAGTGTAGCTGGCGAAACAATTTGGTCGATCGTTTGAAGAAGCATAGCCGTAGCTATGGTTCGAGAAGGATCGGCCGAAATGTGAAGCCAGATGCAGTGCAAAACCGGATAGGACAAACCGTATTTCTCGCATTGTAGTCATTTTGGCCATAAGCTATTAAATTTGTTCATAATTAGTCATATTATCGTCCGCCTTCGTGCAATATGCGGGCTAAGCCGCATGTTGCACCAGTATCCCGGATGATGGCGACGGACGCCTGCTGAACCATGCAGGATAAGTCTGACCTTAGCTGCGGTCAGGAACCGTCGCGATTCCTGAGCAGTTGCGCCATATGGTCCAGGATATCGTCGCGCAGGCCATCGTCTTCCAGTGCATAGTCCATGGTCGCCCTGATGAAGCCGTGGCGGCTGCCGCAGTCATAGCGAATACCCTCGAAAGGACAGGCCAGAACGTTCTCGGATTCCAGCATGCTCGCAATGCCGTCGGTCAGCTGAATTTCGCCACCGGCGCCTGCCTGAACATTGCGCAAATGTGCAAATACCGATGACGACAGGACATAGCGCCCGACCACACCCAGGCGCGAAGGTGCATCCTCGGGCGCCGGCTTTTCCACGATGGTGTGGATCGCCTGCATGCCCTCCTCATCCGTATTGACGCCGACCACGCCATAACTCCGCGTCTTTTCCGCAGGAATTTCTTCTACGCCAATCACGCTGGCACCGGTTCGATTGTGGACGTCAACCAGTTGGGCGAGTGCGCCGCTGCCCTGGTTGCGGATCATGTCGTCAGCCAGCAGGATTGCAAAGGGCTCGTCTCCGATGACGGATTCGGCGCACAAAGATTGCATGTCCCAGGCCCAGCGCCTCTGCTTGCGTGACGTAGACCAGGCTAACGCCGTCAGGAATGATTTCGGTAATGCGCGCCAATAACTCTGTTTTACCTGTTTCAGCCAGGCGGGTCTGCAGCTCGAATGCGGTATCGAAATGATCGGAAATAGCGTGTTTCTTCCTGCTGGTAATAAAAATCAGGGTATCAATTCCAGCCTCCAGCGCTTCTTCCACCGCGTACTGAATCAGCGGCTTGTCCACGATGGGCAGCATTTCCTTTGGGATGGACTTGGTTGCAGGCAGAAACCGAGTGCCAAGGCCTGCAACCGGGAAGACCGCCTTGGTGACTGGTTTAGGCTGCATGTTGCATCCGCTTTATTTCGAGCGGTGAATGGGAACGACTTCGTCCACCTCGGGTTTGGCGCCGATCGAGGTCTTGGCCAGCTCCGGCACCAGCATCAGCAGGATCTGCTGAATTTTCTTGGTGTCATAGCGCCTGACGGCCAACTCCGCTGCACGCAGATCGGCATTCATGTCTTGCCAATCGGCCTGGCGCGGGTGCGCCAGGAAAATTTTCTCGTGCTTTGTTTGCTCATACGGCTCGAGTTCATGAAACAGTTCTTCGAACAACTTCTCACCAGGCCGCAAGCCGGTGTAGACAATCTGAATATCCTTGCCGGGCTCCTTGCCCGACAGGCGAATCAATTGCTCAGCAAGATAGGTGATCTTCACAGGCTCGCCCATATCCAGGACATAGATTTCACCGCCACTTCCCAGCACCGCTGCCTGCATAATGAGCTGGCTGGCTTCTGAAATAGTCATGAAGTACCTGGAAATTTCCGGATGGGTCACCGTCACCGGCCCGCCCTTGGCGATTTGCTCCTTGAACAGCGGCACCACGCTGCCGTTCGAATTGAGCACATTGCCAAAACGCACGGTGATATAACGGGTTTGCGACCGTTTGTTCATATTCTGGCAGTACATTTCCGCAACGCGCTTGGTGGCGCCCATGATGTTGGCGGGATTCACCGCCTTGTCAGTTGAAATCAATACGAAAGTACCTACCGCATGGCGTTCTGCCGCCTCGGCCAGGCGCATGGTGCCGAGAACGTTATTCCTGAAAGCTTCACGGACCTGAGTTTGCAGAATCGGCAGGTGTTTGTAGGCAGCTGCATGAAAAATCATGTCTGGCTTGTATTCACCGACCACCTTTTCCACGGTTGCCGAATCACATATGTCACCCAGTACGCTGTAAAAAATAAGGTCCTGGAATTCGCTGTGCAATTCATGATCGATGCGGTACAGGGCGTATTCACTGTTGTCCACCACAATCAGTTCGACCGGGTTCAGGCGTGCGATCTGCCGGCACAACTCGGAGCCGATGGATCCACCACCGCCGGTAATCATGACCCGCTTGCCGGCCAGGCCTTCCCGGATGGTTTCCCACACCAGCGAAACAGGCTCCCTTCCCAGCAGGTCGTCAATCACCACCCGTTTGAGGTCATCGATCCGGGTGGCTTTGTTGCCGAGGTCATTCAGGGTGGGCAGCGTCCTGAATTCGATATCACTCTTTTCGCAAATTTCGACCACGTTCTGCATCTGGAGATTGTTGGCCGAGGGCATGGCAATAATGGCCAAGTCTGCACCGACTTCATGGCAGACCCTGGGCAACTTGTCGATGGAACCCAGTACGGGCACGCCGTGTACCTGTGCGCCCCTGAGCCGCTGATCATCATCCAGGAAGCCCATCACGTCGAAACCGCCGCGGTGGCGTAATTCCCGCTCCAGCAAAGCGCCGGAGCGGCCAGCACCCAGCACCAGCACACGCTGCAAGCCACTGCCTGGCTCTGCGCCTGGTAAATGTGAGTCCTTCCAGAACCGGTAGCACATTCTGGGCAAACCGAGGGTCAGGAACAGGATGCCGGGATAGGCCAATAAGGTTCCCAGAACCTGCCGCACCTGTGCGCCGTGATAAACCGTCAAGGCCCCGATGATCAGTATCGTGCCAAACAATGCAGCACGCGCAATATTCCACAGGTCGGGAAAACTGGCAAAACGCCACAATCCCTTGTACAGCCCGGTAGACCACAACACCAGGCCCTGGACAGCCAGGACAAGCAACAGTTCACTGATGGGGACGAAGGAAAGGCTCATGCCGGGATATCCACCACGGTGAATAATCCAGCCGGCGGCAAGCCACGAAACAGCAACCATGACGAGGTCATGAGCAACAACAGCTGCGCGCGGATGGCGCAGAATGCGCAGAACGTTCATATGTTTATCCCGCTCGGGGGAGCACTCCAATGCTTTTAATGACCAGATACCAGCCCAGTCCGAAAGCCAGGATCATGGCTATTGCCACAGTCCAGGCCAACACCGGGAAATTGATTGCAACTACAATTCCCGGTACTACCAGCGTCAGGTTTATTGCCTGGTAGAAAAAGAGGACACGGTTATGTGACCATCCCTGTGCAATCAACCGCTGGTAGAGGTGTTGTTTGTGCGCATTGTACCACTGCTCTCCTTGCAATACTCTTACCAGGAGTGTCAATGTGCTGTCAGTCAGAAAAACCAGCATGACCATCAGCGCCACCGGCAATTCAAAGGCCTGGATTCCGACGCCGTAGACCAGTAAGGCGCCAATTGCAAAGCCCAACGGCAGGCTTCCCGTATCACCCATGAAAACCCGGGCCCGCCCCAGGTTCCAGGGCAAAAAACCAAGACTGCACACCGCCAGCAGTGCAGCAGCAAGCGCGATATCGTGCTCCGCTGCCTGCTCGAACAGGCAGGCCAATACAACACCGGCAAACACAGCCTGCAATCCCGCCATTCCGTTCGAACCATCCATGAAGTTGTACAAATTGGTCATCCAGACCAGGAATACAGCTGCGCCCACAAATTGAATCACGCCGAATTGAAGCGCGCCAATGTGAAACTCAGCGCCGACCCAACTGCTATCCACTGCGCACCATAACAGGTAAAAGCTGACCGCAAGCTGGACAAAAAATCGCAAGCGCGCTGAAAGAGAGGCATGGTCATCCCACCAGCCGAGCAGAGACAGAACCACGATTCCCGGCAGCGCACAGTGCATCCAAAAGTCACCGTCACCGGCAAAAAACCAAGATGCACAAAGAGATCCAATAAGCAGTGCAAGGATCAGCCCGGCGCCGCCACCGCGGGGTGTTGCCACCGTGTGACTGTGCCGCTCCCCCGGATGGTCCATCAGCCCACGGCGACCGGCATACCATGTGGCCAGGCCGGTCAAAAGGAATGAAAGCACCAAGACGCTGAAGATCAGGGTTGTTGGCCCCATCGATTGATGCACGCTCAGTGTCTGCCCGGATTACTCTCCGAGAACTCCGGGAATATTTTTTGTTGTAGCCCAGTTTTTGCAACTGGGGCACTGCCAGTGATGGGTCTGGCCACTGAAGCCGCAGTGGTTGCAGCGGTATTTCGGCTGACGCGACATTAGCCGTGCAGTGACAGCCTTGAGGATATCATCGCTGCTCTCTGCCTCGAGGTGGCCGTTAGCCTTGATTTCAATCAAGCGGTCGAGCCCGCGCACCGAGGGTTTCGTTGCCAGCGCTTCCACCAGGAATTTGCCCGCCTGCTCGCCTCCTTGCTCTTCAGCAACAAAATCTGTAAGTTTCAGGATCAGCGAAATTCCCTTGTAGTTTTCCGCCCACTCATCCAGTTTGTCCCGGCTGCGCCTGGACTGGCCTGCCGCTGCCGCGGCATCGAGGTAGTATTCGAGAATTTCCGGTATATAACTTGAGTCCAGTGCAGCAATGTCTTCATAGGCATCCAGCGCAACCTCGTAATCATCTTCCCGCACGGCCAGCCGGGCCAGTATGAAGCGCGCCCTGATGCAATCGGGGTCAAGGCGTTGCGCCTGGCGCAGTTGCCGTTTCGCTCCTTCCATATCAGCTTCGGCCACCGCACTTTCGGCCATCTCACAACAAAATTGCGCCATGACATCACCCATGTGCTCACCCTTGACCTGCTCAAGGCGCTGGCCCTGTTCGAGGGCTTTTTCCCAATCTTTCTCCTGCTGGTAGATTTCCAGCAGGCTGCGCAATGCCGACGGCGTTTGGGCATCACTCTCAATCAGTTCGGAAAACAGCCTTTCCGCACGATCGAGAAGACCGGCCCGCATGTAGTCTTCCCCGAGTTCCAGAAGTGCCTGCGTCCGTTGCTGCGGTTCGAGTCCCGGTTTGGCGATGATATTCTGGTGAAAACGGATGGCCCGATCCACTTCTCCGCGGCGCCTGAAAAGGCTGCCCAGGGCCATGTGGGTTTCAACGGTATCCTGGTTGACTTCCGCTAGTTCCAGGAACACCTGGATGGCTTTGTCCGGTTGCTCATTGAGCAGGTAATTCAGGCCCTGGAAGTACTGGTTGCTGAACAGTTGCGTGCGTTTTCTGGAGGACCGTTTGTCGAATGACCTTGCCAGCCACCAGCCGAAATATACGGCCACCGGCAGCAGCAACAACAGGAAATATTCAAGCATTACCGTCTGTCAGGGAACGGCTCGAACTATTTTGGGCTTGATTGCGTTGCTTACGCAATTGGACCCGCAATGGAAGTATGCTGAAAAACCAGGCCAGGCACAGGCCCAGGAGCAGCCCGGCTGCTGTTGCGCTGAGAATCAGCAAGCCAAGCGGCCATTCGATCTGGACCCACAAAAGATCAACGCTGACAGCGTCTGCATTCAGGGTGCCCAGTATCAGGCCCACGGCAACCGCCAGGGTGACGACAATGATAAAACCGATACGATACAAGCCTTACTCCCGCGGAGGGCAGCTTTGATACAGGCCCGGCCGCTTTGGCTGCGGGCTGGTTTTCACTCAATTCTGGGCGTAATCCACGCGTTCACGCAAAGCCTTACCCGGCTTGAAATGAGGTACGTGCTTACCTGGCAAAGCCACGGCTTCGCCGGTTTTTGGATTTCTTCCCATCCGGGGCGCCCGGTAGTGGAGAGAAAAACTTCCAAACCCCCGAATTTCTATGCGATCACCACTAGCCAGCGCTGCACTCATTTGTTCCAGGATGGATTTGACGCCAAGTTCCACATCCAGATGGGCAAGGTGTCCTTGTAATTCAGCCAGGAGATCAATTAATTCTGATTTAGTCATAGGAAGCTCGCATTATCCCTACAGGTTATTGTAATACTTATCTTATTGTAATACTTGTCTTTTGATAAGACTTATCTTTGGAAAATACTCATCTTTTGCTCGCGGGGCTGAATTTCAGCCCCGTTTGCTCTTTTTAATCCTTTGGCTCAGGATTCTTCGTCCATCTGTTCTTCCTGGTCCAGCTGCTCTTTGAGCAGGTCGCCCAGCGAAGTGGTGCCGCTCGATACATGACTCGACTTGTACTCTTTGAGTGCTTCTGCAATCTCAGCATCATCTTTGGCCCGAATCGACAGGCTCAGGGTGCGGTTTTTGCGGTCGAGACTGACAAATTTCGCCTCGATTTCGTCACCGACCTTCAACTCCCTGGTGGCGTCTTCTACACGCTCTTCCTTGATATCGGAAGCACGCAAGTAGCCTTCCACACCTTCGACCAGTTCGATCACTGCGCCCCGGGCGTCAACCTCTTTCACTGTTCCTTTCACCAGTGAACCGCGCGGATGCTCGGCCATGAAGGTGGCAAAGGGATCCTGGTCCAGTTGCTTGATTCCCAGCGAGATTCTCTCGCGCTCCGGATCAACTGCGAGAACAACGGCTTCGATGTCCTCACCCTTGCGGAAATTGCGAACCGCTTCTTCGCCCACATCGTGCCAGGAAATATCGGAAAGATGAACCAGGCCGTCAATGCCTCCATCCAGACCGATAAAGATACCGAAGTCCGTGATCGACTTGATGGCGCCGGTGACCTTGTCGCCCTTGTTATGGGTAGCGGCAAATGTCTCCCAGGGGTTCGACATGCATTGCTTGATGCCCAGCGAAATGCGGCGGCGCTCCTCGTCGATATCCAGCACCATCACCTCGACTTCCTCGCCGGTGTGAACGGCCTTGGCGGGATTGACGTTCTTGTTGGTCCAGTCCATTTCGGAAACATGAACCAGGCCTTCGACGCCATCCTCGATTTCGACAAAGCAGCCGTAATCCGTGATGTTTGAAATGGTACCGAACAGGCGGGTACTCACCGGGTAGCGCCTGGCCAGATCACTCCACGGATCTTCGCCCAGCTGTTTCAGGCCAAGGGATACGCGGTTGCGCTCACGATCGAAACGCAACACCCTGACATCGAGTTCATCAGCGACGTTCACCACTTCACTCGGGTGCCGGACACGTTTCCAGGCCATGTCGGTAATATGGAGCAGGCCATCGATACCACCGAGGTCCAGGAACGCACCGTAATCGGTGAGGTTCTTGACCACACCCTTGACGATGGCGCCTTCTTCCAGGCGTTCCAGCAGAGATTCGCGCTCGGCGCTGAATTCTGATTCAACCACTGCGCGGCGCGATACAACGATATTATTGCGCTTGCGGTCCAGCTTGATGATCTTGAATTCCAGGTCCTTGCCTTCCAGGTAGGCGGGATCGCGCACGGGGCGGACGTCCACCAGAGAGCCCGGCAAAAAGGCCCGGATGTCTTCAATATCCACGGTAAAGCCGCCTTTGACCTTGCCGCTGATTTTGCCTTCGATGGTTTCTTCACCCTCGAATGCACCTTCCAGCTTGTCCCATACCATGGCCCGTTTGGCCTTGTCGCGGGATAGCCTGGTCTCGCCAAAACCGTCTTCTACGGTATCCAGCGCTACCTGAACCTCATCGCCCACCTCTACTTCCAGCTCACCTTGCAGGTTTCTGAACTGGCTGATGGGAACGATACCTTCTGATTTGAGGCCGGCATTGACGACAACGGCGTCGTCGCGAATTTCCATGACGGTGCCGGTTACAATGGCGCCTGGCCTCAGATTTTGAGCCGCCAGGCTCTGTTCGAATAATTCTGCGAAACTTTCAGTCATGTTGATGTTTACTCAAAGGTGGACTGCTCTTGTGGCAACCACCCACCCGGGTTAAGGGGCACACAGCGTACCCGTTGTTAAAACACTACCTTTCGGCAGCACCATATTCTATCAATAATATCAATATATTACTCAGGTATTCTCAAGTAATTTATGAATTGTATCGAGCACTTTTTCGATGCTCATATCCGTTGAATCGATGATCTGTGCGTCGGCGGCAGGCTTCAGAGGCGATATTGACCGTGAACTGTCCCGCTCGTCGCGCTTTTCGATGTCCCGGAAAAGGCGCGAGAGATTAACACTTTCTCCTTTTTCTTTCAACTGCTTATAGCGCCTGTTCGCCCTTGCCTCAGCATTCGCGGTGAGAAAAATTTTCAATATGGCGTCCGGAAAAATGACGGTACCCATATCGCGGCCATCGGCTACCAGCCCGGGCGTCTTGCGAAACGCCCTCTGGCGCTCCACCAGCGCGGCCCTCACAGCCGGCACAGTCGCCACTTTTGAGGCAAATGCACTGACTTTTTCTGAACGCAAGCGGCCGACAATCAGATTACCATCCAGCAAAATTAACATGCCTTCACCGGAAAATCCGAAATTAACATCAAGCTGCAACACCAGTTCGCCCAGAGCGTGTTCATCTTCGGGGGCGATAGCCCGATCCATGGCTGCTACGGCCACGATCCGGTAGAGCGCTCCGCTGTCGAGGAAATGCCAGTCCAGCTCCTGCGCCAGCCGCATGGCCACGGCACCCTTGCCCGAGCCGCCCGGCCCGTCAATAGTGATGACTGGTACCCCGGCAGGATCGCTGCTAGTCATGAATCAAAACCTCGCTTTTATTGAAGATATTTCCGCCGACACGGGTGAGATCACGCACAAACCCCGGATAAGATGTATCGATATACTCCGCGCCTGCCACGCTTACGGGGCCGGCAGCCATCTGCCCGAGAATACAAAAGCTCATGGCGCAGCGGTGATCTCCGGCGCCATCCACCCCTCCTGAGCTTATGACGCCACCCTCGATATCGATGCCGTCGCTGTATTCCTTGAGCCGCACGCCCAGGGATTCCAGGCCGCGCGCCATCACGGCAATGCGGTCACTTTCTTTGACCCGCAATTCTTCTGCTCCGCGAATCCGGGTTACTCCGCCCGACACGGAAGCCAGGGCCATGATGGCCGGCAATTCGTCGATCAGGGAAGGAATCCATTCAGGCGGAATATCAATGCCTTGCAAAGGCCCGGAATAACGCACCCGGACATCAGCGACAGCCTCTTCACCAAACATCCTGCGCTTGCCCACAGTGAGATCGGCGCCCATGGCCTCGAGTACATGCAAAATTCCGTCGCGGGTCTCGTTTATGCCGACCCTGCACAGCACCAGCTCCGATCCGGGTATCATCACCGCCGCCACCAGGAAAAAAGTGGCCGATGATATGTCACCCGGCACGCGGATATGCGCAGCCGACAATTTACTCCCGCCCGCAACGGAACAATCCGCACCCATGGCGACGCCAAAGGACGGCAACATTTTTTCAGTATGGTCCCTGCTCTTTCGTGGCTCGCTGACGCGGGTGCTTCCCCGCGCATACAAGCCAGCCAGCAAAACGCAGGACTTAACCTGTGCGCTGGCAACCGGAGAAACAAAATCAATTCCGTTCAGTTCCGGATTCCCTTCGATCAGCAGTGGAGGTGTGCCGGCAGCGGAGGTCTGAATCCGGGCGCCCATGAGGCTCAAGGGGTGCACAATCCGGCGCATCGGACGGCTGCTCAGGGACGCGTCACCGACCAGGGTCGAGTTGAATGGCTGTGCCGCCAGCACACCGGCCAGTAAGCGCATGGCGGTGCCGGAATTGCCCATATCCAGGGGGGCGCTTGGAGCCGACAGGCCGTCGCTGCCGACGCCAGTGATCAACAGGGCGTCCCCGTCGCTGCTGCTGCTCATGCCCAGTTGGCGGCAGACACTGGCGGTGGCCTTGACATCCGCACTGTCTAGCAGGCCCTCGATCCGGGACTGCCCGTTTGCCAGGCTGGCCATGATCAGGGCCCGGTGCGAAATCGATTTATCACCCGGGGGGTAGATTTCTCCACTCAGCGATGAGCCCGGTGATGTACTCAGGGGCTCTGTTGTGAGAATCATGGCGGCGTCAGAATGGCTCGGGGGTATGATCCCAGGACCCGGGACATTTTGCTGATCTGCTCGAGATCCTGCAAAGCCGCAGCGATATCGGAATCTTCGAAGTGACCTGCCACATCGACGAAAAACACGTACTGCCATTTTCCGACAATGGAGGGGCGGGATTCGATACGGGTCATGTTCACACCGTGTTTCTGAAACGGTTCGAGCAAGCTGTACAACAGGCCGGGGCCCTCGTGCCCGGTCAGCAACAGGGTGGTCTTGTCATGTCCTGACGGTGCGAAAATCTGGCGCCCGATCACCAGAAAACGGGTGGTGTTATCCGGCCGGTCCTCGATCAGGGAAAACAGGATTGGCAAGCCGTAGACGTCTGCAGCGGATCTGCCTGCAATGGCTGCCGCCTCGGGGGCATTTCGTACGCGCCTGGCAGCCTCACCGTTGCTGGCAACAGCGATTAACTCCACTCCCGGCAAATGGGCACGAAGCCATGCCTTGCACTGGGAAAGTGACTGTTCATGCGAATATACACGCTCAATCTGATTCAGGTTATTAGCTTGCGTCAGGAGATTTTGATGCACCCGGAGCTCGATTTCCCCGCAAATTTTCAGATCGGAGCTGAGAAACATGTCGAGCGTGTGGCTGACGATGCCCTGGGTGGAGTTTTCCACTGGAACGACACCAAAATCCGCTTCGCCGGCCTGGACCTGTTCAAACACCACATCGATCGCAGGGTGGCTCAAGGCGTGAACAGATTGCCCGAAGTGTTTGTGCACGGCCTGTTGTGTAAACGTGCCTTCAGGCCCCAGGAAGGCAATTTTCAGGGGTTCCTGCTGTGCCAGGCAGGCAGACATGATTTCGCGGAACAGCCTGAGCATTTCCGCGTCACTCAGCGGCCCCTTGTTTCTGTCGATGACGGCGCGCAGCACCTGGGCTTCCCTTTCCGGGCGGTAGTAGTCCACCGCGCTGTTCGATGATCCTTTGCTCTCGCGTACCCGATTCGCCAGCTGCGCCCGCTCACTGATCAGTGACTGGATCTGTTCATCCAGCTGATCAATTTCCTTACGGACTTCATCCAGACCGTTGGTATTTCTATCCGGTTTTTTCATGGCGATATTGTATAGGCTGGGAAGCACAAGGCATACTGGATTTGGGTCTTTAATTGCAGTCCGGTTGCCGGCCTATGCTGATCTCGGTATTGAGAGCAATGGCCCCGGCAGCATGAACTTCCAGCACAGCGAGCCTCACATTCAGATCCAGTGGGAAAGCAGATCCTGTGCCGGGCCCGGTTCCAGCCCCGCCGGGCAATAGTGAGCCGAGCCGGTCGGCATCGATAAAATCGGACGCCATCATCAGGTGCAGGGAAGTTTCTTCCTCCGTCTTCAGGCAACCGCTGCCGGTCACTTTTTGCTGATCGAAGGAAACAATGAATTCAGGAAAATTGATACCCGACTTGCCGCGCTCAAATTCCAGCACTGCTTCCAGCGCTTCATCCAGGCCCTGCGGAATGTAGCGGAGCTCCATGGTCCCTGCAGATGTTGCGGTTGACAGGCTTGCGCCAAAGCTGGCAGACCCCACACCCGCTTCCTGCCAGGAGAACTGCGCATCCAGCAGATCCTGGTCGACTTGCCACGACAACCGCCCGCTGATTCCATCCAGCGCCAGCCGATCAGACTGGAACCTGATCTCTTCCATATCCAATGAAAACTGCCTGAGCTCCGTTCCTACCAGGAGCATCGAACGCGCTTCCACAGAGGCAATCGTTGTTTGAGAAGACTGCAGGGAAGCTTCCATGGTCACAGGCGATCCCTGTCCTGCACGGAATTTTTCGAGTTCCAGCTTATGGACCAGCACACTGCTCTTGCTGCCGTCCAGCAGGGCAATCCTGAAATTTTCGATCAAGAGCCGCTCTACTTCGGGCAACTTGAATTTCGGCTTCGCAGCGCCTGGAGCTGCTGCCTCGACACCCCGGTAGCGGGCCAGATCAAGCAAGCCATCCGAGACGCTGAAAGACAAGACCCTCAGCTTTCCATCGATCAATGGTAACAGCGCCATTGAAGCGTGGTAGGAACTGGCGCTGACAAACGGCCTGGCCGCACCGCTATCACCGATCAGCAAGTCAGTGCCTGACACCCCCAGACTGGGTAGCAGCGTGATGTTGAATTCACCCTGCAGGTGTACCGGCATACCCAGGCTGTGGGCAAGAGCAGCTTCCAACTCTGCCCTGCCGGTGCTGCTTTCCAGCCAGAAGTCGGCAAACAGTACTAACAGGAACAGCAAGCCTGCCAGGCTCAGTGGCAGCAGGACAGCCATTCTTTTCACTCTGCCGGCCTTCATCAGCATGGCTTCACGGGCTGGCCTAATACATGGAACGCGTCTAAACTGGCCCGGTTCCGGATCAAGCGGTGTTGTTGATGTCCCTGATAGATATATGCGCCCACCACACGATGAACAAGGAAGACGCCCAGCAGGCGGCGGACGAACTTGCCCGGGACCTGGCTGAAAAGTTCAGCATCGATTATGGCTGGGATGAAGACCACATTCATTTTGAAAGACCCGGTGTCCACGGTATGATCACTGTCGGCGAGAAAGAGATTCGAATCAAGGCTCAATTGGGTTTGCTGCTCATCATGCTGAAAAGCCTGATTGAAGATGAAGTCGTCCGTTACCTCCAGGAACACTTCGGCTGCACCTTTGATTAGGAGCCTGCAAATGGCGCCAGTATCCGTGAGACTGGCGCCATTTGCGGGCTAGACCAAAAATGGGTTTTCATCGCCGGCGAATAGTTTCTGCATGGTTAGCCATTCCCTTGCATAAATCGTGTCGATAAAAAAATCAGAGTCCTCCAACTCACGAAAAACAAACAGCCCGGTTTCCAGGAACTCCTGCAACGTTCCGAAGCCGGCTGCGTGTGCCGGACCCCGAAGCAGGCGAACCAGCATTGTTACCAGCGGTTTATCCACCAGCCTGGCCAGGTCCATTCCCAAATCTCGTATCAACAGGATCTGTTTTTCCCTCTTTGCCCGCTGACCGCAGGCCTGGTAGACCGAGGTATAGGCAGACACGTCCAATTCCCCTACCCCTGACGAATGCAAAACTTCAGCCATCTCCATATCGAATTCCAGGCTGATTGCCTGCAGCTCAAAAGCCTCCGCCAGGGACTTCAGGGTCTTGTCAGGCAGGAACCTGATCATCACGTGCATGACTTTGTCCATGTCCCGATCGCGTTCAAGAAAATCCAGACCTCCATACAACTCGCCAAGGAAGAAGTCACAAGCGGGACGGTAGCTTGCCCGGGCCATCAGGTCGGAGAAACTATCCGCCAGGCGATGACGTTGCCATTGTTGCAATCGTTCGAACGACTCGAGGCAGAAATCAGGCGCGCAAATCGCGCCGGCCAGTACATGATTCCTGGCCAGCATCTCGCGGCATCTCTGCGCACCGGGACTGCTCATGATTCACGGGATATCGGAAATGGCCTGTAACAGTTCTTCACGGCTGCGCCTGAACAGGGACAATGATTCGATATGCAGGTAGCGAATCACGCCTTCTTCATCCACCAGGAAAACTGACCGTTTCATGCCGAGCATGCCTTTGCTGTCATATTTTGCGGCAACCTTGAGGCCGGGGTCGGTCAACAAGCTAAATGGAAGCTCGTATTTCGCGCGAAAATTACGATGGGATTCTGCCCCGTCGTTACTGATACCGACCACTTTTACACCCAGACCTTCGAATGCCTCCACGCCATCGCGGTAATCGCACAACTGCTTGGTGCACACCGGCGTATTGTCGCCCGGGTAGAACACCAGAAGCACTTTCTCGCCCGCATGCTCAGAAAGGCTGAACTGTCTGCCCTGGTCATCTTCGAGAACGAAATCCGGGGCCTTGTCATTGACTTGCAGCACTACCGATACTCCTCTTCACGCCCGCAGGCATAGGTGACAATCCTACCAGTGAATGCCGCGCATCAGGCTGGCAAACGCCACCTGCTCCTGTGATGCTTCCAACTGGTGGTCTTTGACGCCTTTTGCCGCCGCCGAATCAGGGAACATCCTGAACGCACTGTTCATGATGATCTCCCACACCTTGGGTGCAACGGCGTGCATGACCTGGGAGAAAATTCCGAGCCGGGTCGCAATTCTCTGCGGCTTGTAAATTACCGCCTGTTTCACCATAGCGGCAGCTTCCTCGGGGGTAATGGTGGGCACGTTGTCGTACATCTTGGTTGGCGCAATCATTGGCGTGCGCACCAACGGCATATTGATGGTTGTGAAGCTGATTCCCGTGTCACTGTATTCAGCGGCCGCACAACGTGAAAAGGCATCAAGAGCCGCCTTCGAGGAAACGTATGCTGAAAAACGCGGTGCGTTGGACAGCACGCCGATCGAGGAAATATTGATGATCTGTCCCTTGCGTTTCTTCTGCATCAGCGGCAGTACGCGCAGGATCAGCCGCAGACTACCGAAGTAATTGAGTTGCATGCACCGCTCGAAATCGTGGAAGCGGTCAAAGGAAGTGGCAATAGATCGCCGGATGGAACGCCCTGCATTATTGACCAGGATATCAATGCTTCCCATCTCCGCGGCGATGCGGTCGATCACTTTGTCGCATGAATCCATATCGGTCAGGTCGGCGGCAAAACTCCGGGCGGTGCCCCCTTCCACCTCGATTTCCTGTACCGCTTCGGCCAACTTATCTTTGCTGCGGGCCACAATAGCGACATGGGCGCCGGCCCGCGCCATCATTAGCGCCGTCGCTTGTCCGATACCCGACGAACCACCGGTCACGACAACGACTTTCCCGGCGACATGCCCCCTGAGGCTGCGATCAATAAACAGATCCGGGTCGAGGTGGCGCTCCCAGTAGTCCCACAGACGCCATGCGTAACCGTCCAGAGGCGGAACAGAAATCCCGCTGCCCTTCAGTGCAGCTTCGGTCTCCCTGCTGTCGAACCGGGTCGGATAGTTGATAAACTTGAGCACATCGGCTGGCATACCCAGGTCGTGCAGGATTTGCTGCGAGATTCGCCTGGCGGGTGGCAGCATCATCAAGCCCTGCTTGATCACAGCCGGGATGTAATTGATCAGCCTGGCGTCAATACGCATACTCATTTGTGGCGCATGCGCAGCTTCTGAAAAAATGTTGAGCACTTCACCAATGCGCTTGGGTTTGGGGTCCGTCAGGTGAAAACATTTTCCATCCAGCCTGGGCTTGTGCGCGATGTGGTCCATCGCCTTCACGACGAAATCCACCGGAACGATATTGAGCCGCCCGCCTTCGAGGCCGATTGTGGGCATCCATGCAGGCATGGCTTTGCGCATTTTCTGAATCAGTTTGAAGAAATAATAAGGTCCGTCGATCTTGTCAATTTCACCGGTCTCCGAATTTCCGACCACGATTCCCGGACGGTAAATTCGCCACGGGAGGCTGCATTTTTGCCTGACGATGCCCTCTGATTCATGCTTGGTCCGGAAATATGGATTTTCCAGCCCCATGGCCTCTTCGAACATATCTTCGCGGAAGATACCGGGATAAAGCCCCGCTGCCGCAATGGAACTCACGTGGTGAAAGCGCTTCGCTTGCACCGCCTCGGCAAAGCGGATCGTATTCAGCGTTCCCTTGTTATTGGTTAACTCCTGGGAAGCCGCATCGGCTTTCATATCGTAAATGGCGGCGAGGTGAAACACATGGTCGATTTTTCCTTCCATTTTCTTGCGGTTTGCCACCGAAATTCCCAGCCGGGGTTTGGTCAAATCCCCGCTTACCGGCACGATTTTTTCAGCTGCTTTACCCCAGCGATTTTTCAGAGCCTCCAGTTTTTCCATGGAGCCCTTGCGCACCAGCACATACACCTTGCCCCTGCGTTTGAGCAATAGCTCAATCAAATTATGGCCGATAAAGCCAGTCCCACCTGTGACGAAATAACTCATTCTGCTAACTCCAAACTATTTTGATCTTGAATATCCGCGCTATATTAATCCGGCTGTCTGCAATGAGCGACCGAAGAAGTTTCCGGATTGAACATGGTACGATCTTACCAGAACAGCAGAACAACTTGTCTTACCCAGGCCCTAGTTCAACCTTAATGGAGATTTGCATGAGCACTGAAAATGAACTGTTTGAATCGGCTTCACTTGCGGTCAAATCCCTGGCTCAGCGGCCGGACGACAAAACCATGCTGGAGCTGTATGGCCTGTACAAACAAGGCTCCAGCGGCGAGCTGAGCGGCAGCAAGCCGGGATTCTTTGATTTCGTCGGTGTGGCCAAGTATGAAGCCTGGGAAAAACTCCGGGGCACCAGCCAGGAAGACGCTCAGTCAAGCTATATTGAACTGGTACGAAAACTGGGTGCAGACATCTGAACAACACAGAATATTGATCCGGGCTCACGCAGGACACACCGGTACGCCCTCATGGCAAAGCGCGATACAAAGGAACTGATACTCAGCACCAGCCTGGGATTATTCAACGATCTGGGTGAGCCAAACGTTTCAACCAATCACATTGCGGATGAAGCGGATATCAGCCCGGGAAATCTCTATTATCATTTCCGCAGCAAAGATGACATCGTCATCGAATTGTTCAAACGCTTCCTGACCCGCTTTCAACCACTAACGGAAGTGCCCGAGGACCAGGCGCTGGAAGCCGAAGACCTGTGGTTTCAACTGCACCTGACTTTTGAGCTCAAGGGACAATTCCGCTTCCTCTACCGAAACCTGTCCGACCTCACCTCAAGAATCCCCGACCTGGACCGGGCCATGCGCGGCCTGCTCATGCGCGAACGCCGGGCCGCCATCACCCTGCTAAGCGGTCTGCAGCGCAACGGCGCCCTGAAAATCAATCCGCAAGAAAAAGACATGCTGGTTGACAACATCCTGCTTGCAATTACCTACTGGATCCCCTACGCCGACATCTTCGACCGCCAGGGCCTGGAAGAAGGCAGTGCGCAAGTAGAAGCCATCGCCCGCGTCCTCCAAATGCTAATCCCCTACCTGCAACCCCCCACCCGCACCCAGTTCATAGCCCTAACCCAAAACTACCTGTCCGAAAGCTAGCAGCCTGTCGGACTTAACATGATCTACTGCGGAAAAGCCGAGTTTGGCCAGATTTCCCGCTCTTTTTCGTTAAATAGCGGTGCTATTCGCCTCAAAAGACCGAAAAATCTGACTCAAATCGGCTTTCCCTCGTTACGATCGGTCAAGTCCGACAGGCTGCGAGCCTTCACTTAACCGGAAACCCAAACCCGGAGATGACACCAGTCTCCCGAATAATGGCCTCGGACAAGTGCCAGCTCCAACCAAAAACCCAAACCCGGAGATGACGTCAGTCTCCCGAGTGATGGCGCCCGACTGCAGGGATGCAGGAGGTAGAGCAATGCCGGGAGCAATTGCCGAGGACAGGTGCGTCTGAGTGCCCGGCTGGACTGAATCCCATAGCACCGCTATGGGGTGAAGGAAGCCGGATGCTCAGGCGTGCCTGACCAAGCCAGCGCCGGGATACTGACGCCATCTCCGGGTTCCATCCAGGTTCAAAAAAAATAGCCGGCAGGGCGCCGGCTAAAATGGGCTATCAGGCGAACCTGATATATGGCTGGTCATTCATCTTGAACTCTCCAGCCGGAAGAGCTGTGACTCAGGCTGCTTTGGGCTGTGGTGCCTCTTTCTTCTCAACTGCCACGGGAACGGTTTTCTTGACTGCGGCCTTTTTAACTTCAGTTTTCTTCACTGCTGCCTTTTTCACTGCTGCCTTTTTCACCGCGGCTTTTTTGGCAACGGGCTTCTTGGCTGCGGGTTTCTTTGCTACGGGTTTCTTTGAAGGAGCCTTTTTATCCAGTGCCTCAACCTTCCTGGCGAGTTCCTTAACGCGCCTGGACAAGCTATTCACATCATCCCTTGATGGGATTCCAAGACCGGCAAGGACCCGGGTTACGCGGTTTTCAAAGATATTTTCCAGCTTGTCCCAGTTATCCGTTGCCTGTTTGCGGACTGTGTCAGTCTGCTCTTTGACGCCGCCAAATCGGGATTCGACTTCACCCTGAAAATCCTTGACACGGGATTCGACTTCACCCCGAAAATCCTTGACACGTGATTCAACATCGCTCCGAATGCTATCGACACGAGACTCGATGTCTCCGCGGATGTCTTCGAATGCGCCTTCCACATCTTTGCGCGCCCGTTTTTCAAACTTGCTGCCTTCTGCAACCAGCTTGTCAAACATCTTGTTGCCTTCGTCGATGAATTTTTCACCTTCCTGCTGGGCAACACTGAAAGCTCCAAGACCTGCGAGCCAGATTTCCCGCCCAGAATCAACTACGGGATTGGCGATTACCGGGTTAGCAGCCTTTTTTGCTGCGGGCTTACGTTGTACTTTCTTTCTCAGTTTCTTCTTGGCCATGACATCCTCCTGTGTTTGACTGACCTATCCAATTGATGGCTGTATTCTAGATAGGGAAATTAGAGTAATCACACTAGAAAACGTCAGTATCTGATATTCTCTTTCGGATCAGCGCCAGCAAGCCGTCAACCCAAAGGTTACCGACATGTACAAATGGAACAAATTTCCCGATGGCAATGCCTCATACAACTACCAGGGCAATGCCCTGAATGCGGCCTGGAGTGATTTGCACGAAGGAGATCTGGAACTGTTCCCGGCGGACGAGACCCTGCAGGAAGCCTGGAGGTGTTACCACCGCGGGGATTTTCAACAGGCTGTGGTCCTCGCCGATGAGTACGGCCTGGCCGGGCACGTGGTGGCCAACAAAGCCACCGGCATGTATGCAACCCACCTGGAGGATCAGGAAAAGCGCCAGATTGATTGCTACAAGTCAGCTTTTGCAAGGGGCGAACAAGCCATTGCCGAGTTTCCGCAAGAAGCAAACAGTTACCACTTTTATGCTTTTAACCTGGGCCGCTACAGCCAGACCATCTCGATTGTAAAAGCCCTTAAGCAGGGTATCGGGGGAAAAATATTCAAGGCCCTGACGCGCGCACTGGAAATCCAGCCCGGTCACGCCGACGCGCATACCGCAATGGGGCTCTACCACGCGGAAATTATCGACAAAATTGGCAAATTAATCGGCGGAATGACGTACGGGGCCAGCGAAAAAAAGGCCATTGAGCACTTTGATAAAGCAATAGAACTCGCGCCCAACTCACCGATCGCACATATTGAATACGGCAATGGACTCTATATGCTTTACGGCGACAGCCGGCTGGATGATGTGTCGGATCTTTATGAACGCGCTTCCGGCTTTACTCCGCGTGATGCAGTAGAAAAACTGGATATCGAATCGGCGCTGGCGGAATTCGAGTAAATGACAATTGAACGAGTATCTTTACGAAATTTCATATTTCTCATGGATTTAGTTTAATAATTGGCCGTAAAACGTTAAGATAACTTCCAGATTCAGGACAAGGCCGGAACAGGTTTTGCCACCGGCACAGGATTTGACGGGATTTCGATCAGGTAGGGATACATCATGATCAGTGAAAAAAACACACATATTGGAAATATTGTAGAGATCAACGGAGCGGATTTTGTCGCCCAGATGATTTCTGACGAAGAGGGCTTCGTCGCTGAAGTCACGGTTGACGATAATCTGGTCCGGGTCGGTCAAGTGGGCTCATACCTGATGGTCAGGCAATCAGGCCTCTACGTTCTTGTGATCGTTGAGAGCATGTGGCAGGAGATCGATCCTGAGGGTGGCCTGGTGCGTATGGTTCGCGTGAACCCTCTCGGGGAAATTACTGCAAAGGGTGGTTTCAACAGGGGTGTCGCACATTTCCCGACCACCGGTGCAGAATTGCACCTGGTCAACGCTTCCACGCTGGAAATGCTGTTTGCCAAATTCAGTGCAGCCGATTACAAGGTCGGCAAACTCAGCTCTTTCGACTCCATTGACGTATACCTCGACGCATCGGCCTTTTTCGGCCGGCATGCAGCCATCCTTGGGCAGTCGGGCTCCGGTAAGTCCTGGACTGTAACCAGTCTGGTTCAGTCGGCGCTGCGCGCGATGCCGAACGCGCACATCATCATTCTTGATTTACACGGGGAATATGGCGCCAAGGAATGGGATCCCGATACCAAGCCGCCCTTCCCCGCCGACAAGGTCCGCTGTATCAATGCAAGCCAGCTGGAAATCCCCTATTGGCTACTGACCTATGAAGAGCTGATTGAGTTGCTGATTGACCAGGAAGAAGAGGATTCCTCCGTACAAATCGCATTCCTGCGCGGCGCAGTGCTGGAACTCAAGCGTGAAGCCAACGAGCACCTGAAACTGGGACACATCACCGTCGATTCCCCGATCTATTTTTCGATGGATGCCCTGCTCAAGCGCTTCAAAGATGCCAATGAGCAGTTGGCTGATTTCGGCAAGTCGAAAACTGCGCTGTCCGGCAAGTTCGATAGCTTACTGGTTAAGCTGCTAAGCCGTATGAATGACACCCGCTACGATTTTCTGTTAAAGCCGGTAAAGAGAATCTCTTCAGAAACACTGCCGGACCTGATGAGAGATTTTGTCGGTCTGGGTGAACCAAAAGCCAAAGTGACCGTGATCGACCTGAGTTCCGTGCCTTCCGATATCCACCCGACGGTAACCGCGCAGATCGGCCGGCTGGCTTTCGAATTCAATTTCTGGAATCCTCGTTGCCGTGAATTCCCATTATTCCTGATTTGTGAAGAGGCGCACGCCTATATTACCCGGGACAGCAGCACCGAACACCGTGGAACCCGTCGCAGTTTCGAACGCATCGCCAAAGCAGGCCGTAAATACGCGGTCGGGCTATGCGTCGTAAGCCAGCGTCCCCACGAGTTGTCGGAAACCGTGCTGGCGCAGTGCAGCAGCTTCATCTGCCTGCGCATCACCAACCCGGACGATCAGGAATATGTCCGCGCGCTGGTACCCGATTCAGCTCGCGGCATCCTGGAGGCCCTGACTTCGCTGGCGCAAGGTGAGGCCGTTGCGACTGGAGAGGCAGTTCCCATGCCTGTCCGCTTCAAGGTGACCATGCCTGATCCTCCGCCGAATGCACAGTCCATTGATTACGCCGGCATGTGGTCCAGAGGGCCTGCTGATACCGATGTTGATCACATCGTGGACTGCTGGCGCCGCCAAAGACGCTAGCAAAAATTAAATATGAGAATTGGAAAGCAGTTGGGTGGCTAAATGGCCGGCGTTTTTTTCGGCGACCGGGAGCATCAGGCTCAGGTAGAGGAGATTTTCGAATTCGGGCCGGAAGCGCTGGATGATTTTTCGCGGGTCTGGCACCAGTTTGCGATCGGTAATGACGCCGAAAAATACTTTTCCGTTGTAACTCAGGATGCTGATTCCCATACCGATGCCGCCGTTCTGCGGCACCCAGAACATCATCTCCCTGACTTCGCCGCCACCCAGGTAAAGCGGTTGCTGCGGGCCGGGAACATTGGTCAGCACGGTCGTGGCTTTTTCACTGAGTAAATCCAGCGCAGGTTTCTGCAGCGCGGACGGCCCCATACCCAGGGCAGCCAGCAGGCCGAACGCAACGGCTGCCTGCTTACTTTCTTTCAGCTCATTCATGCGTGTGTGAACCTGCTTTACGCGATTGACGGGATTGGACTCCCCGATGGGCAGGCTGAGAAACACCAGCCCAAAATGATTGCCGAGGTTTTTGGCGTGTTCCAGGGGCCTCAGATTGACCGGCACAGTCGCCCGGATTTCGGTACTCTTTGAAGGCCTCTCGCCCTGATCCAGCATGTAGCTGCGCAAGGCGCCCGTGACCGCTGCGATCAGGACATCATTGACCGTACAGCCATAGGCCTTGCTCAGGGCTTTCACGTCTGCGAGCGGCAGGGGCTCAGTCCAGGCCACCCGCTTTCTCACACCCAGGCGGCCCTTGAAGAGGGTTTTCGGGTCAGCCGACAGGGTCAGTGAATTGACCAGTTCCTTGCTCAGCTCGGTCGCCTCCGACAGGAGCTTCCCTGCCCGCTCCGGCTCCTGCACGATTCCTGCTGCTTCACCCAACAACTTCTGTGACCAGTGTAAGATCTGGCCGAGGCCATCCCGTGCTGGCTCCATCAGCCGCTGGTATATGCTTGACTCGGCTGCCCGCCTTCTCTTCCATTTAACGGGGTCGGCTGCTGATGCCCTCGGTTCAGGCGTCGGGTCGGTCAGGCTGAGAAATACCTGCACCAGTGCGATGCCGTCGGCATAACAATGGTGAACCCGCTGGACGACCACCGGCCCTCCGCTGTAGTTCTCAATATAGTGGAATTGCCACAGGGGCCTGGAATGATCGAGTTGAGTGCTGGCCAGGTCGCTGACGAATTCTTCCAGCTCATCGCGCCCGGCAACACCCGGCAGGGCCACCCGCCTGACATGCGAATGGATGTCAAAATCTTCATCCATTTCCCAGCGTGCACCACCAGCCCGGTCAACTGCCTTTTGCCTGAAGCGCCGGAATGCCAGCCACCTCTGCTCGATCGTGTGCACAATGTTCTCAAAGCTTGCGGCCGGGTCGAGGACGATCACACCGGTGATCATCATGAGATTGGTAGGCTGCTCCATTCGCAGCCAGGCCGTGTCGACTTTTGAAATAGGCTCTTTTTGCGGTCCTACCGGCATGCTGTGCTCCTGTTCATTCACCCAGCCAGCTGAATGCTGTTCTCGACTCTGCGCTGTGCCCGTGCCCGGTCTGAACGTTGTAGCTGGAGCTTTTCCAGGTAACCATGCTGGACACCGGTGACGTACTCACCTGAAAAGCAGGAAGTATCGAATTGCTGTATTTGTTCATTGCCTTCGCGGCATGCTTCGATCAGGTCGGGCAGTTCCTGGTAAATCAGCCAGTCTGCACCGAGTTCCTTTTCGATTTCTTTCTCACTGCGCCCGCTTGCGACCAACTCCTGGGTGGCCGGCATATCAATACCGTAGATATTCGGGTAGCGCACCGGTGGCGAGGCGGAGGCGAAATATACTTTGCGCGCTCCCGCATCCCTGGCCATCTGGATAATCTGTTTTGAGGTGGTTCCCCGGACAATCGAATCGTCCACGATCAGCACATTCTTTTTGCGGAACTCGAGATCGATCGCGTTGAGTTTTTGCTTGACTGATTTGTTGCGCTCTTCCTGGCCGGGCATGATGAAAGTACGCCCGATATAACGATTCTTGATAAATCCTTCGCGGTACTTCACGTCCAGGTCATAGGCCAGCGGCAAAGCAGCGGTGCGGCTGGTGTCAGGGACCGGAATGACGACCTCGATATCGTGATCGGGCCGTTCTCTGAGGATTTTTTTCGCCAGCGCCTGCCCCATCCGCAAGCGGGCCTTGTACACGGAAATATCGTCGAGCATCGAGTCCGGGCGGGAAAAGTAGACGTACTCGAAAATGCATGGGGACAGTTCCCCCGCATACGGACTGATATGCGAATACAACTTGCCATCGAGCGTCATGAATATGGCCTCGCCCGGCTTCAAGTCACGCAGCAGTGTGAAGCCCAGCGCATCCAGCGCAACGCTTTCGGAAGCAATGGCGTATTCAAGGCCGTTGTCTGTTTCCCGCGATCCCAGTACGGCGGGGCGGATGCCAAGGGGATCCCGGAAGCCAAGCACCCCGTGGCCGGAGATCAGGGCGACCGCTGAATAGGCGCCTTTGCAACGCCTGTGTACGGCGTCTACAGCTTTGAAGAGGTGCTCCGCTTGCAGGCGCGCGGGATTTTGAGCCTGTATTTCATGCGCCAATACATTCAATAAAACTTCGGAATCTGAATTGGTGTTCAGGTGACGGCGATCGCTGTCGAACAACTCCTGTGTCAGTTCTTCGGTATTGATCAGATTGCCGTTATGGCCCAGCGCTATGCCATAGGGTGAGTTCACGTAAAAGGGCTGGGCTTGCGAGGAATCGTCCATGCCTGCCGTCGGATAGCGTGCATGGCCGATGCCCACGTTGCCGGTCAGGCTGAGCATGTCAGACCGGCTGAAGGCGTCACGCACCAGGCCGCTTCCTGTGTGCAGCTTGATCCGGTATCCGTCAAGCGTCGCGATACCCGCTGCGTCCTGCCCACGATGCTGCAGCATCGTCAATGCGTCGTATAACGATGGCGCCACGGCGCTCTTGCCGACAATTCCTACGATTCCGCACATTCTGCCTGCCCCTGTTGAAATCCGACTCCTCAGTCGCGCGAAATTCTAGCACGCTGGAGAAGAGATTCGGGAGATCATTTTATTATCCGCTAAAGACGTGAAAGACGCGAAATATTTTGCACTGTTGATTCCGTGAATGGGATTTCTGCGCTACTGCGGCTTTGCTATTCGGATGTGTTGATTTTTTCCGCTGAGGACGCAGAAAACGCAGAATTAGGGTGACTCTTTACTACTTATCGATCGCCCGGGTGACGAAGCCGACAACTAACCCAGCTATCCCGAATGCTCAGACTGTAACGGCAGGGCAGACTCGTTAAAGGAAGTCACTGAGCCAGCAATATTCCGCGTCTTCTGCGTCCTCAGCGGATAAATCATCAATATCAGATAGCACTTTCACCCAATTCTTCTTCTATATTCTCATCTTCTTCGGGCGGATCTTTCTTTTTGGCGGCTTCCTCTTCGGGTTCGAAATCCAGGTGCTCGCGGACGCTCTCGGGGAGAAATTCGGAGGCCCAGTCGGCAATGGGCAACAGGCGCTGGATCACTTGAGAGTCCTTCCACCAGGGATCTGATGGAATGGGTGTAAAGCCTGCCACCAGCAAGACCGTGATGACCAGGACCAAACCCCTTGCGGCGCCGAAAACGCCGCCCAGGAGCCTGTCAGTTCCGCTCAGGCCGGTTGATTCCACCAGCCGCCCGAGCAGGTAGTTCAACAAGCCCCCAATCAGAAGCACAGAGACGAACAAGCCGGTGAAACCCATGGCGGTGCGGGCGGAAGGCAGCGCAACGTGGTCTTCCATCAGAACAGCCACGTTGCCGGCATACAGATAAGCAATGACGAAGGCGGCTGACCAGACCACGAGGGAAAAAACTTCCTTCATGAACCCCCGCAGGGCTCCGACCAGGACTGATATCAGAATTGTGCCCAAAATTGCGTAGTCAGGCCAATTCATTCAAGTCTCCTTGCTTAAACTGTGCAAACGGTTCAGTCCGCGCTCATCACCACGCCGTTCAGGGACCTCTCTTCCCGCACCCGGCGCTCTACTCGTATGGCTTCCTCGCGCTGCAGGAATGGCCCGATTCGAACGCGGTAGATATCTGATCCGGAAGAGCTGACGGTCTCCTGGTAAGCACTCATTCCGTCATTCCTGATGGAAGCTACCAATTTCTCAGCATTGGACGCATTGGCAAAACTGCCAACCTGGACAACCCACCTGACGAGTGGATCAGCTGGCGTTGTGACCTGCGCTGCCTGTTCCGGCTGAAGGTCCACCACGCGAGGTTTGACTCCGCTGATTTTTGACTCCAGCGCCAGCACGACCCGGTTGGCATCCATCTCGGAATCGAATGGCCCGACCCGTACACGGTGCAGGGTTCCCACGTCGGACTTGACGCGGTCTGTCAGCACGGAATAGCCACTTTCTTTCAATACACCGGAAAGGCTGTTTGCATTATCCAATGCGCCAAAACTGGCAACCTGAACGACATAACGCCCTGCTGCCGCTGATTCTCCGGCGCCACTTGCTGAAACGGGAGCAGTCACGCTGGCGGCCACCACAGGTTCGTCAGCTGCCGGAACCCCGGACTCTATCCCCGCGGTTTCAGCTGCGGGTACCGGAGTCACGGCTGGTTTCCTGGGAGCAGGCAGTTGCGTGACCGTTTCGTCCGGCTCATCGCCTTGCGATGCGCCCTGGTTTTTTGGGGTTTGCTGACCAATGGGGTAACGTCGTGTTTCAAAACTGAGTTCCGCTGGCTGTGGCGGTATTTCAATTTTCTGTGTTTCCTGTGTCCCGCCCTCAGGCCGGCCACCAAGCAGCATGGGTAACACGACGACTGCCAGCGCGATCAACACGCTGGCGCCAACCAGTCTTTGCTTCAGGGCTTTATCCATGAATTCATTCCAGCATGACGCAGGGGGTCTGATGAGGCGATTTTAGCAGTATCAGGTCTCGCTTGCGGGGGAAATAACAGACCTTCCATCTTCTCCTGCTTGCTGGTACCGGGCAACGGCCGCGGCCGCGGTCAGGAACGAGCCAAACACGAGAATACAGTCAGATGAACCGCATTCCTGGAGAGCCAGGTCCAGCGCCCCGTTCACATCGTTGCAGGCCGTGATATGCCCGTCCTCCAGCACCGCCCCGATCCGCCCTGCGAGTTGTGCACCGCTCTGCCCCCGGTCACCCGGCAGACCCGCACAGTACCAGGCCGAAACCAGGGGTTCGAGAATAGCTGCCACCAGCGATGCATCCTTGTCTGCAAGCATTCCAATGACACAAAGGCAATTCATGCCAGGCTTGCTTTCCCCGGCCATTCTTATCACTTGCGCCACGGCTCTGGCAGCCAGGGGGTTATGCCCTACATCAACCAGCACCAGCGGACGCTCCGAGACCTGTTGCATTCTGCCGGGCACGCTCACTGTTTCCAGGCTGCGGGCTATGAGATGCATACTCTCGGTCGATTCGGGCAGCAGTTCCAGCAAGGCCGCCACAGCGGTGGCCATGTTATTGACCTGGTGCTCGCCGCTCATCCGGGGAACCGGCAGCGTCCAATGGCTGCCGCCCTTGATGAAGTCAACAGCATTCCCTTCCAGGCGGGCCTCGAATTCACGTCCCAGGCGGCACAGCGGAACCTGCCCGCTGGCAGCCACAGCCAGGATGCTGCCGGGTGGTTCTGCCTCACCACATACCAGCGGCGTCCCGGGACGGATGATGCCCGCTTTTTCGCGGCCTATTGTTTCCCGGTCGTCACCCAGATACTCCTGGTGATCAAGCCCGACCGGTGTGATGACGGCACAATCCGTATCCAGGATATTCACCGCATCCAGGCGTCCACCCAGACCTACTTCCAGGACAGCATAATCCAACTTCTCGCGGGACATGATGCTGATTGCCGCCAGGGTGCCAAATTCGAAGTAACTCAAACTGACATTGCCCCGCGCCGATTCGACGCGTTCGAATGCGGCCACCAATTGCTCGTCCGTTACACAAGTTCCATTGAGCTGTACGCGTTCGTTGTAGCGCAGCAGATGAGGTGTCGTGTAGCTTCCGTGTGAGTAGCCAAGCCCCTTGAGCATTGCGCACAGGTAGGCCACAGTGGATCCTTTCCCGTTGGTGCCGGCGACGGTAAAGATTCTGGATGCGGGCCGGGGGGAACCCATATGCCGCCAGACTTCCCGGCAACGTTCCAAGCCAAGGTCGATGGCTTTGGGGTGCCTGAATTCGAGCAGTTCCAGCCATTCAGTAAGGGACAATGACACTGCACTTGACTCCCGGAAACAGGCTCAATCTTCCACTACTTCTCCGCTGACGGGTCTGGGGCGGCTACCGCCGCTCAGCAGCGCCAACATGGCTGAAATCTTTTCTCGCATCTGGCGGCGGTCGAGGATCATATCGATGGCGCCCTTTTCGAGCAGAAATTCACTGCGCTGGAATCCTTCAGGCAGCTTTTCACGGACTGTCTGTTCGATGACGCGTGGGCCGGCAAATCCGATTAGTGCCGCAGGCTCGGCAATGTTGATGTCCCCGAGCATACCCAGGCTCGCCGAGACGCCACCTGTGGTGGGGTGTGTCAGCACGGAAATATACGGAACCCCCGCTTCCGCCATGCGGCCCAGCACAGCGCTGGTTTTGGCCATCTGCATCAATGACAACAGGCCTTCCTGCATGCGGGCGCCGCCAGTCGCCGTGAAACAGACCAGGGGAATTTTCAATCTCAGGCACTCCTGTCCGGCACGGGCGAACTTTTCCCCCACAACGGAGCCCATTGATCCGCCCATGTAAGCGAATTCAAAAGCGCAGGCGACAATGTCCTGGCCATTGAGCTTGCCAGCCATGGCAATCAGCGCATCCTTCTCTCCGGTCTTTTTCTGAGCGGCGGTAATCCGGTCGCGGTATTTTTTGGAATCGCGAAATTTGAGTGGGTCCAGAGGTTCGAGGCCGGCGGCTATTTCACGCTTTTCACCCGGATCGAGGAATTGCTCCAGGCGCACGCGCGCCGAAACCGGCATATGGCTCCCGCACTTGGGGCACACAGCCAGGTTTCGTTCGAGTTCTGGCCGGTACAGTACCGCAGCACAGGATCCACACTTGGTCCACAGACCCTCGGGTACGTTGCGTTTGTTGCCTCCTTCGGTACGAATTCTCGAAGGCATTAGTTTCTGGAACCAACTCATGCCTTATTGTCCATTGCATGACGAATGGGTGCAAGAAAGCCCGCAGCCAACTCGCAGGCCTCCTGTTTGGATGCAGCCTTCTCAACATGCTCAATCAGAGCACTGCCGATAACGACCCCATCCGCAAGGCCGGCGACAGCCGCAGCGCTTTTGGAATCCTTGATTCCGAAGCCGACCGCAACCGGCAACCCGAAATGTGAACGTATTTCGTTCAGCGGAGCTACCAAAGCGGCTTCATCCAGGCGATTAGCGCCAGTAATGCCTTTGAACGACACGTAGTAAATATAACCCCTGGCATGTTCCGCAATGGCGTCCATCCGCTGCGGGGTCGTGGTCGGGGCCACCAGGCAGATCGGGTAAATCCCCGCTTCATCCAGCTGCTCTCGTAATCCGCTCATTTCTTCGGGCGGGCAGTCCACCAGGAGCACACCATCTACGCCTGAAGCGGCTGCATCCTGCGCGAATGACTGCTGGCCATCGCGTTCGATCGGGTTCAGGTAGCCCATCAGGACAACAGGCGTATTCTCATCATGACGGCGGAATTCCTTTACCGTCTCGAGTACCCCACCCAGGGTAACGCCGCGCGAAATAGCTCGTTCGCTGGCGACCTGGATGACCGGGCCATCCGCCATAGGATCTGAAAACGGTACGCCGAGTTCCAGCACATCGGCACCGGCCTCAACCAGGGCGTGCATGATGGCAACTGTCCAGCCGGGATCCGGGTAACCGCTGGTAATGAAGGGCACCAGGGCCTGGCGGCCGGCGCCTGACAAGGCCTCGAAGCGGCAGTCTATGCGGTTGCTCACAGGGATATGTTCTCCAGTTCGGCAACGGTTTGAACGTCTTTGTCCCCCCGTCCTGAAAGATTGATCAGCACCGTCTGATCAGCACTCATGTCCGCAGCCAGCTTCATTCCATAGGCGACAGCATGGGCGCTTTCCAGGGCCGGTAAAATGCCCTCCAGTCGGGTCAAATTGTGAAACGCCTGCAGAGCTTCATCATCGGTAATGCTGACATATTCCGCCCGCCCGGAATCCTTGAGCCAGGCATGTTCCGGACCAACGCCCGGGTAGTCCAGGCCGGCAGACACGGAATGCGTGTGTTCAATCTGGCCGGCATCGTCATCCATCAGGTAGGTCCTGCAGCCATGCAATACGCCAGGGCGCCCGGCGCACAGAGAAGCCGCATGTTGTCCGGTCGCCAGGCCCCGGCCGGCCGCTTCGACGCCGATCATTTTGACCCCGGCGTCTCCGAGAAATGGATGAAACAGGCCCATGGCGTTTGAACCTCCACCGACACAGGCAACCAGCACATCCGGCAGGGCTTCATACTGTTCCAGCATCTGCCGCCGTGCTTCTCTGCCCACAACCGCGTTGAAATCACGCACCATCACGGGGTAAGGATGTGGGCCGGCGACAGTGCCGATGATGTAGAAAGTGTCATCGATATTGGTCACCCAGTCTCTCATGGCCTCATTGAGGGCATCCTTCAAAGTCTTTGAGCCTGAAGAGACAGAGCGCACTTCGGCGCCGAGCAGGCGCATGCGGAAAACATTGATGGCCTGGCGATGGATGTCCACCTCGCCCATGTACACGATGCAACTCTTGTCCAGGCGGGCCGCCACGGTAGCCGCTGCGACGCCATGCTGGCCGGCGCCCGTTTCGGCAATGATGCGGGATTTACCCATGTAATGAGCCAGCAAACCCTGTCCAACGGTATTGTTGATCTTGTGCGCGCCGGTATGATTTAAATCTTCCCGCTTGAGTATGATTCGCGCCCCGCCCGCCAGTTCGGTTAACCTTTGTGCAAAATAGATGGGGGACGGCCGCCCGACATAATGCGCCAGGTCTGAATCCAGGCGCTGCATGAATTCATCGTCCCGGCGCCAGCGGTCATATGCTTCTTTCAGCTCATCCAGTGCGTGGATCAGTGTTTCGGAGACATAGGTGCCGCCATAAGGGCCAAAATGACCGAACTCGTCCGGCTCAGAATATAGCAGGCCCGGATTTTCTGTTTCAATACTCACGCTTTGCCTCTTTGATGAACCGTTGCATTGCATCGGCATTTTTAATTCCCGGTGCGTCTTCTACACCACTGGAAACATCCACCGCCCATGGTTTTACCCGTCGGACTGCATCATTCACGTTTTCAACCGTCAAACCGCCTGCCAGGATCAAAGGCAGACGGCTGCGTCCGATCCGGGTCCAGTCGAATACCTGTCCGGTTCCACCCAGCCCTCCCGGTTCATGGCTGTCCAGCAGCAAAGCTGCCGCATCACTGAACTCTGCTTCGTTCCGCTCCATCAGCTGCGCCGTGTCAGCTTCGGCAGCATGCCCGCAGCCCACGCTGACCGCTTTGATATAAGGCAAGCCAAATTGCCGGCAGTAAGCCCCGTCTTCTGTGCCGTGAAATTGCAGCAGGGTCAAGGGAACCTGGTCCAACACCCGGGCAACTTCTTCTGCATCCTGGTCCAGAAACAAGCCAACACGGGCCACGAATGCAGGCACCAGGCCCACCAGTTGTTCTGCCCGCGCCGGTTCGAGCAGGCGCTTGCTGCCGGCTGCAAAAACGAATCCGATCGCGTCGGCCCCGGCGCTGACCGCCGCATTTACGTCGCCGCCACGTGTCAGGCCGCAGATTTTTACTCTTGTCATGTTCACGACTGGTTCCAGGCTCTTGGAAATGCCGGCGCCGCTGACGGCAGATTGTATTTCTCAGGATATCTTGCACCCACAAAGTACAGGCCATCGGCAGCAGCTGTCGGAGCGGCCAGACCGCGATCCCGTTTCTCAAGTACTTCTCCAAGCCATTCGGGTGGCGCGCCACCCGTGCCAACCCGGAGCAGGCTGCCGACAATGTTCCTGATCATGTGGTAGAGAAATCCATTCGCCGAAACATCCAGCTGAATGGTATCGCCATCGCGCCGCAGCGAAATTTCCTGAATCTCGCGTACTGCATGTTGGGCCTGGCAGGCTCTGGCGCGAAACGATGTGAAATCGTGCTCACCCAGCAGAAACTGCGCAGCCCGGTGCATTTTATCAGCGTCCAGAGGTGTGCGACACCAACTTTTCCTTCTGGCATCAAGAGCCGGCCGGGTCCAGCGGTTCAGTATGAAATAGCGGTAACTACGCGAAAACGGACTGAATCGCGCATGAAATTCGTCATCTACCTGGCGAATCCACAGAACACTGGCGCCGGCGGGCAGATGGCTGTTAAGCCCCAGTATCCAGGACCGCTCGGAGCGCACTGCAACGGAATCAAAATGGGCCACCTGGCACAGGGCATGAACTCCGCTGTCTGTCCTGCCGCAGCAGGTCACCCGGATATCATGGTCTGCAACCCGGGCCAGCGCCCGTTCAACACAAGCCTGTACGGTCGGCTCCTGGGGCTGGATTTGCCAGCCCAGAAAGGCGCTTCCGTCGTACTCCACTCCTATCGCATAGCGCATTTTTCGACCAGCCTGAACCGAACAAAGGAGGGGTCTGCTACAACAGAGCGGTCAGTCTGCTGGCTCCTAAAGGAAATCTTTCATTTTCGATGCTTCGGCTTGCTGGTCTTCCGAGCCATGGGCAATGACTTCTTCAAGAATCACCCGGGCCGCTTCCTTGTCGCCCATGGAAATATAAGCGCGGGCCAGGTCAAGCTGAATTTCCGGATCAGCACTGTCTTCATCCAGCAGTTCGGCTTCTTCATCGGCAGCGGGAAAACTGCTTTTGACCGGCGTCTCCTGGCTCTCTTCGCTGGCGGCAGCCTCCGCATCGATCTCATCAGCAACATCATCTGCCGGCACCGTGTCCTCGATTGAAGAATCCCCGGAATCCAGAACTTTCAGCACGTCCTTTGCTTCGTCCGCAATTTCCCGCAGGGTTTCCTGGGTGTCATCCGCATCGGAGGCCATGTCGGCGCTGTCATCAGGCCCGCCGCGCCGGCTCATTAACCAGCCAGCGAAAACGGCGGCCAATACCAGCAAACCGATCAACCACAGCATCTTCCCGCTGTACCAGGGCTCTTCCTTGTGCTGCGATGTAGAGACTTTTGCTATCGCAGCCTCCTGTTTGGCGGCCGCGGGGGCTGACATCTTCGGCCGGCTCTTCGCTCGCGGTTTCACCAGCCTCTTCAGCAGCGGCCAGACGTTCTTCACGCAAGCGCTCTTCCATGCTCGCCAAATTTTCGTCGTCCAGCGTGCCTTCCCGGCTCTCCGCCAACTGGCTCTCGAGCTCACTCAGGCGCTTTTCAAGATAGGCATTCTGTTGTTGCTGAGTGATCAGCTCTTCTTCTTTGCGCGCCAATTCCTCGCGCAGGCTCTGTGCTGTCACCGCAGCCTCTGCCCCATCTTCCGACTCCTCGAAACCGTAGGCGCTGTCCACTGCGCTGTCCTCTGATGGCGGCACCAGTTCCAACTGGGGTTCTGTGTCCATGGGCAGAGGATCATCACTGGCCAGATCACGTGCTGCAGATTCACTTTCTGCAGCCAGTTCCTGCGGCTCTTCACTAACCGCCGGTGCAGGCGCCGCGCTCTCATCAGACAGCAAGGGTGTTGACGTACTGGCCATGTTCCGCCGCGTCTGGTTTGCGAGTTCTTGATCTGTCACTTCCTGGCTGGCGGCAGATGCCGACATTGAATCGATTTCGTTCACATCCGGCATGCGCAGGATCGCACCCCGTTGCAGAAGATTAATGTTATTTCTTGAGAATGCGCGCGGGTTTTTGCGCTGAATGGCAAGCATCACTTTGTTGAGATTGTGCCCGCTGCCTGCAGACCAGTCCTTGGCAATTCTCCACAAGGTATCACCGCTTTGCACCGGACCGTAATCGTCTGTTCCCAGTGCGGCGGAATCCCTGCCGGCAGGCGCCGTGCTTTGCGGGACTACCCGCTGTGGGGCAGCTTCATCACTTGCCTGTGGTGCAGCTTGTTCCTGAACTGCCGTCTGATCCGCTGCAGCAGGACGTGCAGGCTCGATTCGTGGCGCCGGCGCCGGCTGACTGAATGTGGGCGGATCCAGAAACAGCGTATATTCCCGCAGCATGCGGCCGCCGCTCCAGTTGACTTCGACGATCAGGCGCACCACCGGGTCGTTAATGGGATAAGTGCTGGTGACCGCGATATGCGCCTGGCCGCCTGAGCCTTCAATAGAGAAAGCCAGAGGCACCGAGATATCATCAAGGCTGGCGCCGATCAGTTCATAGTCTGCCGCCGAGGCCAGGCTGGCGCTGATGGCAGCAAGATCATCCGACGGCTTTGTGATTAATTCAATTTTGGCTACAAGCGGTTGATTCAGGAATGATTCAACCCTTGCATCCCCGAGCCCCAGTGACCATGCCGCCTGGCTGAAGGCCAGCGTTATGGTTCCCAGCAAAAGGATGGCGCATTTGCGTATTCTGGTATTCATGAGTCCCTCCGTCTTTCCCTGACTTTTAGAAGAACAGGATAGGTATTCAATTCGTGATGCCTGCAAATTCATCAGGCTTGAGCAGAGTTTACGTTCGCTTGGTCCATGTTTCCAGCTAACAATTTGTTTTTTTCCAGCGTATCCATTATCTGAACCGCGTTTAAAGCCGCCCCTTTCCTGATATTGTCTGCCACGACCCACATATCGATGCCCCTGGGATGGCTCAGATCGCGCCTCAATCTGCCCACATAAACCGGGTCTTTTCCCGCTGCGTGGGTGACTGGCGTGGGGTGAATCATATCTGCGCCCTCAATAACCTCGACACCAGGCGCATCGGATAAAAGCTGCCGGACTTCTTCAATGCTGATGTCTTTACGGGTCTCAAAATGCACAGCTTCGGCATGCCCGAAAAACACCGGAACCCTGACCGCAGTGGCATTGACCAGAACATCCGGGTCTTCGAAGATTTTCTGGGTCTCCCACAACATTTTCATTTCTTCGCGGGAATAGCCGTTGGCCAGCATCTCGTCGATTTGCGGTAACACGTTGAATGCGATGGGCTGTGCGAACTTGCTGACTTTGGGATCCTTGAAATTCAAGCGCTCTGCCGTCTGCATGGCCAGCTCCCGCAGCCCGTCCCGCCCGGCGCCGGAAACGGATTGATAAGTCGCCACGTTGATCCGGGAAATTCCCACCCGTTCATGGATCGGCGCCAGGGCGACCACCATCTGGATGGTCGAGCAATTGGGGTTTGCGATGATGCACCCACCTTCAATACCTTCCAGGGCGTGCGCATTGACCTCTGGCACGACCAGCGGAATGTCATCGTCGTAGCGGAATGCGGAGGTGTTGTCGATCACGATCGCACCTGCCGCGGCCGCCTTCGGCGCGTATTCCTTACTGACGGAACCACCGGCTGAAAACAAGGCGTAATCCACCGTGGAGAAATCGAAATGGGCCAGGTCCACGATTTCGAGCTGGGCATTGCCAAACTCCACGTCCTCACCAGCGGACCGTTCGCTGGCCACGGCCGTGACATGATCCACCCGGTAGCCCTGATCTGCGAGGATGGACAACATGACTTCGCCAACGGCCCCGCTGGCTCCGACCACTGCAATATTTGGTTTTTGATTCATCGGGAAATTATATCGTAAAAGGACAGTTCAATGACCGATTATCCGTTCTGTGCCCGCTGGCGCAAGACATGATCCATCAGGACCAGCGCCAGCATTGCCTCCACGATGGGGGTTGCCCGGATACCCACACAGGGGTCATGACGGCCCTTGGTAACAACCTCCACTTCATTGCCGTCCACATCCAGGCTCCGGCACGGGATTCTGAGGCTGGAGGTCGGCTTGAAAGCCGTGCTCACGATCACATCCTGACCGCTGGAAATCCCGCCCAGGATGCCGCCGGCATGGTTGCTCAGGAAGCCCTCCGTGGTCATTTCGTCGCGGTGTTCGGTACCGTTCTGGGCAACACTGTCGAAGCCTGCCCCGATTTCAACGCCCTTTGCCGCATTGATACTCATCATGGCGCTGGCCAGGTCAGCGTCCAGCTTGCCGTATACCGGTGCGCCCAGACCCGGCGGCACATTGCGCGCAATGGCGTTGACGCGGGCGCCCACGGAATCACCGGATTTGCGCAAGCGATCCATGAATGACTCCAATTCGGGCACTTTTTCAGGATCAGGGCAAAAAAACGGGTTGTCGTCAATACTGCTCCAGTCCATGACCTCATCCGTCCGGATGGGGCCCAACTGCGCCAGCCAGCCCTGTATTTCGATCGCGCAATTCAGTTTCAGCCATTTGCGCGCAATGGCTCCGGCAGCCACCCGCATGGTGGTTTCCCTGGCGGAAGAACGCCCTCCCCCCTGGTAATCGCGAATGCCATATTTCTTCCAATAGGTGTAATCCGCGTGACCGGGTCGAAACCGGCCCTTGATGTTTTCATAGTCTTTTGACTTTGTATCGGTATTCTCGATAAGCAAGGCGACAGGCGTGCCCGTCGTCCTGCCTTCGAATACTCCGGAGAGGATCTGCACGTCATCCTTTTCGCGGCGTTGGGATGTATGCCGCGACTTTCCCGTTGCACGCCGCTCGAGTTCGACCCGGATTTCCGCCGCATCGATTTCCAGGCCGGGTGGGCAGCCATCGATAATGCAACCGATTGCCGGACCATGGCTCTCACCAAAAGTGGTTAGCCGGAACAGGTGTCCGAATGTGTTATGCGACATGTGTCCTATCCTCCAAAAGCGCGCTGATGGCCGGCCCGGCGCTTTCCAGTTGATCCTTCGTCAGCACGAATACGCCCGAGCCCCCGGCGGCAAATTCGAGCCAGACACAGGGCAGGCCCGGTAATTTTTCCTGCAATCTGTGTTCACTCTCACCCACTTCACACACCAGCACACCACCAGGTGCCAGAAAATCCGGCGCCACTGCCAGTATCGACAGCGTGGCGTCCAGCCCGTCACTGCCGGATACAAGCCCCAACACAGGCTCGGCCCGGTACTCCCCGGGCAGAGCCTCTATCGAGTCGCCCGGAACGTAGGGCGGGTTCGCCACAATGAGATCATAACGGCAAGCAGGAAGCGAATGGAACAGGTCTGACTCAATCAGGGTCACACTCTGCTGCACGCCATGCCGGCTGACATTGCGCGCAGCCACGTCCAGCGCCGCGCGGCTGATGTCCACGGCATCGACCTGCGTCCAGGGCATGTAGCGGGCGATGGCAATCGCGATGCAGGCGCTCCCGGTACACATATCGAGCACGCGGCGGACCTTTTCCGGATCCACCCAGGGGCAAAACTGCTCCCTGACGAGTTCAGCGATGGGCGACCTCGGCACCAGGGCTGCCCTGCCGGTCTCGAATTCAAGGCCGGCAAAACGAGCTGTGCCTGTCAGGTAAGCCAGTGGCAGCTTGTGAGAAATTCGTGCCCGCAAAAGACGCTCGATCCGTGCCTCCTCCGAGTCACTGATTTCCCTGCCCCAATCATTGAAATTACCGTCGGTCCGGGCATCCACGGCATGCAGTACCAGCCAGGCGGCTTCATCGTGGGCATTGTCCGTGCCGTGCCCGAAATGCACATCCGCTTTTTCCAGTTCCTTGCAAACCCGTTTGGTCCATTGCGCAACGTTCATCGTGATCCTAAAGAAACAACTAAAAAACATGCCTTCCAGGGTCTCCTGGCGGGCAGGTCGAAGTATAATCGACCTTTAAGCTTCATATTGAGTATGGGTATGAATCCTGACCGGTTTACTATTCGAATTATCGTCATGGCTGTACTGGTTGCCTTTTTAAGCGCAACAGCCGGTGTGGCATTCTGGAAAATTACCCAGGCTAAAAAGGCGACGCCGCGGAACTCCCTGATTGTCCTGCCGGAACCCCGCGTCCTGGCAGACTTTGACTTGATTGATCAGCAGTCCGATCCATTCTCTCTTGAGGATCTTAAGGGTAACTGGTCCCTGATCTTTTTTGGCTTTACGCATTGTCCCGATGTGTGCCCGACCGCCCTTTACGAACTGCAACAAGTCAAAAATACGCTGGAACGGGAGATTGGCGAGGGTGTGCAGATACCCCGGATCGTGTTCATATCGGTGGACCCCGAGCGTGATACGCCCGCCAAGCTCCAGGCCTACCTGTCTCATTTTGACCCTTCATTCATTGGCGTCACCGGCAAGCACGAACAGCTATTGCCCTTGACGCGGCAGGTGGGCATTGCGTACCGGATTGAGGAGCATGAAAGTGGCGCCACACAATACGGGGTGGACCATTCGACCGGTATTTTGCTGACAAATCCGGCCGGGCGCCTGCACGGCGTATTTCCCGCACCGCATGGCGCAACGGAAATTTCCGCCGATGTGCTGGCCACCCTCAGGGAGTCGGGGACTCAATAATGGCTGTGCTCGAATCCATCCTGGCCGGATTTCAGTACCTGCTTCCCCATCACCTGGTCTCGCGCCTGGTTCACTGGTTCATGCGCATACGCGTCAAGGCGATCAAGAACCTGCAGATTTCGATGATCAGTAAGCTGACGGGTGTGGACTGGAGTGAATCCAGGCTGCAGGACGTTTCTGATTTTGAGCACTTCAACGCATTCTTCACGCGCGAACTGGCCAAAAATCTCCGGCCGATCGATCCTGACCCTTTATCATTCGTTGCGCCCTGTGACGGGACAATCAGCCATTGCGGCCGGATCACGAGTGAGCGTATCCTGCAGGCCAAGGGCCGGCACTATTCATTGAGCGCCCTGCTGGCCGGCGACCCTGCCGCCAGGGAATTCAACAACGGTTTCTTTCACACGATTTATCTCTCTCCGCGGGACTACCACCGGGTTCACATGCCCATGAATGGCCGGCTTCAGCGCATGATCCACGTACCCGGCCGCCTGTTCAGCGTCGCCCCGTATACCGTCAGGAATATACCCAATCTATTTGCACGAAATGAGCGGGTAATCAGCCTGTTCGAGACAACTCACGGCATGATGGGCCTGGTGCTGGTCGGCGCCATGCTGGTATCCAGCATGCAAACCGTGTGGTCAGGTGTGGTCACGCCACCCAGGGGCAAAAAGGTTGTCAGCGTTGACTTGACGAGGCGCAAAATCAAGCTGTCCAAGGGACAGGAAATGGGCCGTTTCAACATGGGCTCGACCGTCATACTGCTGCTACCACCCGGAGCTGTCTCCCTGCTCCAGGACTATGAACCCGAGGACATCGTAGTCATGGGCCAAAAGCTGGGCCGCCTGAGGTAGGTTTAGCTGGGGTATTTGGCCGCAAATCACGCCAATCTGATTAAAGCGGGAGTAATTGGCCGCAAATTACGCAAATTACGCAAATTTTTAAAAGCATTTTTATGGTGGCATTGTGCCGACTGATATTATGAATAACGATCGCGCTGTACAAATTTCGTTATCCCCGGATTTTTTGCACGGCACATCAGCTCAAGACGCGCAAGCAATAATTTTTTCTTTTTCTTTAATTTGCGTAATTTGCGTAATTTGCGGCCAATAAATTAACCTCAATCAAAAGCTCACCACCCGCATTCTCGATCTGCGTTTTGTTCGTCGAGCCATTCCTGCAACGGGGCGAAATAGTCCAGCATCGCGGTGGCGTCCATCTCGGAGGTTCCGGTCATGGCTTCCAGTGCTTCCGGCCATGGCCTGCTCCGGCCCTTCTCCAGCATGGCGTTGAGGCGTTCTCCGGCCTCGGGACTGGCATAAATTGAACAGCGGTGCACGGGACCTTCGTTGCCTGCAATTTCACACAAGGATCGGTGAAACTGAAACTGCAGGATGTGTGCCAGGAAATAGCGCGTGTACGAAACATTGGTCGGCACATGGTACTTGGCGCCCGGATCGAATGCGCCGGCAGGCCGCTCGCCGGGCGCCGCCACACCCTGGTATTGCTGGCGCAACTGCCACCACAGATCGTTGTATTCCTGCGCTGATACTTCGCCGGCAAAAACTTTCCAGCGCCACTGATCGACCATCAGGCCAAATGGCAGAAAGGCAATTTTTACCAGCGCCTGCTTCATCAGCAAACCCAGGTCGCCGGATGCGTCCGGCACTTCGTCCAGCAGGCCGATCTGGGCCAGGTACTTTGGAGTTATGGACAAGGAAAGCGTATCGCCCACTGCCTCGTGAAACCCGCTGTTAGCGCCTGCGCGGTACAGGAAGCTTTCCTGGTTGTAGGCCCGCTGATAGTAATTGTGCCCGAGTTCATGATGAATGGTGTTGAAGTCTTCCTCATTGACGTCGATGCACATCTTGATGCGCAAGTCTTCCTTCTCGTCGATATCCCAGGCTGAAGGATGACAAAGCACATCCCGGTCCGCGGGCTTGACGAACAGGGAGCGCTCCCAAAAGGTTTCCGGAAGTTCCTCGAAACCAAGTGAACTGAAGAATGCCTCGGCGGTTTTGACCATGCCGATGGCATCAAATCCCTGCTCGTTCAGAATCGCGCTGAGGTCGTACGCTGCGGCCGTTGCCTCAGGCCCGACCAGGTCATAAATGTTTTCCCAGTTCTGCGCCCACATGTTCCCCAGCAAGTGGGCCGGGATGGGTCCGTCCGGGGGTACCGCACCACTACCGTAGTATTCGCCCAGGCGCGCCCGGACATGGCAGTGCAGCGCCTCGTACAAAGGCCGGACCTGGCCCCATAGCCGGTCCAGTTCAGCAGGAAAATCAGCCGGGTCCATATCGTATCCCGAACGCCACATGGTCCCGAGGTTGTCGTAACCCAGTTCTGTTGCGCCCTGGTTGGCCAGTTCGACCTGCCTGGCATACAGATCCTTCATCGGCGGTGAAACGGTACGCCAGCCTTCCCAGGCCTCCAGTAGTTGTTCCGGATCCCTGGAGTGGGCCATGATTTCTTCGAGTTCACCCAGCGCCAGGCAATTCCCTTCCTCACGACAGTATGATCCCTGGCCAAAAAGGCCACTAAGTTTTGCACCGATTTCCGCCTGCTCAGCCACCTTGGCAACATCCCCGGGCGCCGGCATGACAGTCCCGCTGCGCAGAAAATTCAGCTTTCTGCGGGTGTCGTAGTCCAGGCCTTCTAGATTATTCAAACTCGCAGCCTTGACGGCAAATTCTACCTGTGCCGCGGTGAAAGCCTCGGCGGCTTTCGCAGCCAGCAGTTCGGTATCTTCGGTGATAAAATTCCGCAAAACCCAGGTCATGCGTTCGTTCACTTGTCCCAGCCTGGACAGTTCTTCCTCCGCTTCAGCGACCAAAGCAACAGCCTCGGCAGCGCTCGGACTGTCAGTCTGCTCCACTGCTGCCGCTTCGGTAGCCAAAGCACCAGGCGCAGCATCTAGCGCTGGCTTACAAGCCGCGATCAGCGCAGTGCAAATAATCAGCAAAGCCGGCCAACATAGTCTGTCCATGTTCACTCCGTGGAAACATCATTCATCGTGGTGCTCTTTCAAGCCAATATTGCAGGGATCAGAGCTTGACAGTGCACCAGACCGGCAAGGCTATCAGATCACCGCCTGCGACTCCAACAAGAATCCGTCACCCCGGGCTTGACCCGGGGTCCATAGTGAGAAAACTCACTGTAGGAGGCCGCCATGCGGCCGAAAGAAATAAGCCGCCCGCAGTGCGGGTTCGGACAATTACAGGATCCATGATGAAAGTCCTGATGTGCATCGTATTTCTGTCAGTATTGATTACTCCACCCCTCTTTGCCGAGGAGGCTCCCCCCAAACCACCCATCAGCCTTGCAGAACTGGCCCGCAAAGCGGATGTGGTCATGTTGGCGCAGGTAAAAGACACCGACTACTTCTACCGGCACCAGTACCCGGTCAGTGGCAGCGCCTACCTTAAGCCCCTGATCCCCTACAAGGGCGGCCAGCCCATCGACATCATCGAAGTCTACGAAAAAGGACTGCATGAAAACGAGTGCTATTTCCCCAATCCCACGGTGTTTGAAGAAGGCAGAAGGTATCTGTTGTTCCTGCAACAGGATCCGGATGAACCGGAACGCTACCGGGGCCTGGCCGAAGGCTGCGCGCTGGATGTGCTGGTGGATGAGAACAATGGCTATGTCCTGAGGTATCCGGCAGCGGGGATTAGCCTGTCAGATCCATTGGAAGAACTGGCGGCTGAAGTCGTATTTGGCGACCCCTACGCCATTGAAAACGAAGACTCGCTGTCTTCGACCGAGCGCAATATCCTGCTTGACACCGGCCTGATCAGAACTTTTAAAGCCCCTGCGAATGACGCTGAGCCGGGCATACTCGGAGTGCCGCAAAGCCGGTCACGGGGCAAGCAGTGGATCTACACCAAAGGGATAGATCTCACCACCATCCGCAAGCTGATGGCCCCCGGGACTGTCAATCAGTAATAGCCGGATCGGATCAGGAAACAATCTGGTAACAGGGCTGGTAGGCGCTGCCACCGGGTAGTTTCATGCGGTTATTGGCCACAAAGGACGTCAGCATGTCATCGAGCGCCTGCATGATGACCGGCTCCCCCTTAATTTCGAACGGACCATGCTCACGAATAGCCCTGAGTCCCTCTGGCTTGACATTGCCGGCCACGATACCGGAAAACATCCGGCGCAGGTTGGCGGCCAGCTCGTGCAAGCCAAGCTTGCGGTCAAATTCCAGCGCCAGCATATTTTCATGCGTGGGACGGAAAGGAATCTGGAAGGACTCCTCAATCGTCAGCAGCCAATTGAAGTAGAAAGCGTCGTTGTACTTGATGCGGTATTTACGCACTTCGTCCATCCCTTCGGTCATGATCCGGGCAACCTTTTCGGGATCGTCGATGACAATTTGATAGAGCGAACAGGCTTCCTCACCCAGTGACAGGCGGATGAAATTATCGATTTGTTCGAAGTAAGTCGCCGCTGCCGGGGGACCCGTCAAGACCATGGGCAAGGGAATGTCCTTGTTCGCCGGATTGAGGAGAACGCCCAGCAGATAAAGAATTTCCTCTGCAGTACCCACACCGCCAGGAAACACGATCATGCCGTGCCCCAAGCGGACAAAAGCCTCCAGCCGTTTCTCGATGTCCGGCATGATGATCAGTTCGCTGACCATGGGATTGGGTGACTCAGCCGCGATGATGCCCGGCTCGGATATGCCGACATAACGCCTGGAATTGACGCGCTGCTTGGTGTGGGCCACATTGGCGCCTTTCATCGGCCCTTTCATGGCGCCGGGGCCGCAGCCGGTAATGATATTCAGACGCCGCAAACCCAACTGGTAGCCGCACTCTTTCGTATAATCGTATTCATGACGGCCGATGGAATGCCCGCCCCAGCACACCACCATGTCGGGATCCACCTGCGGAATCAAAGCGCGCGCGTTGCGCAACAGCTCAAATACCGCGTTGGTGATGCCGGATGAACTAAGCAGGTCGTGATGCAGGTTGCCGCTGATCTCACTGTCGAAATAGACCAGGTCGCGAATAACAGAAGAAAGCAATTCACGAATTCCCTCGATGATCTGCCCATCAACAAAGGCCGATGCCGGTGCATTGATCAGCTCCAGCCTGAGACCGCGGTTGACCTGTTGCACTTCGATCTCAAAGTCCTGGTATAGCGACAGCAGCGACTCGGCATCATCGCCCTGGTTGCCGCTGTTCAGCACCGCCAGCGCGCACCGCCTGACCAGGTCACCCAGCTCACCCTGGCTGGCATTATGCAGGCGTTTGACTTCGTGCCTGCTCAGAGTGTTGAGCATGCCGGCGGGATACAGGCGGGTGGAAACGGAATTAGCTGACAAAAATTATCTCCATGGATTGGGCTGAATAGATTAACTCAGATCGATTTTTGATTTTTGGATTTTGATTTTCGATTGCCCCGACCAAAACGAAAAAACGGGGCGGAAATCCGCCCCGTGTTTGCTTGCAGATGAGATGAGATCTGATCAGAACCGGTAACTCAGGCCGATACGGGCTTTCCACAATGAGGCATTGGCAACGCGGCTCTCGCCGGATGGCTGTAAAAATTCCTCGAATACATATTGACCATCACCATTGATAGATGCATCAACGGTCGCCTGCAGGAGTGGGAAGCTTACTTCTTCCAACACACCCCACTCACTGTTGATCAGGTTGGTCAGGTTCTCGATAATCAGAAATGCTTCGAATTTATGACCTTCCTTGAACCCGGGGAATTCCTGGGCGAGCCTGAGGTCCACCCTGGTCCACCAGTTGCTCTTGAAAGCATTGCGCTCGGAAATTTGACCAGAATATTTTGACAATCCGCTTTGATTGACAAATTCGAAAAATGCTTCCGTATTGAAGCCATCGGCGAAAACAACGTTGGGATCATCCATCCCGCTTGGAACGTAAAGCAGGGACCGGGGTTCTTCGAACCAAACCGGATCACCGAACATTCGGGTTTCCGCAAACGTATAGCTGTAAGGGCGGCCCTCGTTATGGCTGAAAAACAAGGACAGCTTGGACAGATTGTCGCTAAAAAAGGCTTTCTGCCAATTCAGGCGGGCGGTGAAGCGGTGTGGAATCTCGTAGTTCGTTGTTGCACGTCCGGGATCGTTTGGATCCGTTGTGGCAACGTTTACAAAGTTGGAGAATGCCACGGAACTGGTCATTGGGTTCACGTCATCTGCCTTGGTGTAGGCGTAACCCAGGAACCAGTCCACACCGGCATCGAAGTAGCTCTTGCCCAGTCCGACCGCGATTTGAGTCTGCCGGGCGTCACTGCCTTTGACATTGGTCAGGATGAAATCAAAATTGCGGCGGCCGGAACAATCCGCAGATGTGGGATCCGCACAATCCGGGTCGCTGCGGTCAATCTGACGGTATATGGGCCGCCCATCTGGTGCTACGTCGATCTGCTCAATCGTACCTTCCACGACGATTGCCGAATTGTCAGCCTTGGAATAGATGATGTCGCCATTCAGGGTCCAGCTCATATCGGCGCCAAAATTGTAGGTGAATCCCAGATTGATCTTCCAGTTCGCCGGAATATCAAAATCCGGGTCCATGGCATTGACATCGCTGTCCGCGGTTCCGCTAGCCACGGCGTCCCACAAATGTTGGGGAATATCCCAGATCGGGCGCCCGGAACCGTTCCAGACCATATCGGATAACGGCGTGCCGGTCTGGTCTCGTGCTTCGACCTGGGAGTGACCATCATTTGAATAATTATTGGAAATCCATACATTCGGATTACCCCCGGAAAACAGGCCGACACCGCCATGCACCAGCAACTGGTTGCTCGCGTTCCAGTTAAAGCCCAAACGCGGCTGCAGCAGGTCCTTGCCATCCAGATTCTGGCTGTTCGAGAAGCCATACCGAGCCTCGAACTTCTCATTCGGGCTTGGTACATCGTTACTCGTATACCAGTCATAACGCAAGCCGGCCACGATGGTCACATCGCTGCCAATAATGAATTCATCCTGCAGATAAACCGTGTTGATCTCGTACTGGAATTGACGTCCTGCATCGGTCTTGATGTTGTCAGGAGGGGCATTCTCATAAGTGACGCGGTTCGCAGTGCCGTTGCGGAAATCATCGATGCTGCTGAACCGGTATTCACCCTCAGCTTCCTGAATAAACATGTTGAAAACGTCGTAGCCTTCCTGCTCAAAACCACCGGTGATCATGTGCCTGCCGACAATGTAGGTGCCGGCGAATTTGAGCTGCAGAGTCTCATAATAAAGTTTGTTGGCATGCCGGGAATCGTCTGCACCCAGATAAACGGTTGCACGGGAATCGATGCCGTTTCCATCATGGTCGTTAAACGTGGTGATCTGTACTTCACCGAAGTCAATGCCGTTTATGGAAATCTGGCGGTTGTCCAGTTCCGTGTAGGAAACCTTGACTTCGGTAGAGAAATTGTCGGTCCAGTCCGAAAACAGTTGCCCTGAGTAGTTGGTGAGCTCAGCACCTCTTTCATAGAGATGATATTCGAACTCGAACTCGTCGCTGTCTGCATCTGATTCCCTTATGTTGAAACCATCGTTCCAATTGTAAATCAGGGCAAGACGGTGGTTATCGTTGATGTTCCAATCCAGCCTGGCGAAGATTTTTTCATCCTCGTTCGGAATGCTCGACGGCACACCACCGGGGTCATAGTCGTAGATCTCCTGCGCTATCTGTTGAATCTCTTCGAATTGCGCAACGGATACCCCCTGCACGATACGGGATTTGTTGGAACCGGCTGGCCCCCCGGTCAAACGTATTAGCCCCATCCCAGTATTCGTATGCCAGGAAGAAGAACAATTTATCTTTGATAATAGGGCCGCCCAGGGTTGCGCCATAGCGCCGCTCAGTGAAGCTGCCCACCGCCACTTTATCACCCTGGAGCTTGTCGCCTGTCAGGTCATCTGAGGTGTAGTCGAAGAATGCAGAACCGTGCCAACGGTTTTCTCCTGACTTGGTAACCGCATTGATGTTACATGCCGTGAAACCGCCGTATTCGACATCAAACGGCGCCAGTTCAACCGCGACTTCCTGTATGGCATCAAAGGGGAAAGGTGGGTTTTCGGTTGGATAACCGTTGGCGTTCAAGCCAAAGTTGTCATTCATGCGCGTGCCGTCGACCGTCAGGCTGTTGAAGCGGGGGTTGGCGCCTGCACAGTGAATCGCGCCCCTGTTGCTCAGGTCAATATAAATCCGCGGATCCTGTTGAATGATATCCCTTAAGTCACGGTTGATGGCTGGCAGATTTTGCAGTTCTTCGATACCGAAAACTGAGGAAGGTCCCATGGCAATCCGGGAGCCCCCTACCATAGCCGCTGTCACGATGACTTCCTCGAGAACGTTTGCACCCAGTTGGAGAATGATATTGTAGGTATCACCCAGGCGGAGGTTGATATCCGTAACGGTCTGGTTGGCAAAGCTCTGGGAAGAGACGACTACTGTGTAAGGGCCGCCAACATTCAAACCCCTCTGATTGATGACGCCGCTATCGTTGCTGGTATTGGTGCGCGTGGAGCCAGTCCGGGTGTCGGTGACTGTCACCGTTTCACCAGCAGAAGGGTTGCCATCGGGGCCAAGCACCGTTACACGGATTGTGGAAGTTGTTTCCTGCGCATGCACCGTGACCGGTAACATGAAGATCAGGATAGCTGCCAATAAGAAAAAACAAAGCCGGAATCTAGTATTCATTGATATTCGCCTGTAAGTCATCTGGAAGATTGAAATCAGGCCAGCAAGACAAAGGAAACGCTAAATGAACCAGGCACCCTGTATCCGTTGCCCGGTTTAATCCGTTCTTTATCCCCGGTCTTTCTGCCTCCTACCACCATATGAAATGGTTGGAGAAATTGTAGCAGGTATTAATTACGAAATCTTAACAACTCCAAAGAACTTTGGGCACAGCCTCGCTGGTGTTATACCAGCCTTCCATTAACAGCTGCCCTTATATAGAATATGCGCCCTTGTCGGACCTAAATTCGGGGTGTAGCTCAGCCTGGTAGAGCACTGCCTTCGGGAGGCAGGGGCCGGAAGTTCGAATCTTCTCACCCCGACCAGTAAAAACAAAGGCTTACGGAACACTACCGGCAAGCCTTTTTTATTGGGGTGTATCTTGGGGTGCAACTGAAATCGGGGGGTTTTCCTAAATACAACGCCGCCCGAATCAGGCAGGATAGCACATCCACTGTCCGCGCTTGCCGGTGGCCCCCCGGTCAGAGATGGCCGGGGGTTTTTATTGCGGTATAGAAAAGGGCCGCCAGTGAGTGACGGCCCTGAAAGGTTCTGTCTCATTCACACTCCGACCTTTGGAGCGGTGCCTTTTATTCTGCTGCCTCTTCGGTCTCTTCTGTTGCTGCCTCTTCGGTCTCTTCTGTTGCTGCCTCTTCTGTTGCTCCCTCTGAAGGTGCTGCCTCTTCTGGTGCTGCCTCTTCGGCCTCTTCAGTTACGGCCTCTTCAGTTACGGCCTCTTCAGTTACGGCCTCTTCAGTTACGGCCTCTTCAGTTACGGCCTCTTCAGTAACTGCCTCTTCAGTTACGGCCTCTTGAGTATCTTTGTCTCCTGTGTCCTGCGCATTACACGTAATTGTAACCAGAGTTATCGTTCCAATCGCCAAAATAGTTTTCCAGTTCATAACATTCGCTCCTTAATTAGCTAGATGCTGACTACTAAAATCTTCGAATTGCTATGACTCTCCGGTAGATAAGTGGGGGTTCGGAAATAAACAAGAAGACTGCGGAAGGACAGCAATTAACCCATTTGCATCTTTACCCAAGGCATCCGAGCCAATTGTATTTTGTATCCTTTGTCCATCATCCTACACACTAAATTAGTGCATTGCTCGGGCATGAATAGCCGGTTTATGAACAGAACCGGCAAACCGCAGGCACAGATTGAGTCGCGCCCAAAAATCGCCCGCCTCAGATCGCTTGTGAGTGACCCAGGATGAAGGACCCAGGATGAACGCAGGATGAAGACACCCATCAACCATTATATTTCCTACAAGCATTCGGGAGTGAAGCAGGAGGCCAGGATGAAGACACCCATCAACCATTATATTTCCTACAAGCATTCGGGAGTGATTACTCTATCGTCGTGGCAAAACTCAGCCTAAGCTGATCTTATGCCCCAAGCCAGAAATCGCCTGGTGTCATTAGATGACACGCCTTACTACCACTGCATTTCACGATGTGTCAGGCGCGCCTTTCTGTGTGGCCAGGACCCGCAGACAGGCTTTAATTTTGAACACCGACGTCAGTGGATTGTGGATCGCATCAAAACACTTTCCTCTATTTTTGCCATTGAACTATGCGCCTATGCCGTGATGAGCAATCATTACCACATCGTCATTCGAGTTAATTCTGAGCAAGCGCATCACTGGTCGGATCGGGAGGTGGCTGAACGATGGACACAACTGTTTTCGGAACCCATGCTGATTCGCCGCTATTTGACCGGTGTTGACTTGACCGAGGCTGAACATGAAAGAGTAAAGAGTCTACTAAACACCTGGCGCCAGCGCCTCATTGACTTGTCCTGGTACATGCGCTGTCTGAATGAGCCGATCGCTCGCATGGCGAACAGGGAAGACGACTGCACCGGCAGATTCTGGGAAGGCCGCTTCAAGTCTCAGGCCTTGTTAGATGAACGGGCCGTGCTAGCCTGCATGGCTTATGTGGACTTGAATCCGATCCGCGCGCGGTTGGCAAGAACGCCGGAAGAATCGGAATTCACCTCGATACGAGAACGGATCAAGTACCCAGAGACTCATTCGCTTCGGCCATTTGCTGAACACGGGAATTATCATCTGGGAATCCCTTTTGACCTGACCGATTACCTGGAACTGGTGGATTGGGCTGGCCGGGAAATAAATCATAACAAGAAGGGCTACATTCCGGTGCATGTCCCTCCCATACTGACTCGCCTGGGTATGGATGCAGAACCGGTCTTTAATTACCTGAGCCGCACCGAAAAACAGCCGTTTGGCGCGTTGGGTCCTGTCAGCAAATTACGTGCATTCGCCCATTCTATGGGCCGGCGCTATATCAAGGGGCTATCGCAGGGACGAAGGCTCTGTCCTGAGCCCGCTTAACCGCTTTTCAGAGCGAAACAATGCCGACTTCTCTGGCAGCTGTTTGGTGGCCGCCCTTCATTCAATAATCAACACATAGAACGAAAGCCAATTGACTGAACCAGTACCCGGGGTGCTGGATGCCGATGGAACTGTGTCTTTCATTCCATTTGGCAGATCTACTTGGTTTGATAAAACTTTTTGTGGTGGGTGTCTTCGCTCTTCATTTTCTTATGATGGGTGTCTTCGTTCTTTTTTTTGGTTTGATAAAACTTTTTGTGGTGGGTGTCTTCGCTCAGTTCTTTTTGATGGGTGTCTTCGCTCAGAAATTGGTGTCTTCGCTCAGTTCTTTTTGATGGGTGTCTTCGCTCAGAAATTTCTTCGCTCAGAAATTCGTGGGTGTCTTCACTCAGAAATGGGTGAAGTTTTTAATTGATGCGAAATTTTGAATCATCTCCTATATTTAGATAACAGGTCTTTTATGACCTGCTTGAAAAAAACTGGAGAGAACAAGATGAAAAAAGCCATAATCATTTTTGCAGTGATTGGTCTGCTTTGGATGTTTGCAGAATTTACACAGGCATCGATGCTGCCCTGGCAATAGCTGCTCACTGCGGGACGGAACCGGCAAACTCACAAGTAGCCCCGGTGTAACAGCCGGGGTTTTTAATTTTGGGAAAAAATATGGCGGCCAATACGGCCGTCATTTTCTTTTTATGGATAAGTTGCTTGTCCTCAAAAATAAGTGTTACCAGCCGGCAGGGTCCTACATAATGACTGCATGAACAGGACCACCAACGCCATCCGCTACGAATTCGATTTCCGCCCCGAAGCGGGTGAAGCCGTGGACATCGCTCCGGGCCTCAAGTGGCTGCGCTTGCCGCTGCCATTCCTGCTTGGGCACATCAATGTCTGGCTGCTGCAGGACGGGGATGGCTGGGCTATTGTGGATACGGGTATTTTCACCAACACCACCCGGGAAGTCTGGAAGAACGTCTTCAAAATCTACCTCGATGATGCGCCGATCACCCGGGTGCTGGTCACGCATCTGCATCCGGACCATGTCGGCTGCGCCGGTTGGCTTGCCAGGAAGTTTGATGTCGATCTGTGGATGTCACGCGATGAATATCTGTTGTGCCGGGTGCTGGTGGCCGACACTGGCCGCCGGGCGCCACGGGAAGGCACGAAATTTTATACTGCGGCTGGATATGCCAAAGAGTCCCTGGAACGGTACACGGAATTGTTCGGTCAATTCGGAAAAGTCGTCTCGCCGTTACCGGAATCCTATCGACGCCTGCGCGAAGGCACGAAACTGACCATTGGTGAATACGAATGGCAGATCATGGTCGGCCGGGGCCATTCCCCGGAGCATGCCTGCCTGTATTGCGAAGAGCTGAACATTCTGATTTCAGGCGACCAGATTTTGCCCACCATCTCGTCCAATGTCAGTGTTTATCCAACAGAACCGGCTGCCAATCCCCTCGCCTACTGGTTCGAATCTCTGCAGCGGCTCAAACAAGTGCTGCCAGAAGATGTGCTGATTCTCCCGGCCCACGGCAAGCCGTTCAGGGGTGCGTATACCCGCCTGGACGAACTGATCCTCGAGCACGAAACCGGCCTGGACAAACTGCGCTCGATTTGCAGCGAGCCACGGCGGGCCGTGGACGTTTTCCCTGCCTTGTTCAAAAGTAGGATCTCGGACAGTAACCTCATCATGGCAACCGGTGAGGCCATCGCGCACCTGCACTACCTCTGGTACCGGAAAGAACTTGAAATCGAAACGGATGAAAACGGCGTCAAGTGGTACTGCCTGGCCAGGAACTGACAATCGTCGAACTAATACCTGCCCGGACTGTCACTCGATTCCTGGTCAATAAGCTGTCTTTTTTCGACAAGCCTGCTGGCCCGGAACTCCTTACAGTACACCCTAGTGCACACGGTTTTCTCTCCTACCGACCTGTGCATTCTCAGGGGGGCAATGGATTTGCCCCCCATCTTTTAATCCACTTAACTGAGTGAGGGTGGCTGACATGAGCAAAGAGATTTCCAATTCAAACCTGAAGCCAAGAAATAAATACAGGGAACTGATTCTGGTTATCGTGTTGTCCGTGCTGCTCCTGCTGACTATGCTGTAAAAAGCCTTATGGGTTCAGGGAAGGCAGCTCTGATTGGCTTGATGACTGCCGATCCGCCGAATTACGCAAATCTCTGAGCAAGGCCCCGAGCCTGGCGCCATTCCAACCTTGATCCGCACCCTGTGCAACAGCATGTTGCAAACGTTCCGCTTCCCGGCACAACTCCGGCATTCCTGAGTCTTGTGCCAGCTGCAGCATGGTCAGGCTGCCGTGGACAGGCTCAAAGCGCGAAAGCCAGATCGTTATCGCTTGATAAGCATCCGGCGCCCTGGCGGAAGAACAGGCCTTGAGTGCCTGCCGGAAGGCCCAGGCCTCACCTGATTCTCTTTCTTCCCGCATCTGCTTCGTCCAACGGGACACAAAGCCGGCCGCTCGCTGCCCGGCAATTATCAGCAGGATCAATACGGGCGCTGCGAGCAGGACATGCTGCCAGGAAATATACGACCACCGGTCGGAGGCAACAGCTGATGTACTGAATGCGGGATTTGGAATCACCTCGAGAACCAGGTCGGGAGTCGTTTCCTCGTTCAATACTTCACTATCGGGATCCCACCACTGGAATCGCAACCCTGGAATCTGGTAACTGCCTTCGCGTTCGCAGATGAAGGTAACAGAATCTTTGCGTACACCGACCAGCACGCCACGATTAATCTGATCATTCACTTGTGACGCATTGTGATAATCCTGCAGGCCGTCTAGCGCAAAATCCGGCAACGGAGAGAACACCATGCCCGGCACGCCCGCTGCGCGGCGCGTAACGCTCAAAGTAAGTGCATCACCGACTTTGAGCTGTGTCGTTCCTGCAGTAGATTGCGGTGGCTTCCACTCGGCCTGCACTGAGAAATCGCTGGAGGTGACCAAGAGCCCTTGCCTGTCCGCACCGGGCGGCATCCTGGTCTCGATGAGTAATGGCTCAGTCTCAAATCGGAATGACACAGGCTCCTGGCCAAAACCGGCACTGGCTGAAAAACGAACTTCGAAACCCGGGATTTCCAACGACCCTTCCCTTTGCGGGTATAACAAAAAGCTGTAGCGAAGACCCTGCCAGGTTTCCCCGCCACGGTTTTCACTGAGCTTCACCGTGTTCGAATCCGCCTGCAGCAGGTAGGCCCCACTGACTTCCGGCGCCGAGAATTGTTGCCCGCTGAAACTGAAACCGGTGCTGATCAGATCCAGGTTCAACTCGACTTCCTGCCCAACCCATACCACAGCTTCGCGCGCTGGCTGAAATCGAATTTCTCCCTGCAACTCATCAGCAAGCAACTCTCCAATAAAAAATAGCGCCCCAAATAAAAGCAGCGGCATAAGCCGCAAGTTGCACCGCGATAGCGGGATAATATGCAGCTCATTCATCCGCATGCTCCTGCTGCTCGTCCCGGTATAACTGGTATGAAAACCGGGCGCGCAAAAAATCCGCCGGATCATTCTGCACCCGGCGCAACCAGACCGATCTCATTTCTTCGTCCGACATCAGCTCAGCAGCTTCCACCACCTGTTCCTGATCAGAACGATTCACACGGCCCGTGTCATCGAACACGATCTCGTCGGCCTCCAGTTGCCCGCCGGTACCACCGTCATCGCTTTCAGGAGGCGCCAGCAGTTCTTTTCTCGCCCGGGCAAGGTCCCGGTTCTGCTCTGCCTCCGCCCAGCCCGGATTCATCCCTAGTGCCTGCTCGAAACTTGCGATCGCTTCCTCATAGCGGCCCAGCATGACCAGGGCATTGCCTCTGTTGTACGCGGCTTGCGCTGTACGTATCCGAGCAAAAACTGTTGCCGCGCTTGCAAAATCACCGGCGCGATAATATGCGGCGCCCCTGCGTTCGGAATCTGTAAAAGTTTCCGCAGCGGCGGCGAAATCCCCGTTATTGAACAGCATTTGACCCTGTTGATCCGGCGTCAGCCACCAGTCACTCCAGCCCGCCGCCTGTGTGGCCGGAGAGCAGAACAAAAATGCCATTGGTATGATCCCCCCCAAAATTCGCAGGTATGCCCGCTGGCGTTGATCCTTCATTAGCCTGCCCATCATCTTTGCGCGACCACTGCGCCACCCGGGCGGAAAAAGAACAGAGCCAACAACATCAAAAAAGGCAGGAACAGGTAACCACCATCCTTCCAGCGCTCACCTTCCTGTGCCGGGGCCCGTGCGATGCTGCGCTCGATTTTTGCATTTAACTGCTTCACATCACGGTCATCAGCACTCGGCAAAATCAAGTCGCCGCCCGCTGCATCGGCGGCAGCCTTCATTGCGGGCCGATCCAGTGCCGGCGCCGGGGGGCTGCCGGGCGGCGGCACTACTTCGGGTCCACCCGCCATGGCAAAAACATGCACCTCTGCCCCACCCGCCTTGCGGGCTTCGGCCAGCCGTTCCTGCTGGCCCGGATCGATGTAATCGCTGATCAGTACAATGGACCCGGGCAGCCCGGAGTTTTTAAGGTGGCGGTTGGCCAATTCGATGGCTTTTACCGGCTCGTCTCCGGGGACCGGCATCACAGCGGGCACAAGTTCTGCTGCAAATTCCCGGATAATTGCCGTGTCGCTGGTCAGCGGCATGACCAGGTGAGCACTGCCCGCATAAGCGATCAGACCGGTTTTACCGCCCGGTCTCAGGGCCAACAAATCGCCGATTTTCTGCACTGAACGTTGCAGACGGCTGGGCTGGATATCCTCGGCCAGCATTTCTGCGGTGACCTTCAGCACGATAAACAAGGCCGCCTGGTCTTCGCTGAACGGTGATACCTCCTTCTCCCAGGATGGCCCCGCCAGGGCAAATATCCCCAGCAGCCAGGTCAAGGCGAGGACATGCGTGGGAGGAAAACGACCCTGTTTCGTCGCATCCCTGATCAGCAGGTGGTCGAGCAATTCGGGCGCAATCACTTTGCGCCAGGCATGCACCGGGTCGTGGCGCCTCAAGATAGACCAAATCAGCACCGCCACAGGCAGCAACAGCAGCAGCCAGGCCGGCCTCAGAAAATGAAAAAGGGCCAGCTCATTCACGATAATTGTTGCCCGGTTTCCACTCGCTCTGCCCGGAAACGAGAGAGCAATGCGCGCAGTTCAGTCACGAAGAAAAACAGCAGGCTGCTTAGGATTGAAAATCCCGCAGGCCAGAAATACAGCTCGTGTTCCGGGCGAAAACTCAGGGTTTCAACTTGCTTGGGATTCAATCGATCCAGCGTGTCATAAATGCCGTCCAGTTCCGCACGGTCTTGTGCATGGAAATAATCACCGCCAGTGGTGTCAGCGATGGCCTGCAAAGTCTCTTCATCCAGCGCCTGCTCGCCGGCTGCCTGTGGATCACCCATGGCGATGGTGTAAATCGTGACCTGCTTGTCCCGCGCAATTTCCGCCGCCCGCACCGGTGGCACCAGGCTGCCGGTGTCATTGCCATCCGTCAGCACAATCAGTACACGGTCATCGACTTCACTGCGCTCGAACAGGTTTATAGCCACCCCAATGGCATCGCCCAGCATGGTTTTGGGGCCCAGCATTCGCACCTGGGCCTCGTCCATCAGCTGTCGCACTACATCGAGATCTTCGGTAAAAGGCGCCTGGACGTAAGCTGCGGAACCGAAAAAAATCAGCCCAACCCGATCACCCTCACGGCGCGACAGGAAATCATCCAGCACCTGCCGGGCAGCAGTGAGCCGATCCGTAATTTGGCCACCGGAGTCCGTGAAGTCCTGCGTATCCATCGAGCCGGACAAATCCACCGCCACCAGCAAATCCCGCATCGGAAGTTCCTTCACGATCGGTTCATCCATCCACAAGGGCCGGGCCAGGGCAATGACCAGGGCTAACCACGCGAGCGAAAGCATGAGCCACTGGGGACGAATGCGCTTGTAAATGACCCCACCCGAGCTGGCATCCTGGCCAGACAGCCTGGACAGCAGGCTCATGAAGGGCACCCGAACCGGGTGGCGGGGTTCCCGGTAGGCCGGTAACAGCCAGCGGGCCAGAAAAGGCGGGGGAAGCAGAAGCAACAACCAGGGATAGGCAAAATTCAGCATGGTTTACCCACGGACAGTTTCGGTGCGGTGACGCTCGAGCCAAAACTCCGCTGCCTCCATGACGATATCAACGCCTCCATCACCCACCGCCTTGCCTTCGCCTCCAACATAAGCCAGTTGATCGAGGATCTCTCCCGCACCCGAGCTGAAAAGATTTGTTGCAGCCGTCCGGTCAAGAAAGCGATGCCAGCCTGCCCCGCTCAGTGCCGCCACATCCTCCCGCGGCCATGCCGAAAGCGCAGCCCTCTTCAGCAGTGCCGGCAGTTGTTGCAGGGCGGCAGGATCAGCTTGCTGACGAATGTCAGACAACTCCCGCAGGGCGAGTACACGATAACGATTTTCTTTTCTCTGCCGCCAGATCCGGTATACCAGGAAACCCAACAGGCCCAAAAGCAAGCTTGCCAGAACATACCAGCCCGGCGCCAGCGGCCACCAGGGGACCTCCGGCGACAGTACGATGTCGTTCAGATTTTGCAGGCTGGTCTGATCACTGTTCATTGCATGTGGGGTCCCAGCAGGTCCCTGACCTGATCCAGCACCGGCGCGGCCGTGTGAATGGGCAACAAGGGTATCGAATGCTTTCTGGAAGTTGCTTTCATGCGCTCGATGCGCTGTTGGAAATCACGCCCGTAAGCGTCTCTCAAGGACTTTTCTTCCGTGTTGAACTCGAGGTGATCAACACCGTCCGAAAATACCAGGCGGCCTGCCTGGGGTATTTCCTGCTCCAGCGGGTCATAAATGAAGGCCGACAACACGTCGTTATGTTCCGTCAGCCGGGTGACATATTTACGTGTGTCGGCGTTGATGCCAGTTCCGTCACCGATCAGGCAGACCAGGCAATCATGCCGGGCCAGTGCCCACACGCGTTTCAGGGCCCGATTCAGCATGTGCGGACCCGGCTCAAGGTCCGATTTCGCATTCATCGCATGGTTTTTTTCCACGATGCTTTTTAAAATCTGTATGACCCGCTCCTGGCTGCGATGTGGTGGGATGATGGAAATATCCGCATCGTCATAAACCAGCGCCCCCACCCGGTCACCGGCGGATAATACCCGCCAGGCGGCAACGGCTGCTGCTTCAGCGGCCGTGACGGATTTCATTTTCCAGCGCGAGCCAAAAAACATCGTCATACGCTGGTCCACCAGCAACCAGACCGTGCGGTCTTTCTCTTCCGTGTAAACACGCACGTAGGGTTCACGGGTGCGGGCGGTCACTTTCCAGTCGATATTTCGGGTATCGTCACCGGGCAGATAATGGCGGAGTTCTTCGAAATTCAGGCCACGGCCACGCAGCCGGGAGGCATGTTGCCCGCTGAGAATGCTGTGCACCGGTTGGCGCGGCAGAAAGCTGAACCCCGAAGACTTGAAACGCAGGCGGACCAGTTCATCCAGGTCAGCGTAGACTTGCGATTCACCGCCACTGCCGGGTTTGCGTTGCCTGTTGGGCGTATATTGCATGACGATACGGGCCGTTCCGTCTACTGTTTCAGGCCACGGCGACCAGTTTCAGAATCTCGTCAAGCACGTCGTTGGCCGACACACCGTCGGCGCTGGCGTCGTAACTCAGTTTCAGGCGATGGCGCAACACGCTGTAGGCAACGGCGCGAACATCATCAGGCAGAACATGTTCCCTGCCATCCAGCCAGGCGTGCACGCGCGCACACTTATCCAGCCCGATGCCACCTCGCGGGCTGGCGCCGACATGAATCCATGTTGCCAGTTGTTCACTGTAGCGTTCGGGGTAACGGGTCGCAAAAATGAGGTCGACCATGTACTTTTCCATGATTTCGCTTACCGTGATGGCATTGATTTCCTCACGCGCGTCAAAAACGACCTGCTGAACTATCGGGCTGGTCAAACTATCGGCCGGGCTGCTGGCCTCTTCCCCGCGCACCAGGCGGATGATCTGCGCCTCTGACGCTTCATCGGGGTAATCCACATACACGTGCATCAGGAAACGATCCATCTGCGCTTCCGGCAACGGGTAAGTCCCTTCCTGTTCAATCGGGTTCTGTGTCGCCATCACCATGAACAGATCCGGCATTTTGTGGGTGGTGCCGGAAACCGTGACCTGTCGTTCTTCCATCGCCTCCAGCAAAGCCGCCTGCACCTTGGCCGGCGCCCGGTTGATCTCGTCAGCCAGCACGATGTTGGCGAAAATGGGGCCGGGTTCGAAGCGGAAGGTGGGATTGCCCGATTCCGTATACAGCACCTCGCTGCCGGTGATGTCGGACGGCAGCAGGTCCGGCGTGAACTGGATGCGGGAAAAATCTGCTTCCATGTTCTGCGCCAGGCTTTTCACAGCCCGGGTCTTGGCCAGACCCGGCAGCCCCTCCATCAGGATGTTTCCGTTGGCCAGCAAGCCAATCAACAGGTTGTTGATGACATCCTGCTGCCCGATGATGGAAGCCGACATTTGCCGGCGCAGATTTTCGATTGATTCGAGTGTGCTCATGTAAATATAACCTGGGGTAAATAAAACCTGGGGCTGAGTGACAAATTCATTCTTCCGGGTGACGGTGCACGTGCCCCCGGTGCGCCAGGCTGTGAATGATAGTGCCAATTATAATTCCCTGAATGGCGGCTACCAGGGTATCGCCGGCCAGTGGTAAAAAGCGTTCGGAAAACTCAAAGCCAATTATCGTCACTGCCGCGATCACGATCAAGGTCAGCCAGGCCATGCGCTTGCCGAAAGCCGGCTCCATGATCAGCCAAAGCATCAGGCCAACACCAAAGCGATGCAGGATGATGGCGACTGCGAGTCCACTCGTAGCCTGCATCTCGCTCCCGGCCAGGCCTGCTCCGTCGAGCAAGGCGTGAATCATCAATCCGGCCAGCGCCACGAACAGGGTGGCCAGATGCAGGCCTTCCGCCGCGCGTTTGACCAGTTTCTCGAGCACACCCGGCAGGATATAGCCTATGAACATGAGGCCAAAGGCGACCGGCCCCAGGGGTTCGATTATGTCCGGAACCAGTACCACAATCACCAGGCCGATCAGCACGACAACGATCAGTCGTTCCAGTGTCGCGGCAATACGGTGCGCCCCACTGAACCACTGATAGAGCAGCGGGCCGGCAAACAGAGTGATCAGTGATAGCAAGAGCAAAATGGACTCCATGCCTCATGCCTGGGCAAGCCGCGAATTTTAACACACTGTAGGAGGCCGCCATGCGGCCGAACAGAAAAGGAGCCGACATCGGCTCCTTTCTGGTTGCAGAGCCTTTTTCGGCCGCATGGTGGCCTCCTGCGGGCAGAATTTGCTGCCATCACGGTAATTGATAGAATATGCATACCCCCTCACCTTTGGAACCTCGTGGATACATCGCAAATAGAATCCATGATTGCTAACTCTTGCAGTGACGCCGAGAGCGATCCGGATTTGCGTGAACTGCTTGCCGTGGTGGCGGATCGCCACGGTGTATGCGCAGCGGAGAAAGATCTCGAACAGGGCGCCCGTTTTGTGCTGGGCTACATCAGTCAGGTGCCTTACATGATAAAAATCGCCTGGACGGCAGCCAACAATGTCGGCCTGGAAGCGGAAATGAAACAAATCCTGGAAATGGTCGAGTCGTATTGGATCGAGGGTGATGACATTATTCCCGATGAACTTGGGGCAATCGGCCTGATGGACGACGCTTACTGCTCTCTTACCTCGATGCAGGCGGTTTCGGATCATTACCAGTTACAGACTGGCAAATACCTGTTCCCGGATAACCTGAGCGCCGCCAACCGGGCCATGCGAAAAATCATTGGCGAACCCTACGCGACAGATCTCGATCGCATCGTGCAAATCGCCATGCAGGAAATCGGCTTGATCGATGCGGTGAGATCCTTCGCCAGCGAAGAAAAGAAAATCCACTTCTCCAACAAAAGCACGATCTGGAATCACGGGCCGGCCGGAAGCATGGAAATAAAAGACCTGGCCGGCCTGGGTTTGCTCGACGATCTGTAGGCGATGGTATGGACCTCTCCCTCTGAAAGAGCCTTGCTCCTGCAAATCCTACAATTCCGCGAAGGCTTTTCGAGTTAAATTGATACTACCGGTTTCGGTGACGACGACATTGTCTTCGATGCGGATTCCGCCGTAGGGCATCAGAGCCTCGACCCGGGCCCAGTTGATCGCAGCGGCATCGCCTTTTTCTTTCCACCGGCGCAGCAAGGGTTCTATGAAATAGAAGCCGGGCTCGATGGTCAGAACATTGCTGCTCTCCAGAACGCGCGTCAGGCGCAGAAACGGATGCCCATCCGGGCGGGGAATGGCCTGACCTTCGTCATCAATCAGGCCGGCCACGTCATGCGTCTGAAGCCCGATGAAGTGGCCCAGGCCATGCGGATAGAACACCGAGCTCAAACCAGTCGCGACCGCGTCAGCCGCCGCGATCTTGATGATATTGAATTCTTCCAGGATGCCCGCTATTTCGTGATGCGTCCGCAGGTGCAGTTCGCGGTAGTCGAGCCCGGCCATGATGGGCGTAATCAGTGCCTGCTGCATCGCCTCCATGGCGGACACAAGATCTGCAAAGTCGCCCGCCTCTTTGGCATAAGTGCGCGTGATATCAGAGGCGTAAGCATTGACAGTACAACCGGCATCGATCAGAAAGGAGCGCACGATATCAGGCGCGGCCTGCTCTCTTGCCTGGTAGTGCAGCACGGCGCCATGGCTGTTGAGCGCAACGATGTTGTTGTAAGGCAAGCGGGCATCCGTTTGTTCACAGGCGCCCAGGTATCTCTGGTGTATGCGGAATTCGCTTTCACCGTCCCTGAATGCCCGCTCTGCTTCCAGGTGCGCGAGCGCCGCCAGGCGGCTGGCTTCGAGCATGCAGGAAATTTCGTAAGGTGTTTTGCGCGTGCGCTCAAGCTGAAGGCGGTTCACCAAGCCTGGCGGATTGATCCGGTCTGCCTCAAATGTACCGGCCAGCGAAGGCGCATCGCCGATTGCGGCAACATCGCGCAGATCGAACGACAGGCCGTCCAGGCAGCCGAACAATCCCTTACGCCAGTCATCTGTTTCAGCTACCACCTGTATTTCAAAGTGGTCCGCCCACCAGGATTCCGGATCGGCAGGCGGCAGGTACCAGTAGTCGTCGGGCTGGTAATAATACAATTGCGGCTTTTCACCGGGGCGTATCAGCAAGGCGCTGTCATGATGGTGAGTCAGCGGCAACCAGGCCAGAAAATTGGGATTGGGCCGGAACGCATACTCGTAATCATCCTGGAAACTGATCAGAGGCGCCCCCGAATGCACCAGCACGGCCTGCAGATTTTCGGCTTCGAGAGCAGTTTCCCAACGGCTTTGCATCGCCGCGACGTGCGCCGCATAGTATTCCACGAATTCTTTGGCCATGAATGCCTTCCGTATTGGATTTACTTGGTACCGTCTGCAGGAAAATTGGTAGAATAGGCGGCTTTGGCGCCCTGGCCCGAACCGTCATTCCAGGCAGTTTCGGCGTGCAGATGCGCACTTTAGTCCCTGTTAGCGAGTAAGGCAAATTGACTATCCGTTTATACAACACGCTCAAGCGTGAAAAGCAGGATTTCGAGCCGATCAACCCGGAACGGGTGACGATGTACGTTTGCGGCCCCACCGTTTACAACTTTGCGCATATCGGCAATGCCCGGCCTGCCATCCTGTTCGACTTGCTTTACCGTCTGCTGGCCCTGCATTACAAAGAAGTGGTCTATGCCCGAAACATCACCGACGTAGATGACAAGATCAATGCGATTGCGGCCCAATTGGGTGTTCCTATCGAGGAAGTCTCATCACGCTATATCGACGCTTACCACGCGGACATGGCAGCTCTGGGCGCAAGCCTGCCGAGCATTGAGCCGCGCGCAACAGACCATATCAAGCAGATGATCCGCATGATCCAGCGACTGCTCGATGCCGGCCACGCCTACGCCGCCGAAGGGCATGTACTGTTTGACATTGATTCCTTCGAAAATTACGGCTCACTTTCACGGCGGGATATGCGCGAAATGGTGGCCGGCTCCCGTGTTGAGGTGGCTCCGTTCAAAAAGAATCCTGGCGACTTCGTCCTGTGGAAGCCTTCGGTGGACGATCAGCCCGGATGGGACAGCCCGTGGGGCTGGGGGCGGCCTGGTTGGCACCTGGAGTGCTCGGCCATGGCAGAGACACACCTCGGAGAAACCATCGATATTCATGGTGGCGGACAGGACCTGATCTTCCCGCACCACGAAAACGAAATCGCCCAGAGCGTCTGCTCCCATGATGGCAGGCCGTTTGCGCGTTATTGGATCCACAACGGCTTCGTCACGGTCGAAAAGCGCAAGATGTCCAAATCACAGGGCAACACCCTGGTGGTGCATGACCTGCTTAAAATCTACCCGGGTGAAGTATTGCGTTACCTGTTGCTCAGCGGACACTACCGTCAACCACTGGACTGGTCGGACAAAGAACTGGACCGGGCCCGGCGAACTCTGGACCGGCTCTACGCTGTCTTGCGCAGCGCCAGTGACCGCTTCGGGCCGTTTGTTGCTGACGATCGTCCGGGCGAGGACTTCCTGGATACCCTGCGTGATGATCTGAATACACCGCTGGCGCTGGCCGAGTTCAACCGCGTGGCCCGCGACCTGGCCAAAGCTGAAGATTCGGACCAGGCGCGAAAATTCGCGGGTGAGTTGCTCGCCGATGCGCAACTGATCGGACTGCTGCAGGTTTCCCCGGACAGTTGGTTTGGAGCCGATTCAGCTGACCCGGAAAGCGAAGCCATCGATGCCCTGATCGAGCAACGCAACCAGGCCCGCGCCAAGCGGGATTTTGCCACGGCTGACGCCCTTCGTGACCGGCTCACCGCAATGGGCATCGTTTTGGAAGACGCTGACGGCATCACTCGCTGGCGCCGGACTGATTCCTGACGCTGATGCATGACCCTGCTGCCATCCAGGATGAAATCATCAGCTCATTCGGCCTGTTCAGCGAGTGGCTGGACCGTTACCAGTACCTGATCGATCTCGGCCGTAAGCTGCCACCACTGGCGGAAGAAGAAAAATCCGATGACAAACTGCTCGCAGGCTGCCAGTCACGGGTCTGGCTGTACCTGGAAGGCGGCAGCAACCAGGTCACCATCCGCGCCAACAGCGATGCCGCTATCGTCTCCGGCCTGATCGCCCTGCTCATCCAGGTCTATTCGGGTTGCAGCGCGCAACAAATCATCGACACCGATCCTTACTTCATCCGCGAAATAGGCCTCGCCGATCACCTCTCCCTCACCCGCGCCAATGGCCTCCACGCCATGCTCAACGCCATCAAGGGCCATGCGCGAGCTCTGCTATAAAAAAACCCCGCCGGAGCGGGGCTTTCTTACCTCTACAGGAACTTCGCCTTAGCCCGCATATTGCACGAAGGCGGACGATAATATGACTAATTATAAATAAAATTAATAGCTTATGGCCAAAATGACTACCATGCGAGAAATACAGTTTGTCCTATCCGGTTTTGCACTGCATCTGGCTTCACATTTCGGCCGATCCTTCTCGAACCATAGCTACGGCTATGCTTCTTCAAACGATCGACCAAACTGTTTCGCCAGCTACACCGCAAATTCCGGATCCTTCGTGCAATATGCGGGTTAGCGGTCGAGTACGATCAGCTCGACGCGACGATTTTCTGCACGTCCTTCATCTGTGTCGTTGCTGGCTACCGGCCGTGATTCGCCGTAACCACGTGCGCTAAGCCTGCTGGCTTTTACGCCCTGGCTGTTCAGGTAATCCTTCACAGCGTTGGCACGGCGATCTGACAGGCCCTGGTTGTATTCTTCCGAACCTTTGCTGTCAGTATGGCCCGCCACTTCAACCACTACGCGCTCGTGCTTCTTCAGCAGGGCAGCGGCCTGGTCGAGAACGGTCAGGGCTTCCGGTTTCAAGGTGGCCTTGTCAAAGTCGAAATGTATGCCCTGGAGCTCAATAACGGCTTCAACTTCACAGCCATCGAGATCAACAACCGCTCCGGGCCGCGTATTCGGGCACTTGTCGTGCTCGTTGAGCACGCCATCACCATCCAGGTCAGGATTCGGTGGCGGTGCCGGCGGTGGTGCTGGTGGCGGCGGTGGCGGTGGCGGCGGTGGTTCTTTGCCGCCAAAATCGAAGCTGAAACCAATGCTGTAGTAAAAGTCCGAGAAATCTCTGTACTGTGGCATGCTGATGCCATCACCATCCTGTCTCCACAGGAGCTGCGCCCGACCGCTAATATGCTTGGACAGCTTGCCCTGCACACCCAGACCCAGGCTGATGGCGGTGGCCCTGCCTTCGCTCAGCACACTGCCGTGCGTGGTCCGGCCCAATCCCGCAGCGACATAAGGCCGCCAGCTTCTCTGGCCGAAATGATAGCGGCCCATTAGACCCCAGGTTCTGAGTTTCCACTTGTCATAAGTAGCGCCGGGAACGGCTGTATCGAAGCCTCTGAAGGTGCCCTTATAATCATCGTATTCGATGTCCACGCTGATGTTATTGCCAAAAAACCGACCGAATCCAATGGAATACCAGCCACCATCATTTCGGGTGTCCCGATTGTTATCAAGATTCACACCGCCAACCTGGCCGGTGATGTGCCATGGCTGATCCGCATCCGCATAAATCGGGCTGGACCCAAGGGCCAGGCCGACCGCGGTCAAACTTGCTATTAGTAGTGATTTATTCACGTAACGCCCCTCCTACACAAAGCATTACTCAGGTAAGATGCTGCCGGAAAAACGACAGTACTGAAGTACCACCAGCTATGATACGTTCTTTGACCGTAATTGTTAACTTTGCATTAAGGAAAATTCAAAAAAACGCCTCTTCAGCTGATCTGGATGCTGAAGAAGCGTTTTTGAGGCCGGATACAGACCCCGGCTCTGGAATAAGTTCTCTGACCCGAACTCTGGAAACGTGGGCGCCGTTAGCGGCCGTCACCCTGCTGGCGTTGCCTCAGTTCCCAACGTTCCTGTGCGTCGAGACACAGTGTCGCAATGGGCCGTGCTTCCAGCCGGGCGAGTCCGATTGCTTCGCCGGTCTCATCGCAATAGCCGTATTCACCTTCTTCAAGGCGGTTGATGGCCTTGTCAATCTTGTTGATCAACTTGCGGTAGCGATCCCTGGTTCTCAATTCCAGACTGTTCTCCGTTTCCCGCGTGGCGCGCTCGGCTTCGTCACCAACGTCCCTGACTTCGTGCTGTAAATTGCTGATGGTCTCGCGGGATTCCTCGACCAGTTCATCGCGCCACGTCACCAGCTTCCGGCGGAAATACTCCACTTGCTCCGGGCACATATACGCTTCCTTTTTGAGAGGTTTATATCCTTTTTTCAATACCACGCGATTAGAAGTCATCGTGCTAAGCTACTCCTTTAACAGTCAAAATCGGTCGATTTTCGTATCTCATTGAATTCTTTATATTTTATCGAAATCAGGCAAATCATCCGAAAAAGAAATTGCAGTGTTATAGCTGAACTTTGGCCTCACGGCAAGCATTACATTCATTTCAGCGCGTATTCGGGTAAAAACAACCCTATGGGAAGGCTTCTACAATGGTTGATCCGGGCTTACCAATTGCTGCTGAGCCCCTTTTTCGGCAATCGATGCCGCTTCACCCCGAGTTGTTCCCAGTACGCCTCCGAGGCCATCGGCAAATACGGCACCTTGCGCGGAACCTGGCTTGCCATCAGGCGGATCGCACGCTGTCATCCATTTTGCGACGGGGGTTACGATCCTGTGCCCTGAAACCTCTGCGGGAGAAGAAGCAATGAACCACACCCTGCTTATCAAAAATGCCAAGCTGGTAAATGAGGGCGAAATCGAGAACGGCGACTTGTTAATTAGCCACGGCCGTATTGAAAAAATTGATCGCTCGATCAGTGCAAGCGGCGTTAGCCGGGTACTGGATGCAGCCGGCGCACACTTACTACCCGGCATGATCGATGACCAGGTTCATTTCCGCGAACCCGGACTCACCCACAAGGCCGGTATCTGGTCCGAGTCACGTGCGGCGGTAGCCGGCGGCATTACCAGCTTTATGGAAATGCCCAACACATTACCGCCAACGGTGACGCTGGAAGCGCTCGAAGGCAAATATGACATCGCGGCACATAAATCACTGGCCAATTATGCTTTTTACCTGGGAGCCACCAACGACAACCTGGACGTGATCAGGTCCCTGCAGCCCGGCGCTGCCTGCGGCATCAAGATTTTCATGGGCGCCTCGACCGGCAACATGCTGGTCGACAACGAGAACACACTTGCCGGCATTTTCCGTGACGCCGAGACGCTGATCGCAACCCATTGCGAATCAACCCCGATCATCCGGGAAAACCTGAAAAAGGCGATCAGCAAATACGGCCGTGACATCCCGCTCATGGAACACCCGGTGATCCGCAGCGTTGAGGCCTGTTACCAGTCGTCACAAACCGCGATCTCACTGGCCCGGGAACACGATGCACAATTGCATATACTTCACTTGTCCACAGCCAGAGAGATGGAATTGTTCGAACCAGGCCCAATGGAAGGTAAATCCATCACCGGCGAAGTTTGTGTGCATTTTCTGCACTTTTGCAGCGAAGACTATCCGCGGCTTGGGAACCTGATCAAATGCAATCCGGCCATCAAGTCGGCGGCTGACCGGGACGCCCTGCTGATGGCGCTCAAGGACGGCAGGCTGGATATCATCGCGACCGACCATGCACCCCACACGGCAGAAGAAAAAGCCAGCAGCGACTACCTGACCGCGCCTGCAGGCCTGCCACTGGTGCAGGACGCAATGTTGTCTGTGCTCGAGCTTTACCACGATGGCGTGCTCAGCCTCGAAGAGATCGTGACCAGGACGGCCCACAACGTGGCAAATCGGTTTGGCGTGGTCGAGCGGGGGTTCCTGCGTGAGGGTTACTGGGCAGACCTGGTGCTCATCGATACCGGCGGCAGCACTGAAGTGACCCGCGCTGGCGTTTTGTCGAAATGCGGCTGGAGCCCATTCGAGGGCAAGACATTCCGCTCCCGCATCGTTGCGACAATAGTCAACGGCGAACTGTCCTGGCACAACGGTGAAATCATCGAACATAACGCCGCCGCCCGCCTGCAATTCCTGTAGGAGGCCGCCATGCGGCCGAACAGAAAGGAACCAGCATTGGTTCCTTTCTGGTTCCAGAGCTTTTTTCGCCCGCATGGCGGCCTCCTACACTCACAAGATGAAGTTCAGGGTGATTTCGAGTACCCTGCCCTGATCTTTCCAACGCAATCGACACAGGAATAATAAATGGGATTTCTTGAAGGAAAACGCGCGCTTATCGTGGGCGTCGCCAGCCCCCGCTCTATTGCCTGGGGCATCGCTGAAGCCATGCATGAACAGGGTGCGGAACTGGCTTATACCTACCAGACCGACAGACTGAAGCCCCGCGTGGAAAAGATTGCGCAGGCTACGGATTCTTCCATTTTGATTCCCTGCGATGTCGCTTCAGATGAGGATATCGAAAATGTCTTTACCGAACTGCGCAGGCACTGGGATTACTACGATATCCTGGTGCATTCGGTTGGTTTCGCGCCGAGGGAGCAACTGGAAGGCGATTACATGGATGTGATAACCCGCGAGGGCTTCCAGATTGCGCACGACATCAGTTCCTACAGCTTTGCAGCGCTGGGAAAAGCAGGGCTTGGCATGATGGAAGGCCGCGATGGCGCGATGCTGACGCTCACCTATATGGGTTCGGTCCGTGCTCTGAAGAGCTACAACGTGATGGGCCTGGCCAAGGCCAGTCTGGAAGCGAATATGCGCTACATGGCCCAGAGCCTGGGCCCCCGGGGAATCCGGGTCAACGCGATCTCAGCCGGTCCGATCAAGACCCTGGCGGCAGCGGGTATCTCGCAATTCCGCCGGATGATGCACCACGTCGAGGGAACAGCGCCGATGAGACGGAGCATCACGCCGAGGGAAGTCGGCAACGTGGCAGCATTCCTGTGCTCGGACCTCGCCTCCGGCGTCACCGGCGAAACGACCTTTGTCGACGCCGGCTACAACATCCTTGGAATGGCCGAACTCGCGATAGATTAATACAGGCTCGCTGTTACAATCGATCTTCAAAGATTTCGATCTGGGACTGGCTGCGCAACATGCGCAGGAATGCAAAAGTCTCAGTACTGGCTGTCGCGTTTGAAATCCGCCGGTTGTAACTCCGGGCCAGAAGCGCGTCTTCTTCCGACAGCACACCATCGGTGACACTTTCCAGTCGGACCACCGCAAAACCATCGCTCAATTCCAACACTTCGAGCAGTGGGTCATTTTCACCCGGAGAGTCCATCAGGAAAAGCTTCGCACGTAAATCAGCCTGGTGTCTGCACTGGTTCGTCTGGCGGCTTCAAATGTCAGCAGTTCCAGGCCATTCTCTTGTGCAAGAACAGCCATATCATTGCCTGCCGAAGCCTGGGCCAGCAATGACCCGGCGCTTTCCCTGGCAGCTTCCATGGCGCGCTCGGCACGCACACTTGCAATCACCTGCTCGCGCACTTCCTCCAGTGGCATGA